>Ga0179594_10000020_pt1 | contig 75626 bp, 61 predicted proteins | sample CZOMad1_1_08_16f_FD_148625 | JGI IMG/M metagenome (GOLD analysis project Ga0179594, IMG submission 148625) | Vadose zone soil fungal communities from Angelo Coast Range Reserve, California, USA - CZOMad1_1_08_16fungal (Illumina Assembly) | ecosystem: Environmental > Terrestrial > Soil > Vadose...
CTTAGCGCCATCGATTAGAATTCTCCCACCCCCGAAGAGTTGCTGGGAAAAACCAGATCAACTTACCGATCGAGTCTACGAGGAAGTTCGATGTGGGGGGCAGGAAATCGACCTCGACCTCCCGGGTAGCCCGGCATTTGATAGTACGGCCAAGGTTGCAATGCAGTATCTGCGAAGCCATGAGGTGGAGTTCCGCTAACTCACTTCCTCCTCCACAAAGACCCTCGCGCAAACGTGATTTGTGATTCTGAGGGCGGGGCTACTTCGCAAGCCTAGAGATGACTTGCTTGGCCTCGGCGAGCAGCTGGGCACCGTGAGTGGTAATTAGGCCGAAGACGTCAAGAGATTAATACCCCTGGATTGGATTTCAGATCTTCTCTGGTTCGCGAAGGCAGTAGAGGAAGAATATGCGCGGTTATGTCTGCGGTTTCGGCGCTCCTATCGGAAGCCTGGCCCAATGCCTTGTCGACGTGAAGTGGAAGAACGCCAAACAACGCCAGCAGAGCGTCCGGTATCGCGTTGCCGAGAGCGTCGCCTTCAGGCTCCAGGCAGCGTTTCTCATCCTTGTTAGGGAAACGCTCGCTGCATGTTGTCAGAGAACTTGTTCGTTAACAGCGTCGAAATTCAGGGCCTTGAAAATACCAAACTTTGCGCCAGCAATCCATGACTCGGTCGCAAGCAGACATGCGAATGTTTCGCTGCCGTAACCACAGAGGGCGTCATATGAAATTCAGAATTCTCACATCAGCCCTACTAATCAGCCTCCTCATATTCCAACCTTCAGGAGGAATCGCCCAAAAAGGAAAGAGAAGCAAACAAACTCGAACCCGAGCTGATCGCTGGTACGTCCTTGTAAGTCCAGACGGCGACTTCACCCTGTCTTTCCCGGACACGCCAAACCGAGAGGCCGACGCGGCTGGACCAATCACCCCAATCACAACCTATGGTCTGCATACCAAAAACCGAATGCGTTTCTCTGTGAATTTCCAAGGCCTGTCTGCTAATCCAGACCCACACCTGGCGAATGAGTGGAATGATCAATATGAGCAACGGTCGCTGGCAAACGATCGTGAGAACAAGCGGCGCGTAGTTCACACCCAGCGCATTGGCAAGAATATTTTCGAAGCAGAAATTTGGGACTCAAGCTCCGACAGCGGCGAAAGCATCAACTACATAAGACAGTCAATAATTCAGCACGCCCGAATCTATACATTGCTTTGCGGATCCGAAATCTATGGGCGACCAGTCGATAAATCAATCTGCCGCCGATTCTTTAACTCAATGCATTTCATTAACGACACTCGCCCCTCTCGCTAAACAGATTCAGCTTCGTCGCCTCCGTCTGCTTCTCAACCCTTTCATTTCCGCGCAAATTTGATCCCTCAAGACAACTATGCATCGGCGCCATCCGCGCGCACCGGGCCAAGCTTTACACAATCGAACATCAACTAAGGCAGAAAATATGCCGCGAGCATTTTCCGATTCCGACTCACTGGAGGACTAAAGTTTTGACAGCAAATTACCACCGATGTACCTCACGACCATGAAAAGCCTGGGTGCTCGGATCCGCGAGCTTCGAGATGCAAAAGATCTCTCAACACGCGAACTGGCACTCCAGGCGAAAATATCTGTTGCGTTCCTTTCGGACATCGAACTCGGTCGCCGACAACCGTCTGAGAAGGTCCTGGCCGCGATCGCCATGCCCCCGGAACTACCTTGGAAGAGTTACAAGAGTACGACCTGCGACCGACGTTCGAAGAGTTTAAGCGACGTTCGCAGGAAGACCCGAAACTTGGACTCGCCTTTCGACGTCTGCTTGACGCGAACGTTTCACCTGAGGAAATAGTTAAGCTAGCGGATAAAACCGACAAACAAAAGAAGAAGTGAAAAGGATTCTCACCTCTCAACCGGGCCGTTTCCCGTCCGCCTCTACTACCCAGATGACGAGATTGAACAGATCTGTTCGAATGCTCTCGCTGAGACGGGTTTGCTGCCAACCAAACCCGGTCCTATCAGAATCGATCGCTTTCTAGACAAGAAATTCAAAGGCGTCCGGACCATCTGGGAGACCTTGGATCCAGGCGTCCTCGGTTACACCGAATTCGGGCCGTCCGGAGTTACGGCCTTCCACATAGCTCCAGCCACTGGAGATCTGCTTCTCCAAGAAGATCGACGAATCAACGCAGCACTATGGGGAACCTATCGCGACGCTAAAGCCATCGCTCAGTTCAAGCGGCTCTTTCCCCAACCACTGAATTCTGTCGCCGACCAGCGAGAGTGGAAATTCAAAGAAGGTCTGGATCTGCGCAATATCGTGGAAGAGCGAAAGAAGGGAGACGAAGCGGAAGAGCTGGAATACGTCAAGGAACTCGAGAATTTGAAATTGCTCAACGTAGAATCGATGAGCGGTGGCTTCTATATGACCGTACCGCCCGATGCTTTAGCGCCCATCGCCAAGAACGACCGTTACGTAAGAAAGAGAGGAGGCAAAGCAGGATTGGCCGTCGCCAGGGCGCCGCACCTATTCTGGAGCATTACCTCTGCGGCCTACAGCGACTTGGACTTCGTCCTTCCCAATCCCCAGGTCGCGCTCTCGGCGCCCAGAGGCGACGCGGATTATTTGAGGGCGCTCTCGGCATATCTGAACTCTAGTTTCGGCCAGTATCTCTTGTTCTTCGAATGCGCTTCCTGGGGTAATGATCGAAGCAAATTCGCCAAGAACGACGCCGCTCCTGTTCATATTCCAAATTTCTCGGATCAGCAGATTACGGAACTAGCCTCACTCCACAGACAGCTAGCTGATCTGCACGCGCAAGATCCACAGGGTTCGCTGTTCAAGGAAGGCGACGAGAAGAAAAAGGTGCTGGCTCCGGAAATCAGGGTAAGGCTGACTAATGAGGTAGCAAAGAATTCTGAGAATACCTGAACACCTGAAAATCATGGCGAAGGATTTTACTGAGGTTCGCTACCAACTCCTCAAGGGAAAGACCTCTGGTACGGCCGCCAAACCTGTCGGCGTCCGCGATCTGTCGGGTTATGCCAAATACCTCGCGGATGCCTTGGATAGTTTCGCCAAAAAACACCATAAGATCGCGGTCACTCGTTACCCGGACTTTGTACACTGCACAATACAGATAACGCGCTCCCGAGAACCTTTCAGACCGGTTGTCGAAAGCGCTAGTAATGGAAACCATTCTTTGATGAGACTGTGGGCCGATCTGGGCCACGGCTTCAGCCAGTGGGTATATGTGCAGCGAAGTCTCCGCGGCTTCGTCGGTGATAAGCTACATCTGCTCAAGTCGTCAAGGCTGATCGATTGGACTAGAACTCAGGCAATCATGGATGCGGACGATATCGTAGCCGAAGTGCTAAGCGATCAAGGAAACCTCTAGTGATCTCACAGCCAAGAAGTAAAGAGTGGTTTGATTTTTACAATGGGGCATTCTGTTACGGAGTGCATCAATTGCTCGCCTGGGGCTATTTGGACGCGCGGTCCAAGATTCGCCCGACAGATCCGGAAGACGACATCACTGGGCAGATAGTTGAATGTATTAAAGATCGGCTCGACGACCCAAGTACGCCGCAAGAGTTTACCCAGTTCTACTATGTCAGCGATCAGGATCCTGTCAGAAGGAGCAAGAAACGGGGAAAGGCGCGCCCGGTGCTCGACATAGTAACGACGTGCAGCATTAGGCTTCCGAAGCCGGAATTTATGCACGAAGCGAAGCGATTAAAGGTCAATGGGTTTCCAATTGGTGCTTATATTGGAAAGGTTGGCATGCAGCGGTTTCTTTATGGGCCAGTATGCCCCCGACTATCCGGCTGCCGGTATGGTCGGATATATCCAGAGCCACGACGCGAAACGGTGGATCGCACAGTTGAGCCAATGCTTTTCAAGGAGAAACGGCACTTTGCGGATTAAGAGGGGTCTGACCAAGATCCAAATACACTCATCAATTCAGGATGAGTTGGTGAGCACTCACGGCCGACCAAAACGGACGGATATCGTAATCTTCCATATATTCCTTGACTGTACGTAATCTGCGGCACGCAAGGGCTGTTCGTGCTTCGAAATTCCCATGCGCTGATGCTCGAAAAGACCTAAAATCACTCTCTCCGAGGCTGCATTCTCAGGGATTTCGAATCGCGCTAGCGGTGTCATGAAACCTCGCGCAAGCGCCGCTCGAGAAAGCGACGTTCACTCTCGTTAGTAACCAGTGCCAGTGCTTGTTTGTAGCTTGCCGCAGCTTTTTCTTTGGATCCCATTCGGCGAAGCAGATCAGCACGCGCGGCGTGCAGCAGGTGATAGCCGTCCAGATCTCCCGTCGCGGTTAGCGCCTCGATCAAGGCGAGTCCCGCCTGAGGGCCATCCGCCATGGCGACTGCTACCGCGCGGTTCAGCGACACGATCGGCGATGGCTGAAGGACCTCCAGAAGATCATAGAGGCGAACGATCTGTCGCCAATGCGTTTCCTCGGCCCGCGTCGCGCGACAGTGAACGGCAGCGATCGCGGCTTGTACGGCGAATGGTCCAGGCTCAAAGCCCAGAGCCTCTTCGACCAGCGGCAGGGCGTCGCTAATCTGACGCCAGTTCCAGCGGCTGCGATCCTGCTCTTCGAGAACGACGATATTTCCATCCTCATCTAAACGCGCTTCGCGCCGCGAGTCCTGGAGCATCATGAGCGCGACAAGACCGGTCGCTTCCCTTGGCGCTTGCGGCTGCATCAGGCTCCGCACCAACCCGCCCAGACGGATTGCCTCAGCACAGAGATCGGATCTTACGAGCGGTTCGCCTCGAGTAGCTGCGTAACCTTCATTGAAAACGAGATAGATTACCGTCAGAACCGCGAACAGCCGCTCCGGTAGATCCTTAGCATCGGGTACCGCATAAGGGATGCGAGCGTCGCGAATTTTTCTCTTCGCGCGCACCAGTCGTTGCGCCATCGTTGTCGGCGGCACCAGAAACGCGCGCGCAATTTCATCGGTCTCGAGTCCGCACAGCGTGCGTAGCGTCAACGCGACTTGGGTGTCTGTGGCCAGGGCGGGGTGGCAGCAGGTGAAGATTAGGCGCAGGCGATCGTCTGGAATTTCGCTCGTTTCATAATTCGGCTCCTCAACGGTTTGAATCAGACCCGACGCGACGTATGACTCGACCTTCTCCTGGAAACGTGTCCGCCGGCGGATGCGGTCGATGGCCTTGTGTCGCGCCGTCTGAATGATCCACGCCGGAGGAGAATCCGGGACGCCCTCGTCTCTCCATTGGTCCACAGCCGCAGCAAAAGCTTCCTGCGCCGCCTCTTCAGCCACGTCAAAATCACCGAAGGACCTAATCAGCGTGGCGACAATCCGTCCCCAATCCGAAGCGTAGACTGCTTCCACCGCTGCGCTGGCTTCGAGGGGCATGCGTCATGTTAAATAAAAAGCAGTCTAACTGTCGATTCATGCACTTGTTGTTCGACTTACTGATGGAGGCGCAAATTAATGAAATACATGATGCTGGTTTATCTCGATGAGCAGGCCCTGAGCGAGACCGACAGGGAGCACTGCTATGTTGAGTCTGCGCAGTTGGCGCAGGATCTGAATTCAAGTGGGAATTATTTGGATGCCAGTCCGTTACATCCTGTAGCAACTGCAACCAGTGTTCGGATACGCGAAGGCAAACGTCTGGTGACCGACGGTCCCTTCGCGGAAACACGCGAGCAGTTGGGCGGCTACTACCTAATCGAGGCCCGCGATCTGGACGAGGCGATCGAGATCGCCGAAAGAATTCCACCGGCGCGATTCGGTACGATTGAGATCAGGCCGGTGTTGGAAATCGGAGGTCTCCCGACATGAAATACATGTTGTTGATTCACCACGAAGAGACCCTGGACGAAGACGAGCGTCTACCTCTGCTGAAGGAGTCCGTGCAGCTCGCGAATCATCTCCACCAGCAAGGACAATACGTGGACGCCGCCCCGCTGGAGCCAATAGCACATACAGTCAGCGTGCAGGTTCGCGACGGCAAACGGATCGTTACCGACGGACCATTCGCCGAGACGCGCGAACACATTGGCGGCTACTTCCTGATCGAGGCCGCGGATAGCGATGAGGCTATCGATATCGCCGGCAGAATCCCCGGGGCGCGGATCGGTACTGTTGAAGTCCGTCCGGTCCGGGTGGTTGAGGGCCTGCCCGAGAATTAATTTGCCAGGCAAAGAGCGGGCGCAGTGGAGAGTATGACAACCAATTGTTTCGTGAAGCCAGGAAAAGAGCTGCAATCAGGATTGAAAGGAGAACTCTCATGAAAAGGAAAACCGACGCGGCCACACCTGCGAAGAACGTAGACGAATATCTTGCAGCGCTTCCCGAGGAAGCGAGGGTCACGCTTGAAAAGATTCGCAAGGCAATTAAGGCCGCTGCACCCAAGGCTGCGGAAGTGATCAGCTACCAGATGCCGATGTACAAACTGAATGGGATGCTCGTGGGCTTTGCGGCTTTCAAAGACCATTGCAGTTTCTTCCCCGGCGCAAAACCGATCGCGACCCACAAGGATGAGCTGAAGGCGTATAAGACTTCCAAGGGGACTATTCAATTCCCGATTGGCAAACCTCTGCCTGCGGCGCTCGTGAAGAAGCTGGTCAAGACTCGCATTGCTGAGAACGAAGCGAAGAAGAAGAAATAGGTCAGTACCACCTTGCGGTAGCGGGTGGGTGTGGTGTGTCTTTTGGGGTTTGAAGCGATCACCCGCCCGCTACCGCGGTACTGACCCATTTGCCGTCGCGTCCGTCGCGTCGCGCGTGCTGTGTTAGAATGTCGCATGCTCCTTGAGTCGATCGCGGCACACCAATTCAGAAATCTCAGTGGGGAAATATTCTGGGGGCCAGGATTCAATATCATTCATGGCAACAACGGACAGGGAAAGACGAATTGGCTCGAAGCCATCCACACCTTAGCTCGATCGAAATCCTTCCGCACGCAGCACCTGCAAGAGTCAATAAAATTCGGCGAACTCTTTGCTGAAATCAAAGGCCGGGTTACCCAGGGATCAGACATTAGTCGTGACCTCCAAATCACCATCAACGGAAACAGCAGGTCCACTCAGGTAAACGCCAAACGAGAACCGCTTGCCCGCTATCTGGCACAGATTCATGTCGTCACCTTCACGGCTGATGAGCTGGAAGTCGTGCGCGGATTGCCGGACGCGCGCCGGCGCTTTCTCGATCGTGGTGTCGCGGCACTGCGGCCAACCTACGTGCAGACATTGGTCGATTACAACCGCGTCATCAAGCAGAAGAACCGAATCCTCCGCGATGCCGTCGAGAAGGAATTCGATCTGTCAATGACAGAGGATTTAATCGCGCCCTGGAACCAGCAACTGATTAAGCTCGCCGCGCAAATTCACCGTGCGCGCTTCGATTACGTGGAAAAACTGAACCAGGTGCTCGAGCGCCGAGTCTTTGGCCCCGAAGAGATTTCGCTGGTCTATCTTTCAGCGCTCGCAGGCAAGGGAGATCTGAGTGATTACGAAGGATTGATTGCCGAGCGACTGCAGTTGCGACTGCCCGCCGAACTCTCTTCGGGATACTCGCTCATCGGCCCTCATCGGGACGACCTGTCGGTACTTTTTGACGGCCGGGAAATGCGGGTTTACGGCAGTTCCGGCCAACAGCGTAGTGCCTTGCTATTATTGGACTTAGCGGCTATTTCCCTGTATAATTCATGGCACAATGATTATCCACTTTTCCTCATCGACGATGTGGATGCAGAACTGGATGAAAAGAGGATAGAAAAGCTTTTGCAATACTTGGAAGGACGCACTCAAACATTCATCACGACCTCTAAAAAGAGTCATGTCAGCCGGTTTCTTTCGCGAGCAAAAATCTTTGAAATTGAGGCCGGCGCCGTGGTTCGATCGAAATGTGAATCGGACTCACTGATGACTGCCGCTGGATGAGAGTAGCATGCAGAAAATGGATCAAACAGACGACGGAAATAAAGGCCCCGAAGCAATACAAGGAGAAATGTTGGCAACACCCGGACGGACAATCACGAACAAGAAGGGCGCGGCGTATGACGCGTCTTCAATCAGCATCCTTGAAGGTCGCGAAGCGGTTCGCAAACGACCGGCGATGTACATCGGTTCCACAGGCGACATGGGACTGCACCACCTGGTTTATGAGGTGGTGGACAACTCCATAGACGAAGCACTGGCCGGATATTGCGACACGATCGAAGTATTGATTCATCTGGACAACTCGATCACCGTGATCGATAACGGTCGCGGAATACCCGTGGACGAGATCAAGAAGGAACGAAAGTCCGCAGCCGAAGTCGTGCTGACTAAACTTCATGCCGGCGGAAAGTTTGACGCTAACGCCTATAAAGTCTCCGGCGGCTTACACGGCGTCGGTGTTTCCGTGGTCAACTTTCTTTCGGAAACGCTGCATGTCGAAATCTGGCGAGACGGAAAAACCTACGAGCAGGAGTACGCGCGAGGGATCGCCCTCCTTCGCCTGGAACAGACAGGCAAGACCAGAAAACGCGGCACGAAGATCACGTTCAAACCGGATGCCCAGATCTTCGATCAGGTCGAGTTTAGTTTTGATAAGTTGTCCGAGCGCTTGCGCGAAAAAGCATTTCTGAACAAGGGCATCCGCATCACCATCAAAGATGAACGCGAGGCTCCGGAAAAGGGGCACGAGTTTTACTACAAAGGCGGCATTGCCGAGTTCGTCAAACATCTCAACAAGAACAAGTCGACAATCCACGACAAACCGCTCTACTTTGAAAAGGAGAGCGACGCCCTTTCCATCGAAGTCGCCATTCAGTACAACGACGGCTACGACGAGAAAGTCTATTCCTTCGCCAACAACATCAACACGGTCGATGGCGGTACACACCTCTCCGGCTTTCGCTCGGCTTTTACGCGCACGATCAACGCTTACGCGCAATCGTCCGGACTGGCAAAGAACTTTAAGACCTCGCTCACCGGCGATGATGTACGCGAGGGCTTAGTGGCCGTCATCTCCGTTAAGCTCCCGCAGCCTCAGTTTGAAGGCCAGACAAAAGGTAAGTTGAATTCCGATGTGAAGGGAGCGGTCGAATCGTTTCTCAACGATCGTCTGACGGAATATCTCGAGCAAAACCCGACCGTGGCCAAGCGCATCGTCGGCAAAGCCGTGGACGCCGCCCGGGCGCGCGACGCCGCCCGCAAGGCCCGCGAGATCGTGCGCAAAGGCGCAATGGGTTCGACGATGCTGCCCGGCAAACTGGCTGACTGTCAGGAGCGCGATCCGGCCCTGTCTGAAATCTATATCGTCGAGGGCGATTCCGCCGGCGGCTCGGCCAAACAGGGACGCGACCGCAAGAACCAGGCGATCCTGCCGCTCAAAGGCAAAATTCTGAACGTCGAAAAAGCGCGCTTTGACAAGATGCTCGGGCACAGCGAAATCAAATCACTGATCATGGCGCTGGGCACCGGTATCGGCAAAGAAGATTTTGATGCCACCAAGCTTCGCTATCACAAAATCATTCTGATGACCGACGCGGATGTGGACGGCTCGCACATCCGCACCCTGCTGCTTACCTTCTTTTACCGGCAGATGGGCGCGCTGGTTGAGCAGGGCTACGTCTACATCGCGCAACCGCCGCTCTTCAAAGTCAAGCGCGGCAAAAAGGAGGAGTACATCAAGGACGAGGCCTCGATGACTCGCTACCTGATGCGCATGGCCACGGCCGATATGAAAGTTAAGTCGGCGGGTGCGGCAGAAGAAGTTGAAGGTAAGGATCTGGCGCGTGTGCTGGAAAAAATGGTGGACCTGAAACACTACTGCGAACGCGCCGCACGTCGTGTTTTCGGCGACGGCAGGTTGCTGACCGTTCTGCTCGAGGCGTTTGGCGGCAAGAAGGGAGTATTGCGCAAGGAAGGAGCAACGCTGCGTAAGATTTTTCAAGACCGCGATTTGATGGCCAAGGTCGAAGGCGTCATAGCGAAGGCCAAATACCAGACCGAGCTTTCAGAGGATGACGAGCACGGCTTATTCGAAATCCAAACCGTTACCGCCTCCGGCAACAGCGTCACCATCGACTGGAACTTTGCCAGCTTTGTCGAGTTTCAAAAGGCGCTCGAGTTGTACAGCCTGCTCGAGGATCAACTGGCGGCCCCATTCACCGTCGGCGAGAATGGCACGAAGGAAGAGATCGCCACTCGCGAAGAGTTGCTTGAGCGAGTGCTGGCCGCCGCCAAGAAGGATCTGACCATTCAGCGTTACAAAGGCCTGGGCGAGATGAACCCCGAGCAGCTCTGGGAAACCACCATGAATCCCGAGAAGCGCACGCTCTTGCAAGTACGCATTGACGATGCGGTCGAGACCGATGAAATCTTCACCGTGCTGATGGGTGATGCGGTCGAACCGCGCCGGAAGTTCATCGAAGATAATGCGCTGGATGTGCGGAATTTGGACGTTTAGTTATGCGTTTCCTCAGCGGCGACGGCCCAACCTACGGATGAGATTGTCACTGATCAGTGAGGCAGATCTCTCACCGTATTGAGGAACGGCAAAACCGCGTTACCCGGCCCGGTGAGTCAAACCTCATCAAACCGTTGCACCCGAAAGCGAGATAGCCTAATTGGCGCGCCGGCCGGAATGCCGCCCTTCCTTGCGGCGATCTCGACTTGCTTTGCTGCCGTGTCAACGCCATCAATATCCGGGAGCAACAGCCCGCGGTTCAGGCCGGCTTCGTCTTCCACAATCACTCCATAATTCTTCGGATCAAGTTGAGCGAAGGTAGCCGGTTCCGGCGCCGAAAGCACATCAACTGAATAATGTAACTGCGGCAACTCAGCCGCCGAGACAATAGGAAAACGAGGGTCGCGCGTGGCTGAATGGATGGCGTTAGAGATTAGTTCCTGGGCCAGTGTTTCGCGCGCCGGCTCGATCGTTCCGATGCAGCCGCGCAAGTCACCGTCTTGGGTTTTGATCGAAACAAAACAGGCAGCCCGTTCAGCAAGGATTCCCGCAGGATTGTCAGGTGGTTTGATCTGCGAGTTGGTGAGCACAAACGTCTCGACGGCCAGGCGAGCCAGCGCTGGAAGCACGTTGTCGGTCATGGGGTTTGAATCACTCTCGTGCGGCGCGGTCTGCAGGGGCCCACCCGCAGGCGGTGATGATACTGACAGGAGTTGCGCGACCAGATAGCCGACGCCAAACGGTGCTTCGTAGCTGAGCACTTCGCAGGACAACGGCGAGCCTCTCGCGGCCCCTAAAGCGACGAGCAGCGAACGATAGCCACACTCTCCGGCCAGCTTCCGCAAATCCTGATCGAGGTTGATAATTCGATCCGGCGTATTAGCCTTCAGTGCGGCCACCACCTCTGCATCGAACAAATGAGCGCTGGGACTATAGCCGGCAGGCGCTTCCGGTTTCAGACGGTGACTGAGATCTCCACTCGCTAGAAAGGCCACCGGCCGTGCTGCTTTATCGGCAGCACGCTTAACACACGCGCCAAAACTGAGGTGGTCTTGATTGGAAAGAAAGCTGAAGCCGAGCGCCACGACCCGTCCGTTCCAGCCGTTGCGCTGCAGAAAATAGAGCGGCACCGTCGTGCCGTGGTCCAATTGGTGGCCCCGCACGCGGACGACGACGTAATCGTGGTCGCCGGCCTCCTGGGTGATTAGCTGTAGTAACTCCTCGTCCAACTCTGCTTCGACGGTAGTCTTCGGCGCGCGAAAGTTCTCAAAGTCGCCGTAGAGCTTCGGTCCCTGATAAGCGACAAAGGCGCGGGCGTCAAGCGGCGCATGAGGCGAGATCAGCACGACGGTTTCGGCGCGGCTCTTGATCAATCGATCCGTGAGTTCGGCCATCGCCTCGATCGAAGCGCGCACTTCAGCAATCGCTTCATGGCCCACCTCAGGCACCATGATCGGCGGATGGGGTGCGATGCCGGCGAAGACAATCGAGCTGGCATTTTCCATTGCGCCTCACTCCCTCTGAAACCGAGCGGCTGGGAAGTATCAACCCGAGGCCGCTTGCTCTGGAAACAAAGGCGAAGAATTGGCTGATGAAAACCTATTATTGGGAACGCCGCTATTCTAACACCGTGCGTCGGGCAAAGATGAACGGACAAACGCAGAGCAGCCTGTTGGGTCCGAAGGGACGACGGTCAATAGCCACGAAATTGAAACGCAAAGGACGCAAACGTTCTGCGCAAAGGACGCCAAGGGGTTGTACTTTGCGTTTCTTTGCGGCTTTTCTTTGCGTACTTTGCGTTAAAGTTATTCATTCAGTCCCTGAGTTTTGACACGGCCATTCACATCACCTAACGCAGGAATATTAATTCGATCATCACACGATCTTCAGACCATGACCGCTGGCCACTCCCAAACTAAGAACCAGGAGCGTAGAATTGTCGTATCCCAGGCGACACTGATCGGAGGAACCTATGTTCTGCCCACGATGTGGTACCACCCAAAGCGAAGACTTAAGATTCTGCAAATCATGCGGAGCGAATCTGTTCGCAGTGCGTCAGGCCGTCGAGCCTCGCGATGAGGGCGAGAAATTCGATTGGAGCAGGACTTGGGTCGCGGAGATGTTCATGTCCGCCGAAGAGCGCAAGAGACGTAAAGAACAGCTTGACCGTGAGCGCGGCTTGACCCCGGAAATGAAGCGCGTCACGGAAATCAAAGCCGGTGTGATAGTCAGCAGCGTGGGCATCGCGGTCGCGATATTTCTTTATGCTCTGATGCAGGGCATAGTACTGAGCGGTAAGGTTCCGTCTGACACGGCAGAGATTCTCATTCGCCTCTGGGTTGCGGGAGTGATACCGCTGTTGGTTGGGTTGGCGCTGATCATCAATGGTCTCGTCGTGAGCAAGAAACTTGTGGAGATCTCGAAACGTGAAAGTGAGCGCGAAATTGGCAGCAGCCTGAGAGGAGAGCAAGAACCTCGCTCCCTGCGTTCAGCCGACACGAACGAATTCATTCCTGCCAACTTCAGCGTTACGGATCAGACGACCCGCCACCTCCAGGGTTCTGAGCGGAAGCAGGGAACAAACGCTGATTAATCGACGAACTTTATTAGCAGCAGAAATGATTGCGTAATGAGAGATTTTGATGTCCTGATTGTCGGGGCCGGACCCGCCGGTTCGTTCGCCGCCGAGCGGCTGGCGAGTGCCGGCGCAAGTGTGGCGCTGTTTGACGGGCGGCCGGACGGCGAGCCGAAAGCCTGCGGCGGCGGCGTCACCGCGAAAGCACTGAAGGCCTGGCCGCATCTGCTCAACGCCGTCGGACGTACCATCCACGAACTCGAAATGTACGCGCCGTCGGGCCGCGCACTGCATCTGAAACTCGACGAGCCATTTGCGGTTTACTCACGCCGCGCTTTTGATTCCTACCTGCTGGATCAGGCAGTAGCTGCCGGCGCCAGTCTCGTTCAGGAAAAGATTTCGAGCCGTAGAATTTCCCGGACCAAGAGTGGCTGGACCATTCGTGGTACGGAAGGCCAGGAACACACCGGAAAGTTTCTGGTCGGTGCCGACGGCGCGAACAGCGGCATCGCCAAAAAGCTGGTTGGTCCATTGCCGCCGGCTGAGATGGAAGTCGCTTTTGGCTATCGGACTCCGCTGCCGGAAGGCGGCGTGGCGCCGACCGTCGTCGCCTTTTTGCCGGGCTGGATTGGTTATGCCTGGGCCTTCCCTCGGCTGGACCATATCTCTTTTGGCATCGCGACTTCGCAAGATGCCTTCGAGCACCAGCCGCTCGACAAATTGCTTTGGGATTTCATGATTGGCTATTACCGCCAGCGCGAGGACTGCAAAGCAAAACTATGGACCAGCCGCGCTACAGATACGCAGCGCGACCTGAGGTTCAGAGGCTGGCTGGAAAAAACCGCGGAGCGTTACGCCGCGCGCATTCCCGGGCTGGCGCCGCAGACCTGGGACACCAGGCGCGCCTGTGGCGGCAATCCTCTGCCGCAAATATCTGATGGTGATCCGGGTTGGGCACTTCTGGGCGACGCTGCAGGGTTCGCGGATCCGGTTACCGGAGAAGGAATCTACTACGCGCTTCGCTCAGCCGAGTTGTTTGCCGAGAGTTATCTGGCCGGCGAGCCGTTATCCTACGAACAACGTTGGCGTCAGGACTTTGGCCGCGAGCTGCAGCGTGCGTCGGAAATGCGCCGGCGCTTCTATGGAAACTTTTGGGGCGCGCCGTTCACCGAAAGGATGATCAAATTCGCGCGCGGTCATCGCGGCATCAAACGCGTGCTGGGCGATTTGGTAGCGGGGCACCAGGGCTACGTAGATCTGAAACAGAAGCTGGCGCGCAAGGCGCTGCGGCCTATTTAGCCGCTGCTCATTACCAGATCTAGCGTCAACATCATACTGGGACCGCGGGCGTCCCGCCCGGCCTTTGTCTTGTAGTACCTTTGGCCAGCTAACGGAAAGACGGCCCCCTGCCTCGCGCGATGAAAAGGGATCTTGCGACCATTATCGACATCATCTCACGCAGCCTGCGCCTGCGCTGTCCGGCTTGTGGCCGAGCATCGATAGTTAACGCCCCGTTTCGCATCCGCCAGAGTTGCACGTCGTGTGGTGTGTCATTCAACCGCGAGGAAGGCTTTTTTGTGGGCGCGATCCTGGCAAACATAGTTGCTACTGAGGCTGTGATTATCCTCGCTTATCTCGTTGCCATCACGATTGGCCACGACATCGATCGAGTCGTGATCGCCTTTCTCCTGATGCTCGCCGTTAGTTTCCCACTGGCCTTCTATCATCACAGTTGGAGTCTTTGGCTCGGGTTGGATCATCTGATCGAATCGCTGCCGAAACCTCCCGCGGATTGACTCGTTACGGAACCGGGAGCGGTAGCGACCGGATCCTTCACTCAATAATAGTTGTTGCGTTGAGGTAAGGCTTCGGAAGGCTGAGCGTAGGATCCGGTCGCATCCACCCCCCCCCAACCGGGCTGCCCGGTTGGGGACCCCGGTCCGCTCCCGGTTCCGTAACTGCTCTAAGGCGCGAGGCGTTTAGTGGACCATGAACCGTCCGGGTTGGGTTCGTAGAGCAGGCGGTCGTGCAGGCGGCCGGGGCGGCCTTTCCAGAATTCGATGCGATCCGGTTGCAGGCGATAGCCGCCCCAATGAGCGGGCCGCTCGATCTCGCGATCGCGATAGAGCTCTTCCAACTCATTGAAGCGCTGCTGCAAAACGTCTCTGCTCGAGATCACTTCGCTTTGCGGAGAGGCGAGTGCGCCGATCTGACTGTCCCGCGGCCGGGTTTGAAAGTATTTGTCTGACTCGGTCTTGCTCACGCGACTAACGCTGCCTTCGACACGCACCTGTCGTTCGAGTTGTGGCCAGTAAAAGACCAGTGAGCCTCGGGGATTGGCATCCAGCTCACGGGCCTTCTGGCTGCCGTAGTTTGTGTAGAAAACAAAACCGCGTTCGTCCGCTTGCTTCAACAACACCAGGCGCGCTGAGGGTCTGCCGTCAAGGGTCGCGGTCGCAAGTGTCATTGCTTCGGGCAAGGGGAGGCCGGCGGCGCGGGCCTCGTCGAACCAGCGCTGAAACAGTCTGAGCGGATCTCGCTCCGCGCTGTTTTCGTCCAATCCCTCGCCGGAATAACTGTATTGCTTTTTGTCCATGATTTGGTTTGGAAGATACAGGGTTTGGCGAGTTGATTCAACGACGACTCAGGTCACTAGAGTGAGCGTGAGCGATTGAGCCTCTTAAGTTCTTTTTCAAGAAGGACACTGTGTTAATAACGCGGCTTTGCCGCCGCACAGTGCGGTGAGGCTCTGCCTCACCGGTCGCATCGTTTTTGATTTGAGGCTCCGCCTCGGTACCGGCACTGGTCGAGGCGCAGCCTCTCCCAGAAAATCCAAAACTGTCTGCCCGGTGAGGCAGAGCCTCACCGCACTGGGGAGCGGCAAAGCCGCGGAGTATTCAGGTAACTTCTGCGGACGGAACGTACGGGGCGAGCCGCTCGCGCAGCTTATCCGGAATGCGCACCGTTTCAAACGTATTGCGGCGGACAGCGGCCAGCACAAAGTGAGCATCGGCGATGATCGCTTCCTCGCCTTTTCGCCTCACCTCGAAATCCAGCCGCATCGACTTGTTGCCAAAGTGGCCGACGTAAACTGAAACTTCCAGCAGATCGTCCAACCGCGCCGCCTGATGAAAATCGCACTCCAGATGAACGCGCGGCAACCAGATGTCCAGCGCGTCAAACATCACCCCGTAAGGCAGACCAACCGAGCGAAACAACTCCGTCTCGGCGAATTCGAAAAAGCGTATGTACGCGCCGTAGAAGATGATGCTCGCGGCGTCGACGTCGCCCCAGCGCACGCGTTCTTCGATGGTGTACTTCCAAGCGTCTGGCATAGATGGTGTTGAGTGTAGCAGGACTGACAGTCAAGCAGTGGTGCAGTTTGATTTTCGGAGTGTCTCATTCACACCGTGGCTTCAGCCCAGTGGTCAGCAGTGACTTTAGAAATCGTCAACCGTTTGAATGGTTTCCCTGCTTACGTTGATCTCAAGCCGTTGAAACGCCCCGACTTCGAATTCATGAGTCCGCAGATTACGCAGATTTCACAGATTCAGGAATCAAGATTTCACGCGGTCGGCTGCCACTCAGTTATTTTCCTTCGGTTCAAGAATTCTTCGACCCTTTCCTTCGTTTGGTGTCGAATCTGCGTAATCTGTGTAATCTGCGGATAACTCCCCGTTTCGGTTTCGGTATCAGCGGCTTCATTGTTGGAGGTCGAACAGAAACGAGGACAACAGATCATTGAACCGCACCGGTTGTTCGAAGTTCGACATATGCGCGGCGCCGGCGATGATTTCCAGGTGCGAGCCGGGGATCAAGCGATGCATCGTTTGGCTTTCCGCTACCGGCGTGAGTTGATCGCTTTCGCCGCAGATGATTAGCGTCGGCACGCTGATTTGCGGCAGCAAGTCAGTTTGGTCTCGGCGTTGGGCCATGCCGTGCTGTGCGGCCGCGGCGCCGGCCGGATCCGTGTTCAGGATCATCTCGCGCACGCGCGCCACAACTTCGGGACGATCTTCGATCGTTTGAGGCATGAGCAACTTTGCCAACATCGAGTCGACACTCGAAGCCATCCCCTCATGCAAAACTTTCTGCGCCTGCTGCTCGCGAATCTGCTTACCCTCTTCTGTATCTGCGACCGCGCGCGTGTCGGCCAACACCAGCGCGCGTGCTCTCGCCGGATACTGGCGACAAAGCGCCAAAGTGACGTAGCCGCCCATCGACAAGCCGCAAAATGCGGCTGCGGAAATCTCCAGCGCATCCATCAGCGCGATGACATCCTGGGCCATCACTTCCATTGTGATCGCGCCCGCAGTGACAGACGTTTGACCATGGCCGCGCAAGTCTGGAGCGATCACTCTAAAGTAAGGTGCCAGCAGCTCGACTTGCTCGCGCCACATAGAACGATTGAAGGGAAAGCCGTGCAGGAACACTACTGCCGGCCCGGCTCCGACTTCGTCATAGGCCATCTCGATTCCGTGAAGGTTAAGCCTGCTCATTATTCTCTAAGTTTGTCTCGGTTCTTTGCGGTTCCGCCGCCCGATGTGCGGAAGGGCTCAGCCCTTCCGAAGCCGAAAAACTGGCTTGGCAAGCTGCTGAAAAAACTCAACTCTTTGGAGCGCGGCGGCCGCGACGCCGCTTTGATATTGACTCTTACGTCAGAAAGTATTGGAAGACAGCCTCAATCCAAAGCGGCGTCGCTGCCGCCGCACTCCAAATTGCGCTCGTCCTTACGCTGATTTTTGGCGCCCGTTGCGCGCCGCCAGTTTCGCAACCATCTTCACGAGGTGCGAAGGTTCGATCGGTTTCGACAGATACTCATGGAACCCGCAGGCCAGTGCTCGCTCTCGATCTTCTTCCCGCGCATACGCCGTAATCGCCATTGCGGGAAGGTTGCGCAAGTGTTCGGTATCCAGCGATCTCACTTGCTGTATGAATTGATAGCCGTCCTCAACCGGCATCGCCAGGTCGGAGATAATCATGTCCAAATCCGAGGTGTTGATTTCCGCCATCGCCTCGGCCACCGAAGAAACGGCCGTGATGGTTGCCTCACCCGTCGCCAGCGCCGCTGTTAATACTTCCAAAGAGTCCGGATCATCATCGACGAGCAGCACCCGCAAGCCGCTGAGCAAAGCAGGATCAGGCGGTGCTTCCTCATCCGTTTTCGTTTCGCTTTCGGCGTTTCGCTCAAAGTTGGCCGTGCTGATCAGCGGCAACCTCACCGTGAACGTTGAGCCTTGCTCCGTGCCCGGACTCTCGGCCAGCACGGTCCCGCCGTGTATCTCGACCAGATGCCGGGCTATAGCCAGGCCGAGACCCAACCCCCCGTGTTGTCTGGTAGTCGAACTGTCGGCCTGGCGAAAGCGATCGAAAATAAACGGCAGGAAGTCACGGCTGATCCCCTGACCCGTATCATGGACTTTGATTTCGGCCATCGCGCCGGAATGACCAAGCGCAACGCGCACATGGCCGCCCGAAGAAGTGAACTTCACTGCGTTTGAGAGCAGGTTCCAGACTACCTGTTGCAGCCGGTTCGCGTCGCCGGGCACCATCGTCGGCTGTGACTCACACTCGGCGTTGATGTCGATCCCTTTTGCTTCAGCGGTGGGCCGCACCACATTTATCGCGGCCTCGATAATCGGCTTCAGATCGACGGGAGTGAGATCAAGAGACAGATGCCCGGTGATAATCCGCGAAACGTCAAGGATGTCGTCAATGATCTCAGCCTGGCTCTGGGCGTTGCGTCTGATGGTTTCAATGGCGCGCGCGGTGGTCGCCTGGTCCAGCTCGCCCGATTCCAACATCCGCGACCAGCCCAGGATGGCAGTCAGCGGCGTCCGCAACTCGTGCGAAACAGTTGCCAGAAACTCGTCCTTCAAACGATTCGAATCTTCGGCGGCCGCACGCGCTTTGCTTTCCTGCTCCAGCAGGCGAACGTTCTCAATCGCCACAGCAGTTAGATTCGCGGCCATGCGCATGGCGGTGACATGACCTTCACGATAGGCGGCGCGTGTGTAACTCTGGACCTCGATGGTGCCGATGATGCGCCCCATAACCGCCATCGGCGCGGCCAGAGAGCTTTGCGGACGCAAACCATTTTCCGGCCCCACGATAACCGGTGGCAGGCCCCGGGGAGCATTCATGTAATCGTCGGTGATGATGATCTCGCCGGTCATCACTGCACGACTGTTTGGTCCCGCGGCAGTTATCGGCATGGGCGGTAATGCCGAGACGTCGATGTCAAAATTGTCGCCCCAGCCGTAAGCCGCGGTGCGCACTTCGCGCACCGGATCATACAAAGAAACAAAGAAGCCATTACAGGGAACCGAGGCCAGGCAAAATTCTCGCAGCGCGCGATAAATCGCCACCAGTTCACGTGCGGTTCCCAGCGCCTGGGCCAGGCGGGAGATCTTCTCCAGCAAACGCTCGTATTCGTTCAGTGCGCGCTGGTCCGCCTGGCGCAGTGCATCTTCCGCGCGTCGCCGCGCACTGATGTCTCGCGCCACACCATGCACGCCGAAAGGCTGGCCGTCTTTCAAGACCAGGCGGCTGCTGATTTCGAGGGTTATCAGACCACCATTCTTGCTGCGCACATCGAGTTCATAACTCGTGCGCGTCTCGCCACTGAGCTTGCGGTCCAGCACCCGCTGACCGGTGGCAATGGCCTCAGAGGTGAGCAACTGGTCCATGTTCATTTGCAGCAACTCTGCAGCGGTGTAACCGGTAATTACTTCGCCAGCCTGGTTGACTGAGGTCATCTTGCCGGAGAGGTCCAGCGTATAGATGATGTCATTGGCATTCTCGATCAGTTCGCGGTAGCGCTCTTCACTTTCACGCAGCGCTTCTTCCGCTCTTTCACGATCGCTGAGAGTCTTGCGCACTCTTCTTTCCGAGCCGCGCAGTTCCGCCGCCGCCCGTTCCGCAGCCGCTCGGGCCCGCACCTGCGTGCGTGTCAAAGCGAAAAGCGCCAGACTGACCAACAGTCCGCCCAGCGCGGTCAAGTAGACACCCGAACTCGACGAGTAAAACTCCGGCCGGGCGGCGAAGACGAGCAGCCAGGTTCGGCCGGCGACATCGATGGTAGTGGCAGCATTCAGTTGTTTCGTGAAGGGCCTCGTGCTGTTGCTTGCGGCGGGCGCCTCGCGCAGCAGGTACTCAGGACCAGGCTGAGCGCCATCGTAAACCTGCATATCGATTGCGCCGAACTCTCTGTTTGTCAGGATCGAGCCGATCAGATCGGCGGCGCGAAATTGCGCATAAACAAACCCCGAGAGTGTTTCCCGCCGCTCGTCCAGATTTTTGGGTATATCGTCGTACCGGTAGATAGGCGCGTAGATGAAAAATCCCGGCGCCGTGGTCGAAGTGCCCTCAGTCTTAAGCGGCACGCGTCCCGAAGCGGCCGGCAATCCCGTATCGCGCGCACTTTCGAGCGCCGTGCGCAGTACTGGATCAGTGAACATGTCATAGCCGAGCTCGATTTGATTGCGCCGATCCAGCGACTCAAAATAAATCACCGGGTAAGTCTCCGAGTCGTGCTCCTTCTGGCTGGCGGTGGATGAGATCTGAAAGTCCTTCAGACCCTGGCGCCGCATGGCGGCAATAAACGATTCCTTTTCGCTCCCTTTCACTCGCGCGAGGAACCCGATGCCCCCAGCCCCTGGATATTGTTCAGCCAGTTCCAGACGCTCGACAAACTTGTGAAATGCCCCAGGGTTAATGGACGGGTTTGCGGCGAACAGACCAGTGGCTGCGCGGAGCACTTCGACATAGAGCCTTGGCCTGCCGCGCATGTAAGTAGTGAGGTCAGAAACATCGTTGTTGAAGCGAGCCTGATCTTTTGCCCGGACGGAACGGTGTACGTAAAGCGAAAAGAGGAGCGTGATTGCCAGTGCAAGCAGCAGGATGAAATAGGGAACGAGGGTGCGCTGGATCCCGCTGTGACTCCCTTTTGACTCACCCGATAACATTCAATTGCCTATGGTTTTCCTGGGCGCAGGATGCTCGATGGATAGTCGCTATGTCGCTGTCCATCTTTTCCATCCGGGACAGTTAAGAAGTCCGCATATTGTACATGCTTTCCTGATGAGCCGAAACGAAGTGCTTTTCGCGGTAGTGGCGCAGTTTGATTTCTTGAAATGTCTCATTCACACCGCGGCTTCAGCCCGATGATCAGCGCACGTCTTAGAAATTGGGGAACCGTTTCAACGGTTTTGCCCACTTGTCGGCGAGAAACCGCTGAAACGGTTATTAGAATTCATCGCCTGACGATCACCGGGGCTGAAGCCGCGGTGTGAATGAAAGGCCAAACTGCATCAGTACCCTTTAGCTGCCTACTTAACGCGGCTGGTGCGGCGGCGCATGAAGTCCATCAAGACGAATTGCGAGAGGTTGTTCGGATTGGCGAAGTACGCCTTGCCGCTGGTCATGGCCGACATCTGCTTGACGAATTCCACGAGGTAATAATCGTTAGCCAGCATGAAGGTATTGATCATGATGCCGGCTTTGCGACAAGCCTGTACTTCTTTGAAGGTGGCGTCCATCACGAAAGGATCCCCGCCCATCGAGTTCTTATAAAGTCGCCGCCCCTCCGGGAGCGCGGGCATCCTGCCCGCCTTCCTCTCCCGAGAGTCCCGATCGAGCCCACCTCTATTTCGTCTACTAACTCCAGCAACTTCCACCCCTTCCACAAAACAGGCCGTCGGCTTTCCGTCCGTTACCATCACGATCTGCTTCATCTCTTTGCGTTGCGCCTGCAAAATGCGGCGCGACAGCCTCAAGCCTTCGGCGGTATTTGTGTGATAGGGCCCAACCTGGGTAGCGGCGAGTTTCCCGATCGGCAACTCTTCCGCGCTGTCATGGAACAAAACGACCTTCAATGAATCACCGGGATACTGCGTGCGGATCAAGTGGCTGAGCGCCAGCGCCACTTTTTTCGCGGGCGTGAACCGATCCTCGCCGTACAGAATCATCGAGTGCGAGCAGTCGAGCATCACCACCGTGGCGCAAGAGGATTGATAGTCGCATTGATGAACGTGCAGATCGCGGTACTCGAGATTGAGGGGGAGGCGCAATCCTTCGCGCTGAATAGCGGACAACAACGTCGTGTTCACATCAAGATTAATCGTGTCGCCGAACTCGTAAGGCTTGCTCGCGCTTTCGGCCTCAACCCCAGTCGCCAGATACTCTGTGTCATGCCGGCCCAGCGAACTCTTGCCTAAACTTCCGAGCAGGCTGCGAAGCGTTTTGTAGCCGAGAAAATCCAAACCCTTTTCCGTGACCTCGAACTTCACGTTGCGCGGCAGCGGTTCACCCATCTCGCCCGGGCCACCCTGTATCTGCTCGCTCGCCTGTGGCGATTGTTCTTCGCGCAACTTCAAATAGCCTTCCTCAACCAGACGCTCGATCAGTTGATTGAGCATCTCTTCCAATTGCGAGCCCTTAAACTTGCCTTCGTTATCAGACATCATCTGCTGAATCTGGTATTCGCTGAGCAACCCCTGCTCAACCAGCGCCTCGAGCAGCGCCGCGCGCAGGGCATCGAGCGAGGTGTCCGGCTGGTGGCGACGACGCGTCCAGTAATAATCGTCGTTATAGCCGGATTGCAGCAGTGAGTCCGACAGTGCCTCCATTAAGTCGCCGAGGTTGATGCCTGAGACGTCAAGGCCGTTGAATTTTGAATAGCGAGTGAACTTCATAAGGCTATTTACTATGGCTGTCGCGAGAGCCAATACCCGGGTGCTCGACTGCTATGTGCGAAAGCGATAATCACGATCTCGCTTTCACGTTCATAGAACACAATGGAATAGGGGTAACGTCTCAGGAGAATTCGGCGGGCGTCTCTGTCGCTCGCTACACCGGGGACGGGGCTGCCGGGTACGACACCAGACCGAAGGCGCTCGGCCGCCTTATTAACCAGATCGAGCAAAGAGATTCCCAAACCTGAGCGTTTGTTTTCGTACCAGGCTGCCGCATCAGACAGTTCGTCGTCAGCGAGACGGTGAATTCGAAGACGCTTTCTCACGACTTTGCGAGAGTGGCCCGGATCCGTTTCCTCGCTTCTTCCCAGCCTATTGTTTCTGCACCGGCTTCGACTTCAGCAATTCTTCTTTCGATCTCGGCTGCCCAGGCGGCTTCGACGTTGGGATCGTTGCCCTCATCGAGGCTGGCAATCAATTCTGACGCAAGCCAAGCACGCTCGTCTGGTGGTAGGGCCAACGCAGTATCGCGGATTATATCTGCTGTGGTGCTCATGGTGGGCAGTCTAACAAAAACAAGTGGCGTCGTGAATGCTTGGTAACATAACCATAATTAACCGTCACTTCCAAAGCATCGCTTGAGTGGCGCGTCCTGATGCCTGATGGAGTTCACGAAGTTCAAGAATTCATCAACGTTTCGTCTTCGGGCCAGAAATCACCTTGCAATTCTTTTATGGTCTTGATCGGTTTGACTCCTTGCCGTTTAGCCAGTTCCCAGGCACGTGCGTGAGCGGGGTTCGCTTCCGACTCTGCACCAGCTTTTGCGGCTTGCGCCTGATCTCTTTCATTCGTTTTTCTCATGGCTTGTTACCTCGGTTTCGCGAGCTCTTGACCACTTAACTGTACTTCCCACTCTCAGTCAGATCATCATAGATCATTCCCCGACGATCTTTCTTCGCTTTCGTCACCGCGGTGTAGCCGCCTTCTTCGTTACGGCTGATCTTGTTTTCGGCGTACAGGCCTTCGAGGACAAATTCGCAAGCGGCCACGACCAATGCGTCGTGCGCGCGTTTGATCTCGAAAGGAATCACAGCGGTTTCGATCAGTTCCGGAACTGCTTCGACAAGGCTGCGGCATTCGGCGACTGAAGCAGTGTCCGCCAGACGCAGTTTGTTACCTTCATCGAACCAGCGCACGGTGCCGCCGAAATCAATGCCCACAAAATAGCCTTCGAAAATCTCGCCGGCGGCGCGCTTGATCAAGTCTTTGGCAATGCGCTGCGGGCCGATCTGTTCGCCTTCGTACTCCAGCTCCATTTTGCCGGTCATCGAGGGAATGGCTGCGTAGATGTCTGCGATGCGCGCGACGATTTCCTCCTCGCCGGTCAGCAGCGAGCGCCGTTCGGCGTTGGAGACGACTGACTCAGTCACCGTGATCGGCAGGCGTTGCGAAACGCCTGAGTGTTTGTCGACGCGGCTGTCGTCGCGGGCTTCAAAAGCGATCTGCTCGATCGTTTCGCGAATGAACTCGGGAAACAGCAGGCGATCTGGCAAGCCGTCTCGATTGACCCAGGCTTCCTGCGCAGTAATCGCCACGGCAGTCTGCAGATCAGCCGGATAGTGCGTCATGATCTCGGCCCCGATGCGATCCTTCAAGGGCGTGATGATCTTGCCGCGCGCGGTGTAGTCCTCGGGATTCGCCGAGAAGATCAGCATCACGTCGAGCGGCAGCCGCACCGGATAGCCCTTAATCTGCACGTCGCCTTCCTGCATGATGTTGAAAAGCCCAACCTGAATTTTCCCGGCGAGGTCCGGCAGTTCGTTGATCGCAAAGATCCCCCGATTCGCTCTCGGCAGCAGCCCATAGTGAATCGTCAGCTCATCGCTCAACAGGTGGCCGCCTTTCGCAGCCTTGATCGGATCGACGTCGCCGATGATGTCGGCGATGGTCACGTCGGGCGTGGCCAGCTTTTCCACAAAACGCGAATCACGACTGACCCAGGCGATTTGGGTCGAGTCGCCGTGCAGGCCGATCGTCTGACGGCCAAACGCGGAGATCGGCTGAAACGGATCGTCGTTGATTTCCGAACCGGCGATGATCGGGATCCGCTCGTCGAGGAGCTCGGTAAGTTGGCGGATGATGCGGCTCTTTGCCTGGCCGCGCAGGCCCAGCAGGATCAGGTTGTGTCGCGCCAGGATGGCGTTGACCAACTGTGGGATGACCGTTTCGTCATAGCCCACGATGCCGGGAAACAGTCGTTGACCGCCGCGTAGTTTGCGGATTAGATTCGCGCGCAACTCGTCCTTTACCGAAACCCTTTGGTAGCCGCTTGTCTTCAGTTCGCCTAACGTCTTTGCGTTTTCCATAGTTGTTTGCTTGAGAAGATTCTAACTGCAACGATTAGGAAAGCACGAATGAGGTTTGCAGTAACGCAAACTGTTAGTTTGCGATCAGTGAATGGCATTCAACGCAGGCGCAAGCTAACAGCTTGCGTTACATCGCGCGGCAGAGACCGGCTCTCCGTTGGGAAGATGTGCACCTCATCACCCGGCAATTTTCATGCGCGGGACTCAATCCGCGAAAACCAGCCGCGTTCACGCGGCTTGCCCGCAGGTTATTAGGCCAGCCCTTGTAGGGCTGGTTGACGAGCGGCCAAGATTCCGAAGGGCGCTTCAGCGTCCTTCTTGTTTGGCGGCTTGAGCCTGGCTAAAGTCTGGATGTGACGCCCGCTGAAGCGGGCTATGAATTCACTTGCCGCGCTTACCCAGCCGTAAAACGGCTGGGCTGGTAACCTGCGGGAAAGTCGTCTAAAGACGGCTAGGAACACGCGTATCTCCCGCCACCTTTTTTGTCTATCTGTCCATCCGCGATCAGTTTTTCCAGATGCGCGAGTACAGCGCGCTCGGCCATGGAGTGCGCTTTGGACGAGACGTCCGTGTACACGCGCGCCACGATCTCCACGGGTGTCGTCGCGCCATCGCGCACTGCCTGTAAAATCCGCTGCTCGCGCTCGAGCCGGTGGTTGATATATTCGTCAATCTTTCGGTACGGGTTGGCGATCGCTGGTCCATGGCCGGGGAACAAAACCGAGAGGTCAGCCAGCGCCAGCAGACGTTCAAGCGAAGCAAGATAGTCGCGCATGTTTCCCTCAGGAGGATCGATGAGCACTGATCCCAGACCAAGAATGTTGTCTCCGGTCATCAGCGTGCCGGTTCGCTGCTCGTGAAAGCAGAGATGCCCGCGTGCGTGACCGGGAGTATGCAAGGCGCGTAAAAAGATTTGCGGTTCACCTGATAGTTCGATCACATCGCCGTCCTCAATCAGACTTTCAACCTGCACATCTTCCGGCAAACCGGCGGCAGTGAGACGGTGAGCAGCCACAGTCACTGCAGCGGTGGGCCACGTTCCGGCGAGATGTGCGCGCAAGGCGTTGACACCCGCTACATGATCGGGATGCACATGTGTCAGGACGATCGCTTTGAGGGTTCGCCCTTCTTGGAGTAACTGATCGACGCCCTCAGCCAGCGATTGTTGCTCGTCTTCATAGGGCGAGCCCGGATCGATAATCAGCAACTCGCCTGAGGTGTAGATCAGATAGCAGTTGGTGTGTGTCGCCGGCGGTTTCGTGGGCGTGCGCACGGGAAAGCAGATGTAGTTCGGCCGAAACTCGATGCGGCGCACCGGCTTGCTGTGAGCGTTGGGAATAGAAAGAAATCGTTGGACCAGATCAACAGTCAATCCCGCCGCGAGCGTGCTCAACGCGTGCAGCGTGGGCGGCACCGCGAGAACTTCTGATTGTTGCCAGCGTTCGTGTCCCGCGCGGGCCGTGGTCCACTCGCCGCTTTCCAGCTCGCCGGGTACTACCTGCGGCTCCTGCTTCGCCGGACAGTCAACGAGAAAGAACCAGGTATCAAATCTTCGCGCGCTAAATGGAGGCGTGACCCAACGGCCGACGAAAGTGAAGTCCTCGGCGTCGAGATAAAGCTCGTAATGTTTGAGCAGCGCCGGCCAGGACATGCGGCCGGATTCGAGATCGTCGAGCAGCGAGGCGCGCTGGCCGGTGGTCAGGGCCTCGGTCCTTCGCGCCGCTAATACGCCGAGTTCTTCGAACAACTCGCGAGCGGCGCAACTGATCATTACCGCAGTTTCTTCATTGGGGGAATTCAACACCGGCGCCTGGGCATCGGAGGCGTCTACCTGTCCGCCCGGAAAAGCATAAAAGCCGCCCAAAAATGCGAGTTTTTCACTACGCCGAACCCAGAAGACTTCCGGGTTCTCGTGATCGGTGTGGTGTCGAAGAAGAATGACGGCCGCGGCGTCTTTGGGTATTGTCGGGAGGGAGTTATGGCCTGTGTTGGGAGAAATCTGATTCATTGGCAGGTTTGTTCATCGGAGGCGAGTTCCGCCCACTGGGACCTGAATACTGGGACCGCGGGCGTCCCGCCCGCCTTTGGTTCACCGCACATTCAATTGGTTCACCACACACTCAAGTTGGGAGCTGAAAAGGAACTTCGCGCCTTTGGCGCTCGCTGCGGGCGGGACCCCCGCGCTCCCAGTAAAGCGGCTGTTGTTACGACCACCTGAACCGCTCGCCGTCGCCGCCTTCCCACGGATTGCCGCGCATGTGATAACCGCCTTCTTCCCAGAACCCTGCCTGATCATTTTCCAGGAAGCGCACTCCCTTGACCCACTTCGCCGACTTCCAGGCGTAGAGCTGCGGAATGATCAGACGCACCGGCCCACCATGCTCAAGCGGGATCGGCTGGCCGTCATGGGCCCACGCAAACAGCGAATCTTCTTTCAGGAAATATTCGATCGGCACATTCGTGGTCCAACCGTAATCATAAGCAGCGGCGACGACAAACTTTGCTTCCGCTTTGACGCCGGCGAGTTTGGCGATCTCGCGCGTCGCGACACCGCTCCAGACGTTGTCGAGGCGCGACCAACGAGTGACGCAATGAAAGTCTGCATAGACGCGCACCACCGGCAACTGCATGAATTCGTCGAGCGACCATTGCTGCGGATTCTCAACCAATCCGTCGACGTCGAACTGCCAGGTGGCCAGATCGACAGGCGGCGTGCCGTGCGCATCCAGCACCGGCCACTTCTTGGTGCGCGACTGCCCCTGAGGAATGCGATTGTCGCGCTGCGTGTCGGGACTGATGATGATTTCCGGATCGTCGATCTGCTCGGGCGACCGTGGATCGCTGGTTTGGTACTTTGGATCGTTGAATAGATTGTTGAGAAAACTCATGGTCTTTGATTCGGTATGGGACGTGAGTTGACGTAGTACTCGATAATTAACAATTGCGAAACTTTTTGGCCATCCTTCTCGGCGGGTATGAACCGGATCTTTCTGGCGGCCTCGACTGCCCTTTCGTCCAGACTGGGAGACAGCCCGCGTTGCAACTTGACGTCCGTTATCTTGCCCGAGCCGCAGAAGATAGCTCTCAGGACAATTGCACCGGGCGCTGATTTCTGCAGGTCTTTTTTGTTGTACTCGGGCTCCGGCTTGGAGAGAACGCGGACTTTGGTGTCCACCTCTTTGCCACTGTAGACCGCAACTGCACACTGGTCCTGATCCGTTTTTGCAGCAGGCTGCTGAGCCGTAACCAGCGAGGCCGAGAGTGTTGCCATCGCCACCAACACGCCAACTTTTAGAGTCTTATTGCTCATAATGCTTCCCTCCGTGATGTGTTGTACAACATTCGCTTTCGCTGTCCGAGGTCCCCACCCGGTCGCTACCGCTCGCGGTTCTGTACCTTCTTCTCGGCGAGGTTCATCAACTCTTTCGGCATCCATTTGCCGACGCCTTTTGAAACTGCTTCATTGATGCCGACGGAGCGATCGTGCCAACTGTCGCGTGTGCCTTCGGCGCCGCGCTCGCTCTCGTAATTCTCAGTTTGCTCGAGCGAAAGGACGATGCCGCTGGCCACTTCATCCCAGTCCTGAAGCTGTATGCCCCGTCGCACCAAAGGCAGACCCGCCGACCAGTCTTCTTCGGGAGCGCGCGCGTCCTGCTCAGGAATCGTCAAGTTGTAAAGCGGGGGAAACGGCTGGCCGGCATACTCTTTGGCGAGCTGCTTTTTGAGCTCTTTGTAAGTGGTTTGAGGGCTCTCTCGCCTGATTGCCTGGGCGCGTCGAAAAATGTCTGCGACCGTCGACTGTTCCTGTGTCATTGGCGTCCCAAGTGGCCTCCCTTGCTTTGTTCTGGTTACCGCGAATACCTTACAACGCGTGCCAAGCGTTGCACAACCAGACAACAGACGGCCATTTTGGAGTGCGGCGGCCAGCGCAAGCGCGACGCCGCTTTGGATCTCTAAGGCTAAGAGTTCGCCCGCGACTTAGGGAACCTGTCGGTCGGTTGCGCGTCTAAACAAGCAGCCATCAACGCAGTGATCCGGCGCAAGCGACGGTCTTGATATAGAGTCCGACAAACTTCAGTTTGTCGTTTGTGGACTCTCCGCTCAAGTTGAACGACAAACTGAAGTTTGTCGGACCCAAACCGCTTTGGATTTCGGCTCAGTCAGGAGAACGATCATCATGTCTCGGCTGAATCAACAGACCGCCCTTTCGCTTATTCTGTGTCTGGTTGTGACCAGCCTCCTTCCTTTCGCCGTCTTCGCCAAACGCGATCGACCAGCGGCGCGGGGAATGCAACAGGATGAAAGCGACGATGTTGAGCAGCGAGGTCTGCGCTTTCACCTAAGCCAGGCCCCCGATCAACCTGAGGCAAGACCGCCGACAAATCTCGCACCGGCAACTCCGCTTTCCGACGCCGAGACGGCAACCATTCTCAAACGTTTGCCGGCGATCAAGAATGATGCGAGTGACGAAACCGACTTCGCCTTACGCGAGGGCTCGTTGCCTCCGCCGCGGACAGGCAAGACCATCAACATTACATTCCCGGCCAGTGAAACAGCGGCTGCGGAAGCCGGCGCGATCGGTCCGCTGGAAGTCGTGCGCTACTCGCCTGAAGGTGATGTATCGCTGGCTCCCAACTTGAGCGTGACCTTTTCGCAACCGATGGTCGCGTTAAGTTCGCAGGAAGAAGCAGCCACGAACGTTCCCGTCAGCCTCTCGCCGCAGCCGCCGGGCAAGTGGCGCTGGGTGGGAACCAGGACGCTGCTCTTCGAGCCCGCCGGCAGATTTCCGATGGCCACACGCTACTCAGTGACGATCGCATCCGGGACGCGCTCAGCAAACGGCGGCGCCCTCGGGAATACCAGGTCCTGGAGCTTCACCACACCGCCGCCGACGATTAAGACCAGCTATCCAGGGAATAACAACACTCAGGCTCGCGACGCTTTGATGTTCGTTGAATTCGATCAGCGCATTGATCCAGCGGCGGTGTTGCGCACTGTGAGAGTGACGGCGAATCAGCGTATCCCGGTGAGTGTGCGTCTTGCTACTGAGGCAGAGGTCCAAGCCGCGAAGGCTGCCGACGTCGAGTTTGCCAATCACGTGAATAACGCAAACAAAGGCAACTGGCTTGCTTTCAAAGCAGTTGACCTCAGGGGCAACGCGGCATTGCCGCTCGCAGTTCGCATCATCGTCTCGATCAATCCGGGAACAGCTTCGGCTGAAGGTCCCGGCAAAACCATCAAGCCGCAGACTTTTTCCTTTCGGACCTACGGCGGGTTGCGCATCAAGAGACACGAATGCGAAAGGCCTTGTGCCCCCGACGATGAATGGACCATCGAGTTCAGTAATCCTCTGGATCAAACAACGTTTCAGGAATCGCAGTTGCGGATCGAGCCGAGAGTCGAGGGTTTGGAGACTTCGATCGACGATGAAACGCTGACCATTTCGGGCCGCGCGAAAGGACACACGACCTACAGCGTCACTCTCGACGGTGGTATCAAAGACAAGTTCGGCCAGGTGCTCGGCAGAAACCAGGTGGTTACATTCTTCGTGGACGCGCCGACGCCGCAGCTATTCTCTCCGGGCGGAACGTTCGCAGTGCTCGATCCCGCTGGACCAGCGAGCTGGTCGGTCTATTCAACTCAATATCGGGCGCTTAACGCCAAACTTTATGCGGTGACACCGGCGGACTGGCCTGCCTGGATTGATTACGCTCACACTCAGTCTTACGACAGTAACGCTCGGAAGACGCCGCCTGGCCGGCTGGTCTATGCGAAAACCTTGAAGGTGTCGGGCGCGGGTCAGGAGGAAATGGTCGAGACACAGATCGATCTGCGACCGGCTCTGAAAAATGATCTGGGCCAGATGATCCTGGTAGTTGATCCGGAGCCCCGCCCGCGAAAGCAGGAACCATGGGAGCGCGACACAATTTCAGTGTGGGTGCAGCGTACACAGATCGGACTCAGCGCGCTTGTTGATCGGGCCAATCTGTTTGCGTGGGCCACCAGACTGAGCGACGGCACGCCACTCAAAGACGTGCAACTGATGGTCCAACCCTATGGCTTCGCAGGCACCAGCGGCGTTGACGGAACGGCACGAATTTCTTTGGCGGAACTGCTTAGTCCGCGGATCAACTTGCTGGTCGCGCGTTTGGGCGATGACGTCGCCATCCTGCCGGAAAATACGAACAACTCAAGTACCGGGCGCTGGCTCAAGCGAGAAGCTGACGATACGTTGCGCTGGTTCGTGTTCGACGATCGCAAAATCTATCGCCCCGGCGAAGAAGTGCACATCAAAGGTTGGATCCGGCGGATTGGCGGCGAGCAGAAGGGTGACGTGGGCCTTCCCGGCGATCAGAAATACGTTACCGACCTGGTCTATACGCTGAAAGACGGACTTGGCAATCAGCTCATCAAGGCCGGGACCAGAGTAAACGCGCTCGGTGGATTTGACCTGGTGCTCAAACTTCCAACCACGATGAATCTTGGCTCTGCTAATTTGGAGTTGCTCACGAACAGTAACTTGTCCGGCTCAAACTTCTCGCACCGGTTCCAGGTGCAGGAATTTCGACGGCCGGAGTTTGAAGTGACGGCGGCGAATGAAAGCGCGGGCCCTTACTTTGTCCAAGGGAGTGCGGACGTGTCGGTGAGCGCGAGCTACTTTGCCGGTGGGGGCCTGCCTGGCGCGCCCGTGACCTGGCGGGTGACTGCAATGCCCGCCAGCTTCACGCCGCCAAACCGTAGTGACTATACCTTTGGCAAATGGACGCCATGGTGGATCGATCGCCACCGGGGACGTTACTTGGAAGGTAATGGGAAAACAGAAAGTTTCACTTCCCAGACCGATGCCGCGGGAAAGCATCGCTTGCGCATCGATTTCGATTCGCTGAACCCGCCGCAACCAACCAGCGTGTTGGCCCAGGCCAGCGTCACAGATCTGAACCGGCAAACGTGGAGCGCAACCACCACGCTATTGGTCCATCCTTCGAGTTTGTACGTCGGCTTGCAGAGCGACAAGACATTCGTGCAGCCGGGCGAGCCGTTGGTCGTACGGTCGGTGGTCACCAATCTCGACGGCCAGGCAATAGCAAATCGCAAGGTCGCGATGCGGGCGGCGCTGCTCGACTGGAAGCAGGTGAAAGGCGTTTGGAAGCAGGTTGAGAGTAATCCACAGGATTGTTCAGTACAGTCAGCAACGGAGGCTGTGCAGTGTACCTTCCCGGAACAAGCGGGTGGCACTTATCGAGTAACCGCCACGGTTCAGGACGATCAGGGGCGAAAGAATGAAAGCGAACTAACGCTGTGGGTGGCCGGCGGCAAGCAGCCGCCGAAGACCGGTGTCGAAGAGGAGAAGATCGAACTGATTCCCGATCGCAAGGAGCACAAAGCCGGCGATACTGCGGAGATACTGGTTCAGGCGCCGTTCTATCCTGCTGAAGCCGTAATGACCTTGAGCCGCACAGGACTGGTGAAGACGGATCGGTTTCGCATCGATGCACCAGGCTACACTTTGCGTGTTCCGATTGAAGACGCGTGGACGCCAAACATTCATCTGCAGTTAGATCTGGTCGGATCTGCTGACCGCGATCCCGGGAGCGCGGGCGAGCGGGGTCCCCATCGGGGCAGCCCCGATGGGGTGCAGGTCTCGCCCGCTGAGTCTGGGAACACTCTACTCGAGACGAAACCTGCGACTCAGGGAGAATCGGTTCGCGCTGGCGCGCTCAATGCGGGCAGGATGCCCGCGCTCCCAGCGCTCCCGGTGAAGCGGCCGGCGTTTGCGAGCGGCACGATCAATCTGTCGATTCCACCTCGATCACGAGCACTCAAGGTGATGGCCGCGCCGCGCGACAGCATGCTTGAGCCGCACGGTGAAACTATCGTGAACGTCGAAGCCAGGGATGCCGCGGGTCGTCCGGTGATTGACGGCGAAGTAGCCGTCGTGGTGGTTGATGAGTCTGTGCTGGCCCTGACAGCTTACAAACTCGATGATCCAATCAACGTGTTCTATCTGGATCGCGACGGCGACACAGCCAGCTACCATTCGCGCGAGGATCTCATTTTGAGCCAACCTGCCGGAGGTACTGTTCGAATTGAAAAGGGTCGTGGTGGGCTGCATGGCGCAATGGCGATGATCTCGGGTCTGTATCAAGTGAGGGCAAAGGCAAGGGCTGTCGGTAAGTCGGATGTGCGGGGCGGCCTGGCGCTCGAGTTGTCTCCGGCGCCGATGGCCACACCTGCGCTTGCGCTAGAAGGTGGAGGAGAAATCCGTCTGCGCGAAGATTTCAACGCGCTCGCGGTGTTTGCTCCTTCCGTACGGACAGATGCTAATGGACGCGCGCAGGTGCAAGTGAAGCTCCCCGACAACCTAACTCGCTATCGAGTGATGGCGGTGGCGGTCGCCGGGGGAAAACAGTTTGGCTCTGCCGAGTCGGCGATTACTGCGCGCCTGCCGTTGATGGCTAGACCGTCGGCGCCGCGCTTTCTCAACTTTGGCGATCGCTTTGAGTTGCCGATCGTTGTGCAGAACCAAACGGACTCTGCGATCACCGTCGATCTCGCCGTGCGCGCGACGAATGCGCAACTATTTACCGGGACGGTGAGTACTACGACGGAGAGCACTGGGACTGCCAACACTGGGACCGCGGGCGTCCCGCCCGCAGTGAGCGCGTCCGCGCGAACTGAGCTGTCAAATCCTTCAACATTGAATTCAGCGAGCACGACTGCGGGCGGGACGCCCGCGGTCCCAGTAACGGCGCTCGCGTCTGTGGGGAAACGCGTCACCGTGCCGGCGAACGATCGCGTGGAGGTGCGTATTCCCGCTGCGGCGTCAAGACCCGGAACCGCACGATTTCAAGTTGCCGCAGTCTCAGGCGGTTGGTCGGATGCTGCTGAAGTTGAATTGCCCGTGTGGACGCCGGCGAGCAGCGAAGCGTTTGCTACCTACGGCCAGATTGATCAAGGTGCGATCACTCAAACCGTCAAAGCGCCCGCCGATGTCTTCAAGCAATTCGGCGGCTTGGAAATCGAGACCTCGTCGACGCAGCTTCAACAACTGACCGACGCATTTCTCTACCTGCAAAACTACCCGTATGAATGTTCGGAACAGTTGGCGTCACGCATTCTTTCGGTGGCTGCATTGCGCGATGTGCTCACCTCCTTCAAAGCGCCCGGCCTGCCCACGGCGGTTGAAATGCAAGCTGCCGTCGACCGTGATTTGAAGCGACTGCAGAGCCTGCAAAACACCGACGGCGGCTTCGGTTTTTGGACGCGGGGCGAACGATCCTGGCCCTACCTGAGCATTCACGTGGCGCTTGCGCTCGGGCGAGCAAAAGAGAAAGGGTTTAGCGTGCCTAACGACATGCTGATCAAGTCTGGTCAGTATCTCGGCAATATCGATAAGCACATTCCGTCAACTTACTCCCCGATTGCGCGGCGGTCACTAGTCGCCTTTGCTCTCTACGTGCGCGACGAGGCTGCGCGCAATGACGCGCCGCGAGCTCGACGGCTACTTGCTGAAGCAGGACCCGCAGGTCTTTCACTGGAAGCGCTGGCCTGGTTGCTGTTGGTTTTGCGTTTCGATGCCAACTCCAAAACGGAAGCCGAAACAATCCGGCGTTACCTGAACAATCACGCGGTTGAAACGGCGGGAACAGCCCATTTTGCGTGTTCTTACAACGATGGCGATTACCTGCTGTTGAACTCCGATCGACGAGCTGACGCAGTCATTCTCGAAGCGCTGGTGCGCGATCAACCCAAGAGCGATCTGATTCCGAAACTGGTGCGCGGACTGCTGGATCAGCGAACCCGCGGACGGTGGGAGAACACACAGGAGAACGTCTTCATTTTGCTGGCGCTGGATCGTTACTTCCAGGCGTTCGAGAAGGTGTCACCGAACTTTGTGGCGCGCGTCTGGCTCGGTGATGCTTATGCCGGCGAGCAATCATTCAAAGGACGCTCCACTGATCGGCAGCAGGTAAGTGTGCCGATGCACTATCTCGCCGCAAAAGGTTCAGCGCAGAATCTGATCGTGAGCAAGGAAGGTGACGGCCGGCTCTACTATCGATTGGCAATGAAGTACGCGCCAAACGATCTCGATTTGCAAGCAGCCGACAACGGCTTTACCGTCGAGCGAACTTACGAAGCGGTAGATAGTCCGGAAGACGTGCAGCTCGCGGTAGACGGCAACTGGCACATCAAAGCCGGGGCGCGCGTGCGTGTGCGGTTGACGATGGTGGCCTCGTCGCGACGCTATCATGTGGCGCTGATCGATCCTTTGCCGGCGGGCTTTGAGGCTCTGAATCCGGCGCTGGCAGTTACGGAAAGTATTCCCGAAGACAAGAAACAGACCGGCGTTGTTGAGTACGGCAATCGATCGTATGGCGTTCACGGCTGGTGGTTATGGCGACCAGTTTGGTTTGATCATCAGAACCTCCGCGACGAACGCGCCGAAGCGTTTACCTCGCTCTTGTGGCAAGGGGTTTACAACTATTCCTATGTGGCGCGCGCAACGACACCGGGCACGTTTGTGGCGCCGCCGGCGAAGGCCGAAGAGATGTACCATCCGGAAACTTTCGGGCGCAGCAAGACTGATAGAGTGGTGATCGAATAGCACGCTCCGTTCCCAATGAACCGGTTGATGAATGGGTGTGGGCCATTATCGGAATGCTGAGGCGAATCTCTCATGGCCCAGGCTGGATCGCTTAGGCATAGGCATTGAATGGGCGTTCGGTTCGCGGCTTAGCCGCCCGATGTGTGGAAGGGCTGTGCCCTTCCGGCAGGTAGCGATTGGAGTCCGGGGCTACGCCCCAAAATCCGGGGCACAGCCCCAATCCAATGAGAAGCCGTGCGTCCGGTGGGGCATAGCCGCCACCGCACATCCAGGCGGCGGGGCCGCGCAGATCACTTGAGCCGATCGGTAAGGCAGAGCCTTACCGCACTGGGGAGCGGCAAAGCCGCAAGTACGATGAAGCGTCTTATCAAGATGAGTTCTTGCAGCCATGCTTGCGCATAACCGTCGATCAGGTTAATCATTGCAGCCGCAAAAAGCGTTTCCAATTTCCCAGCACAACAAACCATATATGCATGTCTGAAGGAACGATCGCCACTGAGCCGTCTACGCATCACGAGGAGACAGATGATCGACTTTGTCCTGTCTGCGGACGGAAAGGCCGCGACCGGCTGGTCCCGGTTCACGAAATGCACGCGGACCTGAGATCGATTGTCGAAGCGAATTCCCAGGCAATCGAGCGGCTGGCCCACGTGTGTTCACATTGCGTCGAGCTTTTTCAACGGGCCAGGAATCAGCTCGACAGCCACGCTGCGATCTTCGAACAGAACAGTTACGTTCTGCCGACTCCGCTCAGAATGGAAGCCGACCCGCAACTGACCGGGCAGGGCGTAACCATGGCGTTTCTCGATTCGGGATTTTATGCCCACGCCGATCTGACCAAACCAAAGAATCGCATCGTCGGCTATCACAACATCTTCGATTCCAGCAGCGATCAGACGTCGTTGGAAACGGTTGAGGTGGCGAGCTGGCACGGGATGATGACTTCGGTAGTCGCCGCCGGGAATGGTTATCTATCAGACGGGTTCTATCGTGGCATCGCCTCGAACGCAAACGTGGTGCTGGTCAAGATCGGAAAGAGTGGCCACATTCCCGAACGCGACATCGAACGTGGCCTGCAGTGGGTTCTCGACAACCGGGAAACCTACGACATCCGCATCGTCAATATCTCTGCCGGTGGTGATTTTGAACAATCTTATCTAACGAATCCGCTTTGTCAGACGGTCGAACGAGCAGTGCGGGAAGGGCTGGTCGTAATTTGCGCGGTGGGCAATGCCGGTATGTCGCCCGGGCATCCGGTGCTGCCTCCGGCTTGCTCACCCTCGGCGATTGCCGTGGGTGGACTGGACGATCAGAATTCGCTTGACCGGGCCCGGCGCGGCATGTACCGCTCGTCGTATGGACCGACGATTGACGGCCTGCAAAAGCCGGAGGTGATTGCGCCGGGCATCTGGGTCGCGGCGCCGATTCTGCCGCACACGCCGACTGCTGACGAAGCTCATCTCTATTCCGAACTCGATACGGCGCGCGACGACGAGTTGGTGGGGATCATTGAAAGGCATTCGGGCATCGATCGAGATCTCGATCAAGCCAGCGGCTTACCTGTGCCTTTGCTGCGGCAACTGATTACGATCAAGTTGCGCGAAGGAAACGTGATTAGTCAATACTACAAGTACGTTGACGGTACCTCGTTTGCGGCGCCGATTGTCTCTTCGATCGTCGCCTGCATGCTGGAGGCGAATCCGCGGCTGAGTCCGCAGGATGTGAAACGGATTCTGATCGATTCGGCCGAGCGAGTAGCGGCAGTGGAAGTTGATCGTCAGGGTTGGGGCGTGGTGGGAGCACGACGAGCAGTTGAGATCGCTCGCGGTTCTTAAGTAAGCAACTTGCAGTGTGGTGTCTCTAAAGGTCGCACAAAGAAATCAGCTCAGTCCCAGAGGGACGGAATATTTATAGAACCGAGGACCCGAAGAATGCTGAAGCTCCGGAGGAGCGACATAAATTGTTTCGAGAAAGGCTATTCCGCTCCTCCGGAGCTGAAATGGTTCTGTTCGAATTCTGGTTCTATAAATATTGCGTCCCTCCGGGACTTAGAGCAGGTGGCCGGATTGACAGATTCATTTTAAGAGAGCTTTGGACACACCCCACTAGCTTGCGAGTCAGATGATTGGCTGTGCGACGCGTGCAGCTAACAGCTTGAGTTACACTGCGGTTGGACTTTGGACTTAGTCGTATGCCACAATCCGAACAATCAAAAACACAAGCGAATAGTTTGAGAGGAGAGTTTTAAAGTTTATATGTCAGAGAATGAAACCGCGCCGAGCCCTAATCCTCCTGACGCAGCACCCGTAGCCGCACCTGCAGCGCCGGAAGCTACTGCGGCCGCGCCTGCAAGCACAGAGGATATCACTTATCATGCGGTCGAAAAGGACGGCGTGGTCACAGCTATTTGGGAGATGCAAGGTCGCAAACATCTTCGCACCATCGATCCCCGGTCACGCCAAGGCCAGGACATTCTTCGGCTCTACACCACCGAACATGCAGAGCATAACGAAGCGGCTGCAGCCGCGCCCGAGGCGAGCGAAGTAGTGTCGACTTAGGTTGGTAATCTAATCCGACAAAGTCTCAGTTTCCGCGACCCGCGGTGCTCAACTCGCAGCCCGTAGTGGAGCCGTGCCGCCGAGTCCCAGTCCGGGTTCCCTTCCAAGAATCTGCAAAGTCTCCAGGAATTTGAACTAAAACCAAAATTTCATCGTCGCCTCAAGCCGGCCCGGCCCGCGCCTCATTGCTTTACTCCATATAATCGGCAGTTGATCGGACCCTAATCGCTTCCTAAAAGTTGGAATAATACTTGCCTGTTCGCTGTGCATCCAGGGTTCCAATGTGAGCGTGCATGGGGTGGAACCTTCAAATCGTCCAAAAGCCAATCAACTTAGTTATCGCAGAAGAGGAGGAAGCTGTTATGCGTAGCCTATTGCGCTTGCTGGCAAGTGGTTTGGTTCTGGGTCTCTTGTTCGTGGCAGCCGCCTATTCACAGGCGATTCAAACGGGCGGAATCACCGGTGTGGTTTCAGATCAAACGGGCGGTCTGGTCAAAGGCGCCACCATCGACATCGTCAGCGAGAGTACCGGCAAGTCCGTGCGAACTGTTACGAGCGGAGACGACGGCAGCTTTACCGCCAACTTGCTGGCTCCAGGCTCTTACCGCGTGGAGGTCACGGCGTCTAATTTTAAGAAGGCCGTAATCGGTGGCGTGCAAGTGCGAATCACTGAAAGTACTCGGCAAGACGTCGACCTCCAGGCAGGCCGAATCGAAGAGGTTGTCAATGTCGAAGCAACTCCGTCGTTGATCAATACTACCAATGCGACAACCGGTCAGGCCGTAGATGCTCAAACACTACGCAATCTGCCCCTGGCTTCGCCCAACTTCCTGTTCTTGTTGTCGCTCTCTGCCGGGACGGCGGGCGAACCAACCGATGTCCGTAGCGCCGGTCGTGGCACCGCTGACATCAACGTTAACGGACAGCGCACCAGTAACAACAGCATCTCGCTCGAAGGCATTAACGTGAATGACTTCAACCTGGCGCACTTTGATACCGTGCCACTGCCGAATCCCACCACGCTCGAGGAAATGAAAGTTTCGACTTCGCTCTACGATGCGTCTCAGGGAAGCAAAGGCGGAGGCGCGTTGGGTCTCGTGATCAAGTCAGGCCAGAAAGATTTTCATTGGGAAGGATATTGGCAGCATCGCAACGATGCACTCAACGCCAACGAATTCTTCCGAAATTCGAACGGCGTGAGCAAGAAAGCTCGACTGCTGCAAAATGTTTTTGGCGGCAGCGGCAGTGGTCCAATTCCCAAAGTGGGCGGCTTCTGGTTCTTCAATTACCAGGGAGTTCGCGCCCGCAATGGTCTGGATCCCAACGGTTCGGCCCTTACTCCAACAATTCAGAATTTTCCCGTCAACGCCGACGGAACTACCACTGCAGCGCAACTGGCCACCGCGTTTAGCTTAACTCCGGCACAGATCGATCCCATCGCGGTGAACATACTGAATCTCAAGAACCCTCTTTACGGCGGACAATTTCTCGTTCCCCGGGCGGGACAGGGCGGGTGCAAATCCGCTAGCGGAATCGGGACGTTTACCTGCAGTTTCTCGGGAGTGGCGCCGATCACAGACACGCAATATACGATCAGCTACGACCGCTTAATGCGCGACGGCAAGGACAAGATCTCCGGCCGCTGGTTTTGGGACAACGGGGCGGTAGACAAGCCTTACGGAACTGCCAGCAGTCTGGCATTTCCTCGTAAGGACACTCAGTTGAATCGGTTCTTTTCGATCAACGAAACACATATCTTCAGCCCGAGCAAGATTAACGAGTTGCGGCTGGGTTACAGTCGTTTCCTCTTTGCGAACATCCCGACCGATCCAGTCAGTCTGGCCGACGTTGGCGCGCAACGCGGGAACAGTGCTCAGTTTCCCGGCATCTATCAGTTCACCATCACCGGGTTGTTCGCGGTCGGTACTGGTGTAAACGACGATCGCGGCACGGTGTCAAATACCTACAATATCGTCGACACATTCTCATGGACCCGTGGCAAGCACAGCTTCCGCGTCGGCGGTGAGAGAGTGCAGTATCAATTGAACCGCTTCAATAACTTTGCGGTTCGCGGGGCGCTGACAACGGGCAGCACACCGGTGATCACAGGCCCCCCGGCGATTCCCGCATACTCTGCATTCCAGAACTTTCTGCAGGGGCGGGTGACTGCTATCCAGTCGGCCTTTGGCGATCCGGCACGAAACTTTGTCGCTACCGACTACGCGGGCTTCTTTCAGGACGACTATCGCTTCTCTACACGGCTGACTTTCAACGTCGGCTTACGCTGGGAAGGGATGAGTTTTGGTCACGACAAACTGTTTCGCGCCGGCATTTTCGACCCACACCTCGCCGCCCAGGGTAAGAATCCATTCCTGATTCCGGCGAAAGTAAATCTCGCTGGTTTCACCGGCACGCCTGGAGTTTCTGATTGCGCCTTGAAGAGTTGCTTCGACGGAAACAACTTTGCACCGCGCGTCGGTTTCGCGTGGGACGTCAAGGGCGACCAAAAGACTGTGGTGCGTGGAGGCTACGGCATCTACTACCAGCGGCTGTCAAACCAGAATATCTTGCAGAATTCGCTGGCCGCGCCGTTCACGGTCCAGCCGCTCTCCAGCACCACCACGCCGAATTCGTTCCAATTGAAGGATCCCTTTGGCACCATCCCGGCACCTTCAATTATCGCTTCGCAGTTCATTCCCTCGGCCACGTTCTTTGCCGGCTTGTTGAATCTAACCACAAACACGGTGACGACGAATCCAGCCGACGCAAATCTTTCCAACGTCAGACCGATCTTCGTCAATTCAGCGGGGCAGCGCTGTTTGAACTACGCAGACGCAAACGCCGCTAGAGACGCTCTGATCGGGGCAACCAATTGCTCGATCAATCTGGCGTCGTTTACCAGCGCGCCGTTAGAGGCTTACACGCCTTACACCCAGCAGTACAACATCACAGTCCAACGTGAGTTGAAGAGCGGCTGGGCGGTTGAGCTTGGCTATGTAGGCACCCATTATGTTGGCGGTATCGGCATCTGGGATCCGTTCATCGCCCAGGTCGCCAGTCCTTCGACACCGGTCGTGGTCAAGGACATGAACGGCGTCACCTATAACATCACCACCAACACGGTTAACAACGAAGAGTTGCGACATCAGATTCTGGGTCTGTCGCGCCGGCGTGGTTCCCGCTACTCGGGCAACATCGGATTGGGACACTACAACTCGTTCCAGGCGACGGTTTCTCGGCGGCTGCACCAGGGCCTCTATTTCCAGGCGGCTTACACTCGTTCGAAGACGGTCGACAATGTCAGCGGCTCACAAAGCACTGACGAGTTGAACGCGACTCGGAACGGTCAGGGCGGCGCCAATCTGCTGAACCTTCAGGATAATCCGCAAGCGAACAAAGCGCGCAGCGACTTTGACCGGCCACATCGCCTGGTCGTCAGCTACTCGTATGACATTCCAGTGGGGAAGAGCAGCTTCATGCAGAACCAGTTCTTCAAAGGCTGGTCCATAGGCGGAATCGTTACCTATCAAAGCGGTCTGCCATTTTCGGTGACGGACAGCACCAGCGGCGGCGCTTTCGGCGGCGGCACCGGAACCGGACTGCTAACTTGCCGTCCGTTATTCGATCCCACGCCGGGCGCCAACAACAACGGCAATCAACTGCCGACTTCATCCGGATTGCCAGGTTGCACTCCGGGCACACCCACGACAGTTCAGCAGGCGTTGGTGACTGGTTCGATCTCCGGCCGATTGGTCCACTATCTGAATCCGAACTTCATCAGCCTGGCCACCGTTGTTCCGAACGGAACTTCGGGAGCTACGGGTTACGGTAACGTGCCCCGCAATGCGTTCCGTGGTCCGTTCCAACAGAACTGGGACTTTTCGATTCAGAAGAGGTTCCACGTCAAGGAAGGCCATGAGTTCCTGTTCCGCACGGAGATCTTCAACGTCTGGAATCACCCAGTCTTTGGGTTCCCGTCCACGGTAGCTCTTGCTACCCCGGGAACTTTTGCACAGATCACCCAGACTGTTGTTCCGGCTAGATTGATCCAGTTTGGCTTGACCTATAGACACTAATACTTGCCGTTTTGGCATAGCTGGAGACAATCTCAATTGGCCGGGCGGTTACTTTAAGAAACCGTCCGGCCACTTTTCTTTGCGGCTGGCAGCTTTCGCTGGGCCATATCGAACACCGGCGACGGCGTTTGTTTTCGTTCTCGTAAGGTAGAATCGCCTCCATCCCTTCGCGCTCTCGCAGAGGTGCTGTCATGTCACTCTTCAGATCTCGGCTACTGATCCTTCCGGCGTTCTTATTGTTGGCAGGTTCAGTTTCCGCTCAACGCGATCGGGACACCTACAACCCCGGCAATCAATCGTTTGAAGTATCCGGCCAGGTGAACATCGCCGACTCCAACGCGCCCGCCAGAGACGTCCCCATTCGCCTGGAGCGATTCTCAGGCGGACTAGTCGACCAAATCAATACCGACGGCCGCGGGAGATTTCGTTTTACTAATTTGCAGCGCGGCTACTACAAAGTGGTGATCAATGCCCCGGGCTTTGGCCCGGTGCAGCAGGATGCGGATTTGACGGCGCTGTTCAAAAGCTACCTCGTCTTAACGCTGGTTAATAACCAACCGACTTCTCTATCAAGGCTGGGTGGTCCGGGCGACATCCTTGACGCGAGAATTCCGACCGAGGCCCGCGATGAATTCGATCGAGGCCGCAGCGCGCTGGCCAGAAAAGAACCGCAGGAAGCAATCACTCATTTGCAGAAGGCCATCACTCTGTACCCAGGTTTCTTTGACGCGGACCTGCTGCTGGCGACGGCTTATGTCGATTTGCGCGAGTGGTCCAGGGCGGAGACAGTGCTGCGCCGAGCCATCGAATTAAAGCCGGAAAGCGCGCCCGCGATAATTTCTCTGGGTGAGGTTTATTGGCGGCAAAAGCGCCTGAAGGAATCGGAAGAAACTTTGTTGACGGGCTTAAAACTTGACGACAAGTCCTGGCATGGCCAATTCACGCTGGCGCGGCTTTATTGGGAAATGGGGGATATCCCAAAAGCCGGACCACCGCTCGGTAAGACACTGCAGTTGAAACCGGACTTTGCCGAGGCCCATCTCCTGGCCGGCAACGTATTGCTGAAAGTGGGCCAGCAGCAACGCGCACTTTTGGAATATCAGGAGTACTTGAAGCTGGCGCCCAAGGGAGAGTTTGCTCCTCAGGCTCGGGAGCTGGTCGCGAAGCTGCAGAAGGCGCTGGAAGACCAAAACCGTAAACCGTGACAAGTGAATGGTGAATAGTGAACAGTTCACGGACGTGTAGAACTCGCAACGCACGATTCACTTGTCACGGTTCACGGTTTACGCTCTTCATTGGCAATCCACATTCGTTCTTCGCAGCAGCAGCCCCGTGCGTTCCTGGTACTCGCGCGAAGTAATGAACGAACAGACCATCCCGCGATAATTGTTGGGCGCGCGGTTGTTCAGCACATTCAACCAAAAGTCGTAGCCCCCCTGGTCCGCATCGCGTCGCAGATAGCCAAAGTACTGCATCAGCACAAACGACGGGTTGTATTCAGCGGTCTTGAACTGAGAAATTTCCGTCACGTCGCGTAGAGCCTGAGCGCGTGTCTTACCGTTCTGCATGTCATTGATCAATTGCTGTCGCTCAGCAGTAAAGGGAACCAATCCCGCCGAGTCGAACAATTTGTTCACATACTGAGAAGGCGTCATCGCGGCTGGATACTCTTGCAGGAAAGCAGCGCGATCGACCCACGCGTTGGCGAACGCCTGCTTGTTGGCTTCCAAATCGGATCCGCCGATCACGTGGCTGCGATCGCTCACGAACTCCGAATAGCTGGGCCGGCGAGCGTAAGACGCCTTGTAGAAGCGGTAGACAAACGAGCCCGTGTCTTGAAATTCCTGTTCGATAAAGAAGGCGGCAGAAACCGTAATGCGCTGAGCCTTGATGCAAAGGTCGCCGCTGCCACATTGTGTGATCAAACCAGTCCAGTAACTTTCACCGCTGGGGTCTGCCTGGCGATCGAGGAAATCCAGATAGTGTTGCCGAACAAAAAACTGTGCGTCATTGATAGGGTTTGGCGGCAGCGCGCCAAAGGAGATGCCTGACAACCCTTGAGTGTTGGCGTTGTCTGCTGCTACAAAAACCACGCCGTTGCTAAGGAAACCGTTCAATCCCGGATCGGGAAAAGCATCAATACGCGGCATCCCGCCGTTGCCTCCCGATCCATCGTTCGCACCGGCGGCATCCTCGATCACATAAACGTTCCCCAGACGATCAACGCTCAGCCCATGCAGAAACAGCGTGTTGTCGATTGAAAGGCCGTCGACTACCACTTCATCCACGTCGCCGCGTCCATCGGCGTTGTCGTCATAGATCGCCAACATCACCACATCAGCGCCGGCGGTGTGCGAGAAAACGACGCCGCGGGAATTCGCCGCAATGTCCAGCGGCGCATCGTCCGAGAATCGATACGAATAGTACGGCACGGTGTCGAGTGTGTCGGGGATGCCGTCGGCGTCGGTATCGCGAATGATACGCAGTTCGTCTGAATGAAAGTCGGCAATCAACAGATCATTATTGGGCAGCAAAGCCAGACCGTTCGCATTGTAAAGTTTGTTGTCTCCGACGTGGACCAGCGTGCGTGTTTGCGTGTCGTCAAAGCCTGTCCCGTTTGTATTCCGGACCAACAGGATCACTCCGGGCGAGGCTTCGTTAAATGGATCGTTGGGATCAGCGGAGTTGTAGTAACCACTGGAACAAGTGATCACGAACTCTCGTCCTGATTTTGAAGTTCCGGTGACGACCGCAGCGGCCGAGGACAGGCTGAAGTCGGGCTTCAGGTTATAGGTGCTCGAAGAGTCCTGCACGTAATCACCGTTTGTGTCCAAGCCCACCACCAATATCCCGACGTTCGCATTCTGTAAGGTGGCTGAGTAAACCTCGTAACGGGCGCCCGATTGGCCCACGGCTATGTCAAACGATCCTCCGGCACTATCGAAAGTCGTGTGCTGATCGCTCATCAAATCAGAGTTGGTATCGACAAATCCTTCGTTCGAACCAGCCGAGGAGATCAAGCTGAGCTGCGAGGTATGCAGCACTCGGCTCAAGGCAGTCCCGGGTGTAATCAAACCCGCGTTTGGCGCCGCAATGGTTTGGCGACGGCTGCTCAGCGATGGCGAGCTTACTCGGCGCCGCTCACTGTTTGCGTCGGCCTGTCTAATTTGGGGCGTCCGTTCGCGCGCCGGAACGTAGCCGTCTTTTCGCCCGCGGCTGTCCATTGCCCATACGCGACTGCCAAGGGTGCGACGAATGTCGGGTTGCGGTGCGGTCTGGGTGGATGAGATTTGAGTGAGACTCTGAGCCTGCCCGGCAGGCGCGAAAAAATAGGCGCCAGATACCAGTGTCACAGTTGACAGAATCAGATAAAAATACGCTCGTCGGGACATCATAAGCCTCCCCTTGACATGTGCCGTTTCATCAAAGCCCGTGGGAAAAACGCGTAGAGCCCTAATTTGTAACGCAAACTGTTAGTTTGCGATGTTTGAGTGGCATTCAACGCGCGCAAGCTAACAGCTTGCGTTACAAAACCAAACCAGGCCACCACCGAATAGCGAGCTTCAGATTCGAGGTGAGCAGGCGAGGCCCATCTGCTGGTAACTGGGCCCCGCCTGGCGTGCTCGAGTCGACGGTTATCGATCATTCTTTCGCGACGATCGATCACTACTGCTCGAACTGCTATTGGAGCTCTTGCTCGAGCTCCCGCTACTGGAACTGCCGCTGGAGCTTTTGCTGGAACTGCCACTACTGGAACTTCCACCAGAGCTCCGGCTGGAACTCCCGCCACTGGAACTTCCACCGGAACTGCGGCTGGAGTTCGAGCTGCTCGAACCGCGGGCAGGCTCGGACCGGGATACCGATTGGGCAGAAGATCGAGAGGACGATTCTGATCGTTGAAACGACTCACTTCGACCTGGTCGATCGGGTCGATCTGGTCGCGATGGCTCCGACCTCGGCGCCGCTGGTTCAGATCGCGGCGGCGGATCACTCCGCGGCGGTGGATCGTTGCGTGGCGGTGGATCATTCCGCGGTGGTGGATCGTTGCGTGGTGGTGGATCATTCCGCAGTGGCGGATCGTTCCGCGGTGGCGGATCGTTCCGCGGCGGCGGATCATTCCGCGGCGGTGGATCAGCCCGATGTGGCGGCTCGTATCGTACTGGCGGTTCGGGACGCGGCGCCTCGGTGCGACGCGGCTCAGGGGGCCGTGCCCCACCTCCCGAGTTGCGATCGCGCGCTGGAGGAGTGTCGTTTGCATCACGGACCGCGGGACGATCTTCGCGGGGACGGCCTGATCCGACTGGGCGCGCCGGGCGATCGGTACCACCGTTACCACCGGTCGCCGGATTCGCGTCAGGCTCTCGATTAATCGGCGTTCCGCTCGGCCGAGGTGGTCGTGCGACTGCTCCAGTCGTTCTGGTCTCGGTTGTCGTTCCGGTATTGTTTCGCACTGGAGTCGATGACGGATCTCGTCCGTTGAAAATGCGGTTGCGGCGTAACTCAGTATCCAGGGCCACACCAGGCCGACGCGGGGCCGCACCTGTCGGACGCGAACCCAACCCTGCCGGAGAGGCGATCACAGGCCGCCCGCTCCGAGTAGAGTTGTTGCCGGCGGTGACCGCAGGTCTGGTTGGTAGCGCGACACGCGACGGGTCGGCGCTGATCACACGTCGCGCCAGATCGGCATTGACTGGCTGCGGTCGCGCCCCGCTGCCAAACGTGCCCGCCGGCGCTGAGGTTACCGCTCTCAAATAAGCGGGATTGTTTCGGCGCAGATTCGCCAACTCATCGCGGTTCAGAGGACGCAGACCGCCACGATCATGGTTGTAGTATCGCGAGCGCGGATCTCGCTGATGATAGTGCAGCGGATACCAGCAATAGTACGGACCGAAATTGAAATCAATCGAGAGGAAGGCAACCAGCGCCGGCCGCCACCAACTGCGATGGCGTTGGTAATAACCGTATGGACACCAGACCCAGTGACCGTTGTAGAAAACCCAGCGGCCGTAGTGATAAGTGGCCCAACCAAAAGGCTCTTCGCCGACCCAGGTCCAGCCATAAGGCGAGCACCAGACCCAGGAGCCATAGCGATAGGGAGCCCAGTCGTTATAGTTATTGATGATCGTGATGTTGGGCTGCCAGATCCATCCATAGTCTCTGGTGTTTTGCCAGGCGCCGTATGCATCCAGATCTTCAGCGCCCCAGAGGTCGGCATCGTAGTAGCGCGCGTTCTGCTCGTACTTGAAACGAGACGCCAGATCTTTTTCGCGAGTGAATACCCACTCGTCCCAATCGTCCGGGCCCTGTGCATTTCCCAACTGCCAGTCGCCGCCGTCGTCTGCCTGAGAATTCAACGTCGCGGTATGGCCGTCACGCACGGTAAACCCGGCCGTTTCGGAATAGACGCGGGCGCGCCCGCCGTCACGCACCTTCAGGTTAACGCGGCCATCGCGGCCGACGTCGAATCGATACAGGCCTTTGGTTTCTGCGGCGATCGTGGTTTTCGGCGCATCGATCTCAAGGTACTCATGATCCTTGTCGAAGCGCGCCAGTCGCAGCGTCGCCGTTCCCTGCGTGAGGCTGAGCGCAATTCCTTCGTTACGCAGCGTCACGAACCGCAGCACAGAATCAGGAGCGATGCGCAGAAAGTTGTGCGCGTCAATCTGAATCTCAGCGCGTGCCTCGCCGCCGGTTGAGATCGCGTCGCCTTCAACCAGCGGCGTATTCAGCTTCGCTGCTTCCCATTGATCACTGTCGTGGCGTCGCACGCTAACGTCACCGTGAATCAGGCTCAGACGCACGACTCGAGCGCTGACATCATAGTCCTCTGCATCGTCGTCGTCGGCACGCACTATTGCTGGAGCAAAAAGCAGGATTAACAAGAGAGAGAGGTTGAAGAAAAGTAGAGGCCGGGTAGAACGCATGGGCTCACACTCCTTTCTGTTTTTCGAAAGATGTAAAGAACCAGGGGCTTTTCCCACTGAATCGAAGACGCGTTTGGGAGAGTTGCTGTTAACGCGAGTGCACTTTGAGTAGGCTCCCAGAGACCGGAGGAGATGGCCGACTTTGAATCTTGAGGGAGCGTATTCTGCGACCCCGAGGAGAGCAAAGCCTGTGCCTGCTTGAGCTTTAGCGCCGGCCTGCCAAAGGAAGTCGATTGCTTATGCGAGATGGTGCGCGTTTAGCACTATATGGTATGGAATGTTCGATATGTCCGGCGATGTCCGACAAACCTTCAGTTTGTCGATGTAGGTAGCATAGACTTCAGTCTGTGACCGCTTAGCAGAAAATCACAGACTGAAGTCTATGCTACGAACACCGACGACATACTGTGGAGTTTGTCGGACACAGTTTGACTTGATCATCATCGGCGCAGGAATCAACGGCGCCGGCATCGCGCGCGATGCGGCGTTGCGTGGATTGAACGTGCTGTTGCTCGAAAAGGGCGACGTTGGCGGCGGCACTTCAAGCGCGTCGACGCGGCTGATTCACGGCGGGTTGCGTTATCTGGAACACGGTGAGTTTGGCCTGGTGCGTGAGTCTCTGCGCGAGCGAGAGATCCTCCTTAGCATTGCACCGCACCTGGTAAGGCCTCTGCCGATTCTGATTCCGATTTACGAGGGAGCGGCTCGTGGGCCATGGACCATTCGGGCCGGGATGATTGCGTACGATTTGCTCTCGCGACTCTCAGGATCGACGTCAATGCCAGCGCCTCGCATGCTTTCGCGGACGGCGGCGCTCAGACATGTACGGGGACTGCAGTCGGATGGTCTGCGCGGTGCCGCCTTGTACTGCGACGCGCAGGTGGAGTTTGCTGAACGTCTGGTCCTTGAGAACGTGCTGGCAGCCAAAGATTCGGGCGCGACCGTGTCCACCTACGCTCGTGTTGACAGGCTCATCGTCGAGAACCAAGAAGTGTGCGGCGTCCAGTACACGGACTTGGCGACGAACGAGCAACACACCGCCAACTCTCCCGTCACTATCAATGCGGCGGGTCCCTGGGTTGACCAACTGGCCGGCGCCGCCGGCGCAAAACGATTGATCGGCGGGACGAAAGGTAGTCACCTCGTCGTAGCTCCTTTCTCCGGCGCGCCAGCGACCGCGCTTTACGCGGAAGCCCAACTTGATCGACGTCCCTTCTTCATCATCCCCTGGAACGGAAATTATCTAATCGGCACCACCGACATCCGTTACGAAGGCGATCCAGGCGAGGCACAGATCGATGAACAGGAAATCGAATACCTGCTCAGCGAAACGAACCGCGTAATTCCGGAGGCACAACTCACGCGCGAGTCGATCCTGTTCACCTACTCAGGAGTGCGGCCGCTGGCCTATGCGAAAGACCAGCGCGAGCAGAGCATTACCAGACGGCACTTCATTCACGATCATTCTCCGCGCCTCGGCGGTTTCCTTTCAATTGTCGGTGGGAAGCTGACGACCTACCGCCGTCTGGCTGAACAGGCGGTGAATCTGGTATTCAAAAAACTCGGCCGTATCGATCCAGGCTGCTCAACGGATCACTCGCCTTTGCCGGGAGCAGTAATCCCCTCTGAAATTCTGGCGGGACTGACAGACTTTCGTTCTCTTCGCGAGCAGTTCGACCGAGAAAGCGGCTTGCCGGAATTTTTTACGAGACGATTGGTCAGAATCTACGGCACGCGCGCATGGAAGGTTTTGCAGCCGGCCGAAGCCGAGCCTTCACTTCGTGAGGTATTCAGCAAAGAGACCGGTGCAATCGCCGCGGAGATTGTTTTTTCTTTTCAGCACGAGCTGGCCCAGACGCTGAGCGACTGCCTGTTGCGTCGCACGATGATTGGGTTCAGTGCAACCGTTGGTGTTGGGGACGACGAAGCCGCTTCGCGAATCGCACGCGAGCATTTGGGCTGGTCCGAAGAACGCGCGAAACGGGAAGTAGCTGCCTATCGAAAGTACGTTGAGCGGTACAGAACCGGGAGCGGTAGCGACCGGGTTGCATTGTCGAGTTAATTCTACCGAGGGACCCGGTCGCGACCGCTCCCGGTTCTGTACCGTTAGTGGCGGCCGAGATGAAGCCTTAGCCCGGCGCGCACCTGGATGGGTGGTCCGAGCGTCGTAACGGGAGTCTTACCTACCTCGTAGCGCTGGTTGAAAACGTTTTCGACTGCACAGAACAGATCCAGCTTCTCATTCAAACGCCGCGAGGCAAAAGCGTCGAGATTGAAATAGGAGCCAAGGCGAAAGAGATTCTGATCGTCGTCGAATTGTGCACTTGCCGCGCGGCCCTGTATTCCGATAGTGATCACTGACGGGTTGGCATAGCGAGCCTGAAACGTAAACTGATGACGCGGAACCTGCGGAACCAGTAACCCTTCAAGCGCTCTGTTCGCGGGAAACTTCACCACACTGGCATCAGCGAAAAGATATCCAGCGGAGAGAGACCAATACCTGCCAAGACTCGCGTCGGATTGCAGCTCAAGACCGTTGGACCGCGTGCGTCCCAGGTTTTGCCGCTGTCTGGTAATCAATGCCGGCGTGCTCTGGAGCGTCACATTCGCGACCGGGCGCTCAACTCGATTCCAAAAAAAAGTCCCGCGGAAACGCAACTTTGCTTGCAGCGCAATCGCTCTGAGACCCGCTTCGCCACTCGTCAGCCGCTCAGCGCGCAGGTTCTCGTTAGCCAGCGTCAAAACATTTCCCACGCGAAACGAGCGATAGAGTTCGTTCAAGGTCGGCGCGCGAAAAGCCCTGGATGCAGAAGCCACCAAAGAAAGGCGAGAGTTAAGCTTGTAGAGCCCGGACAACTGCGGACTGAACGCAGTTTCCGATCGGTCCGGAAATACGTTTACGCTCGTCGGATTGACTGCGCTAATCGGGCGGCTGGCGGAAGAAGCAGCCACGTTGCTCCAGTGATCAAAGCGCCCACCAGCATTGATGAAGATGCGCGCGCCGATCTTCATCAGGTCTTCAAAATAAACTCCAGTCGTGTGTTCGCGTCCGCCGGCGCCAATAAACGAACTGGCGCGGCCATTAACGAAAGCAATCTCGTCGCTGGCTCCACGCACTCCGCGCGCTTCCAGTCCGGCTACCAGGGTTTGACTAACTTTCCGTTGTTCGCCGACAGCACGGGCCCATCTTCCTGAGAAGCCCAGGACCTGGACCGGCACGCGCTGGACCCTGGTTAATAACTCGCTATTGCGATCGGCGCTGATGGACGTAAAGTTCTGGTCCAACAATTGGGTGCCGCCATAGGCATGCGCCTCGACCGCGCCGGCGTCAGGAATGATCCAGTCGCCAGCGAACACAAACTGACGCAAGTGCGTGCGATTGGTTTGCAAGGGCGTACCGTTTTTTCGCGACTCGCCAAAGAACGAGGCAGCGCCGTTCAGGCGCGCCGTGTCGCCAAAGTTTTTCTCGACCCGGAGATTGATAACTGCATCTCGCGAACCGGCGCGTGTATCTATTCGCCCGCGCTGGTTTGTGGGAACCAGGACATAACCATCTGTGCGAAAGGTCTCCGCTGCCAGACTCGCAGCCCAGCCATGTTTTTCTCCGGATGAATACAATGAAACGTCCGGCGTCAACTCGTTGCCGTAGGAAGTCGTCAGGGAAAACGTGTTTGCCTCTGGCCGCCGGGTCGAAATGTCGATTACGCCACCGAGCGCGGCGCTGCCATAGAGATGCGACGCGCCGCCGAGCAGGACCTCAATCTGATCGATCGATTCGCGCGGCACTCGATCCCAATAAACCCACCCGCCAAAGGGATCGTTAAGCGGCACACCATCGGCAAGCACCAGCGCCCGGCTGGCCCCGCTGCCGCCCAGTCCCCGGAGGGAAACTCCCTGCGCCGTCGGATTCGCAGTGCGGCCGCCGCTGCGGCGAAACAAACTGAAGCCGGCGACTTGCCGCAACGAATCATCGAGCGTCGTGGCGGCAGTCGTTTTCAGATCGTTTGTGCCGAGCACGACGACACTCGCGGTCGTTTCGCTGAGCCGGGTTTCCGTGCGCGTTGCCGCAACGGTGACCTGTTCCGCGATCGCCGCCGGCGCCAGCACGAGCCGCAGCCCGGTCGTGTCCTCAGTGGCCGGATTGATTTTCCGTGTAACCCGCGCGAACCCTTTCGCGGTGACGGTTAGCGTCAGGATTTCTTTTGTCGGAGCATCGAAATGAAAATGCCCGCTGGTATCGGTGAGAGTCTTGCGCGTGATCGTTGAGACGATAAGAACTACTTCGGCATTGGCGACCGCGGCTGACGCCTGGTCCACAACGAGGCCATCGATGCTGAGTGATTGCTGCTTGATCGCGGCGTTTGTCGAAGTAGATGAAATTGTTGCTGCTACAGCGACTGCGAAGAACCACGGCAGAAAGAAGGTGCGGTTGCTCAGTTGAATTAGCATGCAGCTGCATCGCCAGGGAACTTAGTCCCGTCATGCTGAATCTTCGCTTAGCCGTCTTCAGGCGGCTTTCCCGAAGGGTTGCTAGACCAGCCGTTTTACGGCTGGGTAGCGGCGAGGTCTAAACGCCCAGCCCGTTTTAACGGGCTTCACAGTACTGCTTTAGCATGGCTGAAGCCCTGACGGGAAGGACGCTGAAGCGCCCTGTCAGAAACTTGGCCCGGCCTTAACCAGCCCTAAAAGGGCTGGCCTAGTAACCCTTCGGGAAAGCCGCGTGAACGCGGCTGGGTTCTCCTGAAATTAGTTCGCTCGATTAGCGACACTACTACATTGTCGCGTTGTGTTCGCGACACTACTCCCTGCCTCGCTGCTACTTCCCGCGATACGTCACGCGCCAGATCTTGTTCGCGCCGTCATCCGTGATCAGCATCGAACCGTCGGGCAACACCAGCAATCCCACGGGCCGGCCCCAAACCTCTTTACTGTTTTCGTCGAGCATCCAACCGGTCAAAAAATCGTCGTAGCCACCCAGCGGCTTGCCGTCTTGGAAACGAATGCGAATGATTTTGTAGCCCGTCCGCTTGGTGCGATTCCATGATCCATGCAGGGCGACAAAAATATCGCCGCGATACTCTTTGGGAAACATCTTGCCTTCATAGAAGGTCAGGCCAAGAATTGCCGAATGGGCCTGGATTAGCACATCGCCGGTAATTGTCTTACTAACCAGATCCGGTTTTTCACCTTTGTGTCGCGGATCTTCGATGGCCCCCGCATAGGCATACGGCCAGCCGTAAAACTCGCCCTCCTTGATGGCCGTCACGTAGTCCGGGGCGAGATCATCACCAAGCCGATCGCGTTCCTGCACCGCCGCCCACATCGTGCGTGTTCCCGGCAGCCAGGCCAGCCCGATTGGATTGCGCGTGCCGCTCACGTACGTGCGTTTGCCTGTGCCATCGGGATTAAATTCGGTAATCGTGGCGCGCATCGGATTCGCCTCAACGTCGTCGTTGGATTCCGAACCTACGGTCACGTACATCTTCTGGCCGTCGGGACTGAACAAGATATTGCGCGTCCAGTGCTCGCGATAACCATTGCCCGGCACGTCGGCTATCTTCTCCGCCGGACCTTCAGCTTTGGTCTGTCCAGGCTTGTAGTGATAACGCGTGATAGCGTCGGTGTTGCCGATGTAGACGTAGTCATGCCAGAAAGCGATGCCGAACGGTTGTTTCAAACCTTCTGCGAAAGTAGATCGCTCGTCCGCCACTCCGTCATGGTTTGTATCGCGCAGGACGATGACCTTGCCGCCCATTGAGTCGGCCAGAAACACGTCGCCGTTGGGAGCCAGCGCCATCCAGCGAGGCCGGGTAAAACCGCCTTCCGCGAAAGTGCTGATTTCAAAACCCGGAGGCATCGTTAATTGCACGCCCGCGGGTCGCGGAATGACATTCGGCCCGTTGTTGACGTTGTCTTCGATTTTCGGAGGCGGCAGATCAGAGGCCTTGATCTCGTGGTGGGCCAACGCAGTGGTCGCAGCAGTTGTCGTAGCCACTGATGCCGGCGGCGTTTTTGTGGCTTGCGCACAAGCAATCGACGACGCCAGCACAAATATCAAACTTAGGCCGGCCAAGAACCGCAGGGTTCGACAACAATGTCCGACAAACTTCAGTTTGTCGATCCAATCAACAACGCCGGTCGAGTCTGCCTGAGAACGCGCCTGAAAATTCCCACTTCGACAAACTGAAGTTCGTCGGACACCGAGTAGCCTCATCAACTTCCTCCCAAAGTTCGCTGCGAAGATCTTTACTCACGATGATTTGCGATTGTACAGCAAAGCGTTTTGCTCGGCAGAAGCAAAAGCAGAAAAACCGCGATGGTACAGGCCGTACAGAACTCAGTTCAGGAAGCGCACGAGTCGCTTTAAGATTGCTGCCTCGTTGCGTAGCTCGCACTCCCACAAAACCAGAACCTTCCAACCGTCTGCCAGAAGCTGCGTCCGCGAAGCCAGATCGCGGACGCGGTTGCGGGCAATCTTCTTTGTCCAGTAGTCAGTATTCGTCTTGGGAATGCGCGATCCTCGCGCGCAGTCGTGCCCATGCCAAAAGCAGCCGTGGATAAACAAGATTTTCTTACGGCCAGGAAAGACTAGATCGGGACAGCCGGGAAGGTCGGAGCGGTATAAGCGGAAGCGGTAGCCTCTAGCATGAACTAGGCGGCGGACAAGTAGTTCAGGCGTAGTATCCTTGCCCTTTACTGCCCGCATCGTACGGCTTCGGACTTGGCTCAATTCCATTAGGATCGACGGATTGCAGTCCACCCAGATTCGCGCTGCTCGCCCGCACGACGAACTCGGCTTCGACGCACAGTATCAGCATCGTGATGCTCTATTTCATAATCGACGTAGTTGATTTCGTTATTCTGCCCGCCAAAACATTCGTGAAAAGCCTTTAGCAATAGAACATCATCAAGTGATTGAGCTACGGGCCGCGGGTTATTGCGAGCATTAGGAATTGTTGGCGGTAACACATATATGCAGGGTGGCGTGAGCTTGAAATGCGAGACATCCGTCAGGCGTTCCTCTGTTCCTCCCAGTTTTGGGCATGGTCGGCCGAGAGTGCCGCAAATCCAATCCCAGACGACCATGCCATCAACAACCTGCTTCTTCTGGATAATTTCGGCGCTCAACCGGGTATGGATGGCGGACCAGACTCCTTTTCGTGGATCGCTGCTGCGATTTGTGCAAACACTCCAGATGAGAAACTCCTGGGCGCGGTCTGGCCGCTCGTAGATTGTTGAGTTGTTGCCGTCTAAGCAACCTTTGAGCTCCACGCCTGCGACTTTTCCATTCGGCATGGTGATCATGTAATCAAACCTGTTCTTAGAGCCCGACGACTCCCAGTCTCGAATGAACTTGCGATCCTGCATGTAGTTGAGAACATCACGAACAAACTCGCGCTTCTCACGCATCGTGGCAGAAAACTGCCCTCGAACGCGTTCGATCACACCGCGAAATAATCCGCTGTCGTAGAAGTCTCTCTCGCTAAGATTGTGGGTGCCTAATTTGTGAGCGTCAACCTTAAGGACTTCAGCATATGCATGAATGAGTTTTTGGAGATCGCGGTTCTTTTGGCAAGGAATAACGCTCAAGCTGCTATCGTTCGAGTTTTTGTTTTTTGGGCGCAATCTAAAATGGGCTCGAGGATATATTTGGCGATATGGCGCACAACGGGAACCACAACGCCATCACCGGTGAGATGATAAGCCTCATTATAGTTTTCGGGAAGTCTGTAGCTCTCGCCAAGCCCCATCAGCCGCGCAGTTTCCCGCGTCGAAATCAGCCGGGCCTTTACCGAGGGGCCATTCACCACCAGAATGATTTGTCGGCTAGATCCACCTGCGGGAGTACGTAAGCATCCAGCTAGGTTATCAAAGCGAATCTCTGCGCGTTGGGCTTTGCGCCCCTCTTCATCCTTGCGCGTTCGCTTGTAAACACCACCCACAATGGGCCGTCCCATACGTTTGGCTTTGCTCAGCTTCTTGAGGTTAATGACACTCATCATTGATATCAGACGCTTGGTTTCTTCTGCTGTGAACCATGCTGTATCAGGATTCTCTTCGATAATGTCCGATAGGGTCACTCGACGCGTGCGAGGGGCGGGAAGATTCCACCATATCCAATCGGCTTGAATCGTAGCTGGTAATTTCAAATAGGCGGCGGTGAGGGCCTTGTTGTGCCAAAGTGGCAGCGGGCCAGCTGCGACCAAGTTCGCCGGAATTTCAAGATCTTTGTGGACTGCGATAATAAATAAACGTGGGCGCGACTGCGGAACAAATAGTACCGCGTCAATGATGACAGCTCCGACTGAATAACCGGCAGTTTGAAGGGCGCTACAGATCATCGTGAAGTCTTTGCCATCGTGTGATGTAAGAGTTCCGCAAACATTTTCAAGAATGATCAGTTCAGACCCACGGTCGTCTTGGATTAGAGCCTTCATCAAATTCCAAAACGGCCAGAACGTGCCAGAGCGGTCACCCTTCAGGCCCGCGCCTGCTCCCGCGAGCGATAAGTCTTGGCATGGGAACGAGGCCCAAGTGAGGCTTGATCGGGCCGGAAGATCTAGAGGTTGAAGAGAACCAACATCAGCGATCTTCAACTCCCCCTCTCCCCAATTGTCCACGTATACGCGGCTCTTTTTGTGATCGAAATCATTGGCGAATTGACACGTCCAGTCGCGCCCCAATCCGGCGCGAACCATGCCTCCGCCTGCAAAGAATTCATTGAAATCGCGCATCTCAGCTTCTCAACCTTGTTTCACCGATGAGACTCAAACGGCTTGGAGCATTCTAACCCCGTTTTTACTTATTCTGCACGAAAACTCCTTGACCCTGACAAAAACCTGGTCAAAATTGCAAGTTTTTGTGCAAGGCTTCGATAAGACAACGAGTTTTGACTCCATTTAGTTGTTGTCCTGGCGTTTCATCACAATCACTCTCGCTCTCCTAGCGCACTTCAGTCGCGACAGTATTCGCCGGAGCAGGCGCCTTCTTCACATACTTCTCGTACCAGGCGAGGTATCGCTCATAGCGATCGCGCACATAGCTCGGCCGAGTGATCCCGTGATTCTCATTGGGATAAATCACCAGTTGAGTATCGACGCCCAGGCTTCTGAGCGCCTGGTACATCTGCTGGCCGCCCTGTACCGGCACGTTGAAGTCGCGCTCACCGCCGAGGAACAATGTCGGCGTCTTAATTCGATCGGCGTGCAGAAACGGGTAGGAGATTTTGACGTATGTCTCCCAGGCTTTTGAGTTCCAGGGCGGACCAATTTCGTAATCGTACTGCGTGATGTACTGATCGGTGCCATAGAAGGCCACCGTAAACGCCGTGCCGGCTCCGCTGGTCGCGCCCTTAAAACGCCCGTCGCTGGCGATCATGTAGTCCGTGAGTATCGCTCCATAACTCCAGCCACCGACACCCAGTCGATCCGGATCAGCAATGCCCATCTTGATCACATGATCGATACCGGCCTGCAGATCTTCTACCTCGTAGTGACCCCAGTCGGCAAAGATGGCGCGCGAATACTTCTGGCCCCGGCCGGCACTGCCGCGATAGTTCACGTTCAGCACCGCGTAGCCGTTCGCGGCAAAGAACTGGCGTTCGATGTTGAAAGAATGCTGGTCCTGTCCATTTGGACCACCGTGGATGCGCAAAAGCAAAGGCGCCTTTGTTCCTTCTACATAGCCGACTGGTTTAGTCAGCAATCCATGGACTTCGGTGCCGTCTTTGCTTTTGAAGCTGACTTCTTCCGTGGGCGCGATCTCCAACTCGGCCAACAGCGTGTCGTTCTGGTGTGTCAGTTGCCGCAGCGTGCCGCCTTCGATTGCATAAACTTCACCGGTCTTGCTGTCACCTCCAGAGACGGCCGCACCGTGTTCATTGCTCCAGCTCCAATTCGAAAGCACGACCGGCGAGGCCATCAGTCGCTCTACCGCTCCGCCCGCGATGTTGCCGCGAGCCGGATAGACAGAGCGGTCATCAGTGACAAGGAAGCTGATTGATTGGCCGTCAGTCGAGAAGCGAATTGCAGAGACGCCGCGGTCCAGATCTTCAACCGCCTTCAGTCGAGCAGGCGCTGCACTTCCCTCAGCAGACACGAGCGCCAAATGTTCCATGTTATAGGCGCCGTATTTTCTCTCGTCGCCTTCCATAAACGCGATCCATTTTCCGTCGGGACTCCATTCCGGACGCGAACGTCCGCCGCGAGTCGTCGGCGGAGTTACTGCTTTTTCGGTTGCGCCCGGTTTTGCTTCGGTGACGAAAACCTGGCTCGCGGAATCACGATCAGGATCCTGGGAATGATTGCTGACGAAAGCGAGCCGACCGCCGTCAAGCGACCATGACGGCCCGGTTTCATCCCACTTGCCGCTGGTCAAACGGTCCAGCTTTTTCGTCGCGATGTCGAACAGGTAGATGTAACTGTGGCGGCCTGAAAGCAGGTAACCCTGCCCGTCCTGCTTGAAGCGGTAGCGATCGATGACGATAGGCTTTGGCGCTTTGGGTCTGGGCGCTCCTGGGCCGGCGCCCTCCACGGCAGGCGACGGTGTCGTTTCAGCCTCAGGATCGGGATCGCCGATGATCAGGGCCAGCCGTTTTGAATCCGGCGACCATTCATAGCTCTGCAAGCGTCCCTTCAACTCCGTCAACTGCATGGCCTCGCCGCCGCTGCGATCCAGCAACCAAAGCTGACTTCCTTTCGCCGTTCCCGGACGCGACGAGGTGAACGCCAGATACTTGCCGTCGGGGCTCCAGCGTGGCGAACTCTCACCGTCTTGACTAAACGTTATTTGCCGATCGGTCTTGCCGTCGAAGCTGACCAGCCAGATGTGGCCCACGCTTTTGTCTTCCTTGACGTCGATCTGCGAGACGACGTAAGCGACCCACTGGCCGTCTGGCGAAATCTGCGGGTCGCGCACGTCGCGGAAGCGGGCCAGATCATCAAGCTTGAGCGGACGGCGCGCGGGCAAAGCAAACACGACACCGAGTACGGCGAGTAGCAAGCCGAGGGACAAGAAAGCCGGTACCAAAGTCTTAAGAGTTCTTTTGGTTGTCATGGTATTGGTTCACTCCTCAAAGGCCCGCAGGGCCGACACTCAAAGCCCAGGTCCGTGAGGACGTGGAAAGATTAGCTATCAAAATTGTTTGAAGCCCAAGGGGGACTCTAGCGTTTTCACGAATCAGGAAACCTATGCCGCACCTACGGCGCTCAGAGAACTGACACCGCATCTACCCCGCCCTCACGGACGGGGCTATTGACTGTCGGTCCTTCGGACCTGCAAGAACTAAGACCCTACCCTCGGAAGGCGAAAATTAGCCGCGGATGAACGTGGATCAGCCTATGATTTTAGTAGGCCATTCGTCGTTACTTTCGGAATCCGCGTCTATTTTCGTCCGCGGCAAAGAACCTCCGATCCCTCCGGCTTTCACGCCACTGCGCTGGACCCTTCAAGTTTGGGAGCGCAGATTCTACAACAAAACAATTTTCCGGCGTAAGGGATTTCGGCAAAAGGCTGCCCAGTCCCGGAGGGACGGAATATTTATAGAGCCGAGATCCCAATGAACTCTGAAGCTCCATAGGAGCGGCATAAATTGTTTCGCGAAAGGCGTATCCCACTCCTCCGGAGCTGAAAGCCGATCGTGTTCGAATTGTGGTTCTGTGAATATTGCGTCCCTCCGGGACTAAAGACAGGCGACCGGATTGACAGATTTATCGTTACGCAAACCAGGAGCAGCTCACTAGTCTGAAAAGAAATTGCACAGGCGCGGAGGAGTAGCATAGACTCCCTCGCGCTCCTTCCATTCCGCCTGATTCGGTGCTTGATGACCACAACACAACACGCGAAACAAAAATCGGAGCCCTCCGATGAGGGCAGTCGCATCCGCACTGAAGCAATTGCCGGTATCACCACTTTTTTCACGATGGCCTACATCGTCGTCGTTAACCCGTCGATTCTTTCGACTCCGGGAACTGGAATGAGTTTCAGCGGCGTGCTGACCGCAACTGTCCTGGTCTGTTTTTCGATGACGCTGTTGATGGGGTTGTACGCCAGGCTGCCGTTTGCGGTCGCACCGGGGATGGGCATCAACGCATTTTTCACTTACGGAATCATCCTGGGGATGGGAGTGCCGTGGCCTGCCGCGCTGGGGATCATTTTCTGGGCCGGAGTGTTGTTTCTGTTGGTTTCCGTGACACGTGTGCGTGAGTCGATAGCCAAAGCGATTCCGGCCGAACTGCGCATCGGCGCGGCCAGCGGCATCGGCGTTTTTCTTACTTTTATTGGTTTGAAGAACGCCGGCTTCGTGGCTGCGAATCCCGTGACGTTGGTAACGCACGGTGTGCTCGGCAAGCCGGCGCTGCTAACGCTTCTAGGGCTCGTGATTGCCGTCGTACTGATGTGGAAAAAGAGTCCGTTCGCCTTTCTCGCGGCGATCGTTGGAGTCACGGTCATCGCGTGGGCGCTCGGGTTGGTGACGGCTCCTCCCAGTCCGTTGAGCATGCCTGATTTCAAGAGCGTACTGTTCAAGCTCGACCTTCGCGGCGCGCTGAAGCTGGCGCTGTTGCCGGCGATCATCACGATTCTTTTTACCGATCTGTTCGATTCGATCTCGACCTTCATCGGCGTATCACAAGCGGCGAACTTGCTCGACGAAAAAGGTAACCCGCGCAACTTGCGTGAAGGATTGATCGTCGATTCACTGGCCACGCTGGGCGCGGGGCTGGTGGGCTCGTCTTCCGGCACGGCGTACATCGAAAGCGTCGCCGGCATCGACATGGGCGGCCGCACCGGGCTGACTTCGGTCTTCACGAGTTTGTGTTTCCTGCCGTGTCTTTTTCTGGCGCCACTCGCGGGCATGGTGCCCGCGTTTGCGACGGCGTCGGTGCTGATTCTTGTCGGCGCTTCGATGTTTCGCAGCGTGGGCCAGATCTCATTTTCCAAAATCGAAGAAGGGTTGCCGGCGTTTCTGACGATCATTTTGATTCCGCTGACGTTCTCGATCACCCAGGGGATTCTTTGGGGCTTTATCTCGCACGTGGCGCTTTATCTGTTAGTTGGCCGACGCCGCGAGATTCACCCCGTGATGTACGCGCTGGCGCTGGTTTCGGTGGGGTTGCTGGTGCTCGAACACGTCAAGTTCTAGTCGTAGAATTTCTTAAAGGTCGGCATAACGATGTCTAAGTTACTATCGATTGTGACCAAATGATCCTGGGTATCGCCACCTCAGTCAACGATGTGCCAGTCCGCCTTACGGACGAGAGGTGGTATCACATCATCAATTCACACCCGGAAATGACCTCTATGCGCGAAGCCGTCCTTGATGCAGTCCAAAACCCGGACTATATTCTACGGAGCAGGCGCGGTGCCTTTGCGGCGGTCGTCGTTTTGGGAAAGCAGGCATGGCTTCACGTTTTCTACGTCGAGAAGAGCACACGAGATGGCTTCATACTCTCGGCGCGAATTGAACGACAAATGGATAAGGCACGAATTGTATGGCGCAAAGAGAATCAAGAGGAATAGTTGTTCCGAGCCGGCAAGAACTGCTGGCGGCCGCGCGCCTCCGCGTCGAGCTCCCACCAGGCGAATTGTGGCTCGACTATCAGGATGACGTGGATACTCTATACGTGCGGCTGAAAGAGAAAACCCAATCGACCCACAGCGAGAGCGATCTGGATAACATGGTCATCTTCGACTATGAAGGCGAAGAACTGATCGGTGTGGAGATCATGGATATCATGGGCCAGCTAAAAGACGCCGATCCGTCCTGAAGCGCCCATCTTGCTCTAGTTGATGCGCGCCGCTCACGTTCTGAATCAAGCAGGACTTCTTTTTGGGTTTCAGCTCGGAAGCGTATGGAGAAGACTCAGACAGAAATGAGCGATGAGCTTCGACCAGAATATGACCTGCGCAGCTTGCGCGTCAGGAGGCCAGATCCCGGACGCAAGAGTTTTGGTGGCATGATTCGCTTGAAGTCTGATGTGGTAGACGAAGTCGTTCCGGATGCAATGGTCGAACAGCCGGCTTTTGATCAGGAGTGAGAGTAGTGATCGAAAAAATCAAAGCCGTCAACAACCCGCTGACAATTATAGCCATCTTCGCAGCACTCGCTGAGGTTGCCGGAACTGTAGCATTAAGGCTGGTCGCACAAGATTCACAAGGGACATTCATATGGTTTGTAATGCTGTTTCCGGCTCTGCTCGTAGTTCTTTTCTTCGTAACCCTGAATTTCAATCCTAAAGTCCTCTATGCGCCTAGCGACTTCCAGAATGAGGAAAATTTCCTGACCGCGATTTACGGAGTGAATCGTTTATCAGTTGATCTTGAAGAAGTACAAAGACAGTTAGAAATAGCCAAGGTTCAAATCATTGATGATGCTACTAGACAGGTCGTCGGCGCCGGCGAAAACGAGCGTGCACGGCTTGAAGAAATCGTTAATAGTCGTATAGGGACTGTTCAGGAGATCGTTGTGAACACAAGAGCGTCTGCAGAAGGAATAGCGAATGAATATGTCTCTTCTTCCTCCCGGGGTCCTACTGCCATGGAACGTATCTTATCGGTGCTCAGGAGCGGGGAAGCGCTCACGCTTGAACAAATATCCCAGCGCGCAGGACTCAGACGAACTACAGTTAAAACTTACCTCACAAAGTATCGGCGCGAAATGAAATTGATAAGAACCGCAAGGTCAGGCAGTGAAGACTACGTCTTTCAGATATTCAAGCCTGATGCTTAGAACTTCATGAGCGTCTCCACCAGTTCCCTAACGCCACGTTGCCGGTTTAGTGTAGATTACCGTTCCTCAAAGGAGGCATTATGCACAACGAATTCACTTCGGTGATTGAACAAGATGGTGATTGGTTTATCGCTTATTGCCCGGAAATACCCGGCGCGAACGGCCAGGGCCGCACTGTTGAAGAATGCCGTGCCAGCTTGTCGGAGGCCATTGCTCTGATTCTTGAAGACCGGCGTGAAGACGGCTTGCGTGGTGTCCCGCAGGATGCCATTCGGGAAACGGTTGTCGTGCAATGAAGCGCAGTTCGTTGTTGCGGCATCTGCGAAAACACGGCTGCTATCTGAAGAGGGAAGGTCGTGGACATTCATTATGGATGAACCCGAAGACCGGAGCAGTTGAAGCCGTACCACGCCATACCGAAGTCTCCAACCAAAAGATTTGCCGGAATCTCTCTGTTCCAGAGCTCTAATTTGAAAATTGTCCTAGGCGGTGCACCACCAGGAATGGGCAAACACTTCGTCGGTAAATCGATCCCGCGCAAAGAGGGCCGCAAGAAAGTTACTGGCGCGGCGTTGTACGTCGATGACCTGACTTTCCCAGACATGCTCCACGCCGTGACCGTGCGCAGCGCCGTTCCGCGCGGGCGCATCACGAACATCGCGTTCGAGGGCGACATTCCCTGGGATGAATTCACCATCGTCACCGCGAAAGACATCCGCGACTTGAAGCTTGGCGAAAACTACGTCGCGCTGATTCTCAACGACCAACCATATCTGGCCGACGAAGTAGTAAATCATCCTGAAGAACCGATCGTTCTCCTGGCTCACAGAGACAAATATCTCCTGGAAGAAGCGCGTCGCAACGTGCGCGTTGAAATCGAGGAGCTGCCGGCAATCTTTACCCTGAAAGACTCGCTCGACAAAAAAGAAATCATCTGGGGCCAGGACAACGTCTTCAAGACTTTTTTGGTTGAGAAGGGAAACGTCGACGACGTCTGGACTAGTGCCGACGTTGTGGTCGAAGGCGAGTACTACACAGGCGCGCAGGAGCAGCTCTACATCGAAAACAACGGCGCAATCGGACAGGTGAGCGCAGAGGAAGGCGTGACCGTTTGGGGTTCGATGCAGTGCCCCTATTACGTGCACAAGGCCCTGGTGAAACTGTTCGGCCTGCCCGAAGACAAGATCCGCGTCATTCAAACGGAAACCGGCGGCGGCTTTGGCGGCAAGGAAGAATATCCATCCTTGATTGCCGGCCACGCGGCGCTGCTGGCTTTGAAGTCAGGCAAGCCGGTGAAGATGGTTTACGACCGCGCTGAAGATATGGCGGCGACGACCAAGCGGCATCCTTCGCGCACACTTCACCGGACGGCGGTCTCGAAAGACGGAAAGCTGCTGGCCCAGGAGATCGATTTCGTGATCGACGGCGGCGCCTATTGCACGCTCTCGCCGGTGGTGCTTTCGCGCGGCACGATTCACGCTGCCGGTCCATACTTCTGTCCCAACGTGCGCATCAAGAGTCGCGCCGTGGCCACCAACGCACCGCCGCACGGCGCGTTTCGCGGCTTTGGCGCGCCGCAGAGCATCTTTGCGCTCGAGCGGCAGATGGACAAAGTCGCGCAGGCTGTCGGCCTTACTCCCGAAGAATTTCGCCGGCGAAACTTTATTCAGCAGAACGAAACCACGGCCACCGGACAGGTGATTCACGAACAGGTAGAGTTGGGCCAACTGCTCGACCGCGCGTTTGCGCTCACCGATTACACGGCCAAACGAGAACGCTTCGCGAAAGAGAACTCTGCCGAACGACATAACGCGGGGCGGGGCAGTAGTCCGACCCGAAGTCCCCAGACGGGCAGCGCGGCTGGGGTGGAGGCCGTTAGCGAGGGTTCAGAGGACAAGCGTTCAAACATCAGAAGAGGCATCGGCTTTGCTACGTTCATGCACGGCGCGGGGTTCACTGGCTCGGGCGAAGTCTATCTGCAATCGATCGTCGGCGCGGAAGCAACACCGGAAGGTCACGTCCGTTTGCTGGCCGCCAGCACGGAGATCGGCCAGGGCACCAATACAATCTTCTCGCAGATTGCCGCCGAAGCGCTGGGTGTGGATTACAGCCTGATCGAGGTAGCGCAGCCCGACACCGACAATGTTCCGAACAGCGGGCCGACCGTTGCCTCGCGCACCTGCATGGTGGTGGGCAAGCTCATCGAATCGGCAGTGCTCGGACTGAAACACACTCTGGTGGCCGCTAATCTGCTGGGGGAAAGTTTTACTCAAGCCGAATTTCAAAAGGCCTGCGGCGAATACATAAATGAGTTTGGCCCGTTGAAGAGTTTCAGTAAGTACAGTCCGCCGCCGGGAATTCGCTGGGACGATGAAAAGTATCAGGGCGATGCGTACGGCGCCTTTGCCTGGGCCGTGTACGTCGCCGAGGTTTCCGTTGACTTGCTTACTTACGAAGTGCACGTCGAAGATTTCGTGGCGCTGCAGGAAGTCGGGCGCGTCATCAATCCGGTACTCGCGACCGGACAAATTGAGGGCGGAGTCGCGCAGGCCATCGGCTTCAGTCTCTACGAAAACGTGGTCTGGCAAAACGGCCGCATGGCAAATGGGCAGATGACCAACTACATCATGCCGACGGCGGCCGACCTGCCGCCGATTCGCGTTTACTTTGCCGAAAATCCCTACGCGTATGGACCAGCGGGCGCGAAAGGCATCGGCGAGCTGCCGATGGATGGGCCGGCGCCGGCGATCTTGAATGCGATTGAGAATGCGACGGGCGTGAGCTTCAATCACGTGCCGCTAATGCCGGAAGCGATGATGGCAGCGCTGATTGAAAGAATTTAGATGTTGTGGAAAACCTTTGCGTCTTTGCGCTTTGCGGGAAATTCAGGTTTCCCTGGGTTATTAGTTGTCGTCTCGATGCAAATTTCCCGCAAAGGCGCAAAGAACGGTTCATCGGTCTGAGGGTTGGGTACCTGGTAGGAGCCCTTTCGGCTCGCAAGCGTTTCGCTTCGATTTTGCATGATGTTCAAGAAGACTGAAATAACTTGTACTGTTAATGGTGAGCAGACGACCCTCGCCACTTACCCAATGGAGCGTCTGCTCGACGTCTTACGAGAGCAACTGCACCTGACCGGTACAAAAGAGGGCTGCGGCGAAGGCGAGTGTGGCGCATGCACGGTGTTCATCAACGGCGAGATTGTCAACAGTTGTCTGGTGCCAGTGGCCCAGGTCGAAGGCGCCGAGATCAAAACGATCGAAGGCGTGGCGACTGGCGATCAACTACACGCAGTGCAGCAGGCATTCATTGAATGCGGCGGCGCGCAATGCGGCATCTGCACACCGGGCATGGTGATCGCTGCGGTTGACCTGCTCGAGCGCAATTCGCATCCGAGTGAGGCCGAGATTCGCAACGGGCTCGCCGGCAACCTTTGCCGTTGTACCGGGTATATGAAGATTTTTGAATCGGTAGTGCGCGCGTGTGAAAAATAGGAAGCGGGTGCGATGTTCGATCTGTACGACGAATTTCTCTTGCTCATTCGAGCCCTGGATCAACAGGGAATTGAATACGCTCTTTGTGGTGGCATGGCAATGGCGGTATACGATTGTCCACGAACAACGATCGATATTGATCTGTTGATCCTTTCGGAATCGTTGGAACAAGTCTTAGCCATTGCCTCGTCCCTCAGCTATTCAATTCGCGGGATGGACATGACATTTGCAAGTGGGGCAATTGAAATCAGGCGAGTTTCCAAAATCCACAGCGGAACGGGACACCTTCTGTCACTGGATTTGCTTCTGGTTACTCCGGCAATTCGAGACATTTGGGATGCTCGCGTACAAGCCGAATGGGAAGGTGGAGAATTGTCAGTGGTTTCGCGCTCAGGCCTAATCGAGTTGAAGAAGCTGCGCTCCAGCCCGCAGGATCACGCCGACATCAGCGCATTGCAGGAGGACATTGTTGATGCGGGAAATTGATATGTCACGCGCGGCGGTCACGGCTCGCCTGAAGCTTGTATCGCAACTGCGGAAGCTGTGTCTCTCACTACAAACAGCCAGGATAAAGCCGAAGCGCGCTGCGAAAGACCAGGAGACGCAGAAGGTTCAGCAAGCGCGGACGAAGACAGAGTAAAATGAGGGCATACACACCAGACTATCAAATGCATTCGCCGGCAAATCTGGAGGAAGTCCTCGATCTGCTCGCCGAGGAGCGCTGCGTGTGGAAGCCCTTTGCCGGCGGCACAGATCTAATGGTGCTGCTCGAGGCCGGCAAGCTGCCGCACAAAAACTACATCAACATTTGGAATCTGCAGGAACTGCGCGGTATCGAAGTCAACGACACGCACGTCACCCTCGGGTCACTGATCACCTACACCGACGTGCAGGCGAACGCTGTGCTAGGCAAAGAGTTTCCGATGCTTTGTCAGGCGGCGCGAGAAACCGGCGGCCTGGCGATTCAAAACCGGGGCACTTTGGGCGGCAACATCGTAAACGCCTCGCCGGCTGCTGATTCACCGCCGGCTCTGCTCGCATATGATGCCGAACTGGAACTCACCTCCGCCAAAGGCTCGCGCTGGCTGCCGTATCAGGGCTTTCATACCGGCTACAAAACCATGCTCATCGAGCCTCAGGAATTGCTCACGCGCATTCGTTTACCCAGGGCGGCGAAGGGCCTGCAGCACTACTATCGCAAGGTCGGCACTCGCAAAGCCCAGGCGATCTCGAAAGTTTGCTTCGCGGCCACGGCTCGCTTGAACGGCGCTGAAATCGCCGACCTCCGCATCGCTCTGGGTAGCGTGGCGCCGATTCCGATTCGTTGCGTGAAGAGCGAAGACGCCTTAAGAAATCAGCGACTCGACCGCACTGCAATCGAGAGGGGCAAACTGCAGTTGACGAAAGAGATTGCTCCCATCGACGACATTCGCTCGACGCAAGACTACCGATTGCAGGTTTCGCTGAATCTCCTGGAAGATTTTTTGCTTCGGCTGGAACCGCTGGCCGTGTAATCTATCAACAGTATCGTTAAAGCAAAATCGCCACAGAGACACAGAGACACAGAGTCACAGAGAGAAAGACGAATCGGAGTCAATCAGAAATGGCAACAAATCCTTCTACCTTGTTTTCAGTATGCTCTGTGTCTCCTTGTCTCTGTGGCTGAGCTTGGTTTTCATCAGCCTGTTAGGCGCAACCTTTTTGGCGATTGCTCGGGTTAACCCGAGGTGCTCGTCCGCACCGCAAATGGATCTGACCAGATAGCCAACCGAGATCATGAGGATGAAAGATGACTCCAGATCAAAACCTGCCGGACTTCAAACGCAATGCTGTTCAGCCAGTCGAATGTCTAAAGCGCGGTTGGGATCTCATCAAGGATCAATATTGGCTCTTTCTGGGCATGACCGTGGTTGGCGTCATGATTGGAAACGCCGTGCCGCTGGGCATCCTGATGGGACCGATAATGTGCGGTCTCTATCTCGCCTTTATGAAACGCCTGGCGGGCGAGCCCGTCGAGTTCGGCATACTCTTCAAAGGCTTTGATTTTTTCGTCGACGGCATGATCGCCGGGATCTTGCACGCGATTCCGATTGTGGCGATCATCGTTCCGTTCTACATATTCATGTTTGTCGGCCAATTCGCGGTGGCGGCCTCGAGTCGTCAAGGGCAAGCAGATCCCACCGCCGCTTTTGCCTACCTGGCTGTGATCGGGATCGGGCTGCCGATCATGCTCATCCTCTTAATAATCGTTTCCATTGGTTTTGCGTTTGCGTTTCCGCTGGTTGCCGATCGCAGGCTTTCCGGGATGAATGCGGTCAAAGTCAGCTTTAAGGCCGGGATGGCAAACTTTTGGTCGTTGTTCGGGCTCATGATATTGAATGCTCTGCTGAGCATCGCCGGCGTGCTTTGCTGTTTTGTGGGAGTGTATTTTGTCATGCCGGTAACGTTCGCTGCTATGGCGGTTGCTTACACGCAGGTTTTTGGGATGGCGCCCCGGGCATCAATCTATACGCCACCGCCGCCGCCGTCGTTTAACTAGTCGCGTAACTAGTAGCGAGTCGCGAGTCTGGGTTGCGAGAGTCCAAAGTTCCATGTCCAAACTCCAAAGTTCCAAGTCCAAAAGCTTCCAAGAGGAACGAGGAAGCGGCGGCAGCGGACTCGCGACTCCAGACTCGCGACTCCCGGCCGAAGGTTTTGACCAGCTCGCTGTACTGCTTGCAGAAGTCAGTCGCACCTTCTATGCGCGCGGCTGGGTTTTGGGCACCAGCGGAAATTTCAGCGCTGTGGTCACTCGCGACCCTCTACAACTCGCGATCAGTCCAAGCGGAGTCGACAAGGGATCACTAAGCGCGGATCAGATGCTGTTGATCGACGAGCACGCAAGGGTCGTCAGTCACCATCAGGCAAAGCCGTCAGATGAGTGCCCGTTGCACATTCGTGTTGTGCTTGACCGCGGAGCCGGCGCGGTGTTGCACACGCATTCAGTTTGGAGCACGACGCTGTCGGACCTCAACTGGGATGCAGTGTCGTTTCAAGGCTACGAAATGCTGAAAGGACTCGCCGGGGTGAAGACTCACGAGCATTTTGAATTGCTCCCGATCATCAACAACTCTCAGGATATGACTACGCTGGCTGAGACTGTCGGCAGCGTATTGCGAGAACATGAAGCGGCTCACGGATTCATCCTGCGCCGGCATGGCCTTTACACCTGGGGCAGGGACCTTGCAGAAGCAAAACGCCACTGCGAAATACTTGAGTTCCTGCTTGAAGCAATCGGGCGCACGCGACTGCTCAATCGCGGCAATTGACGGGAGTATTTGCAATGGCAGTTGTCAGAATTCCAGAAGAGAAGCGGACCTTAAAGGATCGACAGGAACTAACCGAATATCTTGCCGGCTGCGGCATCGACTACGAGCAGTGGCCACCGCGCCACTCTGTGCCCCCCACTGCGCCGGCTGAACAGATTCTGCTTGCCTATGCGGACGAGATCGAAGAACTCAAGCGGCGCGGCGGCTACGTTACGGCGGACGTGATTGATGTAAATGCGCAAACGCCGGGTATCGACACGATGTTGGCAAAGTTCAATCGTGAGCATTGGCACAGTGAAGATGAAGTGCGCTTTATCATCGCCGGCCACGGTCTGTTTCACATTCACCCCAAGGATGGTCCAGTACTGGCAATTGAAGTGGAAGCCGGCGACCTGATTCGGGTGCCCGCAGAGACGTGGCACTGGTTCGACCTGTGCTCGGACCGAGAGATTCGCGCGATCCGTTTGTTTCAGGAGAGCGGCGGCTGGACACCACATTACACCGAGAGCGGAGTGGACCAGGGCTTTCAACCCGTGTGCCTGGGGCTTTCTTACTTGCAAGGGAGTGCGAGTGGGACGGTGCAGTAGCCCGACCGTTAGGAGTCGCGAGTCTGGAGTCGCGAGTCCGCCCGCTCAACTCGATTGCACATCCCGCACTGCACCGCTTCGCCTGGTCACAATCTTTAGGAAGTTCAGATGGCCTTTAGTCTTTCCAGCGAGAATCCTTCGGCGATCCTGCTCGATATCGAGGGCACGACCACCCCCATCGCGTTCGTCTACGACGAGCTGTTTCCGTTTGCGCGCGCGCGTGTACGGGATTATCTGGAACATCACTGCGGAGAGCCGGATGTCACGGAGGCACTGGCTCGGCTGCGGCGTGAGCACCAGGAAGACGAAGCTCTGGACCTACGGCCTCCCGCGCTCACTGACAAATCAAAAGGGGATCGGCTCGACTCTTTAGTCGCGTATGTTTATTGGCTGATGGATCGCGACAGAAAGTCGACCGGATTGAAAGCGCTGCAAGGCTGCATCTGGTGGCGGGGGTATCTCGACGGCGAATTGCGTTCGAAGGTGTTTAGCGATGTGCCCCGGGCTTTCGCGCGCTGGCGCGAGGCAGGTTACCGCATCAGCATATTTTCTTCAGGCAGCAAGCTGGCGCAGGAGCTCTTATTCAGGTACACGGAATCAGGGGATCTTACCCGCTTCATCGATAGCTACTTTGATACCACCATCGGCCCGAAGTCTGCCCCTAAAAGTTATCAGCTCATCGCCGCCGCACTGGGCCTGGAACCGGCGGCGATCCTCTTCATTTCAGATACCGTCACGGAGCTCGAGGCGGCGCGAAGGGCGCGAATGAGAACTTGGCTCTGTGTCCGTCCTGGGAATCATCCGCAACCATCGGACCACGAGCATCACGTCATCACCTCGTTCTAAGGTCCTGTCGCTCAGCTTCGCAAAACAGACGACCAACAGGTCAGTACCGCCTGCGGTAGCGGGCGGGTCGCCGCCTGCCGACCACCCACTCGCTACCGCAGGTGGTACTGACCTGTTGTGCAGAAATCCGCGGGTAGACGCAACTACACTAGCTAATCGGGACCCGCGTCATCAGCGTTTTTCCGTGGCCAACTTACATCGCGTACATGTCAGTCATCACTTCGACGTCTTTGCCGGTGGGTACCCTTGACGCGTTCGCCGGATCTCTTTGGGATTCGTTTTGCACCAGTAACGCTCTGGCCGCCTCGGACGCCAGGGGTCTCGAGAAGAGATAACCCTGTCCATAGAAGCACCCGGCGGCGGCGAGCTGGGACCGTTGATCTGGCGTCTCAACACCTTCAGCAATCGCCCTCTTGCCCAGCTTGTCAGCCAGGATCAGGATCGTTTCAATAATCCCGGTACTTTCTTTGTCTGTGCCCATGCGGCTCACGAATGAGCGATCGATCTTCAAGACGTCGAAAGGAAAACGGTGCAGGTAGCTGAGCGATGAATAGCCCGTGCCAAAATCGTCAATGCTCAGCTTCACGCCCAGGGCTTTGAGCTGCGCCAACATCTCGGTTACTTCCTGGGCATTTTCCATGATCACACTCTCGGTAATCTCCAGGTGCAGGCACTCCGGATCGAGCCCCGTCTTCCGCAAACACTCCTTGATCTGGTCCACCAGGCTAAGCTGCTGCAGTTGTTTACCTGAGATATTCACGCTGACACTCAATTTCGGACCCTCTGGGAATTCCTTGTGCCACTCCTGCATCTGCCGGCACGCTTCGCTCAGCACTGACATCCCCAGGGGAATTACCAATCCGGTCTCCTCGGCGAGGGGAATGAATTGGACCGGCGAGACCGGACCCAGCTCTTCCGAATCCCAACGGGCCAACGCTTCAAAGCCGACCAGTCGCTCATCGGTCAGCGAATAGATTGGTTGATAGTGCACGCGGATTTCTCTTCGTTCGATCGCGCGCCGGAGTTCGCGCTCCAGCGTCAAGACTTCAACGGCATGAGCGTGCATGGCTACGTCAAAGACCTCGTAACGGGCCTTGCCGTTGGCCTTGGCGCGATACATCGCAATGTCCGCATCGCGCAGAATATCTTCCGGACCACCGTACCCGGTTTGCGAAAAAGCAATACCGACGCTGGTGGTCGTGAGAAACTCATGACCATTCAGATCAAAGGGACGCATCAACTCTTCCTGAATTCGCTCGGCGATGTAAATGGCGTCGTAGGGATCTTTGATGCCATCGATCAGCATGCCGAACTCATCACCGCCTAAACGTGCGACGGTATCTCCTTTTCGCATGCATGATTCGAGGCGCCGACCGAGCTCGACCAGCAGTTGATCTCCCAGGGTGTGGCCCAGGCTATCGTTTACCAGCTTGAAGCGATCCAGATCGAGGAAGAGCACCGCGAATTGGTAATCCTTGTTTCTCTTTGCGCGGGCCAACGCCAGACTGAGGCGGTCCGAGAGCAGAGTACGATTGGGCAGACCGGTCAAGGCATCGTGAAAGGCAGCGTGATGCACTTGTTCTTCGGCGCGTTTTCGTTCAGTGATGTCCTGGATCTGCAGGATCAGGTGTAAAGACTCCCCTTGCGCGTTCCTGGCGACTGAAGCACTCTGCAGTACCCAGAGCGGATGGCCCAGCTTGTGGATGTAACGTTTCTCGCGCTGATCGATGCGAATCTTCCCCTCGAGCAACTGGTAAAGATGCACCAGGTCATTGCCTAAGTCTTCGGGCAGAGTCATTTCCTGAAAATTGGTGGCCAGCAATTCCTGCTCTGAATAACCCAGAATCTGACACAACGATCCGTTGACCCTGCGCCACTGTCCATCCGGTGAGATCAGCGCCATTCCTGCCGCATGGTCGAAGGCATTGCGAAAATGCTCTTCGCTTTGCTGTAACGCCTGGCTGATGCGCGATTGCTCGTTCGCATGCTGCTCTGCGTCTTCGATATTCCGGCGATAGGTGCGATAGGTTGCGTAGATGATGCCGATAATCGGCAGGGCCACGATGAAAGCATAGGAGCCGATGCCCTTGATGAGCATGGTGATAATGCCCGCAGCCGACGCTCCGGCGTAATACGTAATTGAGGTCCAGAGAAAATGCTTTTGCCAGATTAAGAACACGGGCTGGTTGTGCTTAATCGCCTCGCGCGTGGCGGCGAGCCCGGAGTTGATCACGTATTGCACTGACGCCATGAGGAAGAGCGCCATCATGAAATTGCCAGAGTAACTGCCGTGTTCGAGTTGATTGATCGGTCCGAAACAAAGCTGCACCAGCGAAGCCGTGACAAACGTTGAGAGCGCCAGCAGGCTGGCATTGAAGAACCTCGTGATCCACTTGTTGGCAAAGCGCATTGACGAGCAAAGCGCTTCGGTGAAGGCCACCAGCACCGCGGCTTCAGTGCCATACAAGAGCAGGATCAGAAAGATGAAGGTGTCTGAAACAGTGATCTCGGATTTTACGTGAGGGATCTGCACCCCAATCCGGGAACCGAAAACAACCGTGACGAAGGCCAGCAGCAGGAACTGCACGTCCATCTTGACTGGCTGCAGACGGAACGCCGCGAGCACAAACACTACTACACCTGCAGCCAGCACCAGCCACATGAACGGCTTATTCAGATGATCCCTGGTAGCCACGGGCGATGGGCTTTGATTGCTCATTAGACAATCGAGACGGCGAGTTACTTTGACTGGAAGCGCCGACGGTTGGAGTTGCGTGAGAGAAACGAAAAGGAAAGCTGATCCTGTATGCAAAGGATCAGCTCGCTAAGCAGAATAGCTGATTCGACCTCCCTCTGGCAATAACTATTAAAAAGAACGCTTTCGGGCGGCGAGGGGGGCGTTCTTACCTGCGCCAACGTGGCGCCTTCACCCGGCCGTATCGGTTCGCAATGCCTGTGCCTTTCACGTGAAGGCGTCGAAACCGGTCTTTTCTGACAGTAAGTCGGTCACCGTGGTGAATCGATCGGGCAGATGGACCGCCAGAACCTTTCAGCCTGACTGGTCTGCTGACCGGCGTTACGAGTGAAGCCACTCAATCAGGCGACTCAAGGATTAGTGGCCCTCATTTGGTTTGTGTAACGCAAACTGTTAGTTTGCGCGCCCGTTGAATGCCATTCATTCATCGCAACTAACAGTTTGCGTTACAAATGAGAGTACTACTCAAGTGTCCATATCCTGTGCCAGGTTGCGCGCGAGAAATAAACTAGCGGAAACCCTGCTTCTGGTTTAATTTTGCCGGTATGCCGATACCCGATCTGGTGATTCGTGGGCGAAGGGTCATCCTTCCTGCGCCTCTCCGTCAAAATGCAGACTCAGCGGAGAGGTCCCCTGGGATATTTGTGACCACGGATGCCTCGATCCACATCGAGCAAGGAATCATTACGCGGATTGCTGCATACGATGACGTTCCCAGCGGGTGTGCGGTCGAAGATGTGGCAGGCGATTCGGTGATCATGCCGGGTTTGGTCGATACACACGTTCATCTCAACGAACCCGGACGAACCGAGTGGGAGGGTTTTGCCACCGCGACCCGAGCAGCCGCCGCGGGCGGTGTCACCACGCTCGTCGACATGCCGCTAAACTCGATTCCCCCGACGACGACGACGGCGGGCTTGCAAGAGAAAATCGCAGCGGCCCGCACCCAATGCTCTGTTGATGTGGGCTTCTGGGGCGGAGTTATTCCGGGCAACACCAGCGCCCTCGCTCCGCTATTTGACTTGGGCGTCGTCGGTTTCAAATGCTTTCTTGTGCCTTCAGGCGTCGATGAATTTCCCAACGTTACCGAAGAGAATCTCAGAGAGGCAATGCCTGAACTGGCTCGTTTGGGAGCCGTGCTGATTGTTCACGCAGAGTTACCGGGACCGATCGATGCAGCCTCTTGCTCGCCGTTACTTGCAGGGGAGAGTTCTCGTTACGAGACGTTTCTAAAGGCTCGCCCACGTGCGGCTGAAGACGAGGCGGTGGCCCTGATGATTCGGCTTTGTCGCGAGTTTGGCAACCGCGTACACATTGTCCATCATTCTTCCGCGGATGCATTGCCGCTGCTGCGTGAGGCGAAAGCCGCCGGGGTGAATCTCAGCGCCGAAACTTGTCCGCACTACCTGTACTTCACGGCCGAAGAAATTGCGGACGGCGCCACTGAATTCAAATGCTGTCCGCCGATTCGCGAGCGAGACAATCGCGAGCAACTTTGGCGGGCACTCTCAGACGGCACGCTTGATATGGTCGTCTCGGATCATTCGCCGTGCCCACCGGAGTTGAAGTGTCGCGCTGAAGGTGACTTCATGAAAGCCTGGGGCGGCATTTCGTCTCTGCAGTTGCGCTTGCCCGTGATCTGGACCACAGCGCGCAGCCG
>Ga0179594_10000021_pt1 | contig 74732 bp, 63 predicted proteins | sample CZOMad1_1_08_16f_FD_148625 | JGI IMG/M metagenome (GOLD analysis project Ga0179594, IMG submission 148625) | Vadose zone soil fungal communities from Angelo Coast Range Reserve, California, USA - CZOMad1_1_08_16fungal (Illumina Assembly) | ecosystem: Environmental > Terrestrial > Soil > Vadose...
CGGTTGAACCACTGCCGCGCTGGAACTAAAGGTATAGATCCCGCTTGCCTGAGCGACGGTCGGCAAGGCAAGACTCAATGTCGAACCAGGGTTGGCAAAGTTCGTGTGATTCAGAAGGTTGAAAATCTCCGTGCGAAACTCGAGATTCGTCGTCTCGGTGAAGCGAAAGCGCTTGTTAAAGACGAGATCGAACTGACTGAAGTTAGGGCCTCGCAACGCATTGCGCGGCAGGTTACCGAACGTTCCCGGAGTGGGCGCCGTAAATGCCGCCGGATTCAGAATGCTGCGGTCGTTGTTCAGGTACGGACTGACACCCGTGAGCAAGTTGGGTCTGCGGACATTCCGCGAATTGCCGCCGCCTGGTGTGTTCACGACCGCGATAAAGCCCGGCGGTAGCGGGTTCGCGCCGTTGATAGTGCCTGGTAATTGCGCAGTAAATCCATTCGCAAATGTGGTGGTCGCACCGCCGGCGCCAGTGGGAACAACACACCCACTCGCAGCTACGCACTCGATAACGACATCAGGTCGAACAATGCCAACCTCGATGGGCAAACCTGAACGCGCATTAGCGATCGTGCCTATCTCCCAATCACCAAGGATTGCGTTCCCAGTCTTTCCCAGATCGTGCTTCGTATTCTTCCCAAAGGGCAGAGCGTAGAGCGCGCTCAGATTAAAACTGTGGCGCACATCAAAGTTGTTATAGCCGTTGTCGTAGTCATACTCGCTCAAGGCCCGTGCGTTGTTCGCCGCTGTCCGCGCCTCGTTCGAGCCGGCAGTATTGCCAAAGCTGCGAGCGAATGTGTATTGAGAGTTCAAAACCAAGCCGGTGTTGAAGCGACGGCCAAGCGACATTTGCAGCGCGCGGTAGCTGTCGTGGCCTCCACTCGTCTTATAGTCCACTTCCGCGAATGGGTTTTGCACCGACGACGTACCGGAAACAATCGAAAACTCGCGGACAGTGTTAACCGCAATCACCTGACCGCCTGCACCATTGGTGCGATTGATGACGCCAACTCCAGTCGGCAGAGTGGTTCCGTCAGTGATGGAAGTCTGTCCCGGGAATATGCGATTGGCCACGCTGCGGAGGAACAGGTTGCGACCCTGGGCCCCCACAAACGCGGTCGAGAGCGTCAATTTGCCGGGCAGCTCCTGCTGCCACGAGAAGCTGTACTGGTAAACCTTTTCGGGAATCTTGTAGTCCGGTGCATAGGCGCGCGGCTGATAAGCGCGATTGTTCGGATTGCTGATAAACGCCGCGGCGATGACCGCCGGATCCTGTGGGAATGCGTTGTTCACGTTGCTGATCGTGGAACTGATGCGATTGGATTCAATCGGCTGGACCTGATCTTCTGTCTGACCCGGACCGTAGTAGATGCCCGCCCCTCCGCGCAAGACCGTGCGCCCGCCGCCGAAAAATCCGCTGCCGGAAGGATTCGGTGACCAGGTCAGCGCGACGCGTGGTCCAAAGTTGGTCTTCGAGGTCAGTAACGGATCCCCACTCGGATCCCGCAACACGCCGGTAGTGATGTCGAAAAGAATCTGGCGGTTATTGGCTTCTCTGAGCGGTGTGTAGTACTCGTAGCGCAAGCCGTAATTTAACGTTAAGTTTGTTCTCAACTTCCATTCGTCCTGCACGTAGCCAATGTAATACTCCTGCTTGGCGAGCGCTTGACCAGTTGAGCCGTTGAAGAACGGCGAGGGCGAAGACAGGTCACTCAGGAACTGGACGGACGACGCTGTGTTCGCGAGAAAGTTGTTGATGTTCGCGTAGGTGTAGGTAATACCGCCTTGCCGGTCCGTGTACATGCGAATCGATCGCACCTCACCTCCGAACTTAAAGGAGTGATTGCCGCGAGTCCAACTCAGGTTGTCGACGAACGATACCGAGTAGGGGGTGTACGGTTGCCCGCGGCCGTTCTGCGCGCTGTTGGCGCGTATCAGTCCGCCCGGAGACGCAACGCCAGCGTTTGCACCCTGACCCGGTAGCGCAAAGCCCGCAACGCTACCGGAAATATTGAAAGCAAGGTTGGCGAAGTCCACTCCGTTAACGGTTGGTGCGAGGCCATTGATTCTGGTAAGCGCGCTGTTGTAGCCAATCTTGAATTCGTTGAGTAACGTCGGTGACAGTAATGACTGTAAAGCGATAACACCGTTTTGTGGCACGTCGCGAATGGCGATCTGCCTGCCAGTCACGCCATCGGGTTGAAGATTTGTACCTTGATCACGAAAGAAGCGGAAGTACATCGAATGCTTCTCGTTCACCTTGTAGTCGAGCCGTAACGCTGCGGAGTTTTCGTTGACCCTATTCGTTGCCTGCAGTTGCACTGTGTCAAACAGGTCTGGCCCAACGCGTAGACTGACTGCGCCGGGAGCGCGGAAAGCCGGAATCAATCCTGCCGTGGTGGCGTTACAGGCAACCGTGCCTGTGCCAAGCGGCGGCGCGCAAATACGCGATGCGAACCCAGGAACAGCTTCGATGGTGTTAATGCCGCCACGCAACCGGTAGCCTTCGTATGAGAAAAAGAAGAAAGCCTTTTCCCGCTTGATTGGCCCACCAACCGAACCACCAAATTGATTCAACCTCAGCGGACTCTTGGTCAAGAGCGGATTGCTGTTATCGAAAAAATTAGCCGCGTCCAGCGCGTCATTGCGGAAGAACTCAAAAACGGAGCCGTGAAAATCTTTGCCGCCTGACTTAGTGAGCACGTTGATCTGCCCGCCGGTGCCAGTGCCCTGCTCTGCCGGGTAGTTGTTGGAATCGACGCGAAACTCCTGCACGTTTTCGAGGCTGGATTGAAGCCGGAACGGTGTGGGCACTTCGCCATTCAAGTTACCGGGTGAAGCGTCGATGATCGCTGTACCCTCGATGCCGTCATAGCGAACAATGTTCTGCTCGACCGCGCGTCCCGAAAATCGAATATCGCCAAACGTACCAGAGCCGCTGTTCACGGCGCCCGGCGCTTGCAGGTAAAGCTGCGAAAGCTGCCGGCCGTTTATTGGCAGGCCCTCCACCTCGCGCGGGTTCACGTTCGCGCCGTTGGCCGCAGAACTTGTGTCGACGATCGTCTCGCCGGAAGCTGCGATGTCAACCACGGCCTTCAAACCTTCAGGCTTGAGTACCAGGTCGAGCTTCAATGCCTGGCCGACCAGCACGTTGACGTTCGTCGCAGTTGTCGCCAGGCCTGTGGTCGTAACCGTCACCGTGTACGTGGAGGGGCGCAGCGACGAGACAAAAAAGATTCCCTCGGTTGTGCTGGTGGTGGTGCGTTCTTCACCGGTTCTTTCATTCTTCACCACCACGTTAGCGCCTGGTACGACTGCGCCGTTTTGATCAGTAACGGTGCCGGTGATTCCCCCGCTTTCGGCTTGCCCGAACGCGGCGAATTGAACTAAGCACAACGCAAACGCAACTGTAAGCAGACGCCGCGCTTGAGGGAGCAGCACGGATTTAAGCTGAGTCATAGATTCCTCCTGATGTATCGGGTGTTTGGTTTTGGTTATGTGAATTCCAGCAGTCCTGGCTTCTCTGCTTCCTCGCCCATTGAACGAATCTGGAAATACACTGCGCCAACAAATTAGTGCGAGCCTATTTATCTGTATGAAGGTATGGACGATAAATCAGTGAGGTTAAGTGACGGTTAAGTGTGCATTAAATCCGAGTGAACTTCGCTTTCCATCCGTGCGACGGGTTTCAATCGACGAACAAGTGCTTGACCTATGTGCATAGCCACATGTACTGTCTGGCACGCATGCGCACGAGCGCATATGAACATGCGACCAGCAAACGAAGGAGCGGTCATGGATTCCGAAGCCTACAAAGTCCTGTTCCTGTGTACGGGCAATTCGGCACGGAGTGTCTTCGCGGAATACTTGTTAAGACGAATCGGCGGGCCCGGGTTTCAGGTGTACAGTGCCGGCTCGTTCCCAACCGGACAGGTCAGTCCCTTTGCGATTCGCGTGTTGCGGGATGCTTTTCAGATAGACGCCAGCGACGCTCGGAGTAAGTCCTGGGAAGAGTTTGAAGGCCTGGAGTTTGATTTTGTGATCACGGTCTGCGACAACGCCCGCGAATCATGCCCGGTCTGGCCCGGACAACCAATCGTCGCTCACTGGGGATCACCTGATCCAGCCCTTGCTGAAGGCGATGACCAGGCTCTCTATCGCACCTTCAAACAGGTGGCTCTGGAAATACGCCGCCGCGTCGAATTGTTTACGGCCCTACCGTTCGAGAAACTAAGCCGGCTCCGGCTGGCCGCCATGACAAGCGAAATAGGGAACAAATGAACGCTGGTCCAGAGAGATAATCCGGGATGAGCGGCGCCCTGGTTTGTAACGCAAACTGTTAGTTTGCGATGAGTGAATGAAATTCAACGCGAGCGCAAACTAACAGTTCGCGTTAGGAAAACTAATGGCCACCTTGTTACGCCGGGCTGTGGCAGAAGCTATCGGAACAGCTTTCTTGCTGGCGACTGTTGTCGGCTCAGGAATCATGGGAGAAAGACTTGCCGGCGGCAACGTGGCGATCGCGTTACTGGCAAATGCGCTGGCCACCGGGGCGGTTTTGGCGGCCCTGATTCTCACCTTCAGTTCCCTGTCCGGCGCGCACTTCAACCCTGCGGTTACTCTGGTGGACGCGGCCATGGGAGGCCTGGCTTGGCGTGACGTATCAATCTATCTGCTGGCTCAGTTTGGCGGAGCAGTCGCAGGCGTAGCCGTGGCAAACGCTATGTTCGACTTGCCAATCGTTTTCTTATCACAGCGAGCCCGCTCCGGTTTCTCGCAACTCTTCAGTGAATTCATCGCTACGTTCGGTTTGCTCGCTGTCATTCGCGGGTGTTCGGCCAAGCGCCCGGATGCGTTGGCCTTCGCGGTCGGAGCTTACATTGCAGGAGCCTACTGGTTTACCTCGTCCACATCGTTCGCTAATCCGGCGGTCACCCTCGCGCGTTCCCTCAGCAACACGTTTGCCGGCATCCGGCCCGCTGATGTTCCCGGCTTCATCATTGCGCAACTCCTGGGTGCGCTTGCTGCGATGGTTCTTTTCCGTTGGCTCAACTCAGGATTCGTCTCAACGAAAGAATGATGGTATGGAACTTCGGTAAGAGACTGGCGGCGCGGCATTCGCGATTTGACTATCCGTGGAATTGCTCCGGAGAAGGTTTGCAAAATGAACGTGGCCTGCACGAAAGCCTTACAACCCGAGCCTTCGTTGGCCTCACATTTAACCTCTCGTTAACACAGACGTAACACTCGGGTTATAGAGTGGCAGCTTCCAAGACAAGATTAGTTTTCCAAACTCGAAGTTTCGGGTAGACGTTTCATATGGCCATCTCCAACGAACTGAGTAGTGACATTGCTGTTGCTTTGATCGCCGCAAAAGCCCAACAGCCGGATCAATTGAATGACCTCAAGGAGATCCTGATTGAGGTTCATTCAACGCTGCAGGAGTTGACGGAACAATCAAGGTCGGTGCGCAGTTTTTCGATGGCAGCGGGCAAGCACGATCGGCACAACTCGTGATGCCAAACGGATGGAGCAGTATCAGTGCAGCCGCAGCTCGCGAAGCTTGCCTCGGAGACTCGCGACCCGCCCAGTTGAAAGTATTTTGTCCGGAGGAAATTACCTGAGGGTGGCAACTTGCTTTGCCGACTCCAGCCCACCTACCTGGCTAGCGTCCCAAATAACCCAGAATCTCCGATGTTTTTTCGACCCTTCGCTCTGCTCAAACGCGAGCCGAACCAGCCGGGTCTGAAAATCGCTTTGCTCAGAATTCGGAAAGAACCTGAAGAAATAATCCATCCGCGCCGGGAGGTGGCACTCTCTCCGCATTTCATTGATATGATCTTCGCATTCGCCGGTGTGACCAACTGCTGCTGAGTCCGCTGAGTCGGTGACTACATGATCAACTTCATGCAGCACACTCCAGCCGGCATTAAAGGCCGCTAGCGCCTGGCGATCGCCCATCAAGTGTTCAAAGTCAGCGAAGTCAATCAGCACCACGAATACAGCTCGATTCTCACTCGTGGTCTTCCATCGTCCCGGAACCACTCGGGCAAAAACTACATCCGCTCGATTGCTGGCGTCTTCAAGGATCAGCACCTTACCGCTCAAGAGGGCACTCGCAATCAGATTTCGCGCCAAGCGAGATCCTGCAGCCGGAGAATTCTGTCCGACCCGCAAGCTGCCCTGCCGATCGAAATTCAAATCGCTCCATCCGGTGATCAATTGCAGTTGGTGCGCTAACTCAACCCGACGAGCTTCTGAGATCTCCCCGCGACAAACAATCGCGCCTCGGTGGCTCTCAGCGGCCATCAACGGAAAGGGAGTGAGCAGCATGAGGGCCGTCAGACTGGATAACCTGATTGCGTCAGAGTGGATTAGTTTTTTGAATCCTGGCCGCACGTTGCTTTCCTCTCAGTTGCTCCGTTGCCGGGCGTGCGTTGATGTCGGGTTCCAGTGCCTGTGCGCCGGGGGGGCGACTTGAAAGCATGTTACCAAAATGTTAACTCCGCTAACAGAGGAATCTTTGCGCTGTGACTCTCACTTAATCGTATCTGAATTTTATCTGAATATTCGCTCAGAGCGACAGCACGCCACCACGCCGCAGTATTAACAGTGATTTAAGTTGACTGCCATGCGAGGGTAACGATGGAGTCGTATAAGAAAGCAATGAATAGTTAGCGCAACAAGGAGACGAGTATGTTTGTAAACAAGGAAAAGCCCGAAGGTCGATTTGAAGTTCGCTGCATCTGGTGTGGGGTGAGAATTCGAAAGGACAGTTTCGAAGACTCGCACGGAGCCTGCCTGAAGTGCTTTTATCGAATCCTGAATGAGCGCCTGCGCGCTCAGAGACGCGTTCGCCTGGGCGAAGTCGTCAGTGATCGGTGAGTTAATCTGTTATTTGTGCTCGCGCAATTTTGCTACGCGCATGCGGCGCGGCGACAGGCTCACGGACCTCAATCGCGTTGCCGGCCGCACTGCTCTTCAACCGGCGTCTAGCTGCTTCGGCGTCACCAGCCACTCCAATTTACCTTTTGCCTTTGCGGCGTCGCTCCATTTCTCAATATCCAGAGTAATGTTTGCAAGCGTGGCAGTTGGAAAACGCTCGTCAATCCGAGTCAACTGGAAAAACAGGGTTTCAATGCCCGGATTGTGGCCCACCAACAGCACTCGGTTCGGATCAGTTTCGAGGCGGGAGACAACTTCGAGCAGCTTGCTCGCGGCAGCCAGATACAAGGCTTCTTCATAACGAATGGGTGGCGCGGTGCCGCCGTCGAAAAGGATTTCCACGGTTTCCCTGGTGCGCATCGACGTAGAGCTGAGTACGTAGTCCGGACGCAATCCCTTCTGTTTTAGAAATCTCCGGATCAGGTCAGCCGCACGCCGGCCCCTTCCGTTTAGAGAGCGATCATGATCGGCTGCCGTCGAGTCCTTCCAACTGGACTTGGCGTGCCTTAACAACAATAATGTCTTCATCGATTGGTGGCCGTAACCTCTCTGTCAGGGGTTTCACATGTTTGTAACATGTTTCGCTTAGTATTCGGCAAATGATTTCATATGGTAATCATGAGCTGCCCGGCAAGCTCTTTGTAGTTGAAGGAACTGACGGAAGCGGCAAATCAACCCAGTTATCCCTCCTCTACCAATGGCTCAAAGCGGAAGGGTATCCCGCCTTTTTTTCCGAATGGAACTCTTCGGCTTTGGTGAAAGAGACAACCAGACGCGCGAAGAAGCGCCACCTTTTTACGCCCGCTACATTTTCGCTCCTGCACGCTACTGACTTTGCGGATCGTACTGAGCGCGACATTATTCCGCCTCTTAAAGCCGGCGCGATCGTCCTTGCCGACCGTTACATTTACACGGCGTTTGCACGCGACGTGGCCCGCGGGTGCAATCCAGCCTGGATTCGCGAAGTCTACAAGTTCGCCGTAAAGCCAACCGTGGCATTCTTTTTTCGGGCGCCGCTCAACGTCGCAATCGATCGGATTTTATCGGGCCGACCATCGCTCAAGTATTATGAAGCCGGGCTGGATATGGAGTGGTCCGACGATGCCGAGGAGAGCTTTACTATGTTCCAGGGAAAGATCCTCGGTGAGTACGACCGCATGGTCGCTGAGTTCGGCTTGACTGTGATCGACGCAACGCGCTCCATCGAAGAGCAACAACATGAAATGCGCGAAATTATCAGCAGACACCTGAAGAAAAGGCGGTCCAGAAATCATTAACACCAGCATCTTCTACGGTACACCCCTGCCCGGTGCAGAGCAGGAAAAGTACAGCGGCAAACTGATAGTCCTGGAGGGCGCCGACGGAGTCGGGCGCTCAACGCATACAGCCCTGCTGCGTTCATGGCTGGAATCGCGCGGTCACGCGGTGCTGGACACTGGAATGACTCGCTCGGTGCTGGCCGGTCGCGGTATCAAAGAAGCCAAGATGGGCCACACCCTCGGGCGCCTGACAATGCAACTGTTTTACGCAACGGACTTTGTCGACCGCTTAGAGAATGACATGCTTTCCGCGTTGCGCGCCGGTTTTATTGTCCTCACCGATCGCTATATCTATTCCGCAATCGCCCGAGCCGAAGTCCGCGGTATCGACGCCGCCTGGATTCGTTCCATCTATGGCATGGCGCTGGTACCGGACGCGGTCTTCTACCTGCGGGTCCAGTCGGCACAACGGTTGGTCGAGCGGGTGCTCGCATCGGGCCGGCGCTTTGACTACTGGGAATCCGGAATGGACCTGCACCTCGGTGGAGATTTTTACGACAGCTTCATGGAATACCAATCTCGTATGCTCAAAGTGTTCGACCGGATGAGCGGCGAGTACGGTTTTCAGGTCCTGGATGCCTCACGTTCGATTAATCAGGTGGCAGCGATGCTGCGGCGCGGAGTAGCGAGGGTAATCGACAAAGGCCCAGCCAGGGCAACGAAGGCTAAACTCGCCGCGGAAGCGGGCATCCCGATCCCGGCATCAGGCAGTCCGGCTACAGCGGAGATGCCGAGAGTAAAGAAGATCGCCACTTGAAGCTTGCGGCTATCGACATCGGCTCGAACTCGATCAAGCTCGCCGTCGTTGATGCCGCCGCGAGCGACTCTTTTGCCGTCATCGCCCGCGAAAAGGAATTCGTTAGACTCGGCCACGACACTCTGCAACTCGGTCACCTGGCTCCGGCGGCAATTGAAAGCGCCAGTGAATGCCTGAAACGTTTCCGCTCAATTGCCGAAGCGCGCGGTGCGGAAAAGATTGTCGCGATAGCGACCGCTTCGATTCGGGAAGCAAACAACTCTGCTCAATTCATCAAAGAGGTCGAAGAGAATACCGGCGTTCGCGTCGAAGTTCTTTCCGGCATCGAGGAAGCACGGTTAATCGGGCTGGCCGCGTCGCGCGGATGCGCCGGCCGGGGCCTCACCAGTATCAACATCGATATTGGCGGCGGTTCGACTGAAATCTCACTATCGCGCGACGGCGCTCCGCTGGCTCTGTTTTCTGTCAAACTCGGAGCCATTGCTTCTACCGAGAAATTCCTTTTTTCCGATCCGCCCAAGCCGAAGGAACTATCGGGATTGAAAAACGAAATCCGCGCGGCTTTTGAACGCCCGGCGCGTGAACTGCGGGGTAAGAAATGGCAACAGGCCACCGGGACTTCCGGAACTGTCCTGGCGATCGGTGAACGGCTGCGACTCCTGGCGCTAAGTGAAACCGAGGCCACTAGTCAGGGAGTACAACCAGCGGGATCAGAAATTTCTCTTCGTCAACTGCAGCGTCTCAACGCGAACCTCGCAGGCATGAGCAGCGCCGAGCGCCGGACAGTCACCGGTCTAAGCGCTCAGCGTTCGGAAATTATCATTGCTGGTGGTCAGATCCTCGAAGGCGCGATGCGGCTATTGAGCATCGATCTGCTGCGCACTTGTGATTGGGCGTTACGCGAAGGCGTGATCATCGATCGGCTGCGTGGACTGGAAGTGGAATCGCTGCCGCCCTCACCTGAGTTTGCGGACCAGAGACTATTGAGCGTGCATGCAGTCGGCCGCCGCTTCGGCTATGAAGAAACTCACGCCCACCACGTCGCCAGGCTTGCGGAAAAGATTTTTGACGGCCTGGCGCTGGGCGAGCAGTTTACACGCCATCAGCGCACCCTGTTGTCCGCGGCTGCACTGCTGCACGACGTCGGTTATCACATCGCGCATGACTCGCACCATAAGCATTCGCTGTACTTGATTCGAAACTCTGAGTTGACTGGCTTCTCAGAAGCCGAGCGCGACGTAGTGGCAAATATTGCTCGTTACCATCGCGGCTCTTTGCCCAGGGAACGCCACCCTGAATTCGCCACGTTGAATCAAGCCGATCGCGAGACTGTGCTGAAGCTCGGAGCGATCCTGCGCATAGCCGATGCACTTGATCGAAGTCACGAGAGCAATATCAGCGATTTGCGTTGCACACGCGAGGGAGATGTCGTCCGAATTCAGGCGCGCAGCACGGTTGATTGCGAGAACGAGTTGCTCGAGGCTGATCGAAAGCGCGAACTGTTTGAATTAGCGTTCCAGTGCACGCTGGAGTTCAGCATTAAGAGGGCAAAGGGGTAACGCATGTTGTTCGCCGGACAGGATGTCTGTCCTAATTTCTCTGCGTAAGTCTCGGGCGACCTTTGCGGCTCTGCGGTGAATAACAGCTTGAAAACACTCACCGCGGAGTCGCTGAGAACGCGGAGGCAGGCGCAGAGAATCGACAGTCATGGCTACGTTGACCGCCAAAAAACAGATCGACTGTGATGGCCCAGTTCATGAAGGGATGTCGCCGGCGCTGATGACGCGACTCACAGAGATGTGCGCATTGAGGGATGCCGCTCTTTACTGGAGCGATCCCGAAGGCGTCCATCAGATGCGCGTTGCTTCGCGCCGGCTGCGCGGAGCGCTGCGGGACTTTGCGCCCCATCTCCCAAAACGACGCACAGCGGCTTCCCTGAAGCAAATCAGGGAGATCGCCGTGGCGCTTGGCCGCGTCCGTGACTGCGATGTTGCCATTGCTACTCTGGAGCGAACGGCCACGAAAGCCCCAGAAGGGATCGCGGCAGGAATTCGCCATTTCGCTCAGTTTCGAGAGACTGAAAGAAACGAGGGCAGAACAAAACTCGTGGAACTGCTCACGCCCGATTCGCTTTCGGATCTGACCAGGAGATTTGAGACAGCGCTCATGCCGGCTCTCCCCCGCAGCCGAACAACTCGTGCAACGAAGGCCAGCAAGGGCGCCCGCACCGGGTTGACTTATCGGGATGTAGCTCGTTCGATCGTTCTTACTCGCCTGGAGGAGCTGGAACAGCTCAGCAAGAGCCTCTATCGGCCCCTCAAGATAAAACCGCTGCACGAGATGAGACTGGCGGCCAAGCATCTGCGTTATGCACTGGAACTTTTTGAACCCTGCTGGGGCGCTCGCATCGGGTTCTTTGCGAACAAGGTGGCGGCGCTTCAGTCGTCGCTGGGCAAGCTGCACGACTGTGACTTGTGGATTGAAGACTTTGGCGAGACGGTGACTAGCGGTCGTTCAGGGCCGGCTCTTGATCACCGCCCCGTGTTGGTTTGGCTGCTCGCTCACTTCGTCAAACTGCGTAGTAAGAACCTGTGTGAAGCGCTACGGCAATGGCAGGAATGGGAAGACGAAGGTTTCAGCGCGGCCCTGCGAGCACGCATCCAAGCTGCCGGTCCGGTGTGAACCCCGGGGACCGCTCAATGCACGAGCGCTGAGGCCCATTGCAAACGTTCTCCCGGCAGGAGTCGGTTAAGCAGCTCATCCAACTGATCGAATTCGATAGGCTCCTCGAGGTGGGCCGAACAGCCGGCTGCCAACGCCAGTTTGTGATGCGATGCGGGCCGGTTAAATGAAAACGCAATGATTGGCGTCTGGCGCAGTACGTGATGTTTTTTGATCCGGCGAATTGCGGTAAACCCACTCACTACCGGCAACTTCAATTCAATCAGCAGCAAATCGGGAAGCATTTGCGTCGCTACTTCGACGGCCTCTTGCCCGTTCGTGGCTTCGAGCACCACGAATCCCTTCAGCTCGAGAATCGACTTGAGCAGACAGCGGTTGTCTTCGTCATGGTCTGCGACCATGATTGTAAGGACAGGCTCATCTTCACTATTCATGAGTAGTTTCTCCGTCCTTCGGTCTTCAGCTCCCCGCCGGCCTGCAGTGATTGACTCGCGGGCGACTGAGACGGGCTGCAGGAACTACAAGTCTGCAAGATTCAAACGTAGAGGTATGAATTGAAATCAGCGAGTGGCAGGATAGCGGGCGAGTGTTAACGTGCGATTACGGAATCGTGAACATTCTCCTAACACTGGTCTGGTAGTGGCTCAGTCACAATTCTCTGCGCGTCCTCAGCGTTCTCGGTGCCTCGGAGGTGAGTGTCTTCCATACTTTTCTCCACCGCAGAGCCGGCGAGCACGCAGAGTTCACGCAGAAAAAACCAAACTGAGCCGCACTACCCACTGATGGAATTTGAACTTCCCGGTAACAACTTGCGGCGGGAATTTTCTACGCACTCTGCAGCTCGACAACTGCAAGCCGTCTGATCGAGTTCCAATCCATGAAGATAGTCCGCCGTGATTTCTTCAGCGGGCGCAATATCCCTGAGCGCGTGCAGAAAGAGACGTCCGTGAGCTACGACGACATAAGAGTTCGGATCGCACGAATGGTTGACGTACTGGGTTCCATTGCCGCCCAGGCTGCCATCAATGGACCATTCAAGGTCGACGTCCGAGATACATTTCTTGCCTGGAGCGCGCTGCCTGCGCTCGGCCTCGGCAAACGTGATCCGCTCGCCGATGTACTCAGCGATCTGCTGATCCTGGCCGAACCGCGTAGTGGCGAAACAGCCTTGACCATCAATTCTGGATTTTGCGATCTGGAGTCCGGGCGCGAGTCTCAGATTCATTTTGCTTGCGAATCCATTTACTTCGGCGTTCAGCGTGATGTGGCGCGCTTCGTATCGGCCAAGCTTACTGGAATCCAGCCTCTAACGCTATTGATCAACCAAAGGTCGGTCGCGCTGTAGAGTTCGGACAACGGCAACACGCGCTCTTGTATTTCACCGTCTGCGAGCAGTTGCGCGCGCAAGGCGCCGGCCAGCAGACCGCTCTCCCGCGGCGGAGTGACCAGCACACCGTTCAGTTTTGCTACCAGGTTGCCAGTACAGAATTCCGTTACTTCCTCTTCTTCGTTCCACAACAACACGTCGTCGGAATCGGGAAACTCTGCCTTGAGTTCAGCGAATATTTGTCGTTGGGTCGTCTTGTGATGCAGAAATAGATCGTCACGCGAGACGGGTCGCGAAGCCAGCGCCACCGCCAATGACGCGGAGTGAGAAACCTCCAAAGCTGCGTTCTCGATCCGCAGCACGCCGTCTTTGGAAACCAGCAGCCGAACACGCTGCGCTTCTGTGCCCAGGCGCTCCGCATTAGCTGCGAGCTCTGCTCTCACATGTTGCAGGGACAAAGAGAAATCAAAGTAGCCCGCCGACGATTGCAGCCGCTCGAGGTGACGTTCCAGCAATGCATACTTACCGTTCTCCAGCCGCATGGTTTCCAATAACTCGAACTCAGCGCATGGTTCTACCAGCACGGCAGCCTTGTTCAGAGCTTCTTGATATTCATCTGCGGATGTCGAATCCCAGGTGACGCCGCCGCCGACGCCATACTCCGCCATCCCGAGTTCGCTGTCGATGACCACCGTGCGGATGGCCACGTTGAAGGCAGCCTCACCGTTCGGTTTTACAAACCCGATAGCTCCGCAATAGGCGTTACGCGGCGAGTCTTCCAGGTTGGCGATGATCTTCATCGTGCTGATTTTCGGCGCGCCGGTGATTGAGCCCGAGGGAAACAAAGCCACGAATAGATCTTCGATAGTCGAGCCCGGACGCAGCGTGGCATCAATCGTCGAAGTCATCTGCCACAGCGTCGGATACCGCTCGAGCTCAAAAAGCTTGCGCACTCGGACCGAACCAATCTCCGCAACGTGCCCTAAATCATTGCGCACGAGGTCCACGATCATCACGTTCTCAGCTCTGTTCTTTTCTGATTGGTAAAGTTCCGCCGCGAGCGCGTTGTCTTCATCAGCCCAACGCCCCCGCCGCGTGGTTCCCTTCATCGGCCGTGCCGTAATCAACGAACCGTGCCGGCGGAAGAACAGCTCAGGCGAGGCCGACAGAATCCGATACCGACCCAGATTTAGATAAGCGCAGTAGGGCGCGCGCTGGGCTTGAACCAGACGCCGATAGAAAGCGTAGTCGTCACCCGCGAATTCAGCACGCAAACGAAATCCGTAATTGACCTGGTAAGTATCCCCGCGGCCGATTGCCTCGCCAACCCTCGCGATGTTGTCGTCGTAGGTTGCCCTTTTGATGGAAGGTTGCCACGCGGACAGTTGAAAGGCTTCGAGCTGTTTTGCTCTGGGATCAGATGGAGTTCGAAAGAGGCCAAACCAAATCAAAGGCAGCAACGAATCCGCACGCACGTTCAGTGATGCATCCATTGCCGGAGCCGCTTCATAGGACACGTAACCAGCGGCATAGAGCCCTTTGTTTTTGGCCTGCTCCACTTCGCGCAGACAAGACCGGACATCCGCCAGCGAAGTAGTGGTGATCACTTCCACGGGATCCGCAAAGACGAGATGCTGAGGCACGTCTGCTGAATCAACGAAGTCGAAGACCAGGTATGGTTCAGATAGCGACCGTGCGGAGGACGAGGCCAACCGTTTCATGCGCCGATTATAGGTTAATCCAGCCAGGCAGAATATCGCGTGTCGCGATTATGCGAATTCGGGCTTTTGTAACGCAAGCTGTTAGCTTGCGCGCGGGTTGAGCGCCAATCCACGATCGCAAACTAACAGTTTGCGTTACAAGATATAGCGGACTTGTCCGCCGTCGCAACGAGGGGCACAAGTGCCCGATCTAAACGGACAACTAACGGGACTGTGGTACTGGACAACAAAGCGAGACTGTGGTGCTGGACAACTTGCGGGTCAGTGGCGCTGGAATCTTAAGCTTGCAAACGAGCCTCGGCGCGAGCCTCACTCATCTGGTGCATTGCCGTCATCACTGCGGTGCGCAACTGTGCCGGCAAAGATCCCCTAACCGCTAAGCGGCGAAATGCGGGATCGACCTCAGGCTGACCGCTCATCGCAAGTAAGGTAACTGCAGTCAGGCGAGTATCCAGGTTCGGATGCTCCTCTACGGCATCGATTAGCGGTTGCACTTCTCCCGCCTTGGTCATCAGAAACAGAAGGGAAAACGCAGTGTAGGTTTTTTCCCGGCTTTCACCGGTCAGGCCGCCGATCGCTATGGTTGCGAGTCCGGATCCTGCCAACGCGGCGCCAATCATTCGCTTGCGCTCTGACGAGGCCTCGCGCAGCGCTCGCGTGAAGGAGGCTGCTCGATCAGCGTGCGAATCATACAGCGCGCGAGCGGCCGAGTTGCGCACCTGCGGAGACGGATCGTCAAATGCTTTGACTATCAATCCAAAGGTGTTCTCGCCACCCGCGCGAGCGAGGTCGGCCAGAGCGGCTGAACGCTCGGTGGCGTCCGGACTGTTCAATTGCTTGCGCAAATTCACGTCAACTACCAACAAATCCTCAGCCAGCGCGATGCTTTTCTCAGCTTGGACCATCTCCTGGTTTTTTGACGAGGCTGCGTCAGACAACGGAGGCAGCGTGCGGGCCTTGGGGGTCTCTGCGGTGAGATCAACGTCAACCCAATCATCCAAAGCAGCGCCGGTAGAGCCTGTTCCAGTGAGCTCGAAGAGCTTGATTTCCTTGGGTTGTTGACTTCCCTGTTCCTCCACGCTCTGCTGTTCCTGCTCGACCTGGCTTAATGCTTCCTCTGCTTTCCGAAGAGCTTCCGCCTGGACCCGCCCTTGAGATTCGGCTTCGTTAATTGTCTTTTGCTGATCCGCTGTGGTCCGCCGTAAGTCTTCAACCTCGACTCGCAAGTGCTCCAGCTCGTCTTTGCGCACTCGCGATGCTTCTGCGGCTTCTGTCTCGAGTGTGCGCAATTCTGCTGCCTCAGTGCTCTTCAGCAACTCGGCATCCTTCACGCGCTGCCGCTGCTGCGCAGCCGCTGCGCGCAGCTCTGCAGCTTCGGCCCGGAGTTTTTCTTCCTGCTCCGCCCGCAGATGCATCTCTTCTGTCGCACTCTCGCGCAGAGCTTCAAGTTCCGCCTCAGCAGCGGCGCGCAGCACCTGCGCCTCGGCAAGCCGCTGTCGCTGTTCGTCGGCGGTCTTCTTCAGAGAGTCGACTTCGGCCTGGGCTTGATCAGCGTTGCTGTTGAGCAAAGCCGCCTCCGCTTCAATTTCGCGGCTCGTTTCCAATTCAGCAGTGCGGCAAGCCGCTTCGGAATCTGCGCATCGCCGTCGCTGATCGTCCGCAGCTTTCCGTAACGATTCCAACCGCGCAGCAAGCTCCTCTTCTTGACGCGTCCATTGAGCAGTTTCTTCCTGGGCGTTCAGCAGCGCAGCGTCGAGTTCGCCTACGCGCTGCTTTGCCTCCTCTGCTTGCTCAAGCTGACGACGGGTTGCTTCGCGCACGCGGCGGCGCTCTGTTTCGGCACGAACGCGAGCCGCTTCTGCAGCGTTCAACCGCTCTGCTTCCGTCGTGCTCTGAATCGCTTCTGCTTCCTCGACCCGACGACGGTGTTCATCAGCGTTCTGGCGAACGGCCTCCAACTCAACCTGCGCTTGTTCGGCTGCTGCGACACGCAAGCGTAGCTGCTCTTCCGCTTCCAAACGCATGGCCTGCAACTCGCTCAGGCGCTGTTCTTCATCTTCTGTCCGTTTGCGCGCCACCTTGATGTCGCGTCGTTCCTCCTTGATGCGTATCTGATTTGCCTGTTCGGCCTCACGGCGCGCTGCCTCTTCTGCTCCATAGACGGCTACCAGTTCTTTGATGCGCTGTCTTTGCTCTTCAAGGAGCTGACGCTGCGCTTCGAGATCGGCGCGAATCTTCTGTTCTCTTTGATCGTGATCGCGAGATTGTTCTTCGAGCTGGACACGCTGCGAGTCCAGATCCGCCTGAAGTCGAGCTTCCTCCTCGGCACGGAGCCGCGATTGCTCTTCACTCTGCACTCGCAGGCTGGCGAGTTCGATGATGCGCCGTTGGTGCTCCTCGAGGTGTTGAGCGGTGTCCGCTTCGATTCGTTGGCGTTCTTCTTCAACACTGGCAAAGGCAGCTTCGATTTCGGCACGCTCGGTCTCCATTGTGAGACGGAGTGACCTGGCCTCCTCAATCTCCTGGCGCTGCTTTTCGTTGGCCGTGTTCAGGGCTTCTATTTCAGCAGCAAATTGCGTTGCCTGGGCCGCTTGTGAGCGCGATTCCTCTTCAGCCAGGGCGTGCAACTCTTCCAATTCAGTCAACCGCCTCTGCGCCTCTTCGGCCTGTTGACGCGAGGCCTTCTCAATTTGCTGGCGCTGCTCTTCGTTGGCTGTGGTCAAGGCTTCGATTTCAGCAGCAATTTGCCCTTTGTGGATTTGCTGCGAGCGCGATTCCTGTTCAGCGAGGGCGCGCAACTCTTCCAATTCAGTCAGTCGTCTCTGCACCTCTTCGGCGTGTTGACGCGAGGCTTCCTCGATCTGGCGACGTTGTTCTTCGTAAGCCTGGCGCAAAGATCCGAGCACCAGCTCGATCTGCTCTGCTTCCCGGCTCAACTCCTGTAGTTGTTCCTCGGCTGCCGATCTCTGCTTCTGCAATTCTCCCAGCCGCTGCTCTTCATCCTCGGTTCGTTTACGCGCTTCCTTGACCAGCCGGCGTTCGTTGACGACAAGCTCTCGCGCCCTCTCTTCGGCTTCCAGTCGTGTGGTTTCCTCAGTCTCCTGAAGCCTCTTTAGCTCAGCAATTCGCCGATCATTCTCCTCATTCGCCTTTCGGAGTTCGTCTAGTGTGGCGCGTGACTCCTCTTCGTGCTTAGCGCGCAAACGCGATGCTTCTTCGGCCTCAGACCGCAGCGTGGACAACTCAGCCAGCCGTCGTTCCTCTTCTGCTTGCGCGACTCGCGAGTCGCTCTCGATCTGCGCCCGCATTGCCTCCAGCTCGGTCAGCCTTTCTTGCTCAGCGTCTGCGTGTTGCTGCCTGATTAGGTTAATTCTCTGCCGTTCTTCATCATCTCTGCGTCGTGCTGCCTCAGCAGCCTGGAGCAGGTCTGCTTCCTCAGTTGCACGCTGCGCGGCTGCTTCTTCAATCTTTTGCCTCTGCTCGGCGTTTGCCGTGCGCAGCGACTCCAACTCAATGCGCAGCCGGATCTCCTCGTGTTGTTGCGTCTGTGATTCCTGCTCGGCCTGCGCGCGTATTTCCGCTAGTTGGGCGAATCGCCGTCGCTGAGCCTCAACCTCTTCGCGGACTGCCTCAGCGAACTTGCGATGCTCTTCCTGATCGCGAAGGTGAGCCTCCTCGGCGGCTTTCACGCGCGCCGCTTCTTCGGCGGCACGGAGGGCGGCGGCTGCTTCAATCCTTTGTTGTTGCTCAGCGTTTGCTGTGCGAATTGACTCGAGTTCGGCTCTAAGTCGGGTTTCTTCCTGCTCCTGCGCGTGGGCTTCCTGCTCGGCCAGCGAGCATAGAGCTTCTAGCTCGCTTAACCGCTGTTGCTGGGCCTCGGCTTCCGCGCGGACTGCGTCTTCGAACTTGCGACGCTCTTCCTGATCACGCAGGCAAGCCTTTTCGGCCGCTTCCACACGCGCCGCTTCTTCGGCAGCACGGAGGGCGGAGGCGGCTTCAATCCTTTGTCGTTGCTCAGCGTTTGCGGTGCGCACTAACTCCAATGCGGTGCGAACGCCGGTCTCCTCTTGCTCCTGTGCCTGCGACTCCTGTTCGGCGCTCACGCGCAGAGCTTGTATTTCGGCGAGCCGCTGTTGCTGAGCATCGGCGGCCGCGCGGGCTGCCTCCTCGAACTTGCGACGCTCTTCCTGATCACACAGGCGAGCCTCCTCGGCTGCTTTCACGCGCGCTGCTTCTTCGGCGGCACGGAGGGCTGCGGCCGCTTCAATCCTCTGTTGTTGCTCGGCGTTCGCCGTCCGCAGCGACGCCAATTCATTCCGAAGACGTGTTTCTTCTTGTTCCCGTGCGCGTGATTCCTGCTCGGCCTTTACGCGCAGAGCCTCTAATTCGGCGAGCCGCTGCCGCTGTGTCTCAGCTTCCCGGCGGGCTGCTGCTTCGAACTTGCGACGTGCCTCCTCTTCAAGCAGGCGAGCTTCCTCGGCAGCTTTCAGCCGAGCCGCTTCCTGGGCCGCGCGCAGGGTGGCCGCTTCTTCAATCTTTTGTCTTTGCTCGGTGTTCGCCGTGCGGATTGATGCCAGCTCCGTCCGCAGACGGGTTTCCTCGCGCGCCTGTTGGCGTGACTCCTGCTCGGCCTTCGCTCGCAATTCCTCTAGTTCCGCGAATCGCTGTTGCTGAGCCTCGGCCTCCGCACGGACTGCATGCTCGAATTTCCGGCGCTCTTCCTCTTCAAGCAGGCGAGCTTCCTCGGCACCTTTCACCCGAGCCGCTTCTTCGGCCGCGCGCAGGGATGCAGCTTCTTCAATCCTCTGACGCTGCTCTGCACTTGCCTGGCGCAGCGCTTTCATCTCAATCCTGATTTGTTCTTCCTGCTCGGCACGCAATCGTGCTTCTGCCTGCTCGATTCTGAGTCGTTGTTCCTCTCCCGCTTTGCCGGTCGCGTCAAGCTCAATCCGCAACTGCTCTGCGCGCGCGCGGCGAACCTGAGATTCTTCACGCGCTTGCGCCAGCCTGTTCTCCAGAGCTTCCAGTTGACGCTGCTCTTCCTCAGCTTGCTGCCGGGCTGCAGCTTCTCGCTGCAGGCGCTCTTCTTCGATCCGAAGGTGTGCAATCTCGGCCTTCCGCAACGCCAGGGCTTCACCTGCGCGACGTAAAGAATCCGCCTCTTGCTTGATTTGCGCTTCTTCCTCAGCGAGTCGCCGAGCTTCCTCTTCGGCAAGTGACCGCGCCTGCTGTTCGGCCTTTAGCCGACTGGCGTCTTCAGCCTTCAGACGAACTGCTTCAGCCTTAAGCCGTTCACGCTCTTCCTGCTCAGCGCGCAACCTGGCCTTCGCCGCGACTCGCGTTCTTGCTTCCTGCTCTTCCCGGAGATGAACATCTGCCTCCGCCTGACAACGTGCGGCTTCGGTTTCCAACCTTTTTCGCTCAACGGCCTCAATCGCTTTTCTTAGTGCTGCTTCTTCACTGAGCAAACGATCTTCTTCGAAGGTAAGACTCCCGACACCAGATGCTTCGACAGATGGCCCAGTGTCTTCCTTAGCGAGCTGCGAGGAGCTATGGATCTCCGGCTCACTTTCAAGTACTTCGAAACATTCGATTGCTATCGGTGTCGATTCGTTCTCTGCGCCAAGCGGAGCGTTGATCGGTTCAAACCGGGCAGCGTTGATGGCCTGGATGGCGGCCTGGATGACTACGCCGGGCAAGAGTGTGCTGTCCTCTCGTTCGAGCAGTTCGGTCAAAGGCAGTAGCGCTTCGGAATCCCCAAGGCGCCCCAGTGCGTCCACCGCGGCACGGCGAATCTCTGCGCTGGTGTCATACAGAGATGCAATTAAGTGGAGCGTGGCAAGTGAGCCGCCAAATACACTCAATTTCTGCACCGCCGCCAGGCGCTGAGCAATTGACTCTCCCGTACGCAGTTCGCGTGTTGTCTCATCAAAATAGCCGTGGTCCAGGTAAGCGCACTGAGCCCGACATGAGGATTCCGACTCGGCACCCTTAAGCACCGTCAGCAAAGTAGTTCCAACAAACGTCCTGGTTGCAGGATCATTTGAATCAATAACCTGAGGGTCGTACTCAGCACCGGCCAGGAGCCTACGAATCTCGCAGCCGGCGCTTTCAAACTCAAGTGGGATTGAGAATATGGACTGCTCTCCGATCAATTCTTAGTCCTCCCTTACGAACTCCAACATCTTTAAGGGTGTCTGGTCTGGCATTCAGCATTTTTTGAGCAACAAGGATTTCGTGGCGGGTGTCGTGAGACTGACTAAAGGTTTGTAGCCAGTCGCCCCCGCCATTCGACGAGTCTCGACTAGTTGATAACCACAGCCAGCAACTTCTTAAAGGAAAGTGCTTGGTAATTAACCGCCCGCAGGGATTAAGGTTCAGCGATTCGCTTAGCCGGGAGGAACCAACCGCCGGCGGGACATGACTCGTCTTGAGTAGCTCGACCTCAATTGTCTGGGGATCAGCCTCGTCAGGTTTGAGGCCGTTTTGCGGGATGGCGTCTGGGTTTAGACCCCACTCACGACAATTACACTACACGACAATGGTGCCTGGCGGCAAGATCTAAGATCCGAAAGCAAGAATGGTCTGGAAAACCGGGGGTTTTCGCACCGAGTGGGTCAAGGAAGTGCTAGCCAAAGACCGATGGTCGACTCCTTTTGCAACTGGCTTGCAGCCGCCATTTAATCTTCGACGCGGGGCTTTGCACGTAGTTGCTTAACTTGTGACCGCCGCGCTTTACTCTCAAGTGTTCGATTCCTGGCGCCAAGGGTCCTGCGCGTGGGGACGCGTGCGGTCGGCCGGTAGTTCAAGCGCTCGACTTTCAACCGGAGCTTGCGGAGGCACGATAGCTTGTTCTGATACTGACTGCGGCTTTTGCGCGCGGTCACGACGACGCCCGAGGGTAAATGTCGAAGCCTGACCGCAGTTTCTGTCTTGTTGACGTGCTGGCCACCCGGCCCGCTTGAGCGGAAGGTCTTGAACTCACATTCCTGCAGCAGGGCCTCATCAGATTTCGGTAAATTGATCATTTCCGCCAAGTTTTATTAGGTTTTCCTGCGGAGTCGTGCTCGCGCGCAAATTAAAAGCGGCGCGAAACTTTTTTGGAAAGCCTCGCGCCGCTCCTTCTCATAACTCTCGTTATGAGGTGGCGATCACAGTCCTCACCCCTGCAATCGCCAAGTGAGCACATTCAGCGCCCACTTGGTTGCTGCGTATTGTAGCAAACACGAATGAAAAACGGCAATCGAACTGAAAATAAATCTTAAGCCAGGCACATTCAGCTCAAAATCCCCCGGTTTTCGCACCATCCGTGAGTATCGTACATAGTTTTCCGAAGTCAATGTTGCCTCCCGAAACGATGCAGACGACTCTTCCAACCCCCGCTTTCCCCGCAAGAGCACAGGCCACCGGACAGGCGCCCGCACCTTCCGCAATTACCCGGTTGTGCTCCGCCATTAGCCTCAGCGCCCGCGCGACGCCGTCCAAATCGGCAGCGAGCGCCCCATCGATCAACATTTGGGCGCGTTCAAGCATCTGGGGGAACACGCTGCGGGCTCCAATTCCATCCACAAAGGACGTCTCGTATTCAACCTGCTGCGGTGCGCCGGCTGCCAGTGAGACGCCAAGCGGAGCCGCAGTCGCGACTTCGGCGGCAAAGACTCTGCAGGACGGGCGCAACGCGCGCAGCGCCACCGCGATACCGCACGTCAGGCCGCCACCTCCCCAGGGAATTACCACGGCGTCCACGTCGGGCAGATCCTCAAGGATCTCTAAACCTATCGTCCCATTGCCCGCCATCACGTGCGGATCATCAAACGCATGGATGAACGCTCCTTCGACTCCCGGAAACGAACGTTGCTCAAACGCCTTCCACCATTCTTCATAAGTAACCTTGATCACCTGTCCGCCAAGGCGCTGGATCGCTTTGAGTTTTGTTTCAGGCGTCGAGTCGGGCGCGATGATCGTGCAACGGATGCCGAGTTCGCGCGCTCTCGAAGCCACTCCCTGGGCCATATTTCCGGCCGACGCCGTGACGACTCCGTCTGCGAGCTGATCCGCGGTCATTTGACCGATGGCATTCGTCGCGCCGCGAATTTTGAACGAGCCGATCGGCTGCAGGTTTTCGAGCTTGAGGTAAATCTCCGCGGGTGTTTCCTGAGTGTTCAGTCGGACGAGTGGAGTACGAATGGCCGAACCCGCGATCACAGAACGCGCGTCACGGATCTGAGCAAGAGACGGTAACCCTGTCATAGTTCCTTAAGCCAACCTCGAGGAGCGGTTGAGTGAGGTTCGTACTCCCAGCCAGGTAGGGGTAGGTCGGTTTGGTTTTTCTCTGCGTCACTGGTTTCGGGCCGCATGTGACAGACAGCGCATTCCAGAGCCAGGAGGATCAACGCCGCTTTCAGAAAGGACCTCTTCATTCTTATCTTCCTGTTTGACGAAGGCCAAACGCTCTTAGCAAGCTGCTGAATTAACGATCCACGAACTTACACGAAGCAGCACGAAACAACGCGAAAAAGCATCACTCACGAACCAGGATCCGAAGCATCATCTTTACCTGAGGCGGATTAAAAGGCTTAGGCAGGAAAACGCTGGCGCCGGCCGCGATGCTGTCATCCCAGATTTTTGGATCCTGTTCGGCGGTAATCATGCCCACCGGTATTCGGCGAAGGCGGTCATCGCTCTTCATATAAACGATCAGGTCCAGCCCTTGAAAATGCGGCATCATCATGTCAAAAATTGCTGCACTGAAGTCAGCTTCGCGCTGCAGGATTTCAAATGCCTCTCGACCATCTCCGGCGGCCACCACTTCATACCCATCCGTTTCGACAATCGCAGTTAGCATTCGCAGAGTCAGTCGATCGTCATCCGCCACCAGCACCCTTTTTCTCGTTGGAGGTCGCTGCTCTACCGGCGACTCCACCCTTTCCACAGGCGTAGTAACGTGTTCTACCTCTCCGCCCTGTGCAACGATGACATCGGCGAGCAACCTGCGCGTTTCCTCGGTCAGTCCCGTGAACCGCAAGCCGAAGCCTATGGGGTACTCCTCACTGATGAGCTCACCCTGTAATGCGACCCAGGGACCAGTCGGGAGATGAACCTTGAATTCGACGGTTTCGCCCAGAGCCCGGCCTTGCGTTTTACTGTCGATGAAACAGCCATCGATACTGATCTCGCTCATGCGGGCATCATGCTTTCCGGAAGAGCCCTGCCACACCACATCCAGCGAAACGACGACGGGATTATTCTGTCTCGGTAGTTCCGACATTGCTCGTGCCTTCGATTTCTCAAAAACAGTACAGCAAGAGGGCCGACCCTTTCAGCCAGGGCTGCGGTTTGCGCCCCAAACATTCCACATTGTTCATGTTTCGTGCAAGGTCGCGACAGCGCCCACGTGGGCCAAGTGAAGATTTAGTTTAGCAGCGCGAAGTCGATAGGACATCCCTGTAATGTTCAAGCCACGTCATAATCGGTCGAGACACGTGGCTGTAGCAGTCTACCAATCTTGGAAGAGAGAAGTTCTTATGAATCGAGTCAAGTTTGCCGTGACGTGGCTTTGCGTTCTTTGCGCCTTTGCGTGAAGAGTCTTCCTTGTTTTGAAGCTCATAACTTGAGATGGAGCGTCTCACGCAAAGGCGCAAAGCACGCAAAGTTTGTCTGATCGATCTAATGACACGAAGTACATACGAATCAACTTTCGAGGCAAAGCGCAGCGAACTTTTAGAAACGCCACACTAGTCAAAGTGAGCACAAATCTGCTCGATGAAATTGCAGAAAGCCTGGCCAAAGAGGCTGGCATCCAGAAAGTCAGTCAGGAACTTTCGCTCCTTTTGTTGATGGTCTGCACAGGAAAAAGGGTTTTCGTGAACTCCCAGCGCAAGCTCTTCGACGCGCACACCGGTATCGCGCAAGACGCCCTGCAGGCTATTCAACATCGCACCCTGCGGGATGACCCGATCGTTCGGGTTTGCGAAACCGAGCAAGCGAGGTGCAAGCTCTGACAAGCGAGCGTTCAGCCGTCCACGATCCGGCAGCAACCCGGTAAAGGCTCGCGCCCATCGTCCTTCGCCATGTTCTTCCAGCCAGTGCAACATGCGCTCGCCCGCCGACCGTTCCAAATGCCGTACATAGAATTTCATCAACCTATTCTCGGCTTCACCATCAACGATAAACGGCGAAGAGAGGTTTAGATCCCTGATGGCTGCACATGTCGAAAACAAGCAAGCCCGGCTGTTCGCAAAAAGTGCTTCGTGATTTTCGAGCAGCAGCAACAACGCAAGAAAACCGCCCGCCGAATAGCCGACAAAATCCAGACGCGCGTCAGCAGCTATGTGCGTGTGCAGACCGGCGCGTATCTGCCGAGCCAGATCAACCAGATCCCAATATGATTGGATCGCGCCCCAGAAAAACCGTTCCGGATAGGCGTCCAGGCGTTCGCTGATCACCGCGTTAAAGCGATGGACGTTTTCGTTGTCCTTGATCTGCTGCCTTCGTTTGAAGCTGTCCATCTGCTGTTGGCCCCAGGCCGGCAAGACGCGATTGACGTGAAAAGTCAGCGGAAACAGAAGAACCGGCGAACCGCTTTTGTCCCAAAGGTGATAGGCCCAGGGCAAGTACTTTCCAAAGCTGCGTTCGTTCAATCCGTGAAGCAACAAAGTCACGCGCCCGTGCCGATGCGAGCTCGATACAGATCCTCGTTCACGCAGCAGTGGATACTGGAAGTGGATGTTCTCAACGATTTGATTGTCGCTCGAGCCCTCTGCGCTCGCGTGTCCGGTGAAAGAAAGTCCGTGCGTCTTGCATTCATATTCCTGATGTCCGAGCAGGTAGTGACCATTGGCCGACGCATACGAGAGGTAATAGAGTTCTGCGCCCTCTTCCGGAAAGTCCAGTGGGATGTGATCGTCCCAATCAGTCTTGTGACGGATGCGCTTACTGATCTTGAAATAATCCGTATGTCGGAAGCTGCTGTGCTGTTGCATGACAGGGTTGTTGCCTGCTCGTAAACGATCAGCTCCTTCTCTCCGCCTGCCCGTTTAGACAGGGCACTTGTGCCCCTCGCTCGGGGCGGCGGACAAGTCCGCTATCTAAACGGACACTTCCAAGAGCGCGTTTCTACGCGCTCTTGCCAAACACCGGTTTCCGCTTCTCAAGAAATGCTCTTACTCCCTCGATGAAATCTGTCGAATGGAAGCAGGAATCCTGATTCACTGCCTCAAAGTCGAGGGCGCTCGCAAGTTCCGCCGCGGTGCTGTGATTCAGCCCGGCTTTGATCTTCTCTACAGCGAGTTTCGGCGCCTGGGCCAGCCGCGCTGCCAGCTTATCCACCGTCGCATCAAGCTCCGCAGAGGGCACGACTTGATTGGCGATACCCAGTTTGAGTGCCTGCTCGGCATCGATGATATCTCCCAACGCCATCAACTCGAATGCCTTGTGATAACCAACCAAATGCTGCAGCAGAAAGGTGCCGCCGCCGTCAGGCATCAAGCCTATCTTCACAAAGACCTGGCCAAAGAGCGCTGCTTCTGAGGCAACGATCAGATCACAGGCCAGTGCATAATTGAAACCCACTCCGACCGCATGCCCGTGGACTCGCGCGATGATGGGAACGGGTAGTGCGCGCATCGCCAGGATCGTGGGATTAACGTTGTCGCGCAGCGACTTGGTGACATCAAAATCTTCGATGTCGCGCTCGCTCGTCGCGGCCAAATCCGCGCCCGCACAAAACGAATCGCCCGTGCCGCTGAGAATCACCACCCGCGTACCGTCACTCACCGATCCCTTCACCGCCGAGAGCAGCATTTGCACCGTTTCACCGTCAACCGAATTGCGGCGTTCGGGTCGGTTGATGGTGATCCGTTTGATTCCATCCTCAATTGAAACGAGCAGTTTCACCGCGGTTTCTTTCATCACTTCCCTCCCTGGAATGTAACCTGATACGCTCCGACACAGGTCGCTGCCTCGCTCACACCCACCCGCTGCCGCAGGTGGTACTGATCTGCGCCGCTCCGCTCACACCTTCGCAAAACAGGTCAGTACCGCCTGCGATAGCGGGCGGGGTGTCGCTCTCGATAGCGATCACGACTCACGCATCAAAGTCAGGCAGCTCATCCTCTTGTCCGTTGAGCACGTAGTCAATTGCTCGACCCACACTGCGCGGGTTCCATAGACTCCGCTTGCTACTTTATCCGCCCAGGGACTGTGTTGATGCTCCCACAGTTTATCCTGCCGCATCTGTCTCGTTGCGTTTGCCTTGAACGCGTTAAGCGCACGGTCTGGTCCTGCCAGTCCGATTGATACCACGCTGTGGACATGATTTGTTCGTGCCTGAACCGCATGAAGCTGCCATAGTCGCATACTGCAGGTCTTGCGGATAGCAATCTCGACTGCGTTACGCCGGCTTGCATTCAACGTGACTGGCTCACCTTTGAGCTGTTGCCGGTTGTGTTGTTGCCATGGGCTGTCCTTTGTAATGTAGGGCGACTTATAACGATTGCGGAAGCGATCAATTGATCCGCGATCGTCACCGTGCAGCCAAGTGCCATAGCAGCGGAAGGTGATCAGATACGCAAGGGGGATGTCAGTGTCGTTCCACATGTTGGCTCTCTCTCGGATTGCTACACCCACCCGCTACCGCAGGTGGTACTGACCTGTGTCGTTGGCTCGCTTGCACCTACTTGCTACCGCTGGTCGTGTTGACCTCTGTCACCATACTTTACGGTATACTCAAACGGCATGGAGAAAGAAAAGAAGAAAAAACGGTTTACCCTGTCCACCGCCTGGGCTGATGCGCGCGAGTTGGTTTGGGCACATCGCTATCGGCTCGCGCTGGGGATGATGCTGATGATCGTCAACCGGTTGGTTGGTCTGGTCCTGCCTGCCAGTTCGAAGTACCTGATCGACAACGTGATCATCAAGCATCAGGGAGATCTGCTAATCCCTCTGGCGCTGGCCGCAGGCGCCGCAACACTGGTTCAGGCGGTTAGCTCTTTCACTTTAACGCAGGTGCTGGGCGTAGCGGCGCAGCGCGCCATTACGAACATGCGCAAGAGCGTCGAAGAGCATGTCGCGCGTTTGCCGGTGCGGTATTTCGATTCCACGCAGACCGGCATTTTGATTTCCCGCATCATGACGGACGCCGAAGGGATCAGAAATCTCGTGGGCACCGGCCTGGTGCAACTAATCGGCGGCCTGGTCACGGCGATGATTGCACTCTGCGTGCTTTTCTATTTGAACTGGCGGTTGACGTCTATAACGCTGCTGGCGCTCGGGGCATTCGGCGGCTGCATGGCCTTCGCCTTTAATCGCCTGCGGCCGCTATTTCGCGAACGCGGCCAGATTAATGCCGAAGTCACGGGCCGCCTTGGTGAGTCGCTGGGCGGCATTCGAATCGTCAAGGCTTATTCCGCCGAAAAACGCGAAGAACTGGTTTTTGCCCGCGGCGCCCACCGCTTGTTCCGCAACGTCGCCCGTTCGATGACCGGAGTTTCCGGGGTGACGGCTTTCTCAACAGTTATCGTCGGCGGCATTGGTGTGATTTTGATTCTGGTCGGCGGGCATTCCATCCTCAATGGCCAAATGACGCTCGGCGACTTTTTCATGTACATTTTTTTTACGGCGCTGGTCGCAGCCCCGCTGGTGGAAATCGCGAACATCGGTACCCAGATCACCGAAGCCTTCGCGGGTCTCGATCGCATACGCGAGATTAAGCGGATGGCCACCGAAGACGAGGACGATCTGGAGCGCGCTCAGTTGGGAGAGATTGCGGGCGAGATCGAGTTCCACGACGTGAGCTTTGAATACAACGAAGAAGTCCCGGTGTTGAATCACGTCTCATTCCGCGCGCCGGCCGGCTCGACAACAGCGCTGGTCGGTTCCAGTGGCTCAGGCAAAAGCACCTTGATCAGCCTGGTGATGGCCTTCAATCGTCCCCTCAGCGGCAGCGTAACGGTTGACAATCACGACCTCGCATCCGTGCGTCTGCGTGACTACCGCCGCCAACTGGGCGTTGTACTGCAGGACAACTTTCTGTTCGACGGCAGCATTGCGGAAAACATCGGCTTTGCGAACCCGCACGCCACGCGCAAACAGATCATCGCTGCCAGCCGCGTAGCGCATTGTGAAGAATTCATCGACGGGTTCCCAGACGGCTATGACACGATCGTCGGTGAGCGCGGGGTCAAGCTGTCGGGCGGGCAACGCCAGCGCGTGGCCATAGCCCGGGCGATTTTAGCGGAACCAAAAATTCTGATTCTGGATGAAGCCACATCCAGTCTCGACAGTGAAAGCGAAGCCCTGATTCAAGACGGGCTGCAGTCACTGCGTCGCGGCCGCACAACATTTGTGATTGCTCACCGGCTTTCGACAATCCGCAGTGCGGATCAGATTCTGGTCCTCGAGCATGGTCAGATCGTGGAACGCGGCACCCACCAGGAGCTATTGGGGACCGATGGACGCTATAAGCAGTTGTATGACAAACAGTATCGATTTGAGCGCAATCAGTTCATCAATCCCGGCGAGGATTTCACGCCGGAACCGCCGCAGCCGGTGGCCGAACGGCGCAGTGCGACTCCCCTGCTGCCGACGAACCTGTAGAGGGTCCGACAAACTTCAGTTTGTCGATGCCCATCGCCAGGTGCTTTATTCCAGAAGCGACAAACTGAAGTTCGTCGGACACTTTTCAGAAGAGGACGAAAACCCATGGCCACTACTCCGCAAAGCTACTCGAACCACACTCGCTGGCATCCGCCCTTTCACTTCTTTCTGATGCCGGTGCTGCTGATTAATTTCATCGTGTCGATCGTCTACTGCGTGATTCATCCTTCATGGAGTCAGGGGTGGTGGATCGTTGTCTCGGCAGCGCTGCTGTTGCTCGGCTTTCTGGCGCGCACAAACTCGCTCAAGGTTCAGGATCGAATTATTCGGCTGGAGGAACAACTCCGTTATCAGAGACTGCTGCCCGCGGATCTGGCTCAGCAAGCATCATCGCTCACCGTACAGCAGTTGATCGCGCTACGATTTGCCGAAGACCAGGAACTACCGGGACTCGTCCGCAAAGTGGTGAGCGGCAAGCTCACTGAGACCAAGGCCATCAAGCAGGCAATCAAGAATTGGCGGGCTGATACTTTCCGCGTTTGATGGCGGCCGGCAAGGGTACTCTTTGGATCTTTCATTCCAAAGATCAAACTGCATCAGTACCCGGTAAATTTAGGGGGCTACCTGCGCGGCTCCGCGCCCTCAGGTCGCAAAGGCAACTGCAAGAGTTGTCCCTGGTAAACGAGATAAATTTTCCCCTCGGCTTCGCTCACCCACATCGATGTGCTGGGGAAAAGGATCTTTGGCAGCAGCAGGATCGGTTGGAACGAAAACGTTTTGAGATCATAGCGGCCCAACTGTGTTTGATTCTTCGCCCGGTCAGGAAGTGCCGCCCAGAATTCGTTCGCTTTCCCAGTGGGCTGCAAAAATCGTCTGCCTCCCTGGCGTAACGGTTCGAACTCCCCTTTGGTTAACTGAATCGTACCCGATGCCGGATCAAGCAAATAATATTCTGGATCGTCCGGACCGACACCTTTGGCCGCCGAGGAACCGTATTCTTCTTTGGCTCGACGCAAGAGCACTTTGCCGTGTGAACTGACATAAGCAACGCTGTCGAATTGGTCCGCAGGAGCTAAATCTACCCGGTACTCGCGGCCGGTTTTCAGGTTGAACCGCACGATGTAATTTGGCGCCGCCCAGTCGGTATCGGTCTTGGCGACGACGACCCACTCTCCATCGGGAGTGACGATCGGATTCGCGTACTCGCCCGTTCCACTTATGCGCACGGCGGGATGGCCGCTCGTTTTCTTCCACAGTCCACCTTCTCCGAAACTTCCGGCAAAGACGACGAAGTTATCCGGAGCTATCTGGGCCATATGCTCGCGGTACTGGTCCGGCGGTCCTTCAAGGACAATCTCGAACCTGGCGTCATCAAACACTGCGAATGCATCCGGCTGAGCGGCAATCTCATCGACTTTCTTTTGCTTCAAAGCGCGCCAGGAAAACCGCGCCTTTTTCGCGTGACTTCGTACTGCTTCGTGTAATTTCGTGGATCGTAATCAACTTTTCAGCAACTTGTTAGACGCACATGGGATGCGTTTCCTTCCTATTGAAGGCTGATTCGGGAAACGCTAATTCGCAAAGGCAGCATCTACTCAACTACAGCATCCAGATTTAGCGGTGATTGTAGCGAAGAAGGTTCGTCTCGACCATGCGTCCGACGCGGAGTCTCATGATCCGAGTTGTGTGAAGGTCATGCGCAGACGCTTAGCAGGCTGCTGAAAAACTCAACTCTTTGGAGCGCGGCGGCAGCGACCCCGCTTTGGATATCGACTCGCGCCACAGAAAAGTATTGGGAAATAGCCTCAATCCAAAGCGGCGTCGCTGCCGCCGCACTCCAAATTTTGCGTCGAGCGCTACGCCCGCTTCCAAACCACAAACAGGATCCGTCTAAGCACGACGATCTCCCGATGGCTAGTAAATTCCAATCGCGCCCAGCGTCCCCTCCAATTGAGGCTTACCGCGAAACTGATGTGAAACCAGCGTCCGCTGTGCCGGCGTCAGCAGTTGAAAGATCGAGGCCTTGGCCCGCGACTTCATCGCAATTACTTGGCTAAGTAGAAGAGCCTCTTGCTCGGAAAGCTCATTGATCAGCGTATCGTCCGGCGAATCGACGAGCGTTGCATCAGCCAGCCGCCGGCCCACCTCATCGACTTTCTGCAATAGCGGATCAGAAGTGACTTCCGAGCTCGTGATGATGGCAACGATCCGGAACTCTTGTTCTTTTGTCAGCTTCAACTGATCTGTGACGGGAGCGAACACTTCCTTGATCAGCGCTTCATAGTCCCGCTCCACCGGAGGTGTATTTTCCTGGCGATCATCTTCCGCTTGTGACGATGGACGATCCTGAGCGCTGACCAACACCGCGCCGCCAACCACAACTGTAATTGCGAACAGTAACGCGTGGAACAATTTCATTAACCGACACTCCTTACGCATAAAAATACTGAGCCCAACACTGATGGTTAACGCGATCCGCTCAGGTGCCTGGTTTGTGAATTCGTTTCCGGGGACGGCGGCAGGTTGGACTCGCGCTCGCCGGGTTTTTGAGAGTAGACATAACTGTCGCGCGCCTTGACCACCAGATCCGGCTGGTTCACGCGCACGGTGATCTGCCGGCGAATCCCGGACTGTCCCGGCGGCGGGTAGTAACCGAGACTGTACTGGCGACGCAATTCGTCGGCGACCTCTGCAAATGCCGAGGCCACGCCCATCACTGAATCACCGCGGTAGTACCGGCCACCGGATTCCTGGGCCAACTCGTGCAGGTACTCGCTGGCGCGGCGGTAGTCGCCCGGGCTCGAGCCACCGCCTCCGGGTCCGCCACCACGCCCACCACCCGAGCCGGGCCAGGGCAGGCCAATGATAATCCCGCCTCTGCTGCTTCCAGGACTGTTGGGTAAGTCTCTCGAGGTGTCATACGCAACCGTGTAGACAGGAGCATCCGACTGTTCCGCGGCCAGCACGGTGCTCGAGTACGTCGCATGACGGCTGGTGGTATCAACGCCATCAGTGAACAGCACCACCGCCTTGCGTCCGACAATGCCCTGCAGTTTTTGCTTGATCACCAACTCAACGGCGTCGTAGAGCCGAGTGCCGCCGCCGGTGCGTGTGCGGCGGATGGCTCGCGTCAGTTGTTCGCGATCATTGGTTGCCTCGCTCAGCACCTTGATTTGATCGTCAAACGAGATCACCAGCACTCGATCTTCCGGCTTAAGCTGGTTCACAAAGGCAATCGCCGCGTCCTGGATTTCTTCCATGCGAAAGTGCGTTGATCCGCTGGTGTCGATGACCAGCGCAACCGTGAACGGCTGATTAACGGTCGCAAAGTATGCAATCCGCTGTTCGACACCTCCTTCAAACACATGAAACTCTTGTTTCCGTAGATTGGGGATGTATTTGCCGTAACGATCCGTCACGCTCACAGGTACGGTAACCAGCGCCGTGTTCACCCTGAGCACATCGCCTTCAACCGTTTCCCCCTCACCGGTCGCTGCTTGCGTGGTGGGTGGCTGGTTATCGAGACCGTCGGAATCGCTTGCCGTCTGGCCCGGCGCCTTTGTCTCTTTCGAAGTCTGACCAGTGCGAACACGGCCCGACTGCGCCCGTAGCGATGCCGGCATCAGCGTGAGAGCAAGTACTGCGAAAACAATGAATACAATTTGTCTCATAAGTTCAACCCTCGCGCCATTACTCGGTAGCGGCTTTCATATGTAACGCAAACTGTTAGTTTGCGATGAGTGAATGGCACTCAGTCGCGGCGCAAACCCGGGGTCCCCGGCGGGGCAGCACCGCTGGGGTGGCCTTACAGTTTGCGTTACAAAACGATCGCGTTACAAAAAAGATCCTGGGGACATCTACCGCTCACTCGAAGCCGTCTGCCCTCCGATCAGGTTATCAGTGGAGGGCCGCGCCTCTGTGCCTCAAGTAGCGCGGCCCTACGCGGCAACTGGTTCATCTCGGTTTCGGTCGCTTCGGTTCCTGGGGCGTCTCTTCATTAGGTTCGCCTGCTTCGGTAATCTTCAATTTGCTGCGGAAGCGGCGGAAGTCGCTATAGCGAACCAGCATGCGAAAGTGCACAGACTGTCCCTTGGGAAAGACCAGCTCATCATCTGCGTACGTGTAAGTCGGGAACCAGTAGCGCCCATCGATCTGCTGCCGGTATGTTTCAAAGACGGGAAAACGCTGGTCGCCTTCGGGGACGCCTTTGCCTCGCACTTTGACGACTTGCAGATCCTGCTGATCGACCCAGACCCGCCCCTGAAAGAAACGCTCGCTGACTTTCTTTGGCAGGATCTTTGGCGCGACATCAAAGACGTACGTGTTCAGCTCATCAAGCTGTTCCTTGCCGACATAATTGAAGTTGTACTGATCTAATTTCGACGCTTCGAGAGCAAACGGCTGGACGCCGCCAAGGTCATCAATGTCCTCCTGGGTTACGCGCAGTTCGGTGAGCGTTGGCTGCGGAAAGTAAGTGATTTTCTCGAAGCGCTCATCGCGATCATCGAAAACGAATTGCGATTTTCGATGGTACTCGCCGGTAACCTGGCCACCCACGCCGAGTGTTTGGATTGTGGCATCGCGTTCGAACGCATACTCCGCCAGCGCCCGGCGGAATTCGGTCTCTTTGGCAGTGAAGGCGCGGATGATTCGTTGAACATCAACCGGCGCGCCGTCGATGGAAGACTTGGCACCCGCCGATGTGCCAGGCGGTGAGTTGGGGGTTTGGTTGTTCCGCGGTCGCGACTCTTGGGCGATTGTGACGCTGGCTAATAGGACACCGATCAACAGCAGGCCCGTTAGGCTCTGCAAAGACCATTTGCTCATTTGATAACAACTCCAGAATTTCCAACACAGAAAGTGATAGCCCGGGGAGACTGAAACTGTTAATGGAGGTCTGATGAGTTGAGCGCGGTTGGCGATGCAAGGCGTTTGTGAAGAGATTGTAAAAAGTTCGTAAACGGCCCGGCCAGGCTGATTGACTTAGCTCATCAACGGGCCCGAGCTGCGTGACGCCTCTCATGAAATCCACTTATTTGCACCAATCTTAAGTATTGGATTGACTGCACGCATTCACTGCTCGCATGCGTAATCACTGAACTGAAGCGTTGCTGATACTCGAATTGATGAGGTGTTAGAGGGTTCTCTTGGAAACGACTTCAAGGCTTTAACCTGATTCGCCAGCTTTGTGGTCGTCGACTGTGATTCTGTAGGGCAACGATGATGAGAATATCGCTTCGCACCTCGTAAATGACGCTATCGGGAAAGCGATTGGCTTGACAGCGCCTCAGTCGCCGCGATACGGGCGTCCAGGCCTGAGGGTAGTTTTTGATCCGTTCTATCGCCGCTTTGACCTCGTCCGCAAACTGAAAGCCCAATCCCTGCCTTTGTGCATTGTAAAAAGACTATCGCTTCTGCGAACTCCGAGTCTGCGGCATCGAGATAGGTTATTCTCATTCCGCCCGCTGTCGCTCGATTCTGGCAAAAACCTCTTCTGCTGAAACGGCGCCGACCTCTCCTCGGTCGTAGGCATTCAACCCGATCTTCGGCTTCACGTGCCCAGAGTTTATCGAGATCCGGATCCGGGGGCGCTTGAAAACTCTCCAACAACTGTTCGACGACTTCTGCACGATCCTCCGGTGGGAGAGCTAGCGCATCCTTAATAATCTGCTCACTTGTGGACATCACCTTCTCCTTTTTGCAAAAAGTATAACAGAGGGTCGCAGGGACTCAGATACGTTTCGATTATCGCTACAATCCACGTGCTATCTACTCAACGCCGCCGAGGTGGCGCAATGCAGGATAGACCGCACGAAACGCTTGATAGCGTTCATTCATCAGCTCAACAGTTGCCGGGTGCGGTTCGACCTGCTGCGCTACTCGGACTGTCTCCGCGCAGGCTGCTTCAACTGTGGGCCAAACCTCGCTGCCCACGCCGGCGAGTAAAGCCGCACCGTAAGCAGCACCCTCTTCGGCCTCAGCCAGCGAGACCGCACGGCCGTAAATATCGGCTTGAATCTGCCGCCAAAGCGGCGAACGAGCACCACCACCGCCGAGTCTGATCGCTGCCACGGGAACGTTCATCTCCGCAAAGATCGTCAACGTATCGCGCAGTGAAAACGCCACGCCTTCGAGGATTGCGCGAATGATGTGCGCGCGAGTGTGGTTTGCCGTCAACCCAACGAGCGAAGCACGCGCGTGTGGATCGAGATGCGGGGTGCGCTCGCCCATCAGGTAAGGCGCCCAGAGAACTCCGTCTGCTCCCGCGGGTGCTTGCGCTGCTTCCGCACACAAGAGTTCGTAGGGATCGATGTCATTTTCACTAGTCACTGGCTCGGCATTCAGTGTTGAGACGCCAAACGTGTCGCGGAACCAGCGCAGTGAAAGACCGGCCGCCTGCGTCACGCCCATCACGTGCCAGCGATCAGGCAGCGCGTGACAAAAAGTGTGGACCCGACCGCGCTTGTCCAGGGCCGGCCGATCGGTTGCGGCGAAGACGACGCCGGACGTACCAATAGTCGCGCTAACCACTCCCGGCTGAACAATCCCCAACCCAACGGCGCCCGCTGCTTGATCGCCGCCGCCGGCAACAACGGGTGTCCCCTCGCGCAAGCCCGTCGCGACGGCGCCCGCGCGAGACACGTTGGCGCACACCGACGCTGATTCAAATACTGCGGGTAATAAACTCTCTTTCAAATCGAATGCAGCCAGCATCTCCTGGGACCAGCGGCGATTTACGACATCGAACAGGAGAGTCCCCGAAGCATCGGCAACGTCGGTCGCACGCTCGCCGGTCAACTGTAGTCGCACGTAGTCCTTCGGCAAGAGCACCGAGCGCACAGCAGCCCACGTTTCCGGTTCATGCTCGCGCACCCATAACATTTTCGGCAACGTAAAGCCGGCCAGCGCAGGATTGCAAACCAGATCAATCAAACGCTCCGGGCCGATCAATTCAGTGATTGCGTTGCATTGATTGCTCGTGCGGCCGTCGCACCAGATGATTGCCGGGCGCAGCACTTCACCGGATCGATCGAGTAAAGTCGCGCCGTGCATCTGTCCCGATAAACCGACGGCGGTAATCTCTTCGGTGCTGACCTCTGTATGATTCAGAACGACGCGGACGGCTTCCTGCGTTGCCCTCCACCAATCATGTGGATCCTGTTCAGCCCAGCCTGTTTGTGGCGAGGCAAAGGGAGCATGTTCAGCGGTGGCTGCAGCAACGACCCGCCCGCGCTCGTCAATTACAACCGCGCGCGTGCCACCCGTTCCTACATCTATGCCAAGGAGTTTCATCGGACGTTCCTCAATACTTAAGGAGCACAAAAATGTCGCTGATCAAGAGACGGTGAACGGCTGTATTGATGCAGTTTGGTTTTCATTCACACCGTGGCTTCAGCCCGGCGATCAGCAAGTTCCTGAATTGGGTTAGCCGTTCAAACGGCAATTACATGCTTGACTGACCATGAGGTCAGTACCGCCTGCGGTAGCGGGCGGGTCCTTGCTTTTCCAATGAGAGTGCCTCGTAAGAACCCACCCGCTACCGCAAGTACTGACAACGCCGCCGCCTGCTGACCACCGGGCTGAAGCCACGGTGTGAATGAGCCACTCCGAAAAACAAACTGCGCCCGCACGCGAAAGCCGGTGGCATATGCAGGATGAACAGGCTGTACATTAGTGCTTTTATCGCCTGTCAATCCTGTCGACGTATCGTATCCCCGTAACCATGCGAATGGGCCGCATGCCATCGCCAGGCGCTTTCGATGATCGAAGCCAGGTCCGGATTTCGTGGCTGCCACTTGAGAATGTCGCGCGCTTTGGTTGCGTCGGCAACCAGATGCGAAGGGTCGCCTGGGCGCGGTGGCTCGATCTGCAAAGGAATCGTTTGATTGGTAACCTTGCGCGCCGCTTCGATCACGTCCAACACAGAATAGCCGTTCCCGTTGCCAAGATTAATCGCCTTCGATTCGCCGCCTGCGCGCAAATAATCAAGTGCCAGCAGATGCGCGTCCGCCAAATCGACCACATGAATGTAATCGCGCACACAGGTTCCGTCGGGTGTCGCATAGTCATCGCCGAACACCGAGACATGCGGAATTTCACGCCGCGCCGCTTGTAACACCAGCGGTATCAAATGGGTCTCAGGCTGGTGATCTTCGCCATAGCGCAGGCTTGCTCCCGCCGCGTTGAAGTAGCGCAGAGCAACGAACTTGAAGTCATAAGCCGCGGTGTACGCCCTCATGATGCGTTCCATGAACAGCTTGGACCACCCATACGGATTCGTGGGTTGTTGCGGGTGCGTTTCGTCAATCGGAGTGCGCTGCGGCTCGCCGTAAGTCGCACAGGTCGAGGAAAACACGACTCGATTGATGCCCACTGAACGCAACGTGTCGAGTAGCGAGATGCCTCGGGCGACGTTGTTGTCGTAGTAAAGAGATGGATCGCTAACGGACTCGCCCACGTAAGCCAGAGCCGCAAAGTGCACACAGGCTTCGATGGTGTGTTCCCTGCCGATGCGCTTTACCAACTCCCGATCGCCGATGTCGCCCTGGTAAAGCGGAACTCCCTCGGGAACGGCGGCCGCGTGGCCACGGGACAAATTGTCCAGGACCACGACTTGCTCCCCGCGCTCGAGAAACAGTTCGACCGTTACACTCCCGATGTATCCGGCGCCGCCCGTAACAAGAATGGCCATTTACATTTCCTTCTTTAGCTTCAAGTATCCAAACATTGCGCTGCCGGGTGACGAGCCCGAGAATACCGCACACTTGTGTTTTGTCTCACGCTCAAAAGCCTCGGCAACTTGCGCCACGCTCTCATCGGCATCGCGCCTTCCGAGGATAGCGACTGTCCCGCCACTGCCGCCGCCGGTAATCTTCGCGCCATAAAGTCCTCGGGCCGGACCAGCCTGTCTGACAAGTTGGACCAGGAAGTCAGTTTCCGCTGAGCCCAGGCCGCAGGCTGAATAGCTTGCGTGCGATTGATACATCAATTCGCCCAACAGATCCGCGCGGCGTTCGCTCGAGCCGGCGTGCAGCAGTTCGGCGAAAGCCCGCACACGAAAATGTTCATAAACTGCGTGCGCGGTCGGTTGTCGAACAGCGTAAATCTTTGGACCATCCACAAAGGTCACGGGATCGCTGCTGCCCGAATAGGTGCGCAGGAACTCTGCGCCTGTCATTCGCTCGGGCAACTGAGCAGCGTAGTGTTGCTCAAACTCGGAAGGCCTCAGGTTCGCCAGGTAGCCGTGCCAGCGCTCGTCGATGATTCGCACGGTTTGACTCGCTGGATTGTCTTGAACGACCTGCAAGCCGGCGCGTGCCGCGATCATCCGATAGCCCATGAATGCGCCGGTTCGCACCGAACCATAGTCGCCCGCTCCGACCGAATGCCGCACCCCGGAATCCAGACCCCAAACGCGCAGATCATCAGGCAGGGAGATCGTGCCCAGGAGCTCGGCGGGCTGGCAAAGCAACGCGAGCAGACGATCGGTTTCTCCGCACGCGGCCGTCATCTGGTCCATCACGCCGCAGGGCGCGCCCACCACGCAGTTCTCTACTTTCTGGCAAAGCAGAGCGATATCTTTCGCTTCGAGTTTGAGATCATAAGCGGCATCGACGGCAGACATCACCGCAACTTCAAGCGCCGCCGACGAACTGACGCCTTTGCCCTGCGGCACCGTTGACGAGATCAATAACCTGGCGCCGCAGTCAAAACGCACACCACGCTCGCGCATCAAAACGAGAAAGACGCCGGCGACATATGCCGTCCATTGATAGAGCTTGGTCTGCTGAAATTTTGAACGGGCCACCTCGTACGCATCAGGCTCCCCGTTCTGCTCGAGGTAGTCGAGACCCAGTTTGAACGACATAGTACTCTTGCCACCCGTCAGACTGACTACCTCTAATACGCGCCGAGGATCCTTCTGAATAGCGACGATGGTTGCTTCAGCGAGTGGGAGCTGGAGCACCAGCGAGCCCGAGTAATCAGCAATGCCACCCATCACGTCCAGTCGTCCCGGGGCACGGGCGATCACAATTTCTGCGTCGGGGTCAAAAAACTCCGGCGAGTTTCTTTCGGCGTTCGGCGAATTGCGACGAGGCGACCAAGTGCCGCCAGCGGCGTGGCCCAACCCATCACCGGCAATCACTCCGTTCTCAAGCGCCGCTGGGTCGCGGGCGAGCACGTCGAGCATCGCGATGAACGCGTCAACATCGGGCAAATCATGCGTGTGGCCGTGAACTATTTTGTATCCGCTCTTTGCTTTGCTAACGTTCATCGATCAGTATTTAGCGTCTCTCAGAAGCGTCTCTCTGACGCCTGCAATAGTGTTTTCAGATCCTCAGGCCAGGCTATCTGGAAGCTTCAGGCTTCGCGGATCTTCAGTCTCAGAGGGACGAAATATTTATAGAACCAGAATCCAAAAAGAGCCATCGCAGCTCCGGAGGAGCGGGATATGCCTTACTCGCAACCAAACACTTCGCTCCTGCGGAGCTTCTGCGTTCTTTGGGATCTCGGTTTTATAAATATTGCATCCCTCCGGGACTGAAGACGAAAAGCGATTGACCGATTCATTGTTACGAGAACTTTGGAAACACCCACACTAGCGAGGCGGGGCCTCAGACCGATCAGACAAACTTTGCGTGCTGCCTCTTTGCGTGAAACGTTCGGGATATCGCACAACTCCTTTAAGGTATCAAAAGGCGTTTCACGCAAAGGCGCAAAGCACGCAAAGAAGAGCACCAAAACCGGAGTGTTGACTTCAAAACCTTGACTCATTCGCATTAAGTTTTGACTGACAAGTAATCCAGATGGCCGAGCTACGCCACACCTATCAGCCCACGATCGCGCAACGCCTTCAGCAACAACGGCTCAATCTCGCGTTGAATTTCGGCGTTCGCATAACCGGCCCAGGCCACATCGGCTTTTGTATCAAGCGGCGCGCGCAGGAGTTCGCCGTGAACATCGGTGACGATTACGCCCAGTTCGCGCGCGATCAGCTCCGTGCACAGATCGTACGGATGGCAGCAAATGCCGAGCGCTGCTCCGTGTTGCCGCAAACGCTCTTCCATCAGCGGGCGCAAGTCGGCGACGAATCGATCATGCCCCGCCATCAATTCATAGAGCTGGCCGCCCGATGACAAGTACTGATCTTCAAAACAGTGAGCCTTGCCAGGCTCCACTTCACCGAGCGCGCCGCGGACGATCTCTTCATCGATCCGAGCCAACTCCTCGCGGGCTCCGGGAAAGAAACGCGCAATCATCGCAAAGCCGTGGCGAATCGTGCGTGCTCGCGAAGGTTGTAAGCTCAAGTCTCGCGTTTCCCTTGTCAGGCGATTGAAGCGTTGCGCGTGGACTCCGCCGCCGCGCCTGGCCCAGAGCACATCAGAAAGGTGCTGCTTGATGAGTGGAATTTCCGTCTGCACCGCAACTTCGATGTCCTGTAGATTGGTCTCGCCGCCGCGGTTCGGCGCGATCCCGGTCAGAATCCAGGCGCTGCGCTTTTGGTACATCAAACCGCGTGTGCCGTCTATCGGATCGACGATTACACGCCAGGCGGCATCCGATTCCGCGACCCGACGCGGCAAGACAACTTTGCCATCGGCGATTCCTTCCGCGATCAATACGAGCGGCGCTTCGGCGGCGATCTCCTGCTCGAAGATCTCAATCAGCAAGGTCTCGCTCACGCGATCAACTGCATAAATCGTATCGCCCTCGTCATCGTCATCGTCCACCTCGGAAAGCTGATCGAGCGACTCGCGCTCACACGCCGCCACCACCGCGTCGCGCACGCGCTCATGCAGGCGCAGGATCGCGGCGAGCATCGAATCGGGAACCGCTTCGCTCACTGTTCTCGCTCCGTTCCGGGTTGCTTGTAATGGATCGCAAGCTGTTAGCTTGCGCGACCGTTGAGAGCCATGCATTCAGCGCAAACTACAGTTTGCGTTACAACAGCACACGCTCTTTCACGTCGTCAGCGTCGGCTCATCGCTGCCAAAGCGCTCGCGAAGTTCAAGCAATTCCCTCGCAGCATTTACCAAAGGCGCCAGCACCTCCGCGATCTCTCCTTCACCACCGTCATTCAAATAGCGCTCAACATAGAGACGCAGAGTGGCCCCCTCGGTGCCTGTCCCTGACAGCCGGCAAACAATTCGCGACCCATCCTCCAGCAGAATACGCACACCCTGATGAGCGCTCACACTGCCGTCCACCGGATCCGTGTAGCTGAAGTTTGCGGCATGACTGACACGGCTACCGCCTAACATCACTCCGGCCATTGTCGAGAGCCTCTCCTGCAATGCATCCATCATCTGCGTTGCATGCTCAACCTCCAAACCCTCGTAGTCGTGACGTTGATAGTAACTGCGTCCGAATCGCCGCCAATGATCGCGCACCACTTCCGCTACAGGCTTGCGTGTGCTTGCAAGGATGGACAGCCAGCAAAGCACGGCCCACAACCCGTCTTTCTCGCGCACATGGTTTGAGCCGGTGCCAAAGCTCTCTTCGCCGCAGATCGTGCACAAGCCTGCGTCCATCAGATTGCCGAAGAACTTCCAACCCGTCGGTGTCTCATAGCAGGGAATTTTAAGCGCCGCTGCGACACGGTCCGCGGCAGTGCTCGTGGGCATCGAGCGCGCAACACCGGAAAGTCCAGCGCGGTAACCAGGGATGCATGTTTGCGCATGCTCGGCGATCACGGCCAACGAGTCCCCCGGCGTGACAAAGAAGTTACGCCCCAGAATCAGGTTGCGATCGCCATCGCCGTCACAAGCCGCGCCGAAGTCTGGTCCATCCGCAGCGTACATGTGATCAACCAACTCTGCGGCGTTCACCAGATTGGGATCCGGGTGATGACCGCCAAAGTCTTCCAATGGCACGCCGTTGACGACTGTGCCGGCGACCGCGCCCAACTGTTCCTCGATGATGTGCCGAGCGTAGGGACCAGTGACCGCATGCATCGCGTCGAACTGCATCCGAAAGCCACTCTGAAAAAGCGCGCGCAAAGCATTAAAGTCGAACAGCTCTGTCATCACCGATGTGTAGTCGCTGAGAGAATCGATGACCACGACTTCCGTCTTGCCCAGCGACAGGGTCCCCAGATGTTCCAGATCGAGATCCGGATGATCGAGGGTGAAGTAGCGGTTGAGGTTCAGCGTCTTTTGATAGATGCGCTTGGTCACACTCTCAGGAGCAGGCCCGCCATTGCGCACGTTGTACTTGATGCCAAAATCCGCGTCGCGGCCACCCGGGTTGTGGCTGGCAGAGAGCACCAAGCCTCCCAACGCGCCCTGCCGCCGAATGACAGCCGAGACTGCCGGCGTGGAAAGTATGCCGCCGCATCCAACCAGCACGCGGCCAACTTCATTCGCCGCCGCCATACGCAGGATCGTCTGAGTCGCGGCAAGATTGTGATAACGGCCGTCGCCGCCGACGACCAGAGTCTCTCCCGCAAAACCACCCGGCAGATCCTCGCGCACTGAGTCAAACACGGCCTGGACGAAGTTCTCCAGATAGTTTGGCTGCATGAAGACGCGTGTCTTCTTGCGCAGCCCGGAGGTTCCGGGGCGCTGGTCTGTGAAGGGTTTGGTCTGAACCGTTTTCATATTTTGTCCACCGCTCATTCCTCTTTCTGCAGCAAGCTTAGTAACGGGCGTATAGAGTCCAACCTTTAGGTTGCTTCCTGCGCACACTCAAGCTAAAACTTGTACTCTAAACATCTGAACCGGAACTTGAGTCTAAACACCCGCGGCGTAGTTTTTGGCTTCGGGTTATTTCAACTGGCAAATATCCAGCACCTTCATATCGGTATAGTCGAGGTTCTCGCCACCCATGGCCCAGATGAAACTATAGTTGCTGGTGCCGGCGCCCATGTGTATGGACCATGGCGGCGAGACCACTGCCTGGTCGTTCGCGATCACCAGGTGCCGCATTGCTTCTGGCTGCCCCATGAAATGCATCACCAGTTGATCCTTGAGGTCAAAATAAAAATAGACTTCTGAGCGCCGATCATGCAGGTGCGGCGGGCAAGTGTTCCAGACACTTCCCGGCTTGAGCATCGTCAGTCCCAGGAGCAACTGAGCAGACTTGCAGGTCTCAGGCACGATGTATTTGTAGATCGTCCGATCGTTCGACGTCTCGAGCGAGCCGAGCTTCAGTGGTACTGCCTGCTCAATCGAGATGTGTACAACTTCAAAGCGAGCATGCGCCGGAGTGGAAGCCAGATAAAATTTTGCCGGCCTGTCCGCGTCCGCAGAGTCGAAGCTGATGTTCGCGCTCCCCATCGGCACATACAGCCCGTCCTTCGGCTGTAATTCGTAACGCTGCCCATCGACTGTAATGACTCCGGTTCCGGCGCCGACGTTTATCGCCCCCAGCTCACGCCGCTCGAGGAATGGTTTGTCTTTGGCGGATGGCGGCTCTTGTTGCGAAGGCAGCGAAAGAGACTTGCCAACCGGCGCTGCTCCACCGATTACAAAACGCTCGTAGTGCAGGTAGTTCAAACGCAGCTCGTCGGCCGCAAACAACTCGCGCATCAGATAGCGATCGCACAGGTCGTCGTTAGTTGCGCCCTGCACTGAGCCAGGGTGCGTGGCATAGTACGTTTTGCGAAACATAGAATCTGGTGTTCTCCGTTAGGTTTGCTCTTATTTACCGCAACGCGGTTCCGTCCTCCAGCCCAGAGTTGCCGCTTCGGCTACTCTGGGTAGAGCGAAGCCATTGATTCCAACCGCAAAGCGGTTGCGACGATTTGAAATAGCCCAGCAGATGACGCAACCGCGTTGCGGTTGAACAATCATTTTGCACCCGGGATCCCAGGGTAGCCGCAACACGCAACGGCAACCCTGGGCTAGACGTCGCAGCCCCTTTGGGGCAGTTACCCTTCACGCACACAACGCTCAAACTCCGCCATCTCAACTTCGCCGCCAACGATTAGCGGCGTGCGCTGGTGAATGTCTGTGGGCTGCACGTCCAGCAGACGCATACTGCCATTGCTGGCAGCGCCGCCGGCCTGTTCGGCAAGAAATGAAACCGGGTTGGCTTCGTAAAGCAGCCGCAACCTGCCCGAAGGAAAACCCGTAATCGGCGGATAAACAAACACACCGCCACGCAACAGCGTGCGATGGAAATCGGCAACCATCGATCCGACGAAGCGCGAAGAGTAACCGCGCCCATTTAGCCCGGCGCGCAGGCACTGCAAATATCTGACATATGGCTCGGGAAACTTGTCGCAGTACGCCTCGTTGATTGAATAGTAAAGACCCTGTGCCGGCATGCGTATGTTTTCGTGGGTCAGGATGTAAGAGCCAATGCTGGGGTCGAGCGTGAATCCGTGTACCCCATTGCCGGCACTATAGACCATCACCGTTGAGGAACCATAAACGACGTAGCCTGCCGCTATCTGCTTGTTGCCGGGTTGCAACACCCACTCAATTGGGTCGCTTGCGTTTTCGTGATCGGGTCGCCGCAGAATCGAAAAGGTGGTGCCGATGGTCACCGCGACATCGATGTTGGACGAGCCGTCCAGTGGATCAAAAACGATCGCGTATTGAGCGTTCGGCGAGGTATGGCCGAGGATGATCGGCTCCTCGTTCTCCTCCGAGGCGATGATCCCGATACTCTGGCGCTGACTGAGACAGTGAATCAGGGCCTCGTTCGCATAGACGTCGAGCTTCTGCTGGATCTCGCCCTGGACATTTATCTCGCCATGCGAACCAATAATTCCGGTCAGGCCTGCGCGGCGCACCTGAGCCTGGATCATTCTGGTGGCGAGCGTCAGGCCGGACAGAAGTAAGGTGAACTCTCCCGTGGCCGCGGGAATGTGCATCTGCTCCTGAGAGACGTACTGCTCAAACGTCATGATCATTTGAAGTTCACCTTAGCGATCCAGTTCGCAGCGCTCACGTCGCGCCCTCCGGTGCAGAACCGGGAGCGGTAGCGACCGGGTAGGTACTGAAGCGACTGGGTCCTGCACTCAAGCAAGTTCACGTTTGAGAATTCAGCCACGTTTCTCTCGTACTCCAAGTCGCTCGCATCCGGTCGCTACCGCTCCCGGTTCTGTAACTCCGGTTCCGTAACTCGGCGGCAGTAGGTACCGCTTAGCTAACATACCTCGCCTCGATTGCCGCGTACCGACGCGTTGCTTCACTCCACCGCGCCGCTTCCTGCGGGTGGAAACTTCTGAGTTCGAGGTTTCTAGCCACCTCACGCCGCGCCTCCTTCAGTGAAGCGAATCGTCCGGCGGCCACTGCCTGCACCAGCACATTACCAATCACGGTTGCTTCAACAGGGCCGGCCAACACTGTCAGGCCGCAGGCATTTGCAGTCGCCTGGTTGAGATAGTGGTTACGGCTGCCGCCACCGACTATATGCACGCCCGGAATTTTTCGCCCGGTCAATGATTCAATCGTCCGCAGCACCGATGCATAACGCAGCGCGAGTGAATCCAGAATCACCTTAGTCATTTCAGTTGGATTTTCGGGCGCCACTTGATCGTTTTCTCGAAGATGCTCGCACAACGCCTCGATCATGCTCGGCGGATTGAGAAAGCGGCCATCGTCAGGAAAGATAAGCGCGGGAGAAGGCTTGAGCTGCGAGACTTGCGGCAGCAGCGACTCGTAATCGACGTCCAGCCCGCCTGCTTCCCACTCTCTTCGACACGACTCCAAAATCCAAAGCCCCATCACATTCTTCAGAAAACGTATGGTACCAAACGCGCCGCCTTCGTTCGTGAAGTTGTGCCGTTCAACCTCTGCATTGACCAGTACTTGATCCCGCTCGACGCCGACCAATGACCACGTGCCCGAAGAGATGTACGCCCAATCGTCTTTCAGTGGGGCGCCGGCGACCGCGCTGCCGGTATCGTGCGTAGCGGGAGCGACTACGCGCACGCCCTCGAGACCAAGCCCTTCCGCCAGTTTAGCTTTAAGAAAACCAATCTCCGTGCCGGCAGGAATAATCTCTGCCAACAGTTGATGCGGCAGGGACAATTGGTCCATCATCTGAAAATCCCACCTGCCGCTTGCCGCATTGACCATCTGGGTCGTCGTCGCGTTTGTGAACTCGGTGACCGCTCTGCCGGTCAGCAGGAAATTTATCAAATCAGGAATCAACAGCAGCCGCGTCGCCGTTGCTGAAATACCGGAGTGCGCCTGCGCGAACAATTGAAACAGAGTGTTGAAGACAAGGAACTGAATGCCGGTGCGCGCGAAAATTTCGGCGCGCGAGACAATCGAAAAGACCTGCGTCATCGCTCCGTCAGTGCGCTGGTCCCGATAACATACTGGCAGTTCGATAAGCGCACCGCGGTCATCAATCAATCCATAATCTACTCCCCAGCTATCAACACCGATGCTCTGAATTCTACGATTCATGCGGCGAGCGTGCGTGCCTGCTGCGCGCAGGCCATGTTTTATCTCCTCGAATATCGCCGGCAAATCCCAGCGAAGATGCCCGTCTTGTATGCTTGCCGGATAGTAAAAGCGGTGCACTTCGTCAAGAAACAACTCCTCTGGAGCCAGGTCTGCCAGAAACACGCGCCCGCTGCCTGCGCCCAGATCGACAGCGATGTAGAGGGAGTCGGGCATACATTCAGAGATACCGGAAACCGAAAGTACGTCAGCTCTACCCGCGCCGAAAACCTGCGGAGCAGGCTGATCTCCGCCACTCTGTCTCACACAATTCCAGAGGCAGCGGCGCCTTGCCCGGCGGGGCGTTCCTCCGCCTTGCGCTGCCGGTAACCGCTGGCGCGGTATGTCGCGACTGGATCGATCGCACCGCCTGAGCGCTCGCGTGCTACGGCGAGAATCGGCGACACGTCAGTGTTAAAAGCAAGCTTCAATTCGGCGAGTGCCAGGAGCGGGTCGCATTTTTCCTGCGCCACCCGGAGCGCCTCGCGATTCACCAGATGAGCTTGGACGTAGGCTCGCAGCAGTTCCACGGCGCTCGTCATCAGCGACTCGATCGGATCAGTCACGTTGTGCGACTGATCGAGCATGTACGCAGGCGCAAAGTTCGGAGCCTGGCTCAGTTCGGCATCGACCAACTCGTTGAAAATGAGGAAGAGCTGGAACGGTTTGATCGAGCCCGCGTCCAGATCGTCATCGCCGTACTTACTGTCGTTGAAGTGAAAGCCGGCCAGTCTCTCAAACTGAATCAGCCGGGCGACGATCATCTCGATATTGACATTCGGCGCATGGTGGCCCAGATCTACGAGGCAGAAAGCTTTTGGCCCAAGCGCGCGCGCGCAGTGATAGCTCACGCCCCAATCGTTAATCACCGTCGAGTAGAACGCCGGTTCATAGAATTTGTGTTCGATGAATAATCGCCAGTCGTCGGGCACGGCTGCGTAAATCTCGCGCATGCTTTCGAGGTAATGTTCCAGGGCCCTGCGAAAGTGTTGCTGCCCGGGAAAATTTCCGCCGTCGCCGATCCAGACCGTCTGCGCTTTTGAGCCGAGCTGTTTACCCAACTTGATGCAATCGATGTTGTGCTCGACTGCCTGGCGGCGCACCGCGGGATCGGGATGCGTCAGACTGCCGAACTTATACGACAGCTTTTGACCTGTCTGATCCTGAAACGTATTTGAGTTCATCGCGTCAAAATGCAGCCCCTTCTGGGCGGCAAACCAGAGCAGCTCGGGAACGCTGTCAGGCTTGTCCCAGGGGATATGCAACGAGACGGCCGGCGTCGAACGCACCAGCTTGAAGATCGTGCCGCAATCTTCCAACTTCTCGTAAATATCTTTTGGCTCGCCCCGACCCGGAAAGCGCGCGAAGCGCGTGCCGCCTGTGCCGACTCCCCATGACGGCACCGCGACGCGAAACGCCTGGGCCAGAGTGACCAGCTTTTCAGCATCGATGTTCTTACGCCGAAGCACCTTCTCGAGGTGCGCAAAATCTTCGCCGATCCAGTCTTTCGACTTTCGGTTCTGCTCGTCGATGAAGCTGGCGTCAATCTCAAACTGAGTGGCCATGACCGGTCCTCCGCTGCTTGTTTCACACGCCCTATTGGCAAATCCGCGTCGACCGAAAACACCAATCAGATCTGTTCAGGAAACTCTGCCTGTGGAGATGCATTTAGGGGAAAAGATTCTACCATCTAAAGTTACGAGATGCAGTAGCAAGTAGCGGCTGGTGGGGTCCTGGTCTAGCTTTGTAGCGCAAGCTGTTAGCTTGCGCGCGCGTTGAAAGCCATTCGATCATCGCAAACTAACAGTTTGCGTTACAAATTAGGCCACGACCGAGTGCACCGGTTGGCTCAATTGAGGCGCGCGAGTATGCTGGTAACGTTTCGGCAATGAAGGACGCACAACTGCTCCATTATCGCATTCTGGAAAAGATCGGCGAGGGGGGACAAGGCGCGGTTTACGAGGCCCTTGACACCCGGCTTGGCCGCAATGTCGTGATCAAGGTCCTGCCTGAGGAGCTCACCTTCCGAACAGCCAATCTGAAACGCTTCGAACGCGAGGCCAGACTCGCATCAGCTCTGGACCACCCGAACATCTGCACGATTTTTGATCTGAACGAAGCCGCGAGCGTCCATTTCATCGTGATGCAAAAGATCAACGGTCGCACTGTGCGCCAACTGGTCGATGGTCGCCCGTTGGAACTGCGCAGCGCCCTGTCGATTGCCATTCAGGTAACGGAGGCGCTCGCCACTGCACACGCGCAGGGCATCATCCACCGCGACATCAAAGCGGGAAACGTGATGGTTACTGACGCCGGCCTCGTAAAGGTCCTGGACTTTGGTCTGGCGAAACTACTGGACCGCGAGACGGCGCAAACTGAGGGTATTCATCATACCGATTTGACCGAAGTGGGCGTGCCCTACGGCACCGCCACGTATGCAGCGCCTGAGCAGGCGGCCGGTCAACCAGTGGATCATCGCGCCGATATCTTCTCGACCGGCGTGCTGCTCTACGAATTGCTGACCGGAACCTGGCCCTTTCGCGGTAAGACAGGAATCGAAGTCCGCTACGCCGTGCTGCATAACACGCCCCAGCCGATTGCGACCTTTCGTATGGACACGCCACCTCGTTTGCAAGAGATTCTGGACCACGCTCTCGTAAAGGATCCCAGGGACCGTTACCAAAAAATGACGGACCTGCGTGATGACCTCAAGAGCCTGATGCATGAGGTCGAGGTCGAGTACAGCGAATCCGGTCAGGCAAGCGAAGGGATCAGGCTGGTGCTGCCCCGCCGCCAATCAAGCGCCTTCCATGTGGCCGGGACTGTGGGGCGTTGGTTGCGCAACCTGACGAAATCCGACGCCCCGCCGACAGCGCGCCTGGGCGTGCACACCTCGCCGCGGAGCAAGAGCACTGAAAGACCACTGCCTTCCATTACGGCACCGGCGCAAAGATCAGTGGCCATTCTGCCGTTCCGGAACTTGAGCAACGACGCTGCGGCCTCCTTTTATGAATTCTCTCTGGCCGATGCGGTGATCACCGAGTTGGCTCGGCTACACTCGCTCGTGGTGCGCCCGTCATCTTCGATCGCCAAATACCAGGGCCAGGAGAGAGACCCCTGTGAGATTGGCCGGGAACTAAACGTCAGTGCGGTACTGGCCGCCAGCTACCTGGGTGCAAACCAGCGCCTGCGCGTTACGGCTCAATTACTGGATACAGCATCAGCGTCAATCCTCTGGAGCGATCGCATCGACGCCGCCGCCGATGACATCATCGCGGTCCAGGACATCATTGCCAGGCACATCGTCGAGGGTTTGCGTTTGGAGCTGACTTCCGAAGAGCAGATCGCCCTGGAGCATCGGCAGCGGCCAACGCAAAACGCGCGCGCTTACGAAGAATACCTGCGGGGTCGTGATCGTCTCGCCCGCTACACCTATCACACGCCGCGAGGCGAGGACTTCGCGGCCGCGGTGCAACACTTCCAAACGGCCGCTGAACTCGATCCAAACTTCGCGCTCGCCTATTCCGCGCTGGGTGTTTGCTATAGCACTCGCGTCTTCGATAAGTTCGGCGAAGGGGAAGATCACGCACGGGCGTCCGCTGCTTTCGACAAAGCCTTGGCCCTCGACTCAAAACTTTTTGAAGCGCGGCTGCACATGGTTTTCATCTACCTGGCGCGCGGCGAAAAGCAAAAGGCGCGCGCCGAAATCGAAGCGCTGCGCATTGAAGCACCCAACGATGCAGCCGTGCATCGCGTTGCCGCCACCTTGTACCGTCTGGACGGTCAGCATGAAAAGGCGCTCAGCAGTTTCGCGATGGCCGCCAATCTCAATCCCGAAGAGCGCGTCAATGCGCACTACAACCGGGCCCGCGTCTTTAACAGCCTGGGCCAGAAACACGAGGCCCTTTGCGAGTTGGACCAGGCCAGCGCCATCGAACCTGATCATCCGCTAATCAAGGCTATCCGCGCCTTCATGCTTTACTATCGCGGCGAAATCGCTGCCGCGGCCGAGTTGGTGCGCGAGGTGCTCTCCGCTCATCCGGAGATGGATAGCGTCCGTCCGCTGCTGGCGATGTGTTTAAGTAGACTTGGTGAGCACGAAGAGGCGCGCGCCGAACTAACCGAGCGCGTCAAAGCCGGCGCCGCAGTCGATCCGGATATCGCCTATTGGCTGGCTTCGGCCTTTGCGCTGGAAGGCGAACGCACAGAGGCGTTCAAGTGGCTGGAATGCGCGATCAGTTTGGGCAGAGAAGACCGCAAATGGTTCGAGATGGATCCTGACTGGAAAGGACTTCGCGATGACCCGCGATTCCAGGAATTAATGAGCCGCATCGAAGCAGGACGTGCCATAGTCGATGCGTAAGCTGCCGACTGACAGAGTTTGGAAGGCCGACGCTTTCACTGTCTCGCTTTGAGGACGCGGGCCTTGCACAAAAGCTCTTATTTCGTGTTCTTTCGTGTAGTCTAGTGTGATTTCGTGGATCGTATGGCTCCTAATCCTAACCACACGATCCACGAAATTACTAAACCTCGCGAAGCAACACGAACCCACCCCACCCCGCGCGCGAGATCAACCAGCAACGCTGGACTTGATACCTGGGAACAGTGCGTACCTCGTCACCTGTCATCGTAGTTATAGGGGCGATCCGCTGTGCGCCGATAGGGCGAATTCTGATACGAATCACTCCCCAGCGGAGCATCGAGCTTGGTCGCTTCCGCACCACGCCTATCGGCAGCACGAATGACGCCGGTCTCATCAAGAAAGAACGATCGAGTGCCGGTACTTCCGTAGTTAACAGGCACTCCCGAAACTTCAAACCCTCTGGATCCGGGAACGGCAATGACCGTGAATCTGTAACCATTACGCTTACCCGAGGCCAGCTCCGGCTCTAGTAAATTCTCATAGGCAAGGTCGTTCAGCTCGCCAAAGGTACCGTGGCGGCCCAGGTACGTAGCTTCAGCGCTATGGATTTTCCTGAGCGAGGACAGAGCAGAGCCTTCGTTGGCCGCCCTTGCCGATGCGAGGAGATTTGGAATGGCGATCGCGGCGATAATCCCGATGGGCACCGCAATGGCGGAGATCGAACTTAGAACTAGTCCTGCAACAGCCCTCCCTTTGCCGCCGTGCTGCAAAGGACTTTGGCCTATCTTGACCAGGGCAATGATTCCCAGAACAATGCCCCCCGTGGCCAGGACGCCGAAGAGACCCATGGTCACAAAACTGACGATGCCAAGAACCAGCGACCAGGTGGCAAGGCTGGTACTGACTTCGGGTTCAGCATAGTACTTATAGGTCGGACGGTGTCGTTGCGGTTGGTAAGTCTGCGGTTGTGAAGTCTCCGGTTGGAAACTCTGCGCTTCGGAAGCTTGCGATTCGGAAGCTTGCGATTCCGAAGCTCCCCCAGCCGAGGTCGGGTTCACCTCGGCGCCACACTTTTTACAGAATTCGGCGTCAGCCCAGCCAACGAAACCGCATTGCGGGCACTTTGAACTTTTCATACGCAAGCCTCATTTCTTTCGGGAAGCAGGATGTCGTCTACGAAGTTTGAGTGACTAAGAGGAACAGCAAAGAGGTTGTTCGACGTGCAGGGTTAGAACCCGAGTCACACTCTATCGAAGATTATTGAGTGGGGCAGGTTGTCCTGGAAGAGACAACCGGCAAGGACGAATTCTATGCTAGCGACCGAAAGCAGATCGGTCAACAAGATTTTGTACGACCTTGCTTAAGACACTTCGGCTTTGTACTCTCAGTGCGGCAAAATACCCCGACAGCAATAAAGAGAGTGACAGAAACTGACACTTTGAGTTGCGCCGCAGTCCGAAGAGTTGCCGCGTTTAAGTTTAGATAGCGGACTTGTCCGCCGTCCCGGGCGAGGGGCACAAGTGCCCTGTCTAAACAATGAGATTTTCTGTTCGCGGCCTAAACGATCTTGATTGTGGCTGTTTCAGTTCCGGCTTCCGAGGAGAGTTCGATTACCAATGAGCACACCGGTTAACACACACTCGGCGCGAATGGCGCTGAACCGAGACGACAAGTTACGCCAATGGGCGGAAAGCTGGCTCAAGGCCAAAGAGCGATCCGCCAACCAGACGATGACTGACCAGGAGTTTGAGAAGCACTGGCTTTACGTTCGGCCTGAGACAATGCACGCGGGCGCCGTAGAGGCAGTCACTGCCTACTATCAAGAGCTGAACGCGACGACCGACAAGTAGGGGCCGTCCCACGCAGACTGCTGCAAACAAAAGGGGCGTGGGCCGGGAGTCGTACGATCGAGGAAGTCATGAATTGATCAATCGGCTCGCATGTCTTCAGTCCCGGAGGGACGAAATATTTATAGACGCGCGGTCCTCAAAAACTCTGCAGCTCCGGAGGAGCGAAATATTTGATTTCGACAAAGGCATGTTGCGCTCCTCCGGAGCTCAGATGCTTTGTTTGCAAGCCAGCTCTATAAATATTTCGTCCCTCCATGCATTGGGAAGACTACACACAAACGGCGATTCGATCCGAACGACGATTGCACGATCTGGTACGTTGGCGACTACATCAGAAAAGATGCAAGCAACTACTCAACCCGCATCGGCGCCTTCCGATTTCCCGGTTACCGGCGTCAACGTTAATGGATTGAAGATCGATGGAGAACTTGCTAGCCAGGTCGGTATTGAAAACTAAGTACGGCCGGGTTTGGAAGAGTTGAGACGCTGCGTACTGGTATGGTTTGGCTTTTCATTCACACCGAGGCTTCAGCCCGGTGATCGACAGGCTATGCTAATCCTGAATAACCGTTTCAACGGTTTCTCGCCTACAAATGAGCAAAACCGTTGAAACGGTTCCCCAATTTCCAAGGCGTGCGCTGATCACCGGGCTGAAGCCGCGGTGTGAATGAGAGTTCCCAGAGACGAAATTCGTTTACACGTTGGACTACGCGTGATAAAAACCGCACTCATGACGATCAAGCGACCAGGATTTCCAGATCCCTGTTGCGTAACTGGGACCACTAATCTTCAGTCAAGATTACATCTTTAGGGAGAGGCTCAGATGGACATCAAGCGCACGTTAATTGTCGTGGCTTTGCTCTGCTGCATTTCGATGCTTCCGCTCTCACGACCTGCGGGAGCAAAGGCAACGCGCAAGCTAAACACCGCCTATCTCTTCGTAGAAATCGAAACCACGGTGCACCGGGCCGGCGTCGAGACAAGCAGCGAGAATCCCGAAGAACGCCGCTGGTATTTTTCGAATGTGATTGTCCAACCCGAAGACGTTCCCACCTATTCGCTAATCAAGAAGACGTTCATGCCTTATTTCAGCCACAACGTGATGGATCCGGCGGAAACGCGCGGCATCCTGATCGACTATGGTGAACAGGACGTACGCCTTAACGGCGAGACCTCCAGAGCGAACTACGAGACCCGCTCCGAGGCTGAAGAAGAACGCAAGAAAGAGATCGAGTATCGCAAAGGCCAGAGCGGGAACATCTATGCTTTCGAAATGGACTTAAACTCACCCAAGGGCGAAGAGGCCAGCAAGCCCAAGCTGATCTACCGCGACAAGGAGCAACCCAACTACGAAAAAGCGAAGTAAGACGATTCGACAGTCCGACGAACTTCAGTTTGTCGTCGATGTTCCCGGACGCTTCTTGCGGCGTGAGCCGGGCGGATCACGAAGCGACAAACTGAAGTTTGTCGGACATACAGCGTCGCCTCCTTCAAGTGCGCATTCGTCCGCGGCCTCAAGTTTCTTGCGCCGGTAACTGCCTATCTCATATCATTCGCGCGTTGCCGTTACTTGCGGCTCAGTAGCTCCGCAATGGTCCTTATCAATCCGCGATTACGTGACCGCTCACACCCTTGATGGGCGGCGAGAGGCTAGCTGATGACATCACATCTCTCCCCCAGGTGGAAATCACGGCTGCTGTTCCCTGCCCTGCTTAGCTTGCTTCTGACGGCAAGTGGCCTCGGCTCTACCAGCGCCTTTGCGGGGACCGAAGAATGGCGCCCGCTGGACCCCTCCGACCTCGCCTCGAAAGCGCCCATCGTTGAGCCGGACGCCGATGCGGAGGCGATTTTTTGGGACATCAGGATTGATGATGCAGGTGAAAGTGACCTCGTCTTGCAGCACTACATTCGCATCAAGATTTTCACTGAACGCGGCCGCGACAAGGAAAGCAAGATCGATATCCCGTTTTTCTCAGGCACTAAAATCAAAGACATCGCCGCGCGCACCATCAAGCCGGATGGATCGATTGTCGATTTGTTGAAGGATGACGTCATCGAAAGAACGATCGTGAAAACCAGCGGCGTCAAGTTACGGACGAAGAGTTTCGCGTTTCCCGGGATCGAAAAAGGTTCGATTATCGAGTACAAGTGGAAAGAGGTGATCTCGAATGCCTCTGCCAACAATATGCGTCTACAGTTCCAGCGCGAGATCCCATGCCAATCGATCACCTATCACATCAAACCGGGCCACTCTTCCGGCTTTTTTGAGGTGCGGGCATTCAACATGATCAAGCCCGAATTCGAAAAAGAGAAAAACGGGTTTCAGTCCACGAGTGCTACGAACGTGCGGGCCTTTCACGAAGAGCCGATGATGCCTCCGGAAGACAGCGTCCGAGGCTGGGCCCTGCTAAAATACCGCAGCCTCCTCTCAGTACTGCTCGGCTATGATCTGCTGGCCGTCCAGGTGTATGTCGCTTCCAAGTCCTGGCTGAAACTCGACAATGACATAAAGCACAAAGCGGACGAAATCATTGCCGGCGCCTCAACACCCGAAGAAAAGCTGGATAAGATTTATGCTTTCTGTCGCACGAGTATCAAGAACACCAACGACCCGAGTAGTTCCGGTTTGACCGCGGAAGAGGTGGCAAAACTGAAAGAGAACAAGAAGCCCGCCGATACCCTCAAGCGCGGCGTGGGCCCGGGAATTGACATCGATCTATTGTTTGCGGCGCTGGCCAATGCGGCCGGCCTGGAAGCGCGCATCGCTTTGCTGCCGGACCGAGGCCGAAACCTGTTTGACCGGAACGTCGTGCTCCCCGGCGCGCTGCGCCCGGCAAGTATCGCGGTCAAAGTTGGCGGGAAGTGGAGATTCTTTGATCCCGGCTATCATTACATCACGCCGGGCATGTTGCGTTGGCAGGAAGAGGGTGTGGACGCTCTAATTGCCGACGAGTCTCCCACCTGGACCAGGACGCCGCTGTCGCCGCCCGATAAGTCTAAAGAAACTCGAGTCGGTAGATTTAGTTTGGACGAGAATGGCACTCTGGAGGGCGACGTCACGATCGAGTATACGGGTCACCTGGCTGTCGAAAAGAAGGCGGTGAACGACGATGATTCACCACAGCAGCGCGAGGAGACTTTGAAAAACTCGGTGAAGAATCGTTTGAGCACCGCCGAGTTGACGAACATCTCGATTGAGAACGTGACCGACCCGGCTAAGCCTTTCATCTATAAGTATCACGTCCGCATACCCGAATACGCCCAGCACACGGGCAAGCGACTCTTCCTGCAACCGGCGTATTTTGAAAAAGGCATCTCGGCATTGTTTGCCACCAGCACTCGCCGCTACCCGATCTACTTTCACTATCCCTGGGCCGAGGACGATCGAGTGAGCATCACACTGCCAAAGGATTACGCACTCGATAACGCCGACAGCCCGCCGCCATTTACCGCCGGCGCGGTGAGCAAATACGAAGTGACCATGGGACTCACGAAAGATGAAACGACGCTGGTTTACATGCGCAAGTTTTTCTTTGGCGGCAACGACGTTATCCTCTTTCCCGCTGAGCGTTACACGGCAGTCAAGAACCTGTTCGATGAATTGAACAGGGCCGACAACCACACCATCACCCTCAAACAAAAGGCAGCCACGAATTGATAAGGAGAGAAGATGTCTGACCCTCAAAACGATCTCATCCAATCCTGCTTTCAGAGCGAAGTCAGCCGGCGGACTTTTTTTGATCACCTGCTGAAGTTTGGTGTTGGCGGCGCCGTGGCCGCACTCCTGCCGCAGTCCGCCTTTGCGCTGCCACCGCCGCCCAGACAGGACAATTGGCGGAACTGCAGAAAGTGCAGTGCCCTTTTCTTCAACGGATATCGCAAGGGCCGTTGTCCAGCGCGCGGAGCGCATTCGGGAGATGAACGAAATTACAAGCTCACCTACAACTCTCCGGGACCGGGACAACGAAACTGGCGCTTCTGCAATAAGTGCGACGCGTTGTTCTTCAACGGATACCAGAACAAGGGAGTATGCGCGGCCGGCGGCAGTCACTTTGCTCAGGGTTTCGACTTCACGCTGCGATATGACAACCGAGCCTATGGCGAATCCGATTGGCGCTTCTGCAACAAGTGCGAAGTTATCTTCTTCAACCGAGACTCGAACGCGGGTATGTGCGCCGCCGGCGCCGGGCACGTCGCCGCGGGTCTGCGTTTCGTGCTGGATGACTCTGTCCGCATCGACTAGCCGGATTCTGGCGGCAGAGACTTTGGATACCGGATCGTCAATGCGATCACAAACGTTAGATTATTGGCTGATTGCCTCCTCCATTCGCCCTCGGTCGTTCCACCACAGCGGAAGTCCTGGAAGAATACGCGGGTCTTACCGCAGAAGATCTGCAAGCGTGCTTCCTGTTTGCGACGAGATCTTCTGGATACTAATCACCAACGACAACAACTTCGGCGAAAAGGTCTATCGGGAAGCGGCTTTGCACAGAAACTCTTATTTCGTGTTCTTTCGTGTAGTTTAGTGTGATTTTGTGGATCGTATGGCTCCTAATCCTAAGCACACGATCCACGAAATTACACGAAATCTCACGAAGCAACACGAACCAATGCTGATCTTCACTCTGGTTTCAATGTTGGCCGGCCGGTCGTATCAGGCTTTTCCTTGTGCCTAACACCGCGGTAATAGCCGGAACTGGTTCTGACGGCTAACTTCCCCGCTCGCTTCTCCACCTTCGCCGCGACGGTCAATTTGATCTTGCAAAACTTTCCTGGCGGCTGCTCCACCGAAGAGCGGTAGCCGAAGCTGTAGCGCGTGCGGATGTGATCGATCAACTCGGCTAACTTTGCGCTCACTTCCTCCTTGTTGGACTTCATCACTTCTCCGCCTGTCTGAGCCGCATATTTGTAGACATCACCGGGCGGATGATGCTTGCGCGAGACCGCAAACATCGGGTTCTTGCTGTACAGGACGTTGGCTAACTTTGACAACGCACTGCGCTCAACGATCGACGAGACAGTGATCTCGGATTCCAGTAACTCGTTGAACGCCTCCTTCTCTGTATGCAACTCACCCGCAGGCACACTCGCGCCATCATTCTTTCGCGTAAACTCAGAAGGGATGTTAGGCACATTGTCAGTCAGCCAGATAATCACGCGACGGCTGTTGGGGAATCGTTGCTTTGAGAGAAAGCTTCGCCGCCTGAAAAACTCCTTCATTGAAAAACGCGGCCTCGTGGCGATTGGGTCCTAATCTAAAATGAGAATTGCCAATTCGGATTGGAACGAAAGCATGAGAACTATGCTGCTGATTTGCGTCTGGCTTCTCATCTCGCTGACCAGGGTCTGCGAATTTGGCGCGAACACTTCCAAAGACATACCTACGCCAAGGCCCACCGCTGCCCAGGCGACCGAGGCACACGGGCAGCCCAGCCAAAAGCCGGACGATTCTGAGTTACAAAAGCAGATCGAGCAAATAGCCTCAGCGGCCCAGGGACACGTTGGAGTCTCGGCCCTGGTTTTGGAAACCGGCGAATCTGTTTCCTTGAACCCTCGGGATCACTTTCCCATGCAGAGCGTCTACAAACTCCCGATCAGCATGGCGGTGATGAAGCAGGTTGATGCCGGAAAGCTGAAGCTGGATCAGAGGGTGCGCGTGACGAAGAGCGATTTCGTCAGCAGCGGACAACACAGTCCGATTCGCGACCAGCATCCGAATGGCGTTGAGCTAACCGTTACTGAGCTGTTGCGATTTGCGATAGCGGAAAGCGACGGCACCGCCAGCGACGTTTTGATGAAACTCGCCGGTGGACCAGCGGCAATCAGTCTCTACCTCAGCGATCTCAAGATCAATGACCTCGTGGTTCTCAATACCGAGAAGGAGTTGGGCCAGGATCACACCGTGCAATATCGCAACTGGTCCACGCCTGAAGGGGCAGTCGCGTTGCTCCGCGCACTGCACGAGCATCGTAGGCTTTCCGAAACCAGCCAGGCGTTGCTGCTGAAGCTGATGATCGAATCAACACCAGGTGCTAACAGGCTTAAGGGCCTCCTCCCCGCCGGCACGGTGGTGGCGCACAAGACTGGAACATCTGGTACGGACAACGGCGTCACGGCCGCGACCAATGATATCGGCATCATTAACTTACCCAACGAGCGGCATCTGGTAATCGTGGTGTTTGTTTCAGACTCTCCGGCGAGTGCGGAAACGCGCGAAGCAGTGATCGCAAAAGTTGCCAGAGCTGTCTGGGATAAATGGAGCAGGTGAGCAGTCAGCAGGAGTGCCGATCACACTCGTCACCGGGCGGCCGGCGGGCAGCAGACCGACAACCCTGGCGGAGTTGGCCGATTCTGGTTAACTTCGCGTTCGCTGGCGCGTAGTCACTTACAATCCTGATGGGCCGGATCAAATCAAATACTACAAAGAAGATTATCGAAGACCAGTTCCGCCGAACGCCAAAGATCAGGCCCGGAAGGTGGCCGACTTTTTTACCAAACAGTTGGAGGATAACCTCGAGGCCTACACCGCCGTTGTTAGCGACGATGAATCGATCAGCTTGTTCGGCCACGATTCCTTTTGAGGAGCAAGTGTCCGACGAACTTTAGTCCGACGAACTTTAGTTTGTCGTTGTTCTCAAGGTCGGTGATTGCCAAGGGACCGACGACAAACTGAAAGTTTGTCGGACAATTCATCGGAATATTTTGCAGACTCCACATGAAAACTCGCTTCATCGTCATCGAGAAGAAAGGCCCTGCGTGGGACCCGACCAAACTGCGCCGCGCACAAGCAGGGTGGGATGAGCATGCAGCGTTCATGGACACGCTGACCGCTGAAGGCTTCGTCGTCCTGGGTGGTCCACTCGGCGAAGGTGATGGCGATGATGCGCTGCTGGTGATCGACGCACCGGACGAGGAAACGATCGTCTCGACTTTGAAAGACGATCCATGGATTCAATCCGGCGTTCTCGAGACCAGAACAATTCAGCGCTGGACCATCTTTCTGGAAGCGTGGCAGTAGTCCGACCGTGAGAGAGGGCTCCGGTACAGAACCAGGAGAGGTAGCGACCGGGTCCTGACTCAGCAGCCAGTTGCTGAACCCACGGATTTTATCGCTTGAGTCTCGGACCCGGTCGCTACCGCTCCCGGTTCTGTAACGCGTTAAGATCGTCAAGTGATCGTGAGCCAGCGCCTGAACAGAGCATTCCGCTCCAAGGCGCGTACGTCAGGCTTAAGAGCAACCGCGAGACAACAGACCGGCCAAACTCGATGCAGCGCAAATTCGCAAGAGAAACCGTCACTGCTATTCACAACGGAAAGATCCTCGGCATTCGCGCCGGGACCAAACCACATCGCATCATCGGCATCTGGGCCGTCGTCGTTGAAGGTCGCGTGTTCGTGCGGTCATGGAGTCTGAAACCGCGAAGCTGGTATCGGACATTTCTTGAAGAGCCGCGTGGAGTAATCGAAGTGAACGGCCGCAAAATCTCTGTTCGCGCTGTTTTCACGCGCAGCGAGCGTCTGAAATCCGCCGTTGATCAGGCCTACACCGAGAAGTTCTCCACTCCTGGCTCGAGGCACTTCGTGGAAGGGTTCAAGGAGCAGATACGCCGCGACACCACCACGGAACTGGTGCCGCTATAGTTGCCGATGTGGCATAACTTGCTGCGATGAATCAAGTCTCTCTGGAACGCCTGAACTGATTCCTGGCACTCCACACCGCAACGCGGTTGCGACCTCCAGGCCTGGGCTGTCCGGTGCAAATGAGGCAACCGCGTTGCGGTAAAGAGCTGAGACGGTGTTATTGCTCAAGAGTTACTCTGACGCATTTATCGGCAATCGTCAGACCCACCCTGTTATAAGGAACTCCACATTAATCTCCGGGCATTTCTTCAGCCTGCTTTTTCCTTCTCTGCGTAATCTGTGTAATCTGTGGATGACACATCATGAGCACTGAACCAAACAAAGTCATCTACTCCATGGTCGGCGTCAGTAAGTACTATGACAAGAAAGCCGTCCTCAAAGACATCTATCTCTCCTACTTCTACGGTGCGAAGATTGGCGTGCTCGGTCTCAATGGATCCGGCAAGTCGTCCTTGCTGCGCATCCTGGCCGGCGTCGACAAAGAGTTCAACGGCGAGACGGTAATCTCTCCGGGATTTACCGTCGGCTATCTCGAACAGGAGCCACTGATCGACGACAGCCGAACCGTTCGCGAAGTCGTGGAAGAGGCCGTGAAAGAAACGATCAATCTGCTCAAAGAGTTCGAGCAGATTAACGAGAAGTTTGGCGAATCGATGTCCGACGACGAGATGGACAGACTGCTGGCGCGCCAGGGTGAGGTGCAAGAGAAATTGGACCATCAGGATGCCTGGGATCTCGACGCGCGGCTTGAGATGGCCATGGACGCGTTGCGCTGTCCGCCACCCGAAACGCCGGTGAAGGTCTTGTCGGGAGGCGAACGTAGACGCGTTGCGCTCTGTCGTTTGCTTTTGCAAAAGCCCGACATTCTTCTGCTTGATGAACCGACGAACCACCTCGATGCCGAGTCGGTCGCCTGGCTCGAACACCATCTGCAAAACTATCCCGGCACGATCATCGCCGTCACTCACGATCGGTATTTCCTGGACAACGTTGCCGGGTGGATTCTGGAATTGGATCGCGGCGAAGGCATTCCCTACAAAGGAAACTACACGTCCTGGCTCGAACAGAAACAGGAACGACTGCGCCGCCAGGAAAAGTCTGAGAGCGAACGCCAGAAAACTCTGCAGCGCGAATTGGAATGGATTCGCATGTCGCCCAAAGCGCGCCGGGCAAAGGGCAAGGCGCGCATCAACGCTTATGAAGACCTGTTGCGGCGGGAGTCAGAAACGCGGCGTGAAGATCTGGAGATTCACATTCCCGCGGGACCGCGGCTGGGCGACGTCGTGATCGAAGCCAATGGTGTCAGCAAAGGGTACGGCGCGAATCTACTGGTCGAGGACATGACGTTCGCGCTTCCTCCGGGAGGCATCGTCGGTGTCATTGGACCAAACGGCGCCGGGAAGACGACGTTGTTTCGCATGATCACTGCTCAGGAGCAACCCGACAGCGGCGCGATAAAGATTGGTGAAACTGTACAGTTGGCCTACGTCGATCAAAGCCGCACGCTCGATAAAGACAAGTCAATCTGGGAAGAGATTACAGGCGGCACGGATCTGATCAAGCTCGGCACACGCGAGGTGAACTCTCGAGCGTACGTCGCGCGCTTTAACTTTTCCGGTTCCGATCAGCAGAAGAAGGTCGGCGCGTTGTCGGGCGGCGAGCGTAATCGAGTACACCTGGCCAAGATGCTGAAAGAAGGCGCGAATGTGCTGCTGCTGGACGAGCCCACCAACGATCTGGATGTGAATACACTGCGCGCGCTGGAAGAGGCGCTGGAGAATTTTGCCGGTTGCGCCGTCGTTATTTCGCACGACCGCTGGTTTCTGGACCGCATAGCAACACACATGCTCGCGTTTGAAGGTGAGAGCAAAGTGGTTTGGTTCGACGGCAACTATTCAGAGTACGAGGCGGACAAGAAGAGTCGGCTCGGCGCCGCTGCTGATCAACCTCATCGCATCAAGTATCGACAGTTGACCAGGTAAGAATTTCGATTTTCGAATCTTGAATTTGGGATTTGGGATTTGGGATTTTGGGATTGCGGATTCGAATTGCAGCTTGCAGATTCAGGATTTGGCATTCGTGATTTGGGATTGCAAAAGCAGTATTCCGGATTAGCGGTACTCGCCTGGACCCGGTGCCGAGCATCACCGAGCACACCACTCGACTTTTCGAACCAACATTTCAGGAACGAAATCCAAGATGAGATTTGTAACGCAAGCTGTAAGACCACCCCAGCGGGGCTGCCCCACTGGGGACCCCGGGCTTGCGCGCAGGTTGAATGCCATTCGATCATCGCAAACTAACAGTTTGCGCTACAAAAACAACCTCTCTCGCTCAAGATTACTAGACTGGCAGCGTCGATAGACAGACTCCCTCACTGTGCAGCCAACACGATTCGCTCGCCTCGTGAATATCCACCCGCACAGACTGCACTGAACCCCAGGTGCCGCGCTTTACCGCTTCCAGCAATCGCAGATTCGACTCTTCATCGCGTGCGCCGACACAGGGAAAGATCATCACAGTGGAAATAAACCGAACGGCAAAACCAGAATCTTCATGCTTCACTCTGATCATAAAACCCGTGCCATGCAGGTTCGGGTCGGCGCCAATCGTCAGCGGGAAAATCAGACGGCCACCTGGGCGCAGGGCGTGCAGCCACGCGGGACGAACCTGCGTAGCGCCGGCGTTAACGAAAATGGCATCAACCGGCAGCGGGTTGTAGTCGCTTCCGCTCGCTTCCAAAACCTCGACCTGGCTGAGATGCGCGAGGTTGTTGCGCGCGCGCAAGGCCAGATCCGGATCGATCTCGACGCCGATAACTCTGCCGCCGGCTCCTACGACCTCTGCGATAATCGCCGTGTAGTACCCCACGCCACAGCCGATATGAACAGCGTGATCTCCCTCTTTTAGTTCGAGCGCATCAATCCATGAAGCGAGGCTGCCTGGCTGTCCGTTATTTAGATTCCTGCTCGGATCAATAGCAATCGCCACATTGTGGTAAACGTGTCTGGGGTCGTCATCTTCAGTGCTCCGGTATTTTGCTCCCGTTGCGGCGCCGGCCGAAGCAGCGCAGGTGTCGATGATGGGAATTTGCCACGGACCCGGGCCCAGGAACTGCTCGCGCGGCACTTTGCCAAACGCACTCACCAGCGCCCTGGTTTGCAGATTTGCGCAGACGCGAATTTCTTCGGCAAAGTATTGTCGAATGTCTTCGAGTTTCATCGGTACTCTCTCTCGCATTCAGTGCATCTTGAACGGCCCGCCGTGCGGTTCCGGCTGCAACTCCGGTCTAGACGAATCCTGAATCACTTCGTGCATTTCCAACACATTCGCTTTAGTGAATGCATCGCTGGGCAGCGTGCCCGACTTTGCGTGTCCCTGAACAAACTCATCCGAGCGCACCCAATGCAAGAAATCCTGACGACTATTCCAGATCGTGAAGACCACATACGGATCGCCATCGTTAACCGGGCGCAGCACCTGATTGGAAACGAAGCCCGGCATCTTGTCCACCAACGCGGCGCGTTCTTGAAACCTTTTCTCGAAGGCGTCAGCAAAGTCCGGGCTGACGTAAATGCGATTGGCTACAGTAATCATTTTCGGTCTCTCTCCCTTTTTGCGGCAATACTATCATGCGGTACGCCGACCGATGTCGCCCACGAGTAGTCGGGTTGAGGCTAGTCATCACTGGTCTTCGTTTAGACAGCGGACTTGTCGCCCTCGCGGCGAGGAGCACAAGTGCCCTGTCTAAACGGCTCGTAAACAGAGAGTTCTGCAAAGGCAGGAGCGGCACAAATTGCAGGATCCACACAAACAGCGCTATGATTCGCCGCTCTGACCAGACGCTGATTCTTCCGTGATCAACTCAGTGCGACCGTTCGCCAGTGGAGAACACCGATGAAAAACAATCGCTTTATCGCCAGGCCTGGCAAGAACGTCAAGCTTGCTGACTTTGATCCCTCATACACCGGCAAATTCCAGAGCCGCGAACAAGCCACGGCGAAGCTGGAAAGAGATATCGTTCGGCTGGCAAAGTATCAGGACACTCTCTATGCGCAGAACACACAGGCGTTGTTGGTCATCTTCCAGGCAATGGATGCCGCCGGCAAAGACGGCACGATTAAGCACGTGATGTCGGGCGTAAACCCGCAGGGCACGCAGGTGTTTTCGTTCAAAGGACCTTCGGCCGAGGAACTCGATCACGACTATTTATGGCGCTGCTACAAGGCCCTGCCTGAGCGTGGACGAATCGGCATTTTCAATCGCTCTTACTACGAAGAAGTACTGGTCGTTCGCGTTCATCCTGAGATTCTGAAGTCGGCGCAACTGCCAAAGGATAGCTTCAAAGGGATCTGGAACACCCGCTTTGAGCAGATCAATAATTTCGAACGTTACCTGGTCCAAAACGGGATCCAGGTGATGAAGTTCTACCTCAATGTGTCCAAAGAAGAGCAAAAGCGTCGTTTCCTCGCACGCATCGAGAGGCCCGAGAAGAATTGGAAATTCTCTCTCAACGACGCGAAAGAACGAGGGCACTGGGACGACTACATGAAGGCCTACGAGGATGTTTTCAAGCACACAAGCACACGCTGGGCTCCCTGGCACATCATTCCCGCCGACAACAAATGGTTTACGCGCATGACGGTCGCGGACCTGATCGTCGACAAGCTCAAGTCAATGAAACTGCACTACCCCTCAGTGAGCGAACAACATTTGCTGGAGCTGATGAAGGCGAAAGAGGCACTGGAGAATGAACCCAAGTAAGCGGTGTGCACCGGGAGCGCGGGCATCCTGCCGCTTCGGTAGAATCAAGCTCTGGCTGCGATGAAACGTGATTCTCTCGAGAGTCAGCGGGCAGGATGCCCGCGCTCCCGGCAACAACCCGCCAGTTGCATTAACTTCAATACCCTCTATAGTGGATGACATCTTTCGGAGAACAGGAATCATGGAATGTCTGAAGCAATCGGCGGTAATGTTGGCTCGCTCAATTCTAAAAAACTGGATTACACAGTCTGCGTACAATTTCTCCTGCTGCACCTGGCTTGTCTGGCGTTTATCTGGACGGGCGTGAGCGCGGCAGCACTAATCGTCTGTCTGAGTCTTTACCTCTTGCGGATGTTTGCGATTACGGCCGGGTTTCACCGGTTCTTCGCGCATCGCACCTATCGCACCAGCCGAGTGTTTCAGTTTCTGCTCGCCTTTTTGGGAACGTCGTCATATCAAAAAGGCCCGCTCTGGTGGTCAGCTCATCATCGCCATCATCACCTCTACTCTGATACCGCAGCGGATCTACACTCGCCGGTTAGTCGCAGTTTGTGGCGATCCCAGGTCGGCTGGTTTCTCATGCGCGACAGCCAAACCACTCATGTAAAGCTCATCCCCAATTTGATGAAGTTTCACGATCTGCGCCTGCTCGATCGATTTTACTCGGTGCCGCCAATACTGCTGGCAGTCTCGGTCTTTGGGTTAGGCGCAATGCTGCAGCGTTATGCTCCGAGTCTGGGAACGTCCGGATCCCAGATGCTGGTCTGGGGATTTTTCATCAGCACTGTGCTGCTTTATCACGGCACGTTCTCGGTGAATTCGCTGGCGCACATTTTCGGCGGGCGTCGGTTTGACACTGGTGACCAGAGCCGCAACAACCTGCTGGTCGCGTTGATTACTCTGGGTGAAGGCTGGCACAACAATCATCACTATTACCCGGCTACAGAACGTCAGGGAATTTACTGGTGGGAGATCGATGTGTCGCACTACACCTTACGTGTGCTGTCGTGGTTGGGGGTTGTGTGGGGATTGCAAAAGCACCACGTCAACGTGGCCGAGGGACAAATAGACTCGGCAAGCGATCATTTGGCCGCTGGATCGTGCGACCAAATCGCAGGATAAGAGAACGTTTCTACTCTCCGCATTTGATATTTATTGACTGTAAGGCACTCTCGAGCATCTTGCGGTGCGCAGGGTTGGTGGCTCGACTGAGCTGGTCCAAAATGCGAGCGCGAGAGAGTCTTAGCGATTCGAAGGCTCCACTCCGGGCGCGCTCTTCGGCCGAAGATGTACCCTTATTCGCGCGGGCATCAGCCGCAGCCTGTTGCCGCTCGAACACTTCTTCCATCTGATCGGCCAATGCATCTCCATCCCATCCCATAGCTTCACCTCCAGCAAGATTACCTTCATGGTAGCACCGATCCGGTAACTACACACTGTGTCGGTAGTGGCGACGTTTGATCTTCGCTTAGAGGCTGGCGTTCCCGGCCAGCGGCGCAGTAGCGCGGGGCAGTAGCCCGACTGTCAAGGAGGACTCGTATTGCGGACATCAAGCCCTCCTTAACAGTCGGGCTACTGCACCACTTCGGGTTCGCGAGCGTTTCATCCGCTTGCGCTCGAGGCTCTTCGACATCAACTCAAGACCGACGCGATCAATCCGCTCGACGGCTTCCACTTCCTGCGTCGTCAATCCTGCTTTCGTCGCCTCACCTGACGGGTCAGAAAGGAAGCGCACCCGGGCTCCCTCATCGACGTAGATTTTCGCCAAAAAAGCTTCAAAGCCTGATGCGCTCATGCTGTCGCTGCCTCCCCTTTTTTGCACGCGAGCCTCAGCCGCCCCTGGGCCAGTGCTTGCCGCGCCCGCTCAAGTTGATCCATCAAGCAGTCGATTGCCGGGAAATCTCCATCGCGCTCGAGAATTACTGTCAAGGAACGCGTCGCCCGTTCGCCGACCGCTGCCAGCAAATCGTAAACAGGATCCGGCACATCGTGCAGGTGATCGTCCAGCAGTCGCCGCGCACCGTTCGCGCCGATCCACTTTCCGCCGGCCAGGTGAATCGCGGCAATGCGCTCTGCCGGCAGACGCGCAATGAAAGCGAATGGATCGAATTGAAAGTTGAGCGCATTCGCATAGAGGTTGTGCAGATCGAGCAGCAAATCGCTCTTGGCCTCGCGGATAATTTCAGCGATCCACGTCGCTTCGTCACGATCACTGCCGGGCGGATCGATCAGCGTTGCGACGTTTTCGACCTGCGGCGCAAAGCCTACGATCGTTCGTGCGCGAGCGAGGTTAGCCAGCGTCCCATCGATAGTTGCCGAAGTGCGCGGCGGGGCGGCGAGGTGCCCGATCTCGATTCCCCCGCCTCGCACAAAGGCCAGATGTTCCGACCATGAAACCGGCCCCACTTCACCACAAAGGCGGGCCATCTTATCCAGTCGCCTGCTATCAACAGGAACCGCCGAAGCCATCCCGAGTGAAACACCATGTAAGGTCACGGCTGTCTGCGAGGCCAGGGTTCGCAGAGCTCGGCGCTCGCGTTTCGCTGCATGAAAAAAGTCGTCGGCAATCACCTCGACAAGATCGATCTTGTCGAGATTTGAAAGAATGCCTGCCGCCAGCGCGGGCCGCCACCCGAGTCCGAATCGATCGCTCATCCTCCACATCCTCCGCAGCCGCCACCACAACCACCCCCGCCGCACGAGCTGCCGCAAGAGCTACTGCCACTGCTGCAGGAACTGCCGCAGGACGAACCCCAAGAGGAGGAGAGTGACGAGGTGGAACTCTTTGCCCGCGGGAAGAGAGTCCGCGTATAGGCAAAATCTTCGCCGGCGAGCGCGCCCATGCCAAACGCCGCGGTGAGCATCAGAGCGTCAAGCGTGGCTCCGCCGGGGCGAATCGAATAAGCCCGATCCTTCAAACCGGCGTAAAGCGTGCGAATGTCCGCGAGCAGAGTCGCCCCTTTCTCTGTCAAGCGCGGCGAGGCGAATTTGATGGCCACACCCAGTGCGACGATGATCAGGATGACCAGAAATTGAATGTTGGTTCGCCCTCGATCGAGAGCGATCATGATCTTGAGCACTCCCACTCCGCCGAGCAGACAGCAAGCAAAAATTAGCCGCACCAGCCGAGCCTGGGCCACTCCAGCGTCGGGCAGCAGGCCGTTCCTTTCCAGCGTCTCCTTATGCTCATCGCAGATGGGCTTCAATCCTGGGTCATCGAAAATTGAGGTTGCAGTGCCGGGCTTTTCGTAGATCTCCAGTAATGCTTTTTCGATCGGCCGGCGAACTGAATTCGGTGTTGCGTTCGGTGCTCGTTGTATCTGCGTCCCATTGACGGCGAGCAGGCCGCGATCGATGAGCGAGACCAGGCCAACGCACAACATTTCATTTGCTCCGCCGCGCAGGTAAGCGATCAGGTATGGATCAGCGAGGTCGATCCTGGGCGCGCTCCCGGCTTCAGCAGCCCGTCGCCAGAGTACCGATCCGAGAATTACAATAGCAGCGAGTGCCAGGTAAAAGCCCAGAAACTCGGGCCCCGGCAGGTCAAAAGGATTCACGTTGTCACCTCACGAGAGGGCATCGGCCCGGCTCCACATTGAGCGCGCCAACTCTATCAGGTGGAAGAGAGCTGGAGCGGCCACACCCGGCGGCAGCGATTTGCTCTTTCTCGCTTCAGACATTTGCGAGAGCACGTGCGCTGCGCCGTCTGGCAGCGTGCTTGCTACTTGATCGAGAGCCTCTTTCGTTGACGGCGCCGATCGTCCCTCGAGTTCCAGCAACGTGCCGGCGCACGATCGCAAGGGCCCGGCCACGTCGGCGATAACTTTGACGAGCTGCTCTTCGCGCAAGCCTCGCGCAACATATGTCTCTCTCAATCGCAAGGTAAGATTCAGCAGAGTCTGCTTTAGGCGCACGATAGAGTCTTCGCGCTGGACCGAGATACCAACAAACGGATCGTCCCCGTAGAGCACTTGCCGCCGTCGAATGATGTCGCCGAACTTGACGGCGAACGCAGCCATCGCGGGACGCAGCTCCGACTCGAGCAAAAACATCACCCGCAGCAGGATGGCCGAATGAGCCGTGCGCAACGGATCGCGAAATTGATCAGCTTTCTGCTGGTCGAATCCAGACAAAAGCAGCAGCACATTAACGTCCGATGTCGGCCTTAACTTTCCTTCCGCACCGCTGCCGTATAGCACGATCGCGCGCAGGTCAGTCGAGAACACACGCCGCGCATCTTCGATGAATCCAGTCAGAACACGACCAACGTTGGGGGGCAGAGTATCGACGAATTCGTCTGTCATGTGCCGGATTTTATGGGTCGGAGTAAGAGCGGTCAAGGAATCGGCGCTCGCCGCCGCAACGGAATCGAGCGATGTCGAAAGATTGAACTTATCCATTTCGACTGCTAACCTCGCGGCGCAATATGGCAACTGTCCGAATGGCAACTGTCCGACGAACTTCAGTTTGTCGTTCTCTCGCGGTGAACTCAACTTGATCCGCGTTCGAAGCAACGACAAACTGAAGTTTGTCGGACCCAGGACACAGCCGTTTCGTGAGGCTTCGTGTAAGTTCGCAAATCTTGAGCGGTGAGCAAATCGTTATGAAATCAACTTTATTTAGAACCGGACTGGTTGTCTTTTTGATAGCGGTCTCGGCCGGATTCACCGCGGCTCGAGCACCCGGCTATGAACTCTCGCTGGTCGTGACCATTGTGACCGGCGAGCGCAGCAGGGATTCGAATTCCACAACTGCGACGCTGACGCTCAACTCCAGCAAGCTCACCTATCAGCAGAGTTATCATGGCGCGCACTCCGGCGGCCGAACGCCAGTGAAGAAGGAATACACACTAACGCCTGCTGATCTGAACGAACTGTCGAAGTTGATCCGGGGAAAAAACCTGCTGACTACCAGAAGACTCGCATCCTTGTCTCCGGATGACGGTCCCGGCTCTTACTTTTCGCTGTTGATTCGATCGAGGCTGAACAGTAAGGAGCACACGATCACCATTGATCTGCCGCGCAATGCCACGAGGTTAAAGAGCGATCCCCTTTATCGCGATGCAGTCGCTTTTGTTGAGTACCTCTATCGTGTCATCGAACGGACAGACCCGGATATCTCGATGCCGGAATTGATCCATTGAGTTACCAGCGAGACGCTGCCTCAGACCGATCAGACAAACCTTGCGTGCTTTGCGCCTTTGCGTGAAAAGTCTTCCTGCTTGTAACGGTCATGACTTGGGACGGAACGTCTCACGCAAAGAGCAAAGCACGCAAAGACAAGTCACGGTAAACTTGACTCATTCACACTCTTCGAAGCTCTTTATCGAACTGACCTCTATTGGCGCTTCCTCGGTATTTGCCAACTCACCAGCGCCAACGAGAGAGATAGGTAGGGGCTCAGTTTGAATTCTCCACGCGTGCTCAGCGTTCTCGGCGCCTCGGCGGTGAGTGGTTTCCGCACTTTTCTCCACCGCAGAGACGCCGAACACGCAGAGTTCACGCAGAGAAAAACCAAACTGAGGGCCGCACGAACTGAGCGGATTTGTCCTTCTGGACCAGGACCAAGGAAAAAATATTGCACATCCCCGGTTAGTGTGTATAATTATCGAGGCTTGTTTACCCCAACCGCCACACCCGCTGTTGAACGTGGGTGACACTCCTTACGAATTCTTCCCTGCGGATATTTATCTCGGCTCGGAACTCCGAGGGAACCATCAACTCAGAGATTAAAGCTGTGTCCAGTAATACCCGACAACGCGGATTCTCGCTGATCGAACTCCTGATTGTGTTCGGTATCATCGGCATTGTTGCCGCCGTCGCCGTACCCTCGCTGCTTGGCGCCCGGGCGGCGGCCAGACAAGGAGCGGCCCTTTCTAATTTGCAGACGATGCTCAAAGCTGAATTCAACCTCAGGGTTTCTGCGGGCCGCTTCGCGCGAATGTCCGAATTGAATCAATATCAGGGCGGCAACCTTGGCCAAATGGCCGGAGAGACTCTCAGCCGGCAGGGATATGTCTTTCAAACAATTCCCAGCTCTCCAACCGACGCCCAGCTAAAAGATTCTTTCCGCATTGCCGCAACTGGCCCAGGGCCGGACGGCATTACTCCTTACATCTTTATTGTTGATGAATCCGGAGTGATCGCCCAGATTTCGCCTTGACTCAGCCCTTCAAAGCCGCTTTGCCACCTTCCCCTTCACCTAACCATTTAGTCATAAGACTGGGAAAGTAGGAATATTGTCAGACCAGCCTGAAACGGTTGAGCAACGAGAAATGGAGCAAGCTACCGAGCGGCTCCGTCATGCGATAGCTGAAGCAAAAGCTCTGGAACTGGTCCAACGTGTAATTGCCGGTGTGGAACGAGCCATTCTTTGCATCGTTCCCGAAAGCTATGACACCAGGCCTGCTCTTACGGTCGCTCGCAGTTTGAACCTGGCGATCAATGAGAAGGACACTGCCCGTGCGGCCGAGGCCGAAGACCACTTTGCCAATGAGCTTCTCCTTTGGCGAATCAGTCTTTGCGCCCGGGACCAGGCTATAAAGCCCTATGACTTACGGCGCTTTTGTGAAAGAACCGAAGAAGTGCTTGATCGGACGGTATTCACGGCCCTCACTCGATTTTACCGTTGCCAGACTTATACAGATCTTTCGCAAAGCAAATACGACTTTGCCGTAACGCAACTCTACACAAGCATTGATCAGAATGATCGGCGCATACTTCGCATTGAAGGTGCGACTCTGATCGAAACCATCCGGCAAATGTTTGCGACCTTTGCGGAAAACCCTCGGTCGATTGGTTTAAGTGAAGAGGACATCCAGGCGGCGCTCTCCGGTTTTCAGGGATTCGTCGTCGCCACGAATGCGATAAATGAATTCGAAGAATTGATCGCCAGCGGCTTGTTCAACCAGGTCCGCCTCTTCAAATCAAAGCTGGGCGAAAAACTCTACCATCCGGAAGTAACCGCCGCAGCGATTGCCTGCAACGTCGCGATAGCCAACAAATTCTCAGACCTGCTGGCGCGCGAGGGGGCCCAGATCCGCGAGGTGCCCGCCGCATATCGCAATCTGACAAACATTCTCAGTGATACCTCCGCCATCGGTTTCGCCTCGGCAGCTCTGAACGAGTTGCAAATGGCAGAGCTGGACCAACAGGCTGAGTCCAGCAAACCACTGGCGCAACTCATGAGGCTGCTGCGTGCGTCCCACGAACACCATGAGCAGAACTCCGAGGCAACCGGGGATGAGAATGATCCGCACCCATCTCCGAACCCCACAGAGAATTATTGTGTCCCGGAACTATCGGTGACGCTTTGCGCTCTGGCGGAAGACGAAGAGAACAAGCAGATCATCTCTGAATTTCTGCGAACGCCGCTTTCTGAAGAACGCCAGTTACTTGATCCGGCAATCTTTCTGGCCGCTCTGCCAGAGGCTGAGCCAGGAGATCGCGAGGAGGAACGTCAGATCCGTCGCGTCGCGCTGAGCCTGATCCTCAGGTCTGAGAAGCTGCTCTTTGCCATCCTGTCGACAGAGGGTCCCATCACTCCCGAGACCGAAAGTGAATTGCCGACGCTGCTGGAAGAGATGCAGCAGACCGACTCGGCTTTGCGCCGGTTCATCTCCGAAGCCCGGGCCAACTCTCAACTGCCTCTGGTTGACCAGTTACTGCACATCTCGAATCACTTGCTGGGAGCGCGCCTTGGTTTGCAGACCGCCCTCGTCGAACGAGGAGCGGCGGAACTCGCGCGCCAGGAGGAACTAGCCAGGCTGAATGCTGCGCTGCTGGCAGAGCCCAAAAAGCCTGGAATTAGTTGGGGGCATATTAGCCGGTACGCGCTCGCCGTGATCATTCTGATCGTTCTCGCTGGTCTCACAATGCGTGCTCTGACCCAACACAGCACCGCTGCAGAGAAACGCGACAAAGACGTAGAAGTCCTCGATGTTAGCGCGATGCCCGGGTCAGAGGTACTGGTTGGCGCTCGGCTGAAACGTCCCATCCTGGTTGTAATTGTTTCCCCTGCATGGATCCGTTGGCCGGATGATCAAAAGCGCGACGAACTTAAGGCGCTGCTTGGCTATGGCGAACCCCTGGGCGCTGATACGGTGATGCTGGTTGATAGCACCGGAATACAACGCGGAAACGCTTCGAAATCTCACCTCACTCTGGATACAGACCCACCTGGGCGCTAAGCCCGTTTCCCGCGATCGCAAACTTCTGAATGTAGTTTCCAAGTTCCGTTTAGATAAGCGGACCTGTCCGCCGCCGCACGGGCGCTTCTGAATATAGTTCCAGGTTCCGTTTAGATAAGCGGACCTGTCCGCCGTCGCAGGGGCACTTCTGAATGTAGTTCCAGGTTCCGTTTAGATAGCGGACTTGTCCGCCGTCGCAGGGGCACAAATGCCCTGTCTAAACGACAGGCGTTGTTGCCTGGGCCAAAGACTCGCGCGTGCGTTCTTCGTTTCAACCGTCGTACTATGCGATACGGAAACGGAGAATAACGATTGGCGGAGGCTTCGCGAAAAATGAGATCAACTGACCGGCAGCCGCGGCGAGCGATCGCCGGTTTTCTACTACTCTTCGTCTTCACTTCATCGCTGTGTGGCTTTCAGAATCCGTCGCCAGACTTCAAGCTCACCGACGACATGCGGGGTGCGATAGATCGAGTATCGGTCGCCTCGTTACGCGAGCACCTGAAATTTATTGCGTCGGATGCGCTGGAGGGCAGGAATACACCTTCGCCGGGACTCGACCGCGCGGCCGACTACATCGCTGCGCAATTCAAGAAAGCCGGACTGGAAGCAATCGGCGACGACGGCTATTTTCAAACGGCCAACTGGGTGCAACTGACGCGTAGCCCCAGGACCTTCTCGCTCTCGATTCAGTCGGCAGGTCGAACCTTTAATGCCGATCAGAGTCAGGTTCGTTTCAACTTCCCCGGCGCTCTTAATTTGCGGAACGTTCCGGTTTTCAAAGTCGACTTTGCAAATACAGCCGGGCACGCCGAGCTGAAAGCAACCGACGTCGAAGGCAAAGTCGTGATTGCCGAGCTGCCCGATCCTCAGCGTGCCGAAAGCGGCAATCGAGGCGCAGCAATGCAATCGATTAACACCTTTTCGTCACTGCTGGAGTCAATGAAGGCCTTGATGATTCTGGGCATCGATCGCACCGGTATGGCCGGCAATGGCTTCCTGCCGGGCCGGCTAATTGATCCAGCGAATCGACCGCCGCAATCTCAAAGCGCTCAAACGACACTTCCAACTAGTCAACTGCTAGGCGCCGATGGTGGGAAGCTTTTCGATGCTTTGCCGATGGGCGCTACCAACGCCACTCTCTCGATGAGTGTCGACGCGCCCGGTGAAGT
>Ga0179594_10000022_pt1 | contig 72142 bp, 50 predicted proteins | sample CZOMad1_1_08_16f_FD_148625 | JGI IMG/M metagenome (GOLD analysis project Ga0179594, IMG submission 148625) | Vadose zone soil fungal communities from Angelo Coast Range Reserve, California, USA - CZOMad1_1_08_16fungal (Illumina Assembly) | ecosystem: Environmental > Terrestrial > Soil > Vadose...
ATAGAGATCGATGGTTCCGAGATCGTCGCTACCGGAGTTGATGGGGAGTTGATCAGGAACATCGCTAACAAGATCGCGGTGGTCCCCGAGGGTTTCAACGTGAACCCGAAAATGGTGGGCCAACTCGCCCGCCGCGCCAAGATGGGTGAAGGCGCCTTGCCCGCCGATTGGGCCTTTGCCGAAGCCGTCGCCTTTGGCTCGATCGTGATCGAAGGCACGCGCGTGCGTTTGAGCGGGCAGGACTCCGGCCGCGGTACTTTCAGCCAGCGTCACGCCGTTTTGTACGACACGCAGACCGGGAAGTCCTGGGCGCCGCTTTCGGAACTGCGCTCAGCCGATCACCCGGCCGCGCGCTTTGATGTTTTTGACAGCTCGCTTTCCGAAGAAGGCGTGCTCGGTTTTGAATACGGATACTCGGTGGTGGCCAATCAGGCGCTGGTGTTGTGGGAAGCGCAGTTCGGCGACTTTGGCAATGGCGCGCAGGCGATCATCGATCAATACATCGCGGCTTCGGAAGATAAGTGGAAGCAAACGTCGCGACTGGTGATGTTGTTGCCGCATGGCTACGAAGGACAGGGGCCTGAGCATTCCAGTGCGCGGCTCGAACGTTATCTGCAACTGTGCGCGGAAAATAATCTGACCGTTTGCAATCCGACAACGCCGGCGCAGTATTTTCATCTGCTGCGGCGTCAGATCAAACCCGGGTTTGAGCGGCCGCTTGTCGTCATGACGCCGAAGAGTCTGCTGCGTTTGCCGGCCGCGACCTCGACGATCGATCAACTAACCACCGGCGGCTTCCACCCAGTGGTCGACGATGCCAGTTACACCGGCAGTTACAGAACCGCGAGCGGACCGGGGTCCCCAGACGGGCAGCCCGGCTGGGGTGGTGGTAGCGACCGGGTCGACGGTGGAAGCGGAACCGACCGCACCCGCGTGCAACGCATCGTCCTGTGCAGCGGCAAGGTCTACTACGATCTGATCGCAGCTCGGGACGGTAGCACGCGGGGCAGTAGCCCGACCCGGGGTCCCCAGACGGGCAGCCCGGCTGGGGTGGGGGCGGTTAAGGAGGGCTCGGCAACCTCAGCGTCGCAGGACTCGGAGAGCGCAGATTCGGGATCCGGTCGCGTTGCCATCCTGCGCCTTGAGCAGTTCTACCCCTTCCCTGGTGAGCTATTGAGCGAACTAGTCGCGAACTACCCGCAGGCAACCGAGTTGGTGTGGGCGCAGGAAGAACCACGCAACATGGGTGGCTGGAGGTTTGTCGAACCGCGCCTGGAACACCTGCTGCCGCAACTGGGCCGGCCGCGTTACGCTGGCAGGACGCGCTCGGCCAGTCCGGCTACCGGCTCTTACCACATTCACCAGTTAGAGCAGGCGAAGCTAATCGAGGAAGCGCTTCACCTTTAAGTGACAGCATGGGTACCGACCAGACAAACTTTGCGTGCTTGCGCCCTTGCGTGAAGAGTCTTCCCGGTTGTGACGATCATCGATTGGGACGGAGCGGCTCACGCAAAGGCGCACAGTACGCCAAGTCACGGCAAACTTGACTCATTTACCACAACTTCTCTCTCTCTCTCTCTCTCTCTCTTCAAGTCTGCTGCTCCGCGCGCTGACTTTGCCCTGCAAAGTACTTGACACCGCAACAGCGCTGTGTGATGATAACGATCCATGGCGCGTATCCACCTGGCAACACCCGCAATCAACGAAGAGCCGCCCGCGCTGCATGAGCGGGCCATGGACAACCTGCGCTACATCCGCGAGACGATGGAGCGCGCATCTTCGTTTACCGGAATCTCGGGCTGGGGACAGGTGGCCATTGGCATTACCGCCCTGGCGGCGGCGCTGGTGTCCGGCCTGCAGGTAACACAAAGGGCCTGGCTGACGGTCTGGTTTGCCGAGGCGGTGATCTCGCTTTTGATCGCCGGCTGGTCGATGGATCGAAAAGCTCGCCGGGTGCAACTGCCTTTGTTCTCAGGGCCCGGTCGCAAAGTGGCTTTCAGTTTGTCGCCGCCTTTGGTCGCCGGAGCGCTCTTGACTGCGGTGCTTTTTCGCGCGCGGCTGACCAACGCCATTCCTGGTGTCTGGCTGTTGCTTTACGGCACGGGCGTGATCACCGGCGGGATGTTTTCGGTGCCCGTTGTGCCTGTGATGGGTTTATGTTTCATGACGCTCGGTGCGGCCGCGCTGTTTGCGCCGCCGTTTCTGGCGAATTGGTTTTTGGCGGCCGGCTTTGGCCTGCTACACATTAGTTTTGGAATTGTCATAGCCAGGAGGTATGGTGGCTAAACGCTCTGCATTAAAGGCCCGTAAGCACGAAACCAGGGAATCCCGGGCCGATTCCTGGGAAGAATCAAAACGGGAAGCGAAGCCGAGCGCGGTGCGCGAGTCGCGTGCTGCGAAAGGTCAAAGCCGGGCGACCTCTCTCGATCGCTTAATTCATGAGCGATTGCGCCTGGGGATCATCAGCGCGCTGGCGGCCAACGAATCGTTGACGTTCATCGACCTGAAAAACTTGATGAATACCACGGACGGAAATTTGAGCGTCCATGCGCGCAAACTTGAGGACGCGGGTTATGTGGCGGTCACCAAGTCCTTTGACGGTCGCATGCCGCGAACTGAATACAAACTGACCGCAGCCGGCCGGCGGGCGTTGGAAGGTTACTTGAGTCACATGGAAGCGTTGCTTAAGCAGATGCGCGGTCGGTGAGTGCAAGGTAAGGGGTGAGGTTCTTTTTTTTGCTCTGGTGCTTTGTATGGCAAAGGACTTTGCTTTGATTCACGTCAGAACCGCCTGCGGGTAGCGGACGGTTGACCAGTCGCAAGGTCGGTTCAATGATTAATCAAGACTTGATTCTCGACGTGATCAGCTCCCCTAGCCGGGAAACAACCGCCCGCTACCGCAGGCGGTTCTGACAGGCAGCGCTTCGACGGGAACCGGGGAGCGGCCGAGCGCACGCAGCGTAAAGAGAGAAAAATCAATGTACACAAATGTGAATCTGGCAGCGCCTCTGGGAGTGATGGCCTTACTGGGAACGGGCTTTCTCTTGCTGGTGACCGTACTGCTGCTGATCTATTCACTCGCAGTCAGAAAGTTTTTCTTAGGCAGGATTGCGCTGATCTCCATGCTTGTCATTGGCGGCCTTTATGCCGGGGCGATTTTGATTCTCTCTTTCGCCAGCAGCGAGAGAGTCCTGGGGCGCGGTCAGGAAAAACACTTCTGCGAGATCGACTGCCACCTGGCGTATTCAGTGACTGAGACAAAGCAGATGAAGACAATCGGCGCCGGCCCAACGCAGGTGACGGCTAACGGAACCTTTACCTCATTGACCATCAAAACTCGTTTCGATGAAACGACCATCGGTCCGAACAGAGGGAACGGACAGTTGTATCCAAACAGTCGGGTGCTAACGCTCGTTGATGACCAGGGCCGCACCTACGCGCCTTCGGCGGCCGGACAGAGCGCGCTGGCAGCGTCTGCAGCCACCGGCACGCCGCTGACTGCGCCTTTGCATCCGGGCGATTCTTACACGACGACCGTGGTTTTCGATTTACCGGCGGACGCAAAGAACGTAACGCTATTGATCAATGAAGGCGAGTGGATCACGCATTTCGTGATCGGACACGAGAACAGTCTGCTGCATAAGAAGACACGGTTTCAGATCTGACGCGAATGTCCCACGAACTTTAGTTTGTCGTTGCTCTAAGCAGTGAGTCGACCCGAAAGTCCAGCGACAAACTGAAGTTTGTCGGACACTTGAAAGTTCGTCGGACACTAACAAGCACATGAAACAATACGACGTAATCGTGGTGGGCGCCGGTCTGGCGGGATTGCAATGCGCAAGATTACTTGGCAAACAAAGCTTGCGTGTGCTGCTGGTTGATCGCAAAGCGACCGTGGATCAATCCGTCCACACCACTGGAATCTTCGTCCGCCGCACGCTCGAAGACTTTGCCTTTCCCGAAGACTGTCTTGGTCCTGTCGTGCGACACGTAAGGCTCTATTCCCCGGCGCGGCGATCCATGGATCTGACGAGCCCCTACGATGAATTTCGCATCGGGCGAATGGGACTTTTGTACAGGCGTTGTCTGGACAATTGTCTGCGCGCCGGAGTGGAGTGGCTGCCCGCAACCTCTTACGCCGAACACTCGTCTATTAAGAGCGATCTCATTGTCAGGCTGAACGGCAGGAACTCGTCTCGCTGGGTCAAGACTCGCTATTTAGTCGGCGCCGATGGGGCCAAGTCGCCGGTTGGAAAGGCGCTGGGACTGAGCGCCAACAGCGAGTGGATCGTCGGCGTTGAAGAAGTGTTCCGGGACGTGCCGCTGGTTGGACCACCTCGTCTTCACTGCTTCCTCGATCCGAAATTAGCGCCCGGCTATCTTGCCTGGTTGGCACACGATGGCGAAGAAGCCCACATCGGGCTGGCTGGCTATCCCACGCAGTTTGATCCGCTACCGGCGCTGCAAGAGTTTCGCGCCAGTCTGCGAGGCATTGTGGACCTGCGGCGAGCGCGACTGATCGAGCGACGCGGTGGACGCATTCCCGTGGGTGGAGTCTTGCCGCACATTGCCAATAAGCAAGGACTCGTTATCGGCGACGCAGCCGGCGCCGTATCGCCGCTGACGGCGGGAGGACTGGATCCGTGCATGCGCCTTTCCACCTATGCCGCCAAAGTGATCGCGGACTATCTGGACCACTGTGATCCAACCGCGCTGACCGCGTATTCCGGTCAGCAGTTTCGCGCGCGTTTTGTTTCTCGTTTGTGGATGCGTCGATTCGCCAGCAAGGTGCAGAAACCATTCTTGCTTGAGGCTGCTTGTGCAGCGATGCGAATGCCGGTCTTGAATTCACTCGCCTGGCATGTGTTCTTTGGGCGCGGCTCGTTTCCGGATATGAACCCCCGGTTGGAGGCCGAACCAGTCGTTGAGATTGGCTGATGATACGGGCTGAATCTTTATTAGTGGAACCGGGTCGATCTCGATGCGTCTAACAATTAACAGTGCAGTGTCGGGCTGCTACAGCTAGCGGCTGTGGACTGCCACATTGTTGCCTAGCAAGGCGCGCTCGACAATGCGCCTGAAGAATCACGAGACATGTTTACATCATTTACCCCAGTTCAACCGCTCAACAACGTTTCTCAGGTAAGGAGTACCAGCATGGTCAAGCGAATTGTTGCTATCGCCTTCATTTTTGTGTGTGCCTCAGTGGCCTGGGCCATTCTCGGCACGACGATCTTTTCGCGCACTTATGATCTGAATCAAGTCTCCGTCGGTAGAGTGGAGTCGTTGTGGGGTACGGCGCAAAATCAATCACCACCCAGAGCTGCCTATCAGCAAATCAACACCAAAGATGTGGAGACTATCGAGAACGGCAAGGTCATCAAACGAAGGGTCGAGGAGAAAGTTGACATCCCGCTGGCCGCTCAAAGCAGTCACATCGATGTGGCGCTCGATCTCGAGCATCGGCAAAAAGGTTTGCTTTGGTACAGCACCTACAAGGTCAACTTTGCCGGCGTGTACACCTTCAACAATCCCACCGACAAAGAACAGGCAGTGACGTTCACGCTTACTTTTCCTGCTTCACAAGCAATTTATGACGATCTGGTTTTCACCACTGACGACTTCCCCCTGGCAATAACCAACGATAAAAACTCAACCAGCGGCGTCGCCAAAATCGCGGCCGGAAAAACGGCCACCTTAAAGGTCGGGTATCACTCGCAGGGGTTGAATGAATGGCGTTACAGCTTTGGCAGCAATGATGTTTCTCAGGTTCAGAATTTCAACTTGAATATGAAGACAAACTTTAAGGACATCGACTTTCCCGAGAACACTATCTCTCCCTCGACAAAGCATGAGACATCGAGTGGTTGGGATCTGACGTGGTCTTACAAGAATTTGCTTTCGGGTTATCAGATCGCGATGGTCATGCCGGAGAAGCTGCAGCCTGGACCGCTGGCCGGCAAGATCAGTTTCTTTGCGCCGGTGTCGCTGTTCTTCTTTTTCTTCATCATGTTCATCATCACCACGATGCGGGGGATCGAACTGCATCCGATGAATTATTTTTTCCTCGCTACTGCCTTCTTTTCCTTCCACCTGTTGCTTGCCTACATGGTTGATCACACCTCAATTCACACAGCCTTCGCGGTTTCCTCGATCGTCTCGGTCTTTCTGGTCGTGAGCTATTTGCGACTGGTGATTGGGATGCGGTTTGCCAGCCGCGAAGCCGCTGTCGCTCAGTTTGTTTACCTGGTGCTGTTTTCCTACGCATTCTTTCTGAAGGGCTTCACCGGCCTGGCCATCACGATTGGCTCGGTGGTCACGCTGTTTGTGGTGATGCAAGTCACGGGAAGAATTCGCTGGGCCGAAAAGTTTGAGGTGAAGGCCGCGCCGGAACCTGCGAGTCAGACGAGCTAGTGTTAATAAACCGGCCGCTGGCAACGTCTTACTAATGGCAACGTCCGCAAACGCGAAATCCGCAGCAAGCACTGGCTGCGAGCGGGGACCCTTAAGTGGCTAAGCCCTCTGAATCGTCAATGTTTACGCTACTGAGAAAGATTTACGCGGGAAGCGTTTAAAGAAAGTCCTATTTCGAGATAATCGGTGAGGATATCGAGACAAGGTTACCTCGGTTCCAGGACCAGGATCCTCAAGTGTGCGGACCGGCAGGGACCGCAGAGCCGATCGGCATCAGCCTCACATCTCGAGCACGACCGCCGGTTCTCGAACTAACCCGCATAAGCCGGTCTAAAGTTTTAGTAGTGGTGCAATTCTGTGGTGCAATTCTGTGGTGCTTTTCTAATTGCCCTCCCTCACGGTCGGGCTTCTGCTTGGGTTGCGATTCCAAGCAGAAGCCCGCGCGTTAGCAAGGGCTGTTAGAAAAGCAATACAGAATTACCCCACGATCAAACTTTTGCCGCTCATCCGTCGTACACCGACTTCAGGCAGCGGCAGAGCAAGTGCGAAATCTTTAAAAATGAAAGCCATTTTCTCCTTCTACAGCGACGCCTTCAGGATTGCTCTGCAATCGATCTTTGCCCACAAACTGCGGGCGTTTCTGACACTGATCGGGATCATCATCGGCGTGGCGTCAGTCGTGGCGGTCGGCGCCTCGATCAGCGGCTTGAACACTTACGTCACCGAAAAAATCGCGAAGATTCTCGGAGCCAATCACTTCATGATGGCGCGCATCGCTGCGAACGGCCGGCTGTCCGACGATGAATTTGAGCGAATGAACCGGCGCAACAAGCGGATTAATTGGGACGATTATGAGTGGGTCCGCGACCACTGTGCGTCCTGTTCTGACGTCGGCGCGCAGGTGGCGACGCAGGTAGATCTCAAACAGGATACGACCGAATTTCCGGGCTGTCTCGTGTTTGGCGTGACCTCAAACATGGAGGCCATCGAGGACAAGACGATCGAAGAAGGACGTTTCGTTTCCGCCGACGAGGTGCAACGCTCCGCGATGGTGGTAGTGCTGGGCGGCGAAATCAAAGACAAGTTCTTTCCGAACGTCGATGCCATCGGGAAATCGCTCAAGGTGCGTGGCTTGCCGATGCGCGTCGTGGGCGTCGAGGAAAAGCGCGGCTCGTTTTTTGGCGATTCCATAGACCGGCATATTTATATTCCGGTGACCACCCATCTACAGATCTTCGGCCGCAACGGATTGCAGATTCACGGCAAAGCGCACAATCGCGAGGTCTTTCAGAAGACGATCGAAGAAGCTCGGGTCGACATGCGCAATAAGCATCGTCTAAAGGGCAACGAAGAGGACGATTTCGGTCTGGTGGATGTCGAGCAGGTGAACAATCAGGTCGATCAATTCACCGGCACCATCGCTTCAGTGGTTATTCCCATTACCCTGATCACCCTGGTAGTAGGCGGCATAGTGGTGATGAACATCATGCTGGTGAGCGTGACCGAGCGAACTTTTGAAGTCGGTTTGCGCAAGGCTGTGGGCGCCACTCGGAAACAAATCATGCTGCAGTTTTTGATCGAGTCGGCTTTGCTGTGCGCTTTCGGAGGCATCCTCGGCCTGCTGCTGGCGTGGGGTGTTTGCCAACTGATTACGACGCTGGCCGGCGTCACGATGACCATTACGGTTGGCTATATTTTGATGGCGTTGCTCGTATCGAGCGGAGTGGGAATACTATCGGGTATCTACCCGGCCTTCAAAGCCGCACGCCTTGATCCGATCGTGGCCTTGACCTTTGCAACTTAGATGAGTGACAACGCAATCGATAACCGCTTAGAAGGCGACCTTCTCCGGCCCGGCATCCTGGGCCGTCGCCCGGGGCCGGCGGCTGGTCGGGGCAGTGCGTCCGGCAAACGGCCGCGAAAAATCGCGATCAGTAAGATCAGACTTCCCAGCGGTGTTTTGCGAGAGACTCTAATCATGGCGCTGAACAGCGTCCGCTCGCACAAGTTTCGCAGTTTTCTAACGGTGCTCGGCATCGTCATCGGCATCATCACCGCGATCGTGATTGCCTCGCTGCTGACGGGTATGCGTCAAAGCATCATCTCGATTGTCGAAGAATACGGCACTAATAATATTTACGCTTTTCACTTGTCCACCGGCCCGCGCGTCAGTTCCGATCGATCCGAGCGCACTCGCAAACCGCTGACCGTAGATGACGCCGAGGCCATTCGTGCGCGCGTGCCGGAAGTCGAAGACCTGGCGCTGGTCGCACCCAACGTCGGTTACTCGGGTGGTCCATTCGACGATAACATCAGCTACCAGGGCCACAATTATCGCTGGGGTAACACCTCGGGAGTCTCGCCAAACTATGCAAGTGTCACGAACATCAACCTGAAGGAAGGGCGCTTCATCACCGAAGAGGACGAACTGCAGCGCCGCAACGTGGTGGTCATCGGCGTCAATGGCGCCGACGCGCTCTTTCCGGGACAGGAGCACAATATCGCCGGCACACAGGTGCGCATGGGCGGTTACAATTTTGAGATTATCGGTGTGCTGGAAAAAAGGAAAGCCGGATTCTTTGGCGAGAATGAAGAAGATAACGCGGTGCTGATTCCCTTTCGCACGGCGCAAAAGGTCGCCCCGGCGCGTGGCTACATCCTGTTCATCATTCGCGGCCGCTCCGGACACTTACCGGAAGCGCTGACTGGTTCGGAAGAGGTTCTGCGCCGCCGGCGCGCGGTGAAGTTCGGTGATCCGAATAACTTTGACATCAAGACCGCAGATAAATTCATCGAGCAGTTCGACAGCATCTTTGCCATGGTCGGCTTGATTGCCATTGCCATCTCCTGTCTCGGGCTCCTGGTAGGCGGCATTGGCGTGATGAACATCATGCTGGTGAGCGTGACCGAACGCACAAAAGAGATCGGCATACGCAAAGCTCTCGGTGCGCGCCGCCGGGATATCGTGCGTCAATTCTTGTTTGAGGCGATGACGCTGACTTTCCTCGGCGGAGTGCTGGGCGTATTAATCGCCATCGGTATTAGTAAGCTCCTGATGGTTTTATTTCCCAGCATGCCGGCTTCGATTCCTTCCTGGGCTGTCATCACCGGTCTCTCGGTTTCGATCGGCGTGGGTCTGATCTTCGGCGTCTGGCCCGCGCGCAAGGCCTCGCGCCTCGATCCGATCGAATGCCTGCGCTACGAATAGCGCTACTGAATTTAGCCCTCCGCTGGCGCCCCGTGCAGTAGCCCGACCGTCAGGGAGGGCTCGACCGGCAGCACTGATTCATCTTAGCGGCGTCGTCGCGTATACTGTCCTCCCTCGAACTTACCCACCGCTGATTAATCCACCAACGGGTCCGTCGGAGCCTGCGGCTTGGCGTTCGGAGGCTGCGGCTTTGCCGCCGCACAGTGCGGAAAGGCTCCGCCTTTCCGGGCAACGTACAATTGAACTGAGGCTCGGCCTCATGCACATCATCTCAAGAGACAGTCCCTGCTTCTACCTTACTTCGGTCTCGAAGGATCGCTTGCCTGTTTTTCGGACCGATGAAATGAAGAGCATTAGCAGCGCAGCGCTTGACGAGGCTCGCAAGTCTGGCGGCTTTGCCATTTACGCTTACGTCCTCATGCCCGATCATCTTCACGTGATTACTGATTCAGGGCGTTCTTCCTCAGACACTTTGCGGTTCATCAATGGCATCATCGGTCGGCGCGTGATTGATTATTTAAAGGAGCACGGTTACCAGAGTTCGCTTAAAAAGTTGCAGCAGGAAGTGAAAGCGCAGCGTTATCGGTATTCTCTCTGGGACCATCATCCCAACGTGAGGTTGCTGATGACTGAGAGCATGTTGATGGAACGCGTGCACTACACTCATCAGAATCCAGTAAGAGCGGGCTTAGTTAATCATGACGAAGAGTATCGATGGTCGAGCGTCAGGTGCTGGAGTGGTAAGATGCTGGATGATGAGCCCTTGTTGATGGATTTGGATCAGATAAAGTGGCGAAGCACGTAATGTTCGAGGCATAGCCTCGATTACGCGAACGGCCCTTACGGAAAGGCGGAGCCTTTCCGCACTGTGCGGCGGCAGAGCCGCGGAACCAGACTGCTCCCGGACCAGTAACGCCGGACCAGAAAACGAATGACCCTCAAGACTCCACAGCGCGATCTGACCAGAGAGTTTCTCACCTACATTCAGGTGGAGAAGGGCCTCGCCCGGCACACACTCCAAAGCTATGCGCATGATCTCAAGCGGCTCAAAGCCTGGGCGGCGCACTCAGGCAAACCGCTGACTGAACTGACGCGCCCCGACTTGCGCAAATGGATTGCCAGCCTCTCGCGCGAGGGTCTGGCCCCGTCTTCCATCGCTCGCGCGGTGAGCGCCACGCGCGGCTTCTTCCGCTTCCTGATGATCGATGGGCACATCAAGACCCAGCCCACCGAAGACCTGGACACGCCCCAGCGCTTCGCTTATCTGCCAAAATTTTTGACCGAAGACGAGATCGATCGTTTGTTTGCCGCGCCCGATATTTCGACCGATGAAGGCGTTCGCGATCGCGCGCTGATCGAGTTGATGTACGCTGCCGGCTTGCGCGTTTCGGAACTGGTGGGCCTGAAGCGGACTGACGTAGAGACCCAGGCAGGGTTGGTGTTGTGTCACGGAAAAGGAAGCAAGGAGCGACGTGTGCCGGTGGGCAAGAGCGCAATTCACTGGCTGCAACGATATGCGACGGTCAAGGCTGCTTACGGCGCCACGAATTCCCTGTTCTTGTTCCTGCACCGTGGCCGTCCGCTGACGCGGCAGTTTGCCTGGTCCATGATCAAGCGTTACGCAGCGCAGGCCGGCTTACAGGACATCTCGCCCCATACGCTGCGCCACAGTTTTGCTACGCACCTGTTGCAGCACGGCGCTGATTCACGATCGGTGCAGGCGCTGCTCGGGCACAGCGACATTTCGACGACGCAGATTTACACGCACATCACGGATCGACATCTGCGCAAGGCCTACGACCGTCATCACCCGCGCGCGCGTGTTCGTGGCCCAGGCGACCGGAATGACTAACCTCGGTGGTGCTCCTGTGCTGCTCTGTTGGGGTGGTTCACCTTCCGCTTTCGATTATTTGGTGAACGTTCTATTATCTTCTCGTGAAGGTAAGAGACGTCATCCGACTTCTGGAGAAGAGTGGGTGGTATTTGGCCCGTACCAGAGGAAGCCACTAACAATTCAAACATCCGGAGAAATCGGGAACGGTAAACGGTTTCTGGCAAGCGGAGCGTCGATGTACCACCAGGAACGTTGAATAGCATTTTCAAGCAAGCTGGTTTGAAGAAGTAGAGAGGAAAACACATGAAATACGCCGTCGTAGTCGAACAGGGTGAGAACAGTTTTGGCGCGTACGTACCTGATTTGCCTGGCTGTATCGCGGCGGCCGACACGAGAGAAGAAGTGTTGCAGCTAATCCATGAAGCCATCGAGTTTCACATCGAAGGTTTGCACGAAGATGGCCAGCCGATCCCGCGACCGTCATCAAGCATCGAGTACATCAAGATTCAGGCTGCGTAAGAATTATCGCTCGGTCCGAACGTCACCGATGAAGGGCGGATTAGAAGACTTGAGCGACCAGCAAGAGATGATCCTCGCCGTTCCAACAAAGCGAACTTGACAGGCGCGAAGCGGAGCATCAGCGCGACCGGGCTTGCAGGAACATTGATCGGGGTATTAGTTACTCTCTCACGGTGTAAATAGTGCGCTCAGTCAAGAATATTATTACCCATTCAAGCATCACTCGTCAGCAACTCTCACGATCTGTTTCCCGAGATTCTCACCCGTAAACAACCCAATGAACGCGCTGGGTGTGTTTTCGAATCCTTCGACAATGCTTTCGGCATATTTCAGTTTGCCTTCGCTGAGCCACTGGCCCATCTGCTTAATGCCTTCCGGAAATCTGCGCTGGTAGTCGGTGACGATGAAGCCCTGCATCAAGGCGCTATTCACCAGCAGGTAACCCTGCAGTCTTGGTCCAACGTCAACTCTGTCCAGGTTGTATAGCGAGATCAGACCGCAAAGAACAATGCGCGCGCCGTGATTGATCAAAGGCATGACCGCGTCTGAGATTTCGCCGCCCACGTTATCGAAATAAACATCGACGCCATTGGGGCAGGCGTCCTGCAGCGCTTGTCGCATCTCTGCCGTCTTGTAATTGATGGTCGCGTCGGCTCCCAGTTCTTCACGCAGGTATTGATTCTTTTCGTCGCTGCCGGCAATCCCCACTGTGCGACAGCCTTGGATTTTTGCAATCTGCACGACGGTCATGCCCACGGCTCCCGCCGCGCCGGAGACAACCACAGTCTCGCCTTCTTTCGGCCGACCAATATCGAGCAGGCCGAAGTAAGCGGTCATCCCCGGCATCCCCAGCACACCCAGAGCCGTGCTGATCGGAGCCAGACGCGGATCTATTTTGACGAGTTGACTGGCCGGCGCCACGTTGTAAAGACGCCAACCCAACATACCCATGACGACGTCTCCCGGCTGCAACGCCGCAGAACGCGACTCGGTCACCTTAGCAACGACGCCGTTCGTGATGACGTCGCCGAGCTTGAACGGCGCGACATACGATTTGCCTTCGCGCATGCGGCCGCGCAGGTAGGGATCGACCGAGAGGTAAAGCGAGCGCAACAGCACCTCTCCGTCTTCAAGTTGCGGCGTCTCTGTCTCAACGATTTTGAAAGTGTCGAGCGTCGGCATGCCCGCCGGCCGGCTGGCGAAAGTGATTTCTTTGTTTTGCATACGCGGCATGATAAGCCGGAAGAGAAAAGAAGTCATGAGTCGCGAGTCTGGAGTCGCGAGTCCGCTGATCCTGGTTTCCTGACTCACGACTCCAGACTCAGAACACGAGACTCGCGGCTCGCGGCTCATGACTCGCAACGCACGACTCGCAACGCACAACTTACGACTTACAACTCTAGACACAACACCACAGACTCACGACTCGCGACTCGCGACTCACGACTTCTTCTATGGTTTGCTGCGACGAGAATGGATCTCGAGATAGACCAGACTGCCAATGAAGAGCACAACTACGACCAATGCCACGAGAATTTCGCTACTCATACTAATCTCCTACTTGCCCGTCGCCTTTTTGAACACGCAATCGGTTACGCGAAAAAGGGCGACGCGACCATGGACAAATTGATGCCCGCGAACCGCGGTCCCCAACCGACCCGGTCGGGACGTTGGACCCGGACGCAAACTTTAGGTATTGAAGATTGAGATTAGGCGAACTGCGGCGGCGCGCGACCACGAGCTCGGGCAACAGCAAAAGAGGAGTAAGCAAATAATGTGTCGCAATCAAGTGCAAAGCCCAGCGACACTGCGGCGGGAGCAGCAAGCTTGTCAGAAACGACGCTTGAGTAATCAGCGGGATGACGCGTTCGATTATTTCTTGCGGCCTCTGCCGGCAGATGTGACGAAGTGACGAGCGCGACGTCAAGCAGCAGCGCCCTGGAGGGTCCAAGCGATGACAGCGTTGACGGATTGTCAAAAGCCCACGCAACTTGTGGCGACGCTACGCCTGACGAGAGAAACAGGCTGGCAAGCAAGCTGCTCACCAAACATAGGCGGCGATAACGATGGCTCAAGTTAATCGTCTGTTTTCCCATTAGCGTGGCCTTATCATAACAGGTGGCGGTGATTGCCTAAAGTTGTGTTGCTAAGAATCAAACGCGAAGGCTGCGGTAGCCCGACCCGGGGCCCCCAGACGGGCAGCCCGGCTGGGGTGGGGGCGGTTACGGAGGGCTCTGACTGCCACATCAGCCCTCCTAACAGTCGGGCTACTGCACCGCTGGCCGGCAACACAACTTTAGGACACCGCCCAAATGGCGAGCTGGTCTCTGAAATCGTCCTTTGCTGTTATACTTCGCAAACTCAATGGGACCAAACATGATCAGAGCTGTTGTATGTTCCTGCCGATCGCACCATCCGCTGAAAAAATACGCGCGTTCATCGCCGCGCAACAAGATCTGAATTTCTCTTACCCCGAAGTAGGCGCGACGCGAAGAACGGTTCCGCCCGGCTACACTCGCGACCACAACCGAATCAAGCTGGGAAGCGGCAGAGAGATCTACGAACGCGCGGTGAAGGCGTTAAAAAGCTGGAAGCATTTCGATCTGGGATGGGTGAAGATTGTGCCGCCTGAAACGCAAGTCGAAGTCGGGGCCACGGTGGCCGTGAAGGTTCACCATTTCGGGCTGTGGTCCTTGAACGCCTGTCGCATTGTGTATGTGTTTGATGAGGAGAGAAGGTTCGGCTTTGCTTACGGCACCCTGCCCAATCACGCGGAGAGGGGCGAAGAGCGCTTTACCATCGAATGGTTTGGAAGCGACGACTCCGTCTGGTTTGACATTGTCGCTTTCTCAAGACCGGCACACCTTTTTGCCAGAGCCGCTTATCCTCTCACGCGCCGGATGCAAAAGAGATTTGCGCGGGATTCATTGGCAGCCATGCAAAAGTGCGTTGCAGAAAAGTGATGAGTGATTATGAGTGATGAGGAAAGCATTTTCCATTGGTCATTTTTCATTTCTCATTGGAGCGCGTTGGCGATGGAAGCAGGTTTGGACAGTACGATGCGATGAAAATGACCAATGAAAAATGCTTTCCTCATCGCTCATCACTCATCACGCATCACTTCTTACTCAGTCCTCCCAGCCCGGCGCCAGCATGCGGGTCATGAGCTGGGGTTTCCTGATTCGTTGCTGTGTCATCCACTCATCTGCGGCGGCGATCATTTCACGGCCTCGTTCATCTCCGAGCACTTGGCCCAAACGCCTGCGGCTCACTGCCGCGTAAAGTCGCATATCACCAAGTTCGAATCCTTCGCTGGCCGCCGTTAGCAACGCCGCGGCAGCAGTGCGGTCGAGGCGAGCACTGGCGATGGCTCCGCGCACCAGTGCCGCAAATGGATCGGCCCAGGACATTCTTTCTTTGCTGATACGACGCGCTTGTTTCTCGGCGATTCGCAACAGGCGCTCGCGCTTCTTCGGATCGCTGCTCACGGCGCTAGCCAGTGCGGTGCGCGCCAGCAAGTGCGTGGCTTCGACCCTGAGGATCTGCAGACGCAGCAGCAGCGAGCCCTGAAGCGCGCGCCATTGCCCCTGAACCTGCTTCCAGGCAACTTCCGCGTCGCCGGTGTAAAGTTCGATCTGGGCCAGGGCCAGCAGTGAACTGTAGTGCTGCAGATTAAAGCCTTCCTGCGGCCAGGCCTTGAGGGCTTCGATCACTTCCGTGCGGGCCGAGTCAGGTTCATCGTTCGCCAGCCAAATCAAATTCATGCGCGTGCGCAGATCCGTGGAAACGAAAATATTTCCCTGCTCGACAGCGGCACCGAGCAACTCCGGGACCCGGCGCGACACTTCGGCCAGCTCGCCCTGCAACAACAGGGCGCCGAGCAGGAAGCGATGCGCCACGCTCAATTCCCAGGTCACTCCGCTGCAGCGTTCACTCAGAATCTCGGCTGAGCGTTCACACAATTCCGCTGCCCTCTTCCATTGGCCGAGGCAGTACGCAGTGACACCGCTCGCCCAAAGCGAAAGACCAATCGTGTCCGGATCGCCCATCCTCTGGGACAGTACTTCTGCTTGCTGCGCGATCTTCAACGCGCGCTCACGAGCTTTGCGTCCGGGCGCGGCGGCCTGTGCGGCTTCGAACGCCATGGCGCGCGCGACGCGGTAGGGCTCACCGGCGCGCAAAGCGAGCAGCAGGTGGCGGCCCTGAAAATCCGCAGCGCGAATCAGATCGACGGCTCCCAATCCAGCAGCAATCGCGGAACAAATATCGATGCGAAAGAGATCGAATTCCGGAATTTGGCTGGCATCCCGCTCAACAAAGTGCAAGCCGCGCAGGCGGATTTGGAATCGTCTCAGCAAAAGGGACCAGAGAGCGCGTTTCGGTCCGCCGGCGAGTTTGAATCCGGCCGCAGATAAAATCGAATTGAAGAGATCCAGACCCTCTTTGATGTGGCCGCCCATCAGCAACTGTTCTGCTGCGCGGCGCTTAAAACTCAGACTGCGCGATCCGGAGGTAGCGCCGGACAATTCCAAAAAGACCTGGGCTGCCTGGGCTGGGCGGCCGGCGTTCACCAGGCTTTCGGCTAAGGCCGTTTTGAGTTCGATCGCTTCAGCACCGGTGATCGGCGCCAGCTCCAGAGCTCGCCGGTAGAAGACTGCAGCCCGATCAAAAGCGAGGGCAGTAGCCGCGCGCTTGGCGGCCGCGGCAGCATGACCAGCCGCACGCACACGCTCGTCGGCGCCGAGGTAGTGCTCGAACAGACTCTGCGGATCGTCGACGCCATGGGCTTCGAGCGTCTGGGCCAGGCGCCGGTGAATCTGCTTTACGCTGGGTGGCTGAAGCTGAGCGTGCAGAGTTTCGCGAATCCGATCGTGATACAGCTCGATCCCGAAGTTCGAACCACCGCTGCGCACGAGCTGCGCCGCGCGCAATGAACTGATTAGCGGCAGCTCGTCGCCGGTCAACCCCGCGGCCTGGTAAGCGACCTCCTGGTTGATGGGCCGGGCGGCGACGGCCAGTGTTTGCATCAGGGCGCGCGCACCCTTTGGCAGTTGATCCAAACGCGCATCCAGCATCACACTGAGCGAAACGCCTGTAGTCGCGTTCCGATCGGTCGTCATCGCATAGCGTCCAAGCTGCTCAAGCAAAAATGGATTTCCTCGGGCTTCCTTGACGATCGATTCGAGCAGGCCTTCGGTAACAAACGTGTCCCGGCCGATCAGGGCGCGGGTGAATTCTCGTGCTTCATCGTCGGACACTTCGCCAACTCGCAGCTCACGACACGTCTCTCCGTCCACCTTTGCCAACAACGATTGCAGAAAAGGCCTGGCGGCAATATCTTCGCTGCGAAAACTGGCAATCAGCAGGAGAGCGGGTGCATCGGGCTGCCGCAGCAGCTCTTCCAAAAGAGCGGTGCTGTCGGCGTCACCCCATTGCAGATCATCAATCCAAAGCACCAGCTTCTGGCGATCCGAGACTCGGGCCAGCAGCTCGCGCAGGGCTGCAAAAGCGCGACGGCGCAGCGCCAGCGGATCAGGGATTTCCTGTTCGCGCAAGGGCGAGCTGAAGATCGAATCGACTTGCAGCATCACCGGAAACAGGCGCGCCAGCGCGTATGTCTCGCGCGGCATGAGGGCCGCTGCTTGCGCTTCGGGCAGAGACATCAGGTACCTGGTCAGACTGTCAACCACGCCGTCGAGCGCCTTGTAGGGAACGGACTCGCGCTCGTAGCAGCGACCCTTCAGCACTACTGCCCGATCGTCTTCGTCACGCAGCCGGTCCGCGAAACGTTGCACCAGCGCCGACTTTCCCATCCCCGGAGCCCCGTGCGCGTAGACTGAGATTGTGCGGTCCTGATCGGTAGCGGCAAATGCTTTCTTCAATTCATTCAAGTGACGATCGCGACCGACAAAGGGCAGCGGGACTTCCGAAATCGGGGCGTGCCGAACCGCCAGCGCCGGTGTTAACTGACCGGTTTTGCCGCGACCGAGAAAACGCAAGATATCGCGACCGCTCGGCCGCTTCTCCGGTTTGCGGTGAAGCAACTTCATGCAAAGGTCGTTGAGATCTCGGGGGACATTGGGAACCAATTCTATGGGCGCGCGCGGATCGAGACTCTGCTTATCCATGATCACTTCGAAGTACTTACCGGTGAACGGCAGCACACCCGTCAAAGCCTGGTAAAGAATTACGCCGACGCTGTACCAGTCGCTGGCCTTGGAAAGTGGATACTGCGCCCCTTGTTCGGGCGACATGTAGTCAGGCGTACCCGCCAGCAGACCGCTATCGCTCTGTCCTTTCCCTTCGACGTCGGCGACGAGCCCGAAGTCGAGAATCACCACGCGGCCTTCGCGCGTCACCAAAATATTTGAAGGCTTAATGTCCCGATGCAGCTTTCCGGTTTCGTGCAATCCGTGCAGGCCCTCGGCCAACTGACGCAGCGAAAACCGCAGGCGCGGTAAATCCAGGCGGGAACTGTCGAGGGCCAGGTCGCGCGCGCGGGGCGAGACCGAATCGTCGCTGTCTCCGCTCAAACTGTCGATCTCCAGTTCGACGGTTTCGGCTTCGTGGTCCAATGCCGGCTCGGGACCTTCGACTGATCTCACCAGCGTGGCGACACCCGAGACCTGGTGGCGGCGCGTGCGAAAGCCGGGCCGAACATATTCCAGGAAAGTAACGCCACGCACCAATTCCATCGTGAAGAACCAGAACGTACCGTCCGACATGAACTCGTAAAGAGAAACAAGATTCGGATGCGAGACGTCGGCCAGCTCGCGAAACTCTCGCTTGAAACGATAAATGTCGGCGGCTTCGGTGCGAGTGAGGGCTTTTAAGGCAAGCACCTTGTCAGTTTCACGATCGTGCGCTTCGTACACTACACCCATGCCGCCGGAACCCAGTCGGCGACGGATCCGGTAGCGATCGGTGCCAAGGAAGTCGCTGGTAGTTGCGGTCATCGTGTGCGACAAACTGTCCGACAAGGTGTCCGACAAACTTCAGTTTGTCGTTGAGGTCGCTGAACCCATTCAACCGGCCTATCAACAAGGCTCATCGACAAAAGTTTGTCGGACAGTTCACTGCGACAATAATTCCAGCGCCAGTCTCTCCAATTCTTGACTAGACCAGCCTTGACTGGGTTGTTAAGAACATATCTGATCGCCGCGTAGAACTTTCCTTTGCGAACGAAATGGTCAAAGCTCTCATGCTCCCAAAATTGTCCAGTGCGCGAGATGATTAGATTAGACGCATGGGCGCTGCGTCCTTTCAAAGTCTGCATGATCTTCGCTAGGCTTGGGTGTTGGCTCAGGAAGATCGGACGACCGTCGTCATCCGCGCTTTCCTGTAACTCTTCCTGTGACAAAAGGGGCTTAAAAACAGCATGAACGTGATTTGACATCAGGTGTAAGCGTCAAGTCGATAAGCACTGCCATCGAGATTCTTCAATCCCTCGGCGATAGTGTCCGCGATCCTTTTATCCTTCATCCACATGGGACCGGAGTCTGCCCGGTCCAAAATGTCCTCAAACTTCACGAACCATTCCCGATGGAACTGCTCGATTTGATTTAGCCACTTATGCAATTCTGGCGTATCGCCTGCAACTGCTATCTTTCAGACCCTTTCCAACTGATCCTTGAGCCAGATTTTCCTGGCGTTATATTCCCTCACCGTGGTATTTGGGATCGATCCAGCAAGACGGTAAGTAACGAAGATTACGGCATCTGGCGGGTGGATATGGGGTCGATGCCGCTCCGTGAACTGTTTGTATTCCAGGGTACCCATGATGGTTCGAAGTCGGACAAACCTTTAGTTTGTCGTTGAGTCGCGAATCCCGGTCGCGAATCCCGGCTTTGTTGAAAATCTCCTTAGAACGTCCCTAAAGAGAATGCAGTTGGTAGCATTCCACGACTACGACAAACTGAAGTTTGTCGGACCTTAAGCGGTCGGATTCTAAAACGCCACTTGAATGCGACTGAGCACGACGTGAAAACTGCGGTCGCCAGGTCGAGGCGTTCGCAGCGGATCCTGATAGAGCTCAATACCGTAATCAAAGACGTAGCGCACGAAACGATTGAGATACCAGTTAGCTCCGAAGAACACCGTCCGGGCGCGATTGGACTTTGCGGTCCCATCAGAAATTTGCAGTCCCGAGTATCGCACCTTCAGCTCCCAGGCGCCCGAGCCTCCGCCGCTTTCATCACCGAAGAGATTGTGTTTGGGCACGACTACATTTACGTCACCTTTGACTTCACCGGTCAGCAGGTAGGTGAATTGGCCCATATAACCTCGAGCGACAACGCCCGGAAGATTCCTGCCGCCCGAGCCCAGGTGGTTGCGCGCCTGGTTCACCTGATCGTACTCTGCGCGAAACGAAGCAGGCCCAACCAACCAGGTCAACTCGCCGTTGGCGCGAGTCACCGCGCCATTGACGGTGTCGGGATTGAAGAACGCGAAGCTGCGGCTTTCAGTCAGGCCGCGCACACTCTGGGCCGTCGTGCTGTTGCGGCCGAGCGCGTAGGCGCCGCCAAACATCAGGCCCTTCGTCCAGTAGTCCTTTGTACTTTTCCAGGGTGCGACACGCACACGCACCACGCCCTCGGGTGTGCCGACCGTGTTATTCGCCAACAACCCCTTGCCATTGAAGGCGCCCAATTGATATTCAAAAACGCCTTTCTTAAGGATGCCGGACAGCATCACTCCCGGGCTGCGGCTGGGGGCGAGATTGTTGGCCAGCGATCGTTCGACAAAGTCCTGCACGGAATCAGGGCGCAGCTCTTCCTGACTGAAAGGCTCCCTGAACTGTCCGAAGGTTAGCTGCACACGGTCGACACGGTGCACTCTTAGATAAATATCGCGCGCCAGGGTGCTGGTGGTGTCGGCAAAATCTCCTTCAACCTTGTAATCGAAATAGCGAAATAATTTTCCCTCCAGCGCCAGTCTGGCCCGGCGTAACAGGAAGGTGTTGGCGGGATGATTGCCTTGCTGGTATCCACGAAAGTCGAGTTGGGCATACCCGGTCAGAACGGTTTCAAAATCACCATCGGCGCTGCGTAGAAAGGCGTGGTTCCCATCCCAGCCGGCAAGAATGCCCGCTGACTTTTGGGCCTGGCCTTGAACTGCTGAAGCAGCTTCGGGCTGGGCTTTCTTTTCCTGCCCGGCCGGCGCCTCGGTGGTTAGGCTCGCGTTTGCTTGGCGAATCGACGCGGAAGTTGTCTGGTCTTTTCTTACTTCTGCCAGTTGACGCTGCATTTCGATTAGCGTCTGGTTTTGTCGCTCAATCAGCGCTTCAAGCTGTTCGACTCTTTTGCTCAACTGCTCGATTTGATTGGGCCCTTTGTCCGGCCCCGGCGCCCCCGGGAGCACCGACACCCCCTGGGGCACGGGCATCCCCGGGAGCGCGGGCATCCTGCCCGCCGTGAGCACGCCTGGAATCGAGTCCTGCTCCTTTTTTGCGGTCCCATCTCTAGTCGTTTGCGCCACGCAGAGCGTGGTGAGTTGCAACAAGAGCAAAACGACACATGATGCCCATGCAAGCCTTAGTCTGTGGATAGTCATAGAATCCCCCCTGAAAATGGAAATATGCAAACCGAGCTTACGGTTCGCTAGACTGAGATGGTCCATGCCGGACGCATATCCAGTGTGAGCAAACTTTACTGCACAAGGCAGCGAGGTGACTAGATCTTGCGAACAGGATAAAAGGAAGGGCTCAGGGCAGGTACAAACCTAAGACGTCGAAAACGTAATCGAGAGTTGGTGTGGTTGAAGAGAAAGCGTCAGTCGGACGAACCGATTTATTCCCGATCTTCGTCTAGATAGCGGACTTGTCCGCGCTCCCAGCGAGGGGCTCAAGTGCTCTATCTAAACGGACAGAGAGAACCTTGTACGTTTCAGTCTCGAAAAGCCAAATCAAACAGTTTCCAGACAAGCTGCGATTCGCTGCTCGAATAAAGCTACAACGGCTTTCGTTCAATCAACCTCAGCAACTCGGAATACAAATCACGATTGCTGAAGTTGAACCGCCACTCACTTTCCTTGAGATGGAGATAGTAGGTGCGATTGGGAACGCCGTTGAACTTCTGCAGCCGCTGGCGCGCAAAGCTCCAGAAACTCCGAATTTCTCGTGTAGCTGTGGAAACGCCCGTGAGTTCGTTCTTGACGCGAAAAGGTTGGGACGATTCGGCTTCGACCAGAGCGTCGAAACCATGCCAGCCATCGATGGAGACGAGGGCTGGATTTAGGCGATGCCGCACTATGGCACGCAAAATCGGTTTGCGACAATCAGGAATCTCTTGCGCAAAAACCTTGCCCTGATCGGCCAGAACGCCAAACACCGGGCTCGCAAACGAAACGCCCGCACGACATCTGCCGCAAACGCAATGAGCGGCAGCCAGCGAGGTGTCCTGCCGAATTCGTGAGGTCAGAGCAGCGGATAAGCGTTCGCAATCCTCAGCCATTCGCCGGCGCAATTTCAAGAAGATCCCGGTCACACTCTTGCGCGTCACTCCAATGAGATTCGCCGTTTCCGTAGCCGAGAGATCCTCCGCAAAGCACTGCAACAGGAATAGAAACGTGCTCCTGGGAATGCGAGCGCGGGCGTAGTATTTCGTTTCTGCTCGGTGCGTGAGCGTGCGAGTAATAGCCAACTCTGAATTGGTTGAGTGGTTTGGCTCTGTTTGTGTGGCCGGCAGGTTCATTTCATGGAGTTCCGTTCCTGGATCTCCTCCTTGTCGCCGGGGCGCTCCGCAAGACATGTGCCCGCGCTAAATTCCTGGGATTTTTCCCACAGTTGGGGCTTTGTGGTACGAGCTTTTGCCCGGACTATGCGGCGGTTTACACAGCGGCGGCGGGTTGGGGGTTCGCCTCCACAATCGACTGCGACGACAACTGAAGTGTTCCCAATACGAGTCGAGCAAGGCTATACTCACGTCCCGGAGAACACCCCACACCAGCGAATCTTCGGAGGTGAGATGACTGATTCCAGCAGCGTTGCCGGACTCGACCATAGACTCGAGTCGAGTAGATCGATTCCGCGTCTGCTCTTGATCATGCTCGTCTGTTTGTCCGGGATGACGTTCTATGAGGTCGCGAAGCAGTGGTTTTTTCCAGGTATCGCGATTTGGACTTCACATGCCATGACCATTGTGTTCAGCACGCTGGTCGGCACCCTGGCCGGCTATTTGATGTTGCGGAACTATCGCACTCTGAATCAACTCGCTATGCAGGAGCTGGCCGAACGAACAAGATTGCAGGCCGAGCACGCTCGATCCATCAAAGAGCTTCGTGATGCCCTGGACAGCATCAAGGTGCTGCGCGGACTGATCCCGATATGCGGTTCCTGCAAACGGATTCGAGATGACGAAGGGTACTGGAGCGAGATCGAATCCTACGTCCGCGATCATTCGGAAGCCGAATTCAACCACAGTCTTTGCGAGGAGTGCGCAAAACGACTGTACCCGGAGTTCTACGCCGAGGCATTTCCCGAAGGTCAATGACAGCCCGTGCCTGGGCCGGCGAGGCGCTGATGATAGCCGGTAAACGAGGCGGTTTCTAACCAAACTTCCGCTGCCGCTCAACCCGAACTAAAACTGCGGTCCGGCCTGCTCACAAGGCTAACTGACCACTCCAAACGCTCAGGTATTGATCCCGAAGATCCGTCGGGTATTTCTGTAGTCGCTGAATGAGACGGCCTGATATGTGATCTGCGGTCGAGATCAGCAATTCTTCGACTGCGGACTGCTGCTCTTCAGTAAGCGGGCCAAGCCGACGCCGGTGGCGGGTTATTTCAGCTCGCGCAATCTCTTGCAAACTGCGCCGTACCTGATCGACGTCAACGCCGCTGTTGGTCTCATCCTGCTGATCAGCGAGGGACATGATAGCTCCTGAATCCTGAAATATCGGCCGACTCAAATTCTTGCCGTTGTCGAGCGAACAGCAAGGCCGGCAAGACACGAATGATGTTGCTCTTACTTACGTCTAATGATGGCTGGATGGATTTCTCAGACAATGGGCCTCAACCGATCAGACAAACTTTGCGTTCCTTGCGCCTTTGCGTGAAGAGTCTTGCCGGTTCTAACGGTCATAACTTGGGACGGAGCGTCTCACGCAAAAGCGCAAAGCACGCAAAGACAAGTCACGGCAAACTTGAGTCATTCACAACAACTTCTCTCTCCCAAGATTTCCAGGGAACAACAACAGGCAAAAACACTGCTCGTCGCTTCAACTGCGCGCCCACAGTTTTTCGCCTCATTAGGTCTACGTCCGTAGGAAAACGTGTCAACTGATTCGCTCGAATTCCAAGATTCAGTGTCTTTTGCTGTTTCAGCGGCAGCGGAATGGCAGTTGCCATTCGTCTTCATGGAATCGGTTTCGATTCTTGTAGGCGAGGGTGAGGAGGATTCATGAAGTTTAATTCTATTAAGCAATTCACAGGTTTGTTGGTCGTCGGAGGGGCTGTTGTGTTAAGCACAAGCGCCGCGGCCAACGGCCAGGGTCGCGGGCGTAATCGTGACCAGCAAACACAAGAGGAGCGAAAGGATCGCCGACAGCGAGACGACCAGGCTCAACAGCAGCAGCAACAGCAGCAGCAACGTCACACTCAGGATCAGAATCGGCAGAACCAGCAAAACCAGGAACGTCAGCGCTCAGATCAGCAGCGGCAATGGGAACAGCGCCAGCAACAGGACCGGCAGGCTCAGGGACGCCAGCGCACTGATCAGCAACGGCAATGGGAACAGCGCCAGCAACAGGAGCGTCAAGTCCAGGAACGCCAGCGCACCGATCAGCAGCACCAATGGGAGCAGCAACAGCGGCAACGCCAGGATCAACTACGCAGAGACCAGCAGCGCCAGGCGGAGGAGCAAAACCGGCAGGCCCGGCAGCGTACGGATCAACAGCGGCAAGGGGAACAACAGCAGCGGCAAAATCAGGATCGGTTCCGTAGAGATCAGCAGCGACAAACTGAAGAACAGAATCGGCAGGCCCAGGACCGCCAACGAAACGATCAGCAACGCCAATGGGAACAGCAAAATCGCCAGCGTCAAGGTCAGGGGCAACGAAACGATCGGCAGCAACAGAACGATCGCTGGCGTGGCTCGCAGCGAGACATCGAGCAGTGGCGGCAGCGAGAGCAGACTCAACACCAGCGTCGAGCCGAAGAGAATCGCGAGCGCTGGTCACAGCAGCAGCGCTTCTTTGGTCAGCGCGAGCGGGAACTGCAACAGCAAAGACGTCTGGCCCGTTGGCGCTTCGAGCAGCACTATTGGGATCGGCTGCGCCGAGACCAGTTGCGTCTGCAAAGCTTCCGCTATGACGATTATGGTTCGCCCAACTATCGTTACTATCGCGAAGGCAACTACTACGAAACGAATCAGTACGGCGCAAACCTGCTGCGGCAGGCGGTGAACAACGGTTACGAGGAAGGGTTCCTCGCCGGTCAGGCCGATCGGCAAGATGGTTGGAACTTCAACTATCAGGACTCAGACGCGTACCAGGACAGCAGCTACGGCTATGACGGCTACTACGTTGATCTCAACGAGTATCAATACTATTTCCGTGAGGGCTTCCAACGCGGTTACGAGGATGGCTACAACGATCGCTATCAGTATGGCGCCTATTCAAATGGCAGCTACAGCATTCTCGGCGACGTTTTGAACGCGATTCTCGACATCACTCAGCGGTAAGACTGAACGCAAAAGGCAGTAGGCAGAAAGCAATAGGCAGTAAGCAGCGAGGGTATCGCGGCTTACTGCTTTTTGCTGTTCAATGACGCTCGCCTGCTTTGGCAGAGAAATTCGCGATAGCGCCTGCTGCTTTCTGCCTACTGGCTTCTGCTTTCTACGGCGCGGTCACCTTGAACACGGGATGAAGTTCCCAGGCGGCGCCGACACTTGAGTTACAGCGACCATGCCCCGACGGCAAGCCGCTGGTCGCATGCCACCCATCCCAAAAGGCGAGCCCCGTGAAACGCACCCGAGTCGGTGTGTCAAAATCCTTATTGGTGATGCTGTTGACCGACAGCAGCGAAGCGAGATCGGTGCGCGCGCTGGCAAACTGCGGACTAAGATTGGCCGGTGGAATCTCAACCACCACACAATCTTCGACCGCATCAGTTGCAGTCTTTGTGATCTCGATGTGAATATCACCATCGCCCACTTCATTTCGGGTGCGCCGCACAAAGCCAAGAACGGAAAACGGCTTCAATTCGCGGCCGCCTCGCGCTTTGCACCACGTGGAAATTGCATGTCCGCCAAACCCGAGCGGCGCCCATTGCAGCACCGCGTTCACGCTTGCCGATGTCGGCTGTGGTGTAAACCCGGACGTCGTAGTCTTCTGCCTCCAGCGATAGTGCGGTAAGAGACCACACGCAGGCATCGCCGCCGCCGTCGCCGTCACCATCAAGGCTTCCGTGTTGGGTGCCAGCGATTCCAGGTCGGGCACCAGCAGAAAATCGCCGTGAACCCAGCCGGCAGTGTTGGCGTCAAGCCGGACTTTGAAAAAGTTATTCTGACCACCCGGCAATTCAAGGACGACTTTCTGGTCCGCCGTCAGAGTCCCGACAAGTTTGCTTGTCTTGGAAGGCCCCGAACGAATATTCACCGCGCGTGCGACGGTTAGGATCACTTGTGCATTTGCTGTTCGTGAAATCGGAATGACGAACAGGAAGGTGAATCCGAGAACGATTGCAAAGAGGTTGGTGTGCCGAGTCGAGGACGTCATAAGCTTTTCTCCCAAACTGTCGTTCAACGTTACCGCCGCTGAGTTTGCGCGGATGCCAGCGAGAAAACCAAGGCGTGGGCGCCACCTTAATCTCCGGCGACACAGGTTTCCGAGCCAGCGGGTTAAGCTGAGCAATCGTGTCGCTAAAGGTTCCGTGTGAGTCGCCTGTGGACATTGTTTGCCATTTGGGATTGTCTAACCAAAAAAGGTTTCGCGCAAAGTATTTGCCGGCCAATGGCGCTTGGCAGGGCTGAGTACTGCAGAAAGCCGAAAGAGAATGCCGCAGATTAACGCGGATAACGCGGATCAGAAACGGGACATGGCCCAACCTGCAAGACTTTAGGGATGGGCGCAGTTTGGTTTTTCTCTGCGTAAACTCAGCGTGCTCAGCGTCTCTGCGGTGGAGACAATACGGAAAACACTCACCGCCGAGACGCTGAGCACGCTGAGGACGCTGAGGACGCGGGGAGAATTCAAACTGGGCCACTACCTTAGGGATGTCCTCTGTTTGGTCCGGAAAGGCATTAATGCGAACATAGTCGTTCGCTCCGCTCTTCATTTCCGATGAATCAGCATCCGCGCGCCAAAACAATGTTCCGTAACGCCCGCGAGCAGGGGCAACGGTTCGGTACTCGTGTGCGCTACGGTACGAAGCGTTTGAAGCGCCTGTCGCGTGAGCAGACTCTGGGCGGAATTTTTCTGTCGTTTCTGAAGATCGGAGTCACTGGCTTTGGCGGCGGCCTGGCAGTGATGACGCAGATTCGCGCTCTCGCAGTTAACCGGCGGCGATGGTTCACCGATCATGAATTTGCAGAAGCCTTCGCGCTGGCCCAAAGCCTCCCGGGCACCAACGCCGGCAACGCCGTCACCTATATCGGACTGCGGTTGCGTGGCTGGCGCGGTGCTCTGGTAGCCATGGCCGGGTTCATTTTGCCTTCGATGTTAATGATGATCGGGCTGGCTATTATCTACCGGCATGTGCACCATCTTGCCGCAACGCAACAGCTTTTTCATGGACTGAATGCCGCGGTAGTGGCGTTGATCGTGGTGACGGCGTGGCGCATCGGAAGCAATACGCTGGCGCGTCCCTGGCAATGGTACGTGGCGGTCCTGTCCACGCTGGCGGTCACCCTGCTCAGCGCCACGATCATCGAAGTGATCCTGGCCGCGGGATTAATCGGCATCTATATCGATTCGTTTGCAGAGCGCCGCTGGTATCGCTGGCGGCGAATTCGCCGTCTCTCTGCTCGGCGGCGCGAGCGACTTTTGGAACTTGAGCAACAGGCATATTTCGGGGGCGGCTACCTGACCAGGGCGCTCGCGGAAGAGCGCGTGCGGCGAATGCTGGAAGAAGAACAAACTGCCGACGAAACCGAAGAAACAAAGGAACCTCCGCGGCGGCTCGGTGGCTCGGTCATGTTTCTCGCCGGCATGCCGGTCCTGGCAAAGCTGGCCTTGTTGCTCGCGCTCTCGACAATCTTTCTGCGCATGGGTGCGGTTACGTTCGGAGGCGGCTTCGTGATGGTGCCGCTCATCGAGAATGAAGTGGTGCGCACGAATCACTGGTTGACCCAACAGGAATTCGCCGATGCCACGGCGCTCGGCCAACTTACACCTGGACCTGTCTTGATCACCGCGACATTCATCGGCTATCGCGTGGCGGGAACCCTGGGCGCGCTAGTGGCAACGATCGCAGTTTTTCTACCTGCGTTTTTGATGACCATCGCCGCCGGTTCTTCGTTGCGACGATTTAGATCCAATCGCCAGGTGCAGGCTTTTTTGAGGGGCGTGACGCCGGCGGTGGTTGGTTTGCTAGTGGCGGCGGCGTGGGGTGTCGGTCGCGCGGGAATTCATTCGTGGGTGGGTATCACCATCGCGGCAGTGGCTGGGCTGGTGCTGTTGCGTTACAAACCAAACCCGTTCTGGATCATCTTTGGAGCCGGCGCAGTGCGACTACTGGCGGGTTGGTTGTTGGGATGAGCGAAGAACAGTGGGCAGTGGGCAGTGGGCAGTGGGCGGTAAGTCAGAAGGCAGCGAATAATGACTTGATTAAGCATGAGTGGCAACATGCTCCGTTGATTCATCTCATTCCCTCAGATGTCCGTATTATTGAGTTGCTTGTCCTCACTTTTGCGTCTTTGCGTCTTTGCGCCTTTGCGGGAGAGTCTTCTTCCTGTGGTTAATGATCAAGAATTTCCCGCAAAGGCGCAAAGCACGCAAAGGATCTTGTCTTAGCTAGTGTCTTGCCTCAGAAACTCGACTAATTAATCAGTCATTGGAGTCCGTTAAGACAGGGCACTTGTGCCCCTCAGAACGGCGGACAAGTCCGCTTTCTAAACGACCGGAGGATACCGGACCGGCGGATAACGGACCGGTGGATAAACGGACCGGTGGATAAGAAGAGCAGAGGATAAGTCCGATTCCACTGAGTCCTTCATCAGAGCTTGCCCGTTAGAATCAGCACGCCGACCGCGATAAAGGCCACAGCCGAAACGCGCTTTACCCAAACGATCGGGACGTATTGACCGAGTAGCCCACCCACCGCCACTCCGATTGCCGAAACGCAGACGAGAGCTAAAGCTGCACCCAGAAATACCGCGAGCGGACGTTTGCTCTCGGCCGCCATGGTCATCGCTGCCAACTGCGTCTTGTCGCCCATCTCTGCCAGAAAAATCACGCCGAACGTGGTGATGAAAACGCGCCAGTCCATGTGCACTCCCTTTCGATCCTCAGGTTGATTGCTGCTGAATCTTACATCATCGCTAACGAAGTGTCCGACGAACTTTAGTTTGTCGTCGTGTCGCAGCTACCCAAACGTGTGTGACATCGTCCCTTAACCTCAGTGCGTACTCACCCAACGAGAGTGCATCACACCAAACGACAAACTAAAGATTTGTCGGACGCGTCTTCTTTGCGGTTCCTTCGCAAACCAATTACATTCTTCATCGCTTCATCACACTTTCTCGCTGGAGAGTCTTATGCCGCAGACGCCACACCTTGAACGCCATTTCACCGCCGGCGATGTCGTACGCGATATCGTCATCGGCATGTCCGATGGGCTGACGGTTCCTTTTGCGTTGGCAGCAGGACTGACAGGCGCCGTTACTTCCAGCGGCATCATCGTCACTGCCGGGCTGGCGGAGATAGCAGCGGGCTCGATTGCCATGGGTCTCGGAGGGTATCTGGCAGCCAAGAGTGACGCCGAGCATTACACCAGTGAACGCGAGCGAGAAAAACGTGAAGTGGCCGAGATTCCCGAAGAAGAAATGAGGGAAGTAGCAGAAGTGTTCGAATCGTACGGTTTGACGAGAGAAGAAACCTGGCCCATCGTGCAGGCACTGCGCAAGCGCCCGCAGAATTGGATCGACTTCATGATGCGTTTTGAACTGGGACTGGAAAAGCCGGATCCAAAACGAGCACTGACCAGCGCGCTAACGATCGCCGGCGCCTATATCGCCGGGGGCTTTGTTCCCCTTACGCCTTACGTCATCGCCCGCACGCCCTCATCAGCCTTGTCCTTCTCGATCGCCGTGACGCTGGTTGCATTGCTGATCTTTGGTTTTATCAAGGGACGCTTTACGGGAATGAAGCCGATACGCAGCGCGTTGCAAACTGCGCTCATTGGCAGCGCGGCGGCCGGCGCCGCATTTCTGATTGCCCGGCTGATCTCGACGTAGCAGGTTGGTGAAGAACGATCGATCAAGAAACCCGCACCATCCACGAAACCAAACTAATGAACACCTCATGACCAGCGAGGCGAGCCTCAGACCGCTCAGACAAACTTTGCGTGCTTTGCGTCTTTGCGTGAAGAGTTTTCCCGGTAGTAACGGTCACAACCTGGGAGGGAGTTTCTCACGCAAAGGCGCAAAGCACGCAAAGGATCCAGATCCAGGCGGCGCTCACGAGTGACAATTCGGAATGATGGCATGGCAAGTGCTGTTAGCGTCCTGCGGCGCGGCTATCGCGTTCTTTTGCCGCGGAATGGTGCGTTATGCCCAGGCTTCGGTGTTGAGCCACGGTTCGGTACGCCACTTTGGGCTCTGCCTGCCAGGACGCAAACCCGCCAGAGTCCGTCCTCGACAGCTCTGCTTTTTCAGCCATTCGACCCTCACTAACGTCCCGGGCGTCAACTGATCGGGCTGAGCTCCCGACGTAAATCAAATCAGAACCAGGGTGTCCCCAGGCAATTGAGGGTAGGTAGTGGGTCAGTTTGGTTTTTCTCTGCGTGAACTCTGCGTGCTCGGCGACTCCGCGGTGAAGAAAAGTGCGGAGAGCACCACCGCCGAGGCGCCGAGAACGCAGAGGACGCGCGAAGAATTCAATGGAGCGTTCTCCGGAACGCGAGACGACTCCGGCCAGATCATTCTTGCACAGCACTGAAACGATATGTTGAATAATCAAAGTGTGGGCCTCAGATTGGCAATTGCTTTCAGTTTCCTGATTGCTGTCTTGATCGGCGTCGGTTGGCTGGGTCTGAACCGCATGGGCCGGATCAATGGCGAACTTGAAAGAACAGTCATGCACCGCTGGAGCACGGTGCAACTGGCCCGGCAAGCCCTTCACTACTCGAACTTGAACAACCGGACAACGATGCAGATCTTTTTCCTGCAAGACCGGGCGGAAATAGATCCCCTCCTCGTCGGCAGGGCTGAGAACAGTGAACGGATCTCTGTTTTGTTAAAGGAGATCTGGGCGCGAAGTGAAACCCAGCAGGAGGGAAAACTACTGGCCGATATCGACGAGGCCAGGACCCCTTACGTTAACAGCTATAAGCACTCTCTCAGCTTGCTGATCGATGAAAAGCGGCCCGGCGCAGCCAGAGAGACAATGGTCAAGGAAACATTGCCGTTGCTGACCACTTACGCCGATGCCTGGAACGCATTTGTCCAATCTGAGGGCAAGGAGATGGATGAGGCAGTCGCCACGAGCGCCGCCCGTTACGTGGTGGCCCGCCGGTTGGCGCTGCTGCTGATTGTGCTTGCAGTCATATTGTCAGTCTCGATCGCCATCGCCATCTCTCGAAGCATGATTGGCGATGTTACTCGTCGCGAAGAGGCTCAGCAGGCCCTGGCAAAAGCCCGCGACGAACTGGAAGTGAGAGTCGCCGAACGCACTGTCGAACTGGTGACCGCTAACGAGGGATTGAAACTGGAGATCTTCGAGCGCGAGCGCGCTGAAGCGGAACGGCAGGTATTATTCGAGATCATTCAAGGGGTTGCCTCTACCGCCAATCTTGATGAACTGCTGCGCCTCATTCATCAATCGATCGCCAAAGTGATGTACGCCGAAAACTGTTTTGTCGCCCTTCATAACGAGCACACAGATGAATTCGTGATGGAGTTCTTTGTCGATCAATACGACACTGCGCCTGCGCCACAAAAACTCGCGAAGAGTCGAACAGCTTATACTTTTCGCAAGGGTCAGCCGATCCTCATGAGCGGGGCGCTCTTTCAGCAATTAGTCAACGACGGCGAAGTCGAATCTGTCGGAACCCCACCGGCATCGTGGCTCGGCATTCCCCTGGAAAGCCCGTGCGGAATCATCGGTGTACTTGTCGTCCAACACTACACCGACATCGACGCCTACTCAGAGCGCGACCTGGGATTCCTCAATTCCGTCGGCGGGCAGGTTGCCATCGCGATCGAGCGCAAGCGCGGTGAAGCGGTGCTGGCAGAAAGTGAGGCCAAGTTCAAGGATCTGTTCGACCACGCGCCGGTGGCCTATCACGAGCTCGACCGAGAGGGCCACATCGTCAAAGTCAACCTTACCGAACAAGCCATGCTGGGTTACTCAATTGAAGAGTTGCAGGGGCGGCACGCGGCGGATTTCATGGTTGAGAAAGTATCCCGCGAAGCCATCGAAGCGAAGCTTGCCGGAACGACGCCGCTGCAGCCGGTTGAGCGTACTTTCGTGCGGAAAGACGGCAGCCACGTGCCGGTGCTGATCCACGACCAATTGATCTACGACAAGACCGGCTGCGTCACCGGCCTTCGTTCGACGCTACACGACATCACCGAGCAGAAAGAGATGGAAAAGGAGCTGAAACAGGCACGTGACGTGGCGTTGGAATCAGCGCGACTGAAATCAGAATTTCTGGCAAACATGAGCCACGAGATCCGCACGCCGATGAACGGCATCATCGGCATGACCGGGCTGCTGCTGGACACCGGGCTCGACGCCGACCAACGCGACTTCGCGGAAACGATTCGCACGAGCGCTGATTCTTTGTTGACGATCATCAATGACATTCTCGATTTCTCGAAAATTGAGGCAGGCAAGCTGCAATTCGAAACTCTCGACTTTGATCTCCGCAATGTGGTCGAAGGTTCAGTGGAACTGCTGGCTGAGCGGGCGCGAGACAAGAAGCTCGAACTGGCCTCGCTCATTTACAACGATGTACCAACGGGACTGCGGGGCGACCCGGGCCGGCTTCGTCAGGTGCTCACGAACTTGATCGGCAACGCTTTGAAATTTACCGATTTGGGCGAGGTGATTGTGCGAGCCAGCAAAGATAGCGAGACCGAAGATAGCGTGGTCATTCGGTTTGCGATCAGCGATACCGGCATCGGCATCAGTGAAACGGCGCAGCGTTACCTCTTTCAGGCTTTCACACAGGCTGACGGTTCAACCACACGCAAATATGGCGGGACGGGTTTGGGCCTGGCCATCTCAAAGCAATTGGCGGAATTGATGGGCGGACAGATCGGCGTCAGCAGCACGGAAGGAAACGGTTCGATTTTTTGGTTCACCGCTGAATTCGGCAAGCAAGCCCGGACCAGCGAGTTTGCTCAAACACCAGTATCGAACCTCGAAAACCTGCACGTCCTGATTGTGGATGACAACGCCACGAACCGGAAGATTCTCGCGCATCAACTTGACTCATGGAAGATGACTCATGAGGCCGCCCACTCGGGTGCACAAGCCCTGGAGCTGCTGCGCTCGGCGGCAGCGAAAGGAGCGCCTTATGACCTGGCGATTCTTGATCTAATGATGCCGGGCATGGACGGTTTTGAGTTGGCCCGCAAAATCACAGCCGACCGGGACATTGGCGCCGTGCGCATGCTGCTCTTGACTTCGTACGGACAGCGAGGCGATGGCGCTACGGCCCGTGAAGCCGGCATATCTGCCTATCTAACCAAACCGGTGCGCCAGTCCCAGTTGTTTGACTGCTTAGTGAGCGTGCTTAACCAACCGCCCATTCCAGGTGACGGCCAGGCGGCAACCACAGAGTCTCCGTCAAAGCTGATCACCAAACACCAATTGATGGAGAAAAGACCTTTGACGCACAAGCTCATCCTGGTTGCCGAAGACAACATCGTGAATCAGAAAGTAGCCGTGCGCCAGTTAATGAAACTGGGACACCGCGCCGATGTTGTTGCCAATGGGCACGAGGCCCTGGAGGCGCTGAAGCGAATTCCCTACGACCTGGTGTTGATGGATTGCCAAATGCCGGAAATGGACGGCTATCAGGCCACGGCCGAAATTCGGCGGCGAGAAGGAACCACCAAACATACGCCGATTGTCGCCCTCACCGCGCATGCTCTCGGCGGTGATCGTGAGAAATGTATCGCCGCGGGAATGGATGACTACATTTCGAAGCCAGTTAATGCTGACGCATTGGAGCGAGTATTGGAGACTCTGCTGGCGGATGGCAAGCACAAGCAACTGACTGTTCAGAACTCAAACGAGGCTGCCGATTCACTGCCAGTCGACCTCGAACAACTGTATCAGGCATTGGGAGATGACCCTGCTGAAGTACATGAAATACTGGATCTCTATCTGGCCCAGATTCCTCAGAGTCTGGAGAAGTTAAGCACCGCGATCAGTTCGGGCAATGCCAAAGAGGTAGACCAGATTGCGCACAATTGTGCCGGCACCAGCGCAACCTGCGGCATGCTTGCGCTGGTGAGACCTTTTCGGGAATTGGAGCGCGCCGGTCGCGAGTTCAACCTCGAACAGGCTGGACCCATTCTCGATCTGGCTCGGACTGAGTTCTCCCGCGTCGCTGAGTTTCTGGAAGCGCACCTGCGCGAAGCGGTGCAGTAGCCCGACTGTCAAGGAGGGGCTCATCTGCGGCAGTCCGAGCCCTACTTCACAGTCGGGCTACTGCACCGCTGGCCGGCACAACTTCACGCTCACCACAGCGTGAACAGACACTTTCGCGGAATAGAGATCGGCCTGTTCGGGACAGTTAATCCGAGCGTCAGGGTGGGCGCCAATTGCATAGATCCCGCCCGAAATTGTTCCAGGATCAGTCGATCTCGCTGTAAGGTCGATCGATCTTACTCCAGTGTTAATTGCCATTGCTCCGCTGTCAGTTGACAATGCTCCGCTATCAGTTGAGATAGGTCTGGAATCAGTCGCCATTGCTCCGATATCAATCGGCATTGCTCCGACGTCAGTCGACATTGCTTCGAGATCCGGCGATCTTGCTGCAAGATCAGTTGCGCTTCAGGTCCGAAGGACCTGATACCATTCATTCCAAAACCCTATCAATCCGCGAATGATTTGAACGGATCTTGGACAGGCGTTGGGCTCGACCGTGTACGCGGCAGAACCCCTGTGCTATATTCCCACCCTGACACTGTGACAACTGGTTTGAGTTTCCCCAACTCCCTTCTGTTGCATCCATAAGTTCGGTGAAAGGAGAGTCAACGGGTCGTCGGTTGCGCCCAATTTCTGCCGGAGGCCGTCATATGAAAATCCTGCTTTACAACCCTGACAACGGGGTGACGCGAAACTTTATGCCGCACCTGTGGATGTTTCTGTTGCGCGCGCTGACGCCGCCGGAACATGAAGTTTTGCTGGTCGACGGCAACGCCAAGCCCATGAACCAACCGGAACTGGTGCGCTTTATCGGCGAGCAGGGAATCGGTCTGGTGGGCATCGGGTCGATGACCAGAATGATCGCCCGGGCCTATGACATCGCCGATGCCGTCCGCGCTACTGGTGTGCCCGTCGTCATGGGTGGTCCACACGTCACCGAGTGCGCCGATGAGGCTCTGGGCCGCGATGGCGGGCCGCGCCACGCAGATGCAGTGGCCCTGGGAGAAGCTGATGAAACATGGCCGCGCATCGTTAACGACGCCGCGCGCGGTCAACTGCAAGAAGTCTATGAGCCGGTGGACGAAACCGGCAAGGAACGAAAACCGAGCCTGCAGCCATACCCGCGGATTCCCTGGGATACGATCGATTTGGAACAGTTCGATCTGGTTCCCAAAGTCTTTCGCCCGCTGACTGAGCGGCACGGACACGGCTGGCGCACCTTTCGTGTGATTCCGATCGAGTCGGGACGCGGCTGCCCTTATGGCTGCGAATTCTGCACGGTCACCGGATTCTTTGGCGACTCGATTCGTTTTCGCACGAACGAGAGTGTCATCGACGAACTCCTCTTGCTCAAGCAGCGAGCGCGTCAGGACTCTGGCCAGATTTCGGTATTCTTCATCGACGATAACTTTGCCATCAACATCAAGCGCACCAAGTCGCTGCTGCGTGACATTATTGCGGCCGGAGCGCAACTGCCATGGTCGGCGCAAATCAGCGCGAACCTGCTACGCGACGAGGAGCTGGTTGACTTGATTGCTGCGTCAGGCGCGAAGTGGATCTTTATCGGCATGGAGTCGATCGATCCCGCGAATCTGGCAGACGTCAACAAGAGTTTTAATAAGCCGGGTGAATATGCGGAAGTGCTGAATCGTCTGGCCAAGCGCAACGTTTATGCGATCACGTCTTTCATCATTGGTCTGGATAACGACACGCTGGGCGTGGCCGAGCGAACACTCGCTGAGATTGCGAGCTGGCCGCCGGGCCTGCCCGTGTTCAGTCCGCTGACGCCACTACCCGGCACGCCGCTTTACAAGAGACTGGGTGCGGAAGGCCGCTTGACCCGGCCCAGGCATTGGTTGCATTACGACCAGTACAAAATGGCGCACACGCCTCTGAAGCTGACTATCCCGGAAGCCGAGCAGGAACTGTGCACGGCCTGGACCAGATCTTACTCGCCCGAAACTATCGAGAAGATCGTCGATACCCTGAGCGACAAACCGCTCGACGATCGCGTCATACATTTCTTCATGCGCATGTTCTTCCGCGGGATTTATTTTCCCCAGATGAACAAAGGCGCCTGGGTAAAATCGATTGCGCGAAATCGCCGGCCAATCTACAAACTCGTCAAAGGCGCCGTGGGCGCCTATCGCGAGTCACGCCGGAAACGATCAGCCGCTGACGGTCTGCCACAACCGACCTAGTGATGTTGGCAGCTCAACCGTAGCCTCGTTACAGAACCGGGAGCGGTAGCGACCGGGTGCTAGACTCAACTCCCGTACATTCTGGTGGCACACGGTGCAGAAAGCTGGTTGAGCATAGGACCCGGTCGCTACCGCTCCCGGTTCTGTAACTCTCCCGGTCGAAGCTGAGATATAATTGGCCGCGGCCAAAATCCCGTTCTCCCAAGCTCCCCAGCACCCAATGTGGCAACCCACATTGTCTTTCCGGATGAAATATCGCAAAGTTTCTGCTCGAGAGGGGCTAAATAATGGCAGAAAGAACCTACCCAACGCGCTCATATTCTTCAAAAGCAATCTCCGGCGAATCATCAAAAGGACGAAGTGTCGTGAGCCGTTTCTGGCTCCCAGCCGTCCTGGCTTTGGGACTCGCAGCCGGTGGCTTGACGGGCATCGTCGCCGCTTACGAACTGAATTATTCTCGCGCTGCCAGCGAAGTCGCCGCGCTGGCGACGTATCGCCCGAGCGTGGTGACGCGCGTCTATGCGGATGACGGCACAACCGTGATCGGCGAGTTCGCGTTGGAAAAGAGAATTCCGCTCAAGTACGACGAGATTCCTCCGGTGATGAAGAGCGCGATCCTCGCTGTAGAAGACACGCGTTTTTATGATCATATGGGCATCGATCCCATTCGCATTATTGGCGCTGGCTGGAAAAACCTCACTACGGGGAAAGTTGAGGGCGGCTCAACTCTCACCCAACAGTTGGCCAAGAATCTGTTCCTGACTAAAGAACAAACACTCAAACGCAAAGTGAACGAATGGGCGTTGGCTCTCCAGATCGAGCGCTACTACACCAAAAATCAGATCATGGAGTTGTACGTCAATCATATGTTTCTGGGAGCGAACGCCTATGGAATGGAAGCTGGAGCCGAGACCTACTTTGGCAAACAGGCAAAGGATCTGACAATTGGTGAAGCAGCGTTGCTGGCCGGCATTCCCAAAGCGCCGAGTGAATACTCGCCGCTGAATTATCCGGTGAAAGCCAAAGAGCGTCGCGATCTGGTTCTGGATTTGATGAGCAGAAACGGTTTTGCCAGCCAGGCTGAAACCGATGCGGCCAAAGCAAAGCCGATTCAGTTGGCCGACACCGCCTATTACCAATCGCAAATCAAGTCGACGCCGTATGACTATCCAGTCGAGTTCATCAGACAGGAGCTCGAAGACAAATACACCACGCGTGTGGCCCAGGGCGGTCTGGCGGTTTACACCACCATCAACGTCGAAGCGCAAAAGAGGGCCTATGAAGTCGTGCGCGAAGGCTTGCGCCGCTACGACAAGTCGCACAGCGGCTGGCGCTCGAGCTACACCACGATTCCGACAGCGGTCAGCAATGGCGCCGGCCCGGCTACTCAGGCTGAATTGACAAGCTACAAACATCCGGACTGGTACGGCAACGACTATCAGACTGGCCGCTACCTGATGGGCCTGGTGATGAAAGTCGATCAGGGGCGTGACGAAGCCACGGTACGCTTTGGCAACTACAACGCCACCGTGACGACCGCCGAAATGGGTTGGTCGCACCGCTTGCCCAAAGACGAATTCAAACCGGGTTACCTCGCTGAGTTCGACGTCAAGGAAGTCGACAAGAAGGCTCGCCGTTTGAAGGTTGAGCTTTCGCAAGTGCCCGCCGTGCAGGGAGCAATGATGACGCTCAATGCCAAGACCGGCGAGATCGTCACCATGGTCGGCGGCTATGACTTCTATACCAACAAATTCAATAACGCGATCCAGGCCTACCGCCAAACTGGTTCGGCGTTCAAGCCGTTCGTCTATACGGCTGCGGTCGAATGGGGCATGACGCCTGACACGACTGTCAGTGGCGCGCCGATCACCATTGGCCCGTGGCAACCGCACAACTACGACGGGTCGCTCGGTTGTGCAGATATGCCCTTGAAGACAGCCCTGGCCAAGTCGATGAACATTCCGGCGGTGCACCTTCTGCAAACCGTCGGCATTCAAACCGGCGCGCAGATGGTTCGGCGCTTCGGAATCAAGGTCCCGATGGCTCCGTATCTGCCTTCGGCGCTGGGCGCAACGGAAGTTCCGTTGGACCAGATGGTCTCTGCTTACTCGGCTTTTCCGAACAAAGGCGTGCGCGTTGATCCGCACCTGATTCGCCGTGTGCTTGATCGAGACGGCGCCGTACTCGAAGAATGGGAAAAGACGACTTACAAGGTGATGAACGAGTACGTTGCGCTGACGATGGTCTCGATGATGCGCGGCGTAGTCACGAACGGCACTGCCACCGCTGCGCTATCGCTCGGCGTGCCGCTCGCAGGCAAGACCGGCACCGTCAACGATCACACCGACGTCTGGTTTCTTGGCTACACACCGACCTACGTTACGGGAGTGTGGATGGGTTACCCGGGAAAGAAGAAGCCGCTGGGAAACGATATGACTGGCGGACATGGCGCGTTGCCCTTCTTCATCGACTTCATGAAAGACTTTCTCAAGGACAAGCCGAAGGAAGATTTTGCCAAGGCGCCGTCGATGCCCGAGGACATGAAGGAATTATTTAAGCAGCGGCAACGTGAGCTGCAAGCCGAACGCGCGGAGCAGGCGAGCGAAGCGAAAGATGAAGGCGAGGGCGGTGATGCCAAGCCACCCGCCGCCGGCACCGAACCAAAACTCGAGCAGGTAACCATGCCGCCTCCGCCAAAGGCCGATGCACCGGAACGGCCGGCTAAGACCGAACCCTCGACCCCGCGCAGCGAAGCGCCACCGCCACCCGTAACGCGTCCGCGGGAAACAGAGCCGCCAAAGAAGAAGGGCAAGAAAGGTGACGGAGAACCGTAGGAGATTCGCAGGTACAGGGCGCTACCGGATTTCAGTGAGGAGCACAATGAGTACGCAGACCATCAGTCAAGCAGGAACCATTCTCATTCTGCTGGCCTTTGAAGGGTGGCTGAACGCTCAATCAAAGGACCGTCCGAATACGGGCTCGCCCTCTTAATAGCTCTGCAACGACTGAGCCATTCTTTATGTCAATCTCTTCACTTGAGATGACTTCAATACTTCCTTTTGCATCTTGGCTGGTAAAGCGCAGAAAATCGAGTCATTGTTAACCCACTAGTCTTCCAAGCCAGTGCGGCAACATCTTTCGCCACCAGGGCCAGTCGTGATTCACGTCCGCTCCCCAAATATCGAGGGTGTGCGGGATGCCTTTGGCGTTCAGGGTGTCTGAGAGTTGGCGGCTGCGTTCAGGAGCTTCATAGGCGCCCTGTCCACTGAGGATCACAATCGCGTCGGCCTGGCGCAGAATTGGTAGGAAGTAATCGTCGTTCAGTCCCGGCAGATAGTCGAGGGGATTGTTGAAATAGACGTTCTCGTCAAAGTAGCCATGCAGGTAGGACTTGATGTCATAGCTCCCGCTCATCGCAATCGTGCCGCGAAAAACGTCGGGATGCTTGAAGTAGGTATTGGCGGCGAGAAACGCGCCCAGGCTCGCGCCTGTGGTGAGCGGACGAACGTCGTCCTGACCACAGTCCTTGCGAATCAACGGCAGCACCTCGTCGGTGATGTAACGATCGTACTGCGTCAACAACTCGGCTTTGAGGTGCGCAGGCATCTGCTCGTTCAGCAAGCTGTAACGATTGACGCTATTGATTGAATAAGCGCGAATCTGTCCTGCATCGATGAACGGGCGAATGGAATCGACTAGATAGAAACGCTCGTATTCCAGATAGTCCGCGGCCGCGGTGGGAAACATCAGCAGCGGATAACCTGCATGCCCGTAGGCCACCATCGGCATCTCGATATTCAAATTGTGACTGAACCAGGCAGTTGTTCTCCGTTCCATGTTAACTCCTTAGACGAATCAAGCCAGGCGAGAGATCTCGACCGACCGAGATTTTAAGAACTCAATCTTGTGACCTTTTGAAGTAGTGTGGCGCCAGGAATATTCTCGCAGTTTTTTAAGCAGCGCAAGGTAACATCGGATTCGTTGACTTCTCGCGGTACGGGGAGTAGCATCCGCCCGGTTTCCGATAACTCGTGAGGTCAAGCGGAGGTCGCTCAGGTAGTCAGATCTTCGTCTTGCATTCCCGACTTTCCAAGTCAACCCTTCTGCCGGGGTGCACTCCTCAAATCAAGACTACTTCCTGCAAAGGAGTTCCATCATGCGTATTATCATGAAACTTCTCTTCACGATCGTCATTGCTGTCGTTCTGGCTTTAGCGACCGAGGGCGCGGCGCGAGCGGATGCCCTCGTCTTTAGCAACTTTGGCCCAGGCATGACCTTCAACACCTCACAATCCTGGAACGTGAGCGGAACCAACGTCTTTGGAGGCCGCGTGGTGGCTCAGTCGTTTACGCCGTCGGCGGATTTCACCTTCACTAGCGCGCAACTGGCAATGGGAATTATCGGCGGGCCGAACGTTCTCCAATTGATGTTGATGACCAGCTCGGGCGGACTTCCTGGCACAATTGTTGAGACTATCACGCTGACAAATGCTCTAGCGCCCATCGGCACTGGCGGCATTGTACTTGCCAATTCAGCCCTCAATCCCCTGCTCAATGCCGGAACTCAATACTGGTTAGTTGCGTTTGCCCCGGACGACAATACATTCATGGGTTGGAACCTTTCCTTGGGAGACTTTTCGAGCTTCGTGTTGCTAAACGGCTCCCACAGTGTGACTGGACCCTGGGAATTCTCGGGACCAAGGGGAGCCTTTCAGATCAATGGTGCGCCGGTACCTGAGCCGGCTACCCTCCTTTTGCTCGGTCCTGCACTGGCACTCCTGGCGTTGAAAAGACATAAGCGCAGAAGAGTCGAGCGTCACTAGCTTGACGCTGATCAGTCCATCTGTTATAAAAATCGCTCTGCGCCCTGACATAGTTTCACGCTATGTTAGGGCGCTTATTCCGCAGTAGCTCAATGGCAGAGCATCCGGCTGTTAACCGGAGGGTTGTAGGTTCGAGTCCTACCTGCGGAGCCAGATTGGACGAAGGTCGCTGGAGTCAACACCAGCGGCCTTTTGTCTTTGCCATGCGGTGTTGGTAACGGCAAGCAGATCAAACGGTTGGCGAAACGTAGCGGTTAGAGTCCGATCCTTCCACGTCGAGTTCGAACACACAAAATCGAGCAATCGGCGCTTTTCGCTTGGATTCTGTTTTTCAAACAGGAAATAGGCCTTTTTCGAGAGTTCGAGCAGACGAACGCCGTCTTGAAAATAATTATGATTTGAGTCTTGGTGTTCGGCGATTTGATCCGTCAAACGCTTCTGAGCTTGTTTCCATTCTTGCGCTTTGCGTTCAAAAAACGCGGGTTCAATAAAACCATCGAGCCGATCTTCGTAAAGCTTATCGAGACGGTTCTGAATCTTGCTGTGTTCTGCTTGGAGTTGCGTGATCGCTTCGTCCCTGAATCGCTTCTCGTCTGCGTGGCTTTGATGTAGCGCTTCCGTTACCCAGTCCATGACTTCATCGTCGAAGACCAGACCCTTGAGTAAATCAGCGAAGCACCTTTCCAGAACTTCCTCGCGCGCGTAAGGTTCCTGACATTTCCCTTTGTTGCCGGTGCAGTGATAGTAAACGTATTTGCCTTTCTTCTTTTCGGCCACGAGCGCGCAACCGCAGTGCCCGCAGTTAACCAGGCCCGAGAAAGCAAACTCGTGCTTTGCCACCTTCTGCTTACTCGTGTAACGCCCATCGAGGATTTCCTGCACGCGGTCGAAAACTCCGGTTGGTATTAGCGGCTGATGACTACCGCGATATGTCTTGCCATTCCAATCGAAGTCACCCGTGTAGATCCGTTTGCGCAGCACGTTATTTATGTTGGATTTCGATATTGTCTTCCTGGCCCCACGCGAAACCAATCCAGCTTGTCGAACCCTTTCTGTGATTTCGGCGATTGAGCATTGCCCCGTCGCGTACCATTCAAAGATCTGGATGATGATGGGCGCGACGTCCGGGTCAGGCTCAATGATTCTCTTGCCGTTAGGCCCCATGACGTTGCGATAGCCCAGCGGGGCGAAGGATGGATAGATTGACTGTTCAGCCTTTTCGAGCATCCCTTTTCTGGTCTCTTCGGAAAGGTTGTCAATGTAATTCTTAGCCATCAAAACCTTGATGCCGTGCATGAACTTCTCGGACGAGCGCGAGTCTTTGGAAAGAACCACGCATTCTTTGACAAAGTGAATCTCTAAATCCAATTCGTCCATCGTTACGTAGTCTTTCAGATTGCGATAGAGACGATCCGTTTTCTCAACTAGCAGTACACGCACAGACGCAGAACGCTTGAGGAACTTGATCATCTCGTCAAAACCGGCTCGACCAGGCCTCTTGGCGGTCTCAACGTCGACGAACTCACGCACAACCCGGAAACCTTCGGACTTGGCGTATTGATCCAAGAGCTTCCATTGCGCTGGAATGGAGAAGCCTTCTTTTTCCTGTTCCTTTGAAGACACCCTTCCGTACTTAACGGCGTCTCTTGTTCTCATCGTCGCGTCTTCGGATTGAGATTGAAACCACTTCTTCATTTTCCGACTCCTATCAACAACCTGCCCAGCGATGCGCAAGATTATACATCGGCGAATGAACTGTGAGCCGTGTTCTTTTGCCTTCGCATCAACAAAAACGGAACGTGCCTGGGAGTATCAGAGGTGTGGATCGTGAGAAATGAATTAAGCAGACATTGCATAGTAGGAGTCGTCGGTTTCGCGAGCCGTCCCTTCTTTTTCGCGGGCTTCCCACTTAAGCAGCAGTCTAAAGAACCCCGCGACGTTCTCGGCGATCTCGCTTGCATTTTCGTCTGAAAGACTACAAGCCGCACGCGGCTGCCACGTCTCTTTCGTACGAGCAATCAATTGAGGCTCGGCCTGGGTTCACACACAGGCCAATCTCAAGCGGCGTGCCTTAAGGAATTCCGGCTTAGGTATTGATTAGATGATTGACTCGAACGCCAGTCCTGAAGTTAGGGCATTAACCGGAAATCAAGGGTAAGTAGTGAATTTGGGAGTAGCCTTCGAGGTTGTTGCAGAACCAGGCCTGTTGTGAAATCCAACGCGGTATGTATTTCGCAACAGGGTAAGTCGGCAATCGACGGGACGTTGCGATGATGCCTCATTCTGGTTCGCGGTCGGTACTATCGCCTTCTGGAGAGTAGGTCTTTGGCGATGATCTCCGAGCTCTGATCGGCGTCTGCTGTTATCTTCTTCCAAGTTGCCGCCGTGATTGGCTCTGGCCCAAACAACATCCTGAATCCATGTCCGACAAGGTATCGCACCCGAGCGATCTCCTCGTAGATCAGTCGCTGGTTTTTCGTCATGCATTCGCCCGTGCTTGCTTTCGCTAGCACCAATGTCCGGCACCAACTGCTCGGCGAACCGTCACCTGCGGCAATCGCCGCGCTCTCAGCTCGCGCGTATTCCTCATCCGTAAGGCGAAAGGCAATGGTTTTGATTTTCTTTGCGTCCTTCGATTCGCTCATTTCTCAATACTCCCGCTGATCAAATGGCTCCGAGATGGGCGTCTACAATGTCAACGCGGCTGTTCACAATGTTAACGGCGGCGTTTACAAAGTTAACGAGCAGCTTCTAAATTCGCTATCGACTCGTGTTAACAAAACGCATGCCACGTTTACGAACGTAAACGCCGCAGCCCCGAATGCAGGGGGTGACGTGTCAAAAACATCTCAGGTGCGTAGCGCCTACTTTCGCAATCATTTAACTCAACCAGAGGTACGCTACTGGCGCGACCCCGACTTGCGATGGGAGCCTTACCGACGGTGGACGAGCGACGGGTCTTGTGGCTTTGAAAATGTGGCTCCCCTCCTAGCGAAAAAAGTAAACGACTGGGTGCCCGAACGTTATGGGCAGTTCAGAACGTTGGGCCGCGCTAAATCGCGTCTCGTTGCTGTTCGCAAAGTAAGCGACGTTTTGCCGTGCTGTGCCGCTCAAAGGGTTCAAGTTTCGTCGTGCGGGGCTTTCGTTCATTGGTCTGTAAAATGCGTTTTCCCCCTTCCGTAGTGGCGACGAAGCACGGGTGGCGCACAGCGATGCACCTGGAAGGTCGTAACGAAGTGAAGAACCGGAATGGAGCCTGCGTAATGGAGGTTGCGTCGTTGGGCTCCCGTGCGAAGATCGCAACGAAGGAAGGGGGAAAACCTAAAAGCAGCATCATCTCGGCGGAATGCAGCGAAGCGGAATGCAGGCGAGGCCTTATTGACGTAGGTTGTTCGCATCCCCCATCACGTCATGCTTAACACTTGACTCCCGTTAATTTCTTCTTTATGGTTGACTAATATGTCACGTGAAGTGCTTGGAAACTTTGAGCTGATGGTTATGCTGGCCGTGATGCGTTTGGGCGACGGCGCGTATGGAGTTCCTATTTCCAGAGCCATTGAGGAGAGCACGAGTCGTGAAGTGTTGATGGGTAGCGTATACGCTGCTCTGGAGCGCCTGGAGGAGAAGGGCCTTGTGGCTTCAGAAGTGGGTAATCCGACGCCCGAGCGCGGCGGCCGGGCCAAGCGGTACTTCCGCATTACGAAAAAGGGACTGCGTCAGGTTCGCGACACCCAAGTCGCGCTGATCAAGCTTTGGCAAGGTATTCCTGCTCTGCAAGGAGGAACATGATGAAAATCTCACAACCGCCGATCCTGGCAACGAGGTTATTGGAAAGACTTGCTTCTGGTCCCCACGGCGATGCCATTCTCGGTGACCTCATTGAGCAGTATCGGCAAGGCCGTTCAGCAGCCTGGTATTGGCGGCAAGTGCTGTTGGCCATCCTCGTTGGTCTTGCGAAAGACCGTGTGCTCGGAGGGATGGCAATTCTTGGATCGTTACTTGTTCTTCTAATGATAATCGTCAGCGTTGGCCGTCATCCTTCGAGTCTCGGAAGCGGGCTGTTTCTCACGGACATCACGTTATTGGGCGCCTACGGTGCCTATTCGGTATGGGTATGGCGCCAGCGAGGTTTGAAACTCAGGCAGGCACTTACTGCGGGAGCACAAACTGGAATTATGTTGGGCGTGGTTCTCATCGCGAGCCATGCGATCGAGTGGTTCGCACCGTTCGGAAGCAGCACAGCTGTACAGCTTGTCCGTGGCGCTGGCTCCACGTTGCTGATGCTGGGTTTGCTCGGTGCGGCCGGCTCGGCGGCATGGCAACGCACACGATCTGTCAAATTGGCGATGATAGCCGGCTTATGGTGTGGGGCGGTAGCTGTGCTGATCTTGCTCAGTTTCGCTTTGACCTTGAATCTGGCCTTTGAAGCGCACGCTGTAGCGTGGCTTCACGAGCCCTTGGTCGCGAGTGGCATGAGCGATCCCGGTGCGTTCGTGGTGAGAAACTCCTTGGAGGCAGCATCCGAGATACTGGTCCGCGTGCCGATCGCCGCATTCGTGCTGTCATTCGGCGCGAGCCTTTCGAACGCGTGGATCACGAAGTGGCCGCGAAAGCTCGCCGTTCTGGCCGCGTGGTTCACTCCTCTGATCTTCGTGGCTGGCGCGGCCAGTCTCTGGTACGCGGACTCGCTGCAGCGTTCCGATCGACCGCCGTTTGTCATGGCTGGAATCCTGGCCGCTGGTATTGCTCTTTGTAGTGCTCATCCTATCTGGTCATCCCTTTCCCGCAGGCGCCGGGAGCTACCGCCGGCAACTTAGCCTGACTTTGTGGCGGGAGGGTATGAGCAAGCGATGACTGACTCAACTTGCCATAAAGGACTTCATTCTCCTCCTGCAGCACCCGAACCCGTTCCTCAAGTGTCTTGATCCGTTCTTTGAAACGGACCATCTGAGCATCTTTCGCGGAGTCGCTCTTGCTCGCTCCCGTCGTCTCGCGCGCAGTCGGGGCTGGGCCGAGTTGACGCAGCGAGCGAATCTGTTCGGCGAGATCGGCATGTTTGGAATCGTACAAGAAGGTCTTCGAAACCCGAGCCGCGTGACAGACTGTATTGAAGTTAATGGGAACGCGGTCAGCTTGCATCATGGTTATGGCGGCCATTACGCGGAACCGAGCCCGACGACTCTTCTCCGCGGCCAACTGCACAATGGGCTTCGTATTCCTTTTCACTTCGCTGGCTGGCTCCGGCGATTGTGTGGTCGCTCCTCTGCTGGCAGTTCCAACTCAGACAGAACCTTCTCCATGCCATCAATCTGATCCCCGAGATCGTTGGCATACATCTCCCAGCCTTTTTCTCGAGCGATGCCACGGCTCTTCTTTAGGTCTTCGAGCGTAGCCACAATCACCGGCGCGTGATCCGGCGTGGTGACCAACTTATGACAGGGCCCATTGTCTTTGGTGAAGCAGGCATTCTGTCCGTAGGGACACTTGGGTGCCTTGGCGTGATGAAGACAATAGCCCCAAGGCAACGAAAGCCGGCGCAAGTTTGAGACTACCCAGTCCAACTCACTTTCATCGCCTCGATCCAGTTGTTCCTTAAGAGCCACGAGCGCGACACCACCAGTTGCGTATCCTGACTGGACCAGTGCTTTGAACTTCTGCTTTAGCGTCTCATCGTATATCTGCGTGTAGTTCAGCGTCATCATTGGGCTCCTATGATCCAAATAAGTCATTACGTCGATAATGCTCATGCCGTTGTTGAGCATCTGCGTACCAACCGTATGGCGGAAGGCATGTGGCCTTAGACGAAAAACCTCACCGTCAGGACCACGCAGCGGAACTTTCTTTGAAAGCGATGTGAGTTGATAGCAAAGGCTCTCGAACTGATACAGGCCGTACTCTGTGCGAAAGAGATAGCGAGCGCCAAAGTGATCGGGTATCTCTTTGACTAACTCACGTTGCCTCTTGATCGCTTCGGCGACCTCATTGGTGACTGGCAGCGGCCGTCCTTCGCGTTTCATCTTGTGGTTATACCAACGTAGCCTGGGGTCGCCCGCAGCATCCCAGTCGAGACAGTCTTCTCGCAGATGCATGGCGTCTTCTGCACGCAGCCCAACCACACGAAGGATCTCAACGAGGTTGCGCGCGTAGGGATGCAGTAAATGCAAGTGAGCGTCCAGTTGCGCCAGCACACTCTCTGGTATCGGGCGTGGTCGTCGAAACCCGCGTCCGATCTTATCCTCAGGAAAGATCAGCGGGCGCACCGGCGCTTCCGGCCAGTCATGCAGCCGCATGTAGGTAAACATGACATCAAGAAAGCTGGCCATCTTTGCTCGCCGATAGGCGGTAATCGGTCGCTGCGCTCCGGTCTGATCGATCCAGTAAGGATGGTTCAAGGCCGGCTCGATCATCTCTCTCGTCAGGTGGGTAAACGAGTCTAAGTCCGGATAGAACTCTCCGAGACGAGTCAGGAAAGGCTTGGCGTGCTTCAGATAGGGCCTGAACGTTGCGGGTCGCCAAAACGGGACGCGCGCGCGGAAGTATCGTTTGATCAGATCGCGCAAGCGTTGGTTCGCAATGAAGGTAAAAACCAGCCTGAAGGTGCTCTGGTTCATGTGCTTGGGATAGTCCGAATACAAGCGTCGGAGATCCACGCGATCTCTGCCCCAGACCTTATCCGGGTCTTCTAATGCGATGGGACCAGGGATGAAGATCTCTTCTTGGCGTCGCGGTACTCGCACTCCGATACTCACCATCTCCGCGCGAAAGGCTTCATCTTTTACAGCCTTGAACCATTGTCTGGTTCCGGCGTAACCAAGCCGACGGCATAACTCAACGACTGAAAGAGATCGGTTCTCGTCATTTTGCAGAAAAATCCAGAATCGCCACTGTGCCTTTGTCCGTTTCTGTAGAAACTTCAACTCCTCCCGAGTCAATCGAGTAATCACGTCGCTTCTCCTGAAAGTGCTGCCACTTCTTTTCCATGTCCTCGTCATTAAGGTGGACATAGGTCATGGTGCTGTGGATATGTGCGTGGCCTAGGCGCTTTTGCACGTAGCTCACGTCCCAGTCTGCACGGATCAACTCCGTGGCATGAGTGTGCCGTAGCATGTGCGCATGGAGTGGAAGTTCGTTCTTGCGGCTGTAATGCCGGAACATTGCTTTAACCGCGTGGCGGCTCAGCGGGCGACCGTAAGTAATCCTGCTGCGCTTGTCTCGCGCCGTTTTCTTGAGGACGACGAAAAGGTGGTCCGTATCAAAGTTGTGCTTCAAGACGAGATGATCCAAAAGAGCCATCAGCCCAGGCGATAGATCGATGAAGCGCTGCTCGCCATCACGCATACTTTTGGCCAAGGCATCGTTGTCCAGATCGCGACGGCGCCGCACCCAAACTCCATTGCGATGAAACTCGATGTCTTGTAACCAGAGCCCCAGCACTTCCCCAATGCGCAGTCCGCCCTCACGCATCAGCAACAAGATGCATCGGAACTGTAGGCTCTCCGTTGATGAAAAGAACCGCGCGAAATCGCTATCCTTCACTGTCTTGAATCGGCGCTCTGGCTCTTTGAGTTTGAGGCTGCGCTTGATGGTCCTTCCGTGTCCCAAATGGACAAGGAAACGCTTGAACCCGCTGTAGCGATCGGAGATCTGTTCGTAAAGAACCGGGTTCTCGAGTTGCGTGCCGCGCTGGATGTGATATCGATAGAAGCTGCTTACGGCCGCCACGATCGTGTTGACTGTGCGCTCACTCAAATAGCTCTCATTCCTCCTGGTTCGATCTCGTAGCCACTGAATGAAGTGAACCAGATCGTCCGGCCTGACGCTGCGCCAGCCGATGTGCTCGCGCTCCAGAAAGACAAAATAGCGAGCAAGATGGCGGCAGTAGTTCTCCAGTGTGTGCGGAGACTTCTCCAGTGCCGCCAGATGGTCTAGATACAACTTAACCGGCTCAACAAAGTCGCAGCATTCATCGATCAGATAGAGGCGCCTCCGCCCGTCAACCGTGGCCCAAACCGTCCGCAACATGGATGTCTGCTGATGTCAGCCTCTAGCCGTAGCTCACCGGCAGCTCGGTCTCGCTCCGCTCGCCCTCGCTGCCGGCGAGCCACGGCTGGGGCGATAACGAAAGCAAACAAACCTGTGCGACAACGGCCAAATCCTTCTTTGCTGTAAGGAGACGGAGAATACAGACACGTTGTTAACTTTGAGAAAAGGAAATCTGATCTTTCCATTAACAAGTGCGCGACGTACGAAGTGTATTCAAAGGAAGCAGTTTCCTTACCTTCCTAACCAGGTCTTTCTTCTCTCCCCATAATGCTCCGCACACCGAAGGGCGAAACGCAGTGTAGCACTCGGAGCGCAGCGCAGAGTTGTGCGGATGGGCTGTCGTGCAGAATAGAGCGCAGAGGGGAAAGGAAGGAAATCAGAAGCATCATCCTAACCGCGGTATAGGTTCTTCAGTCTTTCGACTCAAGTGTTCTAAGGCGTGCAACATCACTGATTTGTTGCAGAGTCTCTGTTCTGACACTTGCTGCGTAGTGCTCCTCATTGGCGTACTACGGTGCAGTTGTGATATCTAATCAGTCGCTCGGCTGACAAAGGGTCAAGTTCCTACATGACGCTTGTCAACGAACCTCGAGACGCGCTTTAATCCATGCCAACCGACCACGTAAAAAACCGCACATTCAAGGAAACGCTCAGCGGCACCGTTCGCTTCAAGATTCCATTTTTCCAGCGTGGTTATCGTTGGGAGAAGAAGCAATGGGACCAGCTTTTCATCGACCTACAGGAACAAATCATCGAGGAACTTGAGAGGGGTTCCACCGTCGATCAAGTCGAACATTTTTTTGGGCCCATCGTCGTCATGGAACAAACGGGAACGCCCGAATTGAAGGAATTCCTCGTGATCGATGGTCAACAGCGGATTACCACGATTTACCTCCTTCTGGGAATTATTCGAGAACAAATCCGCGCCAAGAAGCACCTGTCCAGCGATGCCCAGGGATACCTCGACGACCTGAAAAAGTATATCTTCAACGATGTCAGCGGGGGCGATGACTACCTGAAGCTGAAGGTCTTTTCCTCGAAAGGCGACCGCCTACCGACTTATCGCGTCGCGTTCGGTAGCGACACGAATCCGAAAACCCCCTGGCTTCAGACCGATCTCCAAATGTATGTGCCCGGCAAGAACGGAGTTGATGCTTTCCAGAAGTACGCCTTCAAAAAACTCAAAGCCAACTTTTCGGACGTGCCCGCCTTGTGGCAATTGGCTCAGGTGCTGTTAGGCTGCCTCAAGATAGTGTGGATTCCTCTCGACGAACAGAAGGACGACGCCCAAGCGATTTTCGAGAGCCTAAATGATAAGGGTATGCCGCTGACGGCAAGCGAGCTTCTCTGCAACTATCTGTTCCGTCCAATCATGGACGCCAAGGAAAACTCCGAGGAGCTTCATAACAATCTGTGGCTTGCCGGAATCCGGCTGCTGGATAATGACGACCGATTCGAGGACTACTTGCGCCATCTGTTCTCAATCGGGGAGACGAAGATGGTCGGTAAACACCGAAAGGTCTATGTCCACTTCAAAGGGAAAAACCGAAACCTGACTTCAGGTGCGGCAAAGCAGCATCTTGCCGACATCTTTGCGGGCACTTCGCTCTATCGAACTATCACGGACCCACTTTCCTATCCTCACAAGAACGAGGCTGTCAACCAGTTGCTGATTTCCGTTGGCAACACTCGCATGGAGACCAGTACGCCATTCGTTCTTTCCGTGCTCCGGGCACAGGCAGACGGAGCATTGAGCGATGACATGACACGGGCGATTCTGCGTGAAACGCTGGTGCTCCTCGTTCGTCGTAAAATGACGGAGCTGGCGACAACGCAGTACGACGTGATGTTCCCATCACTGCTTGGCAAGATCATCAATGAGCCGAATCCGATCAAGGTGCTCCATGAGCGATTCAAGCATCATGATGTATGGGTGTCGAATGATGGATTCGAGGAAGCGCTAACGAACAAGACGGCTTACCGCAGGAATGATCTCGCTTTCTCCCGCATGCTGCTAATGGAGATCGACAAGAGATTGCAATCTCATGGTCAACTTCCTGACTATAGTACGGTCGGCACGATCGAACACATGATTCCGCAAACGCTCGATGAGCGATGGAAGGCATATTTGGGCGCGGAAGCCGACGACGATTACTTGCCTATCGTTATCAACACGATTGGCAATCTCTGCCTTTTGAGTGGCCCAGCTAATAGCGCGGCTGGTCGAGACCCATTCGAAGCCAAGAAGGAAGGGTATTCGCCGCTGACAGCACTGGCTCGCCAGATCAAGGAATACACTGGACACTGGGACATGAAGGCAATTCGCGATCGCTCGCAAAAACTAGCGAAGGAAGCTGTCGAAATCTGGGCGTGGGCAAACGTGTAACTGCCGCGAGGGCCGCCGACCCAAAGCCCAAACTTAACCGAGAGCGTCATTCTGGTTTCCCGCGCTTCCAAGGTTCTTAGGCTTGACCCTAACCGCAACTAATGGTGGGCCGTGCGGACAAGCGTTCTTTGCAAACCCGTCGCCTTCTGAATAACCACAGGCAAAAGTCTTATATGTCACTATCGCGTGTTCATCTGCGTGGTCAACGCTTCCCATGCTTGTGAGAGGCGATTGACAGTAGGGGCATTCATCAACTCGTGAAAGCCTTCTCCGCATACTCTTCCATTAAATCTCTTAGCACTTCGATGCCAGCATTCAGCGTGGTGATTTCCGAGTGCTTCTCCTCAATAAGTCTACGATTCGCTTGGTCATCGGCATCTAGTTTTGAGAGTTCAGATTCAAGCATTCCTATCTTTCTATAATATCTATCCAACAACACGTCGGAGGTAGTAGTCCTAGCAGCTTCCAATTGCTTTTCAAGGCCAATGGTCCTTTCTCTCAATAGTTCAATTGTGGCGTCTTTCTCCTGAACAATGTGCTGGACCATTGAACGATAAAAGCCATAGAGACCGCCAAGAAAGATGATCACTGAAGCAATTTGCGTCGTGAGAATTATGCTGTTTGACACTCCTAAGCTCCTCGTATTGGCGAACGGCCCAAAGTCAATTGGATGAAGGGCGGACTGTTCTCATTTCGGATTGGCCGTTAAGTAATCGTTGACGAACTTATCAACATAGTCACCGATTCCTTCTCGGATGGTGCGTATGTTTCTTTTGGTCGTCATTCCTACGGCACTATTCGACCACGTTGTTGCCAGAAATACTCTGTTATCTGTGGAATGATACAGAGTGACTGTTTGCTTGAAATCAATCTGAATGGTGTATGCGTAAATACTTTCGCCGAAAACTTTGGTTAGCGCCTCGTTCTTGGAGGCAAGAAGCGTAACGGACAATACTGGCCTTCGTGGTAACTCTTTTGCTTCGTCGATTGTGAGCACTCGAATTCCTGCCTTTCGCAGCCGTATTTCTACGTCGGTTCGAATTTGCGCTTCAGTAAGTCCATCCTTATCCAGGCTGGGGCTATCTTCCGTCAAATTCAAATACACGTGGACACCCGAAAGGCCCTTCAGGCTTTCCTTTTCAAGGGGGTCATTTGATTGAGCGGACAGAGAAACACTCGCGAAAAGCAGCATCGCCAGCGCAAAGAGTATTCTTTTCATTTTGTCTCCTGAGTTTAAGGCGTTCCGTTACCGATAGTTGAGCGATTTTATCACGATGACAGCTTTGTCTTTCGGTTGACTGAAGAGCCACTTGGGCACGAAAAGTCTTGTGCTATACTTTCGACCATGGAGCAGCAAGAACTAATCGAGAAAATCAAGCGACTTCCTCAGGATCGGGTCGCTGAAGTTGAGAGTTTTGTGGACTCCCTGGCGCGGCGCGAACACAGTAGCCATCGACTGAATCTTCACCAGGCACTCTCCGATTACGCCATTCAACACGCGGGAACGGACGCCGATCTCGATCCCGAGCTTGAAGCCGCCGCGACCGACCACTTGCTCGAACAAGCTACCGAACAATGAAACGGGGCGAAGTTTACTGGGCCGATCTCGCTCCTCGTTCAGGATCCGAGCAGCAGGGCCGACGTCCGGTCATTGTGATCTCGCACGACGCTTTTAATCAGACTCAAAGGTGGCGATCTATCATCGTTGTCCCGCTTTCCACTTCCGTGGCGCAAGCCGGGCGCGGGCCTTCTGCGGTGTTGCTGCCACAAGGCGCGGCGGGTCTGGGCCAAGACAGTGTCGCGCTCTGTCATCAAGTGACCACTCTCGATCGCTCGAAGCTCACCCAACGAATTGGCGAATTGAATTCAATAGAGTTGAGCCAGGTCGAAGATGGTCTCAAGGCCGCGATGGACTTGCCGTTAAGGTCTGGTTGACTAACAAGGCAAACTACCCGTCCTTATGACGAACAGGTTGAAAGTACATGGCTGATCCTTCAACGAGTCTGAAACTACTGGTAGCTGCAATCACGAGTCGAAGTCCGGTGTCGTTTCACTATGACAAGGCAGGCAAGATTCCGGGGTTACGCATCGGCAACCCTCACGCAGCCTTCGTACTGCAAAGGAAAGACGGAACAGAATCAACCAAAATCGACATAGTTCAAACCGCCGGAGTTAGTGACACAGAGCCGCCAGCTTTTCCCGAGTGGCGACGATTTGATTTGGCTGATATTTCCAGAATTGTTGTTCGAGAAGTAGAAGGCCCGTTCCGAATAGATCCACGCTACAAACCAGACGCCGATCCTTATCGGTTCGCAATCGCTCAAGTTTGATCGTGTAAGACCGACGATCCGATTTAGAGGGCGTATCGTCCTTGCCGCAGAAGTTCAAAAGTCATCTTCATCTCCATCGTGGGCGCATAGAAAAGTTGCGAAGAGTGTCCACTATGGGGAGCCAGATTTTGAAGAAACATGAAAAAGAAGCGAGCAGCACGCAAGCTGCTCGCTTTTGTATTTCTTCAAAGGTTTTCTCTAGCGCTTCGGGATTACAAACATCAGGGTGACCTTGAGCGATTCTTGAGTCTGTCTTCAGTCTTCCGCGCTGGCTCAAGCCGCATCCACCCACCAGAACAAACTGTACGCCCGGTCAGCGCATTTACTAGCTCGACGGTTGCACAGACTCCGCACAATGTCGCTCTCAAAAGTCTGCGTAAGCTCTATAATGGCCGCCATTGCCAAGCTCGGCATCTTACCGAGGTCTGGAGGTTCTCTTGCGACGTTAGGAGAGGCCCATGAAGGGACGATATGTTTTGTTGCTGCTGACGCTTATCCTGCTGTTTCCCCAAACCGCATTAGCGCGGTCGGCGCTGGAGTTCGGTACTCAGGATACGATCACAGAGATTCAGCCTCTTGCCGGAACCGACTATGTCCTCTGCTACAAGTACCACATCAACTATTTCATCGCCGGGCTCTATCTCTCCGACGACGGGTACGTTTTGCGAGAGAAACCAAAGTATGACAAGCACTACATGTTTACCACGCCGGACAAGTACCTTCCGCTAACGGCAAACAAGATAACCGAGTTGCAGCGGTCCGGAATCTTGCCAAATCCGTTGCCGAAATACTCTATCCCGAGATCCGCTTATGTGGATGGTTACGCACTATGGGGGATTCTCCTGGCGACGGTGGTCTTACTTCTCCTGCGATACCTGGTGCTCCGCGTGTGGGACCGGTATACGGCGCCGGATCCCTAGCCGCAGCCCCTGCAGTACTGACCAGAGTTACATTCAGAGAGGTGCAACGGCGTTGAAGCGACTCTGTAAACTGTGGAACAAGCCTGAACTAGCAGCTCAGCACGAGGTCACGGGAAACTAACGCGACCGGTCGTACTTCTCCTCCATTGGTAACTGAGTACTGGTTGCAGTTTGGTCTTTCATTCACACCGAGGCTTCAGCCCGGTGCGTCACCTGGCTTTGGAAACCGCACGCTGAAACCGCGATTTCCAAAATTAGTTTCTTGAAGAGGAGCGGCCCGGTCGCTACCACCACCCCAGGCGGGATGCCCGCCTGGGGACCCCGGTCCGCTCCCGGTTCTGTACCTCACTACGGCGAGCCGCTGCATTCCGCGTTACTGTGTGTATGCGCGACGCCGAACCTGTCCTGATATTCATTCGAAGTGATGAACGCACAAACCATTGCGCGGAAGTTACTCGGCTGAGAGTCCAGTACATTGAGCCAGAAACTGTAACCCGAATCTTCCGGCTCTCGGCGCAGGTAGCCGAAGTATTGAGCCAACACAAAGGCCCGGTTGAATTCTGCGTTCTTGAATTCGTTGTACTCAACCAGCTTACGCAGCACGCGTGCACGACTGTCGCTTTGCGCGCTCCCGTTGTTGTATTCGGCGATCAACTCGCTGCGATGAGACGTAAGATTGACTCCCGAATTGTTCTGCACATTCTGAATCAGAGCATCGACGAAGCCTGGTCCATCCAGCGAACCCGGATAGTGAGCAGTAAACTCACTGCGGTCGACGAACTCCAGCGTGTAGGCGGCCTTCTCGGCATCGAGATCGCTACCCGCTAACAGCCGGCTACGATCGGTCATGAACTCAACGTAAGCCGGTCTGCGGCCCAGCGCGGACTTGAAGATGCGATAGACATAAAAGCCCGTCTGCTGGAATTCCTGTTCGATGAAGAAAGCCGCACTCACGCCAATTCGCTGGCGCCGGATGCAAGCGACGTCATTGCCGCATTGCGTGATTTGGCCGGTCCAGTAGCTCTGGCCTCCGGTGTCTCCCTGGCGATTCAGAAAGTCGTGATAGTGTTCGCACACAAAAATCGCCGCATCATCGATCACGTTTGTAGTCGTCGACGTCGAGGCATCGTTGTCTGAAATGTCCACTGTGGTCGAGCTGTCCGGCCCAAGCAGGGCGCCGCCCTTCGCATTGCTGAGACTCACTGTGAACGACTCACTGCCTTCAGCAAAACCGTCTTCGTTAACCAGAATCGTGATTGTCTGGGTTGTATCGCCCGGATTGAACGTCAAGCGGCCGGCGGCAAATTCGTAATCGCTCTGCTGTTTTGCGGTGCCGTCGGCGGTTGAGTAGTCAACCGTAGCGGCAGTGGTGTTTGCGCCTGAACGTATGACAGTGACTGAGGCCGCCGTGCAGCCTTCGGTGGTCGAGAAGCTGGGAGCGCTGAACTGGATAGTTGACGGCAGCGGCGATGGGCTGGGGGTCGGTGAAGGACTGGGAGTCGGCGAAGGAGTCGGCGTGGGCGTGGGCGTCCCTGCTGGACAAGCAGCATTTCCGACCAACTGATAGCTCATTCCCGTATATGGATCCTGAGCAGCGACGCCACTGGTCGTGTCGATCGCTGAATTAGACCGCAACGTGGTGCCGCCGTTGCCTGCGAATGTACGGCCGATAAGCGAGCCGATAACGTCGCCGGCTTTGACGTTGGCAATCTTATCGGCGGCCAGAACAATCGTGATTACGCCGCTGGTCGTATCGACCGAGCCGCTGTCCGTTGGTCCAATCAGATTGGGTATGGCGGTATTTGCCGGGACAGACTCAATCGTTGTGACCGTTCCATATTCAAAGGAAGGGACACCGGCGTTATCGCTGTTCATGCCTGCGTAGTATGAACCGGTAAACGGCGTTGTGGAGTCCGGTGGAATCGGATAATTCCAGAGGATGCGCCACTGCCGATTTGGCATCAGCGGCGTGCTTAGACCGGCGACCTTGAGCTTGAAAGTAATCATCTCCTTACCGGCAATTACATTGTCGCCCATGCGAACTTCCAGTACGTCCAGATCGGCATTGGCGGGCGCAGACTTCTGATCGCCGGCGGGATCCACCACTACCTGCAGGCCATTGCATTGCGACTCGCCAACCGGTGAAGACTTCACTTCGTTACTGCCACAGGATGTTCCCAGAGCGTTAGTCGCCGTGACTTTGTAGAAGTAAGTCGTGTTCGTATTAGCAGTCGAGTCGTTGAAACCCGTGGCCGTGCCGGCGTTCGCCAGGAAAGTTTCGCCGCCGCTTACCGTTCCACGCGAGACGGTGTAGTTAGTTATTGCTGAGCCGCCATTGTCCGATTCGGACCACGTCAAATGAGCGATGCCCGCATCGCGCCCAACCGTGAGATACGGAGCCCCCGGCAGCGTTGGTTCAGCGGGATCAGCTCCGGCAAACAGACGCCGGCCGCCGGTCTGCCGCGCAATCGCCGCCACTTCAGTGTAGGAATTGCCTGTCGCGCCTCCGGGCGCCTGGACGCACGCGGCCCCAGTGCAACCATCCGCATAAGCCACCAGAATTCGTCCCTGCTTGTCTACATCAATGCCGATGAAGTCGAGCAGGTTGCGATGTGGAGGCGAACCACCACCCAGGTGAATACCATTGCGCTGCACCGGATCGTTTGGCGTAGCATCAGAAACCAGCCAATGTGCGCCACCGTCGAACGTGGTCGCAATGTAGAGATGCCAGATTCCGGGAAAGGCCTTGTTGTCGGGCGCACCACCGGTAGTTGATCCCAGGAATGCATAAGCAGCGCGATCGTCATCGCCGGCTACGATCGTGGGAAAGGCAACGGCTTTCACTCCGACAAGCGATCCAACATCGAAGCTGTTTTTCCACGTAAGACCGCGATCGTCCGAGACGGAAACGCCGGCGACACTGTCACTACTACCAAACGCGGCATAAAGCCGCCCGATCGGCTTGTTATCCAACGCCTTGACGACATCGCCGCGGCCGACGGCTACCGCCGGATCGCTGCTCGAAGTATTGCTGCCGGGAATGCTGCGAATGTTCCAGGTTGTGCCATTGTCTTCGGACACAACCACCACGGTCAGCCCTCCGCAACTTCTGTTGGGAACGTACACCGTTCCGTCTGGTCCAACCTTCACGTGGCCGTGGATGCCGACACAGCTCGTGTTGGTGCCGTAAATTGGAACGCCCGCGCCAAAGGTCAAGCCGCCGTTGTCGCTGCGTGCGCAAAAGGCGGTCACGATGTCCTGCGAACAGTAATAGACCGCGTGCGGATAAACCGTGCCGGTTAGCGGTGTGTGAAAGGGACCGGCCCCGATGGTCTGATGATCTACGCCTGATGGTATTCCGCCACCCTGGCTCGGCGTCCAGGTATCGCCGTCATCGTCTGTGAATGCAGTTAAGCTATCTTGTCCGGACAACTCAGAAGAGAAAGTACGACTGGTCTCTGGCGTTTGCGTGTTGTATCCGTGATCGGTAAAGAGAATCGGGTCGAGACTGTCCGCATTGTTTGGCGCGCTCTTATCTTCCCACGTGGAGGTTGGTGATGTTGGGCAACTGTCATCAAAAGTGACGCGGAATGTCGTTAAATAAGAAATGAACATCGCTCTTCCGGTCGTCCAGTTGACGCCTATGGAAGGCTCTCCCGCATCCACACCTTTGGCCTGCGTAATCAAACTCGATGAGGGATACAGATTTTGAAATCGAGGAGCGAGGCCGGTTCCCTGTGGCGCGGGTGTCAACCCCGGCACCACGCTGACGGTTCCCTGATATTGATCCTGGCCCGGCGCTACTACGGCGTAAGCGACGTGCACAGTATAGAGACCAACACCGGTAGCGCCAGCGTCGAGATACGCGGTTTCTTCGGTTCCCGGCTGGCCCTGATTTGAACCTTGCGCGGCTACTGGACCAGTCAGATCACCTTTGTGGATATAGAGATCGTAGTCGTGAGTTTGCAGCGACCAGGTGATCTTCACTTGCGCAAGTTTGCCGGACCAATTGGCCTCGGTCCCGGAGAGCGTAAGCGCAAAGCTGTCGCAATTCTTAGCCGGGCCACTGTCGATGCAATTGCCCTCGCCGTTCGTGGCGCCCGTGCCGGTCACATCACCGGCCCATGTCACGTTTGGACCACTGGGCCCGATCGTTCCCGCCGCCGGGCTGGCTGCCAGAGTATCGAGAAAAGGAACGACGCAAGCGCCGATCATCAAGCCGGCCAAGGCAACTACTATCAACCATCGGATATTCAGACGTGCTCGCCGGCAATGCTGCTCGAACTTCATCATGATGCACCCCTCCCCGCAACCGGCCGGCGGCAAAAAGACTGACCACCGGGAAAATGAAAACTTGTGGCTGGCGATTAGCTGCGCTCCGGTTTTCATCGTGAGGATAAAGATCGCTCTTGAGAAAAGCTTGAGAGATTGATCGGCGTTTTTCGTTTCCGGAAGTCCAGCTCAAGTGCAAGCAAAACGTAATCGAATTGTCGATTTCAGACGAACCGATTGTGGACCAGCGTTCAACTTGCGAGCTGGAGACTGTTTCGTCACTGGGACCGCGGCCGTCCCGCCCGCCTTTTTTGTTAGCAGGATTTCAACCAACTTTGAATTAGTGGCTGCGAGAGTAATGCGGGCGGGACGCCCGCGGTCCCAGTGAAGGCAACTCAAGATTCACTCAATATGTCTGAAGGACGCAACCGCCATGCGGTTGAACACCTCATTCAATCTTTCCCACCCTCAACCTTTCCTCAACCACCAGGTCGAAGAGGAAACCCATCGTTTTGCTTAGGGATTCTGCGGATTTTCAGGTCGGCAGTGGCCTCAACCTTTTCTCAAGCCTCATTCAATAAAGTTCGATTCATTCCGGGGAAGCTTTCGGTCCTTTCTAAATTTGAGGGCCACTCAAAGGAAGAACGCGACGTTCATTAAAACTTATTGAGGAGACAAACGAAATGATCAGAAGAACAGCTACCGCGCTCATGGCCGCGTTGCTTATCTCTATTGCCGTCCACGCGGCCGCTGCCGCCACTATCAGTCCGGCGCTGCAATCGAAACTTAGTCAGGTGACTAACTCGGCCAGTGTGGGTCTGGTCATTGTGGCTTTCAATACCAACAACGGATTGAGCGCCGCGCATATAAATATTCTGCGGGGCGTGGGAATCAATAAAGGGACGACACTGCAACGCCTCGGCATGGTTGCGGTCACAGCCACCGCGGGACAGGTTCGAGCTTTAGCTGCGAACTCGGCAGTGCGCTCGGTCTGGTCCAACGATCGGCTCAAATACTTTGATAACGAATCCAGCACGCTGACCGGTGTTGACCGGCTGCGCTCCTCCGCCGCTTTTACGGCGGCGAATGGCGGCCTGCCGGTGTCCGGCAGAGGCGCCTTCTCAGTCGTGATCAACGACTCCGGGATCGATGCGCGCCACGACGATCTCAAGCTCGGCACACACGTTATTCAAAATGTTCAGATCGTCACCGACGAGCAGACGAACAATTCGGCGGTCAATGCTCCCGAGCTCAACGGTTTCTTTTCCCTGCAAACGATTGAGAACGTCCCCGATACCGATCTGAATGTGGGCCATGGCACTCACTGTGCGGGCATCGTCGGCGGCAACGGTCAGGATTCCGGCGGCAAGTACGCGGGTGTGGCTCCGGGAGCGAGATTGATCGGTACGGGTTCCGGAGCAGTACTGTTCATCCTCAACGCGCTGGGTGGTTTTGAGTGGTCGATGACCAATCAAACCACGCTCGACCAATCGTTTCAGCCCTATAACATTCGCGTCATCTCAAACTCGTGGGGCGGCAGCGGCGCCTTCAATCCCGACGATCCGATCAATATCGCTAGTCGCAGGGCGCACGACCAATACAACATGATCGTCGTCTTCGCGGCAGGGAATTCCGGTCCCGGAAAAGACACGATGAATCCGTATGCGAAGGCGCCATGGGTAATCGGCGTGGCCGCGGGAACCAAGGAAGGCGGTCTGGCGAGTTTCAGTTCGCGGGGTGTGGCCGCCGCGGAACGGCTGGGAAATTCCGATCCCAATGATGACTACAACGCGCCGACGATCACCGCGCCCGGCACCGGGCGAGAGTTCGCGACATCCTCGGCGAAATTCACTTCAGCTATTGTTTCAGTCCGCTCCGCTACGAATATCTTCGCCAACGGTCTTGACGCCGACGCCGAACTTCCGGTGGCCTACATTCCCTACTACACGCAGATCAGCGGCACATCGATGGCCACGCCGTTCATCGCCGGCACCGTGGCGTTGATGCTCGATGCCGACCCGACTTTGAGTCCTGATGAGGTCAAGTCAATTCTTACTCAAACAGCATCGCGCATGCCTGGCTACGATGACTTCGAAGTCGGCGCCGGCTACGTCAACGTCTATGCAGCGGTCGACAAGGTTTTCAATCGCTCCAGGAGCTACGGTGTTTTCTTCAATCATCCTTTCAATGCTCAGTTCAAGGTGAGCGGACCCGCTGCAGAGCACTCGCATATTGATTACAGTCCGGCTGCCACTCCGGGACCCGCGTCCGCTAACGCCCACAGTTTTACGGTAGAACCCGGCATGAGCGTACTCGACATTTTTGCCACGTTTGATACGGCCCTGCAGGACGGTGAGGGCAACACCATCGGCCTGCTGGCCACCGCGCCGGACGGCACAACCTATGGAAGCGGCATTGCGCTCCCAATTCTCGATTCTCCTTCGCGTGAGATCGTCGTGAAAAATCCTGCACCCGGCGCCTGGTTCGTTGAAGTTCGCGGCGTGCGCGGCTTGGCCGCAGCGCCAAATTTCAGTTTGCCCACTTCGGGCGTTGCCGCTCCCGGACCGGTTGAACTGACCATTACCCAGCAACTGTTCACCCTGGCTCCAATTGGAGATATCGAGGGTCATCCAGCCCAGGCAGAGATCGAATCCGTGCTGAAGAATCGCATGATGGACACCTTTGCCGATGGCCTGTTCCATCCGGACGACAAACTGACTCGCGACGATCTGGCCCACTTGCTCTACCTCAACACACCGCTCAGACAATCCCTCGGTTCGACTCCGAAGTTCGGGGATGTATTTGGTAATTCGGCGGCGATTGCCGAAGCAGTCACCGCAAATGGATCCACCTTGCGTGATTGGTACACGGCCGAAAATTCCGCCGCGCCCGCGGGATTGATGAGCGCCAGCGGTTCGGCGTTCAATCCGGATGGCATGACCAGCCGTCTCGATCTGGCGGTAGCGCTGGTGCGCGCACTCGGCAACGACGCCGAGGCGAAAGCGAAAGCGGGCCTGCCGGTGACCGTGACCTACAGCGGACAAACGATCATCGTCGACGACAACGCAACCATCCCGGCGGCGCAGCGCGGCTATGTTCAGCTTGCGCTCGATAAGGGAATCCTGCAGGCGCAATTCTCGCTCACGCAGGGGCCGTTTGATCCAGCCCCGGTGCTGCATGCCGCTGTCAATGTAACCAGCGCGAATTCACGAGCCGCAACGGCCTTTGCGTTGGATCATTTTCGGCAACACTTCGTCGCAGGGAACTAAGATGCCCTGCCCGGACGGACATCGCCTTTGCTTCCCCCGAGGGCGATGTCCGACACAAGTGCTGCGGCAGTACGGACGCATCTTTCGACTAAAGTGAGGAGGACTTCGATGAAAAGATTACTGATCGCCGTTGCAATAACCGCATTCGCCACCACGGCTTTGCTGACCAGATTGACGTCGGCTGCAGTTACACCAGTGGTTCCGGCCGTAAAGGTGGATCCGCTGCTGATTCAGTTTCTCAACGCCCATCTCTCAGCGCACATGCCCGTGGTTATTTCCTACAGCCGTCAGCCGGGCAGCGCTGAGTTTACTCAATTGCAACGCGCGGGCATCACCAAGGCGTTTCTGATGCGCCAACTGCCGATGGTGATCTGCGACATGAATCTGGTTCAGCTCACCGCCGTGCGTTCGCAATCCGGCGTTCGCTCAATCTGGGCGAATCGTCTGCTCAAGCCGTTGACGAATGCCGCCCGGCCCTTCATCGGCGTCAACGCAATGTCTGCTGATCAGGAGATCACTCAGCGAAATACCAACAACCCGGGAATCCCGGTGACGGGATTTGGTGTCGGCATCGGCTACGTCGATACCGGCATCGACGCCACCGGCAAGGATTTGCCGTTGGGCAGCAAGGTGCGCCAGAACGTCATTCAACCGCTGGCCCAGGGTGTGGTCGGATTAGGTGAGTTTGGTTTGCCAGTCGGCGAAGATATTTCCGACATGATCGCCGGTAGCGATGGCCGACCGCAGTTTGTTCAGGCGCCCTACATCGAAGGCACGCCATTTTCGGATATGGAGTCGGGACACGGCACGTTCGGCGCCGGTGTCGCTGCCGGACTTGGCGTTAACTCAGGCGGCTTTTACGGGGGCGTGGCGCGTGGCGCGCACCTGGTCGGCGTCAACTCCGGAACGGACTCGGGCCTGCCGCTCATCGCCATCATCGGTGCTTACGATTACTTGTTGGTCCATCAGTACGATTACAACATTCGCGTCATCAACAATTCGTGGGGTGGATCGCTGGCGGACTCCGAGCTTGATCCCGCCAACCCGATCAACCTGGCAACTCGGATTGCGCACGACCGCAATATCGTGGTGGTCTTTGCGGCGGGCAACGCCGGTGCGGCGGCTGATGCGATCAATCCCTACTCGACGATGGCCTGGACGATTTCAGTGGCGGCGGGTGAGAAGCAGGGTCTCGGCACGCCTGCGGACTTCAGCTCGCGTGGCGTCAACAACGGCGGCAATCCCGATGTAGCCGGCATGCCGGCCAATCCTGATGCTCCGCCAAATCTGCGTCCGGACATCACCGGCTCAGGCGTAGATATCAAGAGCGTGCGCTCGCACGGCGCAGGTCTGGTGAACACGATTGGGGCGGTTCCGATTTTTGTCGGCGCCAACGATCTAACAACGATACCGCCGGCCTATCTGCCCTTCTATACAACTTCGCAGGGAACCAGTTTTTCTTGCCCACAAGTGTCGGGTGTAGTGGCCCTGATGCTCGAAGCCAATCCACAACTGACTCCTGATGAGGTAATAACCATCCTGCGACAGACCGCGACGCCGATGCCTTATGAACAGAAGGTGGTCGGCTCGGGATACGTCGACGCGCACAATGCCGTGCGTACGGTGATGGGTTTGCCAATGGTTGCGCATCCGGCTGACCTGTTTCCGCATACGACCGGTGGGCCACAGATCACGGATGTCAGCGGTGATCAATTCGGCACTGACGCGCAGGATATTCTCTCGGCGCAGTACACATATGACGCGGCTCATAATCAGATCGTCTACACGATGACGCTGGCCAATCTTTCCACTACTCCGACGAACATGCAGTGGTTCATGAGTTCAGACTTTCAATCACCGGCGGACGCGACTGCGCCGGTGACGACGCTTTACATCTCGGCCGCCGTCAGCGCGACAGGCGCGCCGACGTTTGAGTACGGAACGATTATCGTGTCGAACGGGATTCGTAACCAGACGACTTTGGGGAGCGCAGACGGGGGAGAGATTCGCGGGAATCAGGTCATCATGAAACTTTCGGTCGACAAGGTGAACACAGCGGTCGGCTATAACGTCGTGGGCACAACCTCGACTGCTACAGACGCCATCGCGCAGATCTTGTTGGGAACCGACGCGACTGGCGGCCTGCTGCTGGCAGCAGACACGGCAACTGGTTCTGACTTCCGCATAGTTCCCTGACATCGGCCTCGCCGGGAGCGCGGGCATCTTGCCCGCAGTTCGTTTGCAAAAGCCCGACGATGGTGCATTTCGAGGGCGAGAACGCATCATCCCAGCAATGCCGGTTTGGTGAGAGGCTTCGAGGAGTTTCTTACTAAACCAGCGGCGCTGGCAGCGATTCTGTTCGAGTCCTGGTGATGTCCAGGAGTTGTGTTTGCCTACCAGCGGTGCAGAAGGCGGGGCAGTAGCCCGACTGTTAAGGAGGGCTGATCTGGGCAGTCAAAGCCCTCCTTAACTGTCGGGCTACTGCCCCGCTTCCTGCGACCCAAATAGGCATCGCTGTTTAATAACTCAAGTTTTTCTCAAGGTGATTGCAATAAAACTGCAAGCGTAGATTCCAATGCGATGAGACTCAAAACTTTGCTAATCACTTAAAGGAAACTGAAACGACAGACACAGTTGGCCATGTTTCTCATAGAACACTCAACTTTCTCGGAAACCAAGATGCTGTTAATCCCGGAAAAGATAACGCTGCCGGCGCAACCGCGCCGCATTCACCGTCCCAGACTCCTGGCAATCCTCCAGAGCAGTGTCGAGACTTGCGCCTCGACAGTTGTCAGCGGTCGCGCGGGCACCGGTAAAACAGCACTGGCCATCAGCTTCGCTCGAAACTGCGGACGTCAGGTGGCCTGGTACAAAGTCGATGCCTCAGATCTCGAGCTGCACGTCTTTCTTCGCTACCTGGTCTCCAGCATTGCGCAACAACTGCCGGGCTTTGGCGAAAGGACGCTCGCCGCTTTGGCCCATCCCGGTTCAGATCAACCGACGGCTCCAGCGGATTCATTTATCTACGAGCTGCTCGAGTACGAGGCTCGGCCGCTGCTCATCGTGCTCGAAGATCTGCATTTGATTTGTGAAGGCGAGTGGCTGGTCCCCTTCTTGTGCCGCTTGCTACCGTTACTGCCGAGGAAAGTTCACATACTGATCACCAGCCGCACAATGCCACCGGCTCCGCTTTGGCGAATGAGATCGAAACAAACACTGGTGGTTGTAGACGAAGCATTGCTCGCCTTCACGCTGCCCGAAGCCGTTGAGCTATTTGAAGCGCACGGCCTGTCGAGCGAACTCGCGCGGGCCGCTTATGAACGTTCTCGCGGTCGAGCCGGATCCCTTGCAGCTTATGCAACGGCCTTGAGCAATAAGGGGCTGGTCGAGACACCCTATGCAGAAAGTCCCATCGGACCAGGCTTCTGAAACGTGGCCATTGCCGCTGATCAATTCTTTAGTCGTGCCGAGCAGGCGGAGTTACAGAACCGGGAGCGGTAGCGACCGGATGCCAGGCTCAACTGGCTTTGCTGTGGGTGTGATTTGTTGAAGACGAAAACGAGGTTGAGTGTAGGACCCGGTCGCTACCGCTCCCGGTTCTGTAACAGGTCCAATGAGCAATCAGCCCACAACTCATAATCTTCGAACCTTAGACACGGGCGCTGACCTTAGCCTGGACGCGGAACTCTGTGCTACTCTCCGGCCAGTCAGCCACACCGCTTTGAGGCACACCTTGATGGCGCCAAAGGCACGTCAGCGAAAGCCGACAAAACCGCCGGCAGCAGCACCAGTTGAACATCCCAGCGCTCGGTCTGGTTTCTTTCTGCGCACGAAGCTGTTGCCGCCCAGACCCGCGCCCGAGCTACTGTCGCGTCCCCGCTTAACCGAGAGACTGGTCGCCAATCTGGCGCACCCGATCACTCTGGTGACGGCCAACGCCGGTTACGGCAAGACCACTTTCGTGGCTGACTTCCTGAACACCCAAAGCAGACCGTTCGTCTGGTACCAGTTGGACCACACGGACGCCGACCCTGCGGTTTTTCTCGGCTACATCGCCTATGGAATTCAACAGGTCGTCCCTGGATTTGGGAGCGCAATGTTCGGTTATCTGCAGGAATCAGCCGACGAACTGGCGCAACATCCAGAGCGGGCCGTCGATGTTTTGCTCAATGAAGTGCTGGAATTTGTCGATGAGCAACTCATCCTGGTCCTGGACGACTACCATCACTTAGGCACAGAAACGCCGGTCCATGCCGTGCTCGAACGCTTGCTGGCTTATCTGCCGGATGTGCTCCACGTGATGATCATTTCGCGTGAGATGCCGCCCCTCTCTTTCGCTCGCCTGCGCACGCGAATGCCACAAGCGATCATCGATCGCGACGATCTGTTGTTCACCGATGAAGAGACTCAGCAGCTCTTTCGCAAAGTCTTCGATCTGGAACTGACTGCGAAACAGTTGGCCGAATACCGTGAACGCACGCATGGTTGGATTACCGCATTGCAGTTGGTTAGACAAGTGGCCCAGCGAACGCTGTTCACGACCACTGACGATCAAAAAGCGCGACCCGATCTCGTCGAGATTCTCCGCCAGTCGGAGCGCAACATCTTTGACTATTTCGCAGAAGAGGTTTTCGCGGATGAGCAGCCGAGCGTCCAGCAATTGATCCTGCGCGCCTCGCTGCTCAATCGCATTGAGTTGGATACCTGCGCCTCGCTCTATCCCGATCGAAACTGCTCTCGTGTTTTGCCGGCGCTCGTTCGCCGCAACGTATTTATGACCCTGGCCAGCGACGGCAGCGGCGAGGAGTACCGGCTCCACCCACTCTTCCAAAGCTTCTTACGACGGCGTCTGCGCGCCGAGATCGGACGGTCCGGCGTGGCCGCCGAGCACTTACGCTGCGCCGAATATTTCATTGACGCCCGCGCCTGGGAACAGGCCGTACATCACCTGCTTGCGGCAGAGGAGTTCGACCGCGCCGCTCTCCTGGTGGCCGAGCGCGGCGAAGAATGGATTGCCTCGGGAGCCCTGGTCGGACTTGCAGCGGTGGCTGATGCCCTGCCCGCCGTCTCCCTCGAGAGTCACCCACGGGCCGTGTCTCATCGCGCCGAGGTGGCCCGATTGCGTGGCGAGTACGACGCTGCCAAGTCGCAGTTCACGCGGGCGATCAGTCTGCTGCAGATACAGAAAGACGTTGAAGGCGAGGCCGAGGCCCTGCACTCGCTGGCCGCGATCGCCCGACGCCAGCGAGATTACGACCTGGCCTTTACTTATCTCGATCGCGCGACCCATCTGGTGGAAGGCGATTCGGCTCTGAGAATGAAGTGCGGCAATACGCGCGGCCTGTGCCTGGTGGCGCTGGGTCAATGGACCACCGCGGAGAGAGAATTTCGGGAAGCCCTGCAACTCGCTGAAGATCGTCACGACGAGTATTTCGCGCGGCTGGTCGCTCATAACCTGGGTACGCCCGCGGGGATTCGCGGCGATTTCGGCGAGGCCCTGCGCTGGCTCAGTCGCATGTTGCGCACTGATGGCCAGGGCGCGCCCGTGCCTCAGGAGGCGATCGCTCACCTGAACATGGCCCGCTGCTACCTGTATCGCGGAGAGTTGGAGGCGTGCGAGCAACACCTGACGAAAGCGCTGGATCGCTGCCAGCTTTTTAGTCTCGTGGCGCTGCGCGGAGAAATCCTGGAAGCCTACGGCAACCTTTATCGCGAGCGTCGCGAAGTCGAGCGAGCGACTGAGTATTACCAACGCGCTGCCCGCGCCTACGACGAGGCTGGCATCGACGTGGGCCGCGTCGAGTTGCTTGAAGAACGAGCGCTGCTTAGTTTGCAGGTGGGTGATCTCCTGACGGCTCGGGCGCATCTGGACCGGCTAATCGACTCACGCTCAGTCGAACGGGATGGCGTAGGCTTCTACACTGCCTCGCTGTCACGCGGCCGCGTGATGATTGCGCAGCATGAGTACCAGGCCGCCGATGCGGAGTTGATGCTGGCGCTGAATTATTTTCATGACCACGGCCTCTATTACTACGAGGCGCAGGCCAGCATGGCACTCGCCTCATGCAAACACGCACTGGTCCACGAGCCCGAGATGTTGGCGCATCTCAGGCGCGCCGTGGATCTTTCTCTCAGATACGACTACGAGTACTGGCTGCAGCGAGAAGTGCTGGAAAGCTCCGAAATGTTCTCGACTGAAGAGGCCGCCGAGTTATTGCCGGCTGATCTCCGAGAGCAGTTGACTGCGCTTCACCGGCAGGAACCCAAACCCTCAGCAGAGAAGCGCGGAGTGGTTTCGATGGAGGCTAAGCCCGTCATTGATCTCACTATCAACATGCTGGGCCCGGTCGAGATTGTTCGCGACCGCTCACGGCCGCTCTCGCCCGACGCGTGGGCCACCCGGCGCGCCCGCGACATCCTCTGCTTTGTGGCGTCGCGACGGCATCACCGTGCTTCGAAGGATTTGATCATCGATACTTTTTGGGGCGAAACCGATCCGACAGTGATCGAGCGGAACTTTCACCCGACGGTCTCGCATATCCGCAAAGCGCTAAATAGCAACCAGACGCTCAAGCAAAACCTGCTGCTGTATCGCGATGGTGATTACCTGCTCAATCCCGATTTTGCTTACCGTCTGGACATCGAGGAATTCGATCGGCTGGTAGCCCACGGAGAGGCCACCCGTCGTGAGCGCCAGTTTGATCAGTGCATTCAGTCGTACCAGTCCGCCGTCGACCTCTATCGCGGTGAGTTCATGCAGGGGGGCTATGACCCCTGGGTTGACGAGCAACGGTCGTATTATCGGAAGCAATATCTGCAACTGATCGAAGCTTTGGCCGGTGTGGCCCAAAAGATGGGAGATTGGTTCAAGTCGATCCAATTGGCGCAACAGATACTCAGCGACGATCCCTTCCGCGAAGACATCCATTGCCTCTTGATGCGCGCGCACGCGGCTCTCGGCAACAAGAGCGCAGTGAGGGAACAGTATGAAAGTCTCAGGCAGTTGTTGCAGCAGGAACTGGGAGTTGAACCCGTAAGGGAAACCGTGAATACCTATCACGAACTGATTGGTCCAGGCGTCCGGAATTAGTAATCCTGGGAGATAGAAGCTGTTGTGAGTGAGTCAAGTTTGCCGTGATTTGTCTTTGCGTGCTTTGCGCCTTCGCCTTTGCGCCTTTGCGTGAAAAGTCTTCGGTCTGCTAAACGTCATCACGTGGGACGGAGCGTTTCACGCAAAGCACGCAAAGTTTTTCTGCTCGGTCTGAGGCTTCGCCTCGCTTGCGGACTTCAATGAAAAATTTTGCCAGGAGGAATTCTTCTGCAAAACGCAATCAGACCACAACACAAGGGCGAGGCGGGGCCACTAGGATGGAAGTCTGTTTCAAACGAATCAAAGGGTGACGTGGTTGGCGGAGTGGCGGGCGGCGCTCAGAAGTGGGCGCCTTTGCCATCTGCGAGGCTGAGAAGGAAAGTTCTCCCACCGCCCCTGTCCTTGGAAAATCGTTAGCATGACTCCGCCGATAAACCCGACTGAGGTGAAAGTTTGCTAATCACGAGCCTGCCAAAACGCTTCGTAACGCAAACTGTTAGTTTGCGATTGGGGGATGGCATTCAACGCGCGCGCAAGCTGACAGCTTGCGTTACACACTCTCAAATCAAGCAGTTTATTGCCGCCTGGTTAGTTCTCATTCTGAGCAGCACTCCTCTACTGGCCGGTATCACCATCAGCAACTCGAACGGCATCGTCATGACCGGCGCCGATGGCATTGTGATGACGGGAGCCGACGGCATCGTTATGACTGGCGCCGACAGTATTCTGAATCAGAGCGCCAACGGGGTTGTGATGACCGGCGCGGACAGCACGCTCGTCAACGGCCCTAACGGGATGGCGTACCCAAACAGTGTGAGCATGACGAGCGCTGACGGCATCGTGATGACCGGCGCTGACGGCATCGTCATGACTGGCGCCGACGGCATCGTGATGACCGGCGCTGACGGCACGACCTACAACACAAACTCAGTCACCATCACGCAAGCTAACGGCATCGTGATGACTGGCGCCGATGGCATCGTGATGACCGGCGCCGACGGTATCGTCATGACCGGCGCCGACGGCATTGTGATGACCGGGGCCGACGGCATTGTCATGACCGGCGCCGACGGCATTGTGATGACCGGGGCCGACGGCATTGTGATGACCGGCGCTGATGGCGCGCTTTCCTCAGTAGCGCCCGCGGGGTTCAGGTTCACCGGCGTAACCGGGATCGTGATGACTGGTGCGGAAGGCATCTCGGTTACCGGCGCTACTGGTCTGGCCATGACTGATGGATATGGAATGTTAGTCACCGCCGGAAATACCGAAGGCCCGGGACTGAAGAGCGTCGATCCAGAGCTGGCTGTCAAACTCAACCAGATGACCGACGACAGCACCGTAAATGCGGTGATCGTTTATCACCACCTGCCCGGGGACACCGACCTGGCGGATCTGCAGCGCCTCGGAGTAGTCGGTGGCACGCGCTATCACGTGCTGCCGTTGCTTACGATCACTGCGACACGCCCACAGATCATCGCGATCTCGCATTTGCCTTCGGTGCGATCGATCTATGGTAACCGCACCTTGAACCTGACTACCGAGCCGGAAGTACGCGCCGTCACTGGTGTCAACCGCGTGCCTCGCGACGCTGAGATCACCAGACATAATTCGGGGTTGCCGGTCAGTGGCCGCGGCGTGACGGTGGCGGTGCTGGATACCGGAATCGACGGCACACACGGCGACCTGTCCGGTCGCGTCGCGCAGAACGTGAAACTGGCCAGCACCCAGAGCGCGAGTGTTGGGTTTAGTTATCCGTTGGATACCGAAAATCTGCCGGACACGGATCAGGCCTACGGACATGGCACGTTCGTCGCCGGTGTGATTGGCGGCAATGGCGCACAATCGAGCGGGAAATACAGCGGCGTGGCGCCGGGTGCTCGTTTGGTTGGCTTGAGCGCCGGTGATCTTTCGCTGCTCTATGTCCTGGAAGGGTTTGACTATTTGTTAGCGCGCGGAGACCAGTTCGATGTCCGGGTGGTCAATTGCAGTTTCTCTGCGAACACCGTTTTTGATGTCAACGATCCGGTGAATGTGGCGACGCGAATGTTGACAGACCGTGGCGTCAACGTGGTG
>Ga0179594_10000023_pt1 | contig 67906 bp, 29 predicted proteins | sample CZOMad1_1_08_16f_FD_148625 | JGI IMG/M metagenome (GOLD analysis project Ga0179594, IMG submission 148625) | Vadose zone soil fungal communities from Angelo Coast Range Reserve, California, USA - CZOMad1_1_08_16fungal (Illumina Assembly) | ecosystem: Environmental > Terrestrial > Soil > Vadose...
CGGAGGAATCCTGATATCGGAGGTTTTCTTTTCTGGCAGAGCCAGATCAACCTGGCGGCGGTGCGCGATGTGCCGAAGCAAAACGCGCTGGTCTGTTCGTTCCTGACAGCAGCCGAGTATCAACTGCGCTTTGGCCCAGGTGCCCCGCGCTCGAATGCCGAATGCCCGCAGTGAGCGCTGACAGTTAAATTATGCGAAGCCTCACGTCGCGCTCGGAGTTCCGCCTCAGGCGGGGTCCGACTGTGAAAAGCGGCCGCCTAAAGGCCGGACCTCGAACCTTCAGCCGTTAGTGTTCGTGGCTCTTTTTTTCAGCAACCTTCAGAAACAGTACAGGAGACTAATGACTCAGAATCATTAGCTCAACTCCCGAAGCCGCACCCCTGCGGTGAAACACCTGTTCCGTTGCTTTCTTAAAATCTTCAGGTCGCGCGTCGGGGATTTCGCCAAATGTTTGTGGATTGCGGTCTACCAAAGGAAACCATGAGCTTTGGATCTGGACCATGATCCGGTGACCTTTGCGAAAGGTGTGATCTACGTCCGGCATGGTGAAGTCAACCTGAGAAACCTTTCCCGGAATCAGGGGTTCGGGTCTTTCCCAGCTATTGCGAAACTTGGCTCTCATCGGCTCGCCGCGCAACAACTGCTGATACCCACCCATTCGGACTGAGGGCGGCCCCAGAACTCGTTTGCTCACATTCGCGATTTCGTTGTCCGGATAGTCGTCCGGGTAAACGTCGATGAGTTTCACGACAAAATCAGAATCCGTGGCCGTAGAAGCCACTGCCAACTTTGGCGAAATCGGTCCGGCAATCGTGACATCTTCCGCCAGCGGCTCGCTTTGATAGACCAACACATCCGCACGCCGCGCGGCGAAGCGCTGATCGTCCACCATGTAGCGCTGCGGCACACTGGTCGCGGTGTAATTGATGAACGGCACCGGATGAGCCGGATCGCTTATGTATTCATCGCTGCCTTCGTTTTCGCCGGGAGGATCGAATGAAAGTCTGCCACCGGCATGCAGGTAGAGTGTCTTGGCCTGTGCGTCAGCCGGAGGCCACTGTTCATATTTGCGCCAGACGTTTGTGCCGGTTTCGAAGACGAACGCCTTCGGCAGTCCGCCGCCTTTGCCCTTCAAGTAGTATTCAAAGAAGGGGAATTGAATCTTCGCGCGGAAAAATTCTCCGGTCCGGGCCGCGAACTGCACATCGCCCAGATGATCTCCTTCGCCGCCGGCCCAGCCACCATGGACCCACGGCCCCACGACCAGCGAATTCGGAGTCGCGGAATTGTACTGTTCGATAGCGTGAAACGTTTTGAAGGGCCCGGAAAGATCTTCGCCATCAAACCAGCCTCCCACGGTCATCACCGCGCATTTGATGTTCTTCATATGACGAGACAGATCACGCACTTTCCAATATTCGTCATAGGTCGTGTGGGTTATCTGATCGGTGAAGAGTGGGTTGGAGTCCTGCAGGTAAATTTTGTTCAGGTTTCTGAGCGACCCTGCCTGCAGAAAGAATTCGTAGCCGTCAGGTGTGCCGAAGTCGAAAGGCACTGAAACCTTCGGCGGCGTTGCCGGTTCCGAGAAAGGCTTGAACGAAGTGTAGAAACCAAAGTTCGCGGCGAGCATAAAGGCGCCGCCATGGTAAGCGTCGTCGGTAAAAAACAAATCCGTCATCGGCGCTTGCGGCGAGGCTGCCTTTAAGGCGGGATGCGAGTCGATGATACTGGCTGACGTATAAAATCCGGGATAGGAGATTCCCCAAATACCGACCTTGCCGTTGTTGTTGGCCACGTGCTTGAGCAGGAATTCAATCGTGTCAAACGTGTCAGTGCTCTCGTCCACGTCCCGGGCGAATTTTTTCACATCGATGTGTGGATGCATCTCTAGGAATTGACCTTCGGATAGATATCTGCCGCGGACGTCCTGATAGACAAAGATATAGCCCGCTTTTTCGAATTCATCTGAGGGCCCGAGACGCTCTTTGTATTGATCCTCGCCGTACGGCCCCACGCTGTAAGGAGTTCGCTGCATGAGGATCGGGTATGGTTGAGAGGTGTCTTTGGGGACATAGACCGAAGTGAATAGTCTCTTTCCATCGCGGACCGGGATGCGGTACTCGTACTTGGTGTAGTGAGCTTTGACAAAGTTTGCCTCTTTGGCGGTCTCTTGCGCTAGTGCGTTGCTGTAACTCAGAAGGCAACTCGCGAACACGACGAGCAACAACAATCTCTCAATCGATCGTTCCATCATCTTCATCCCTGATTCTCCTATTTTATGCGGCTTGCAGTTCCAGCGTCTGAGACGTGAACTTATATCAGTGACGTACTGCAGCGGGCAATGTTTCGTGTGAGGCACAACGTATCCACGACCCGTTTAGACAGCGGACTTGTCCGCCGTTGCAGCGGGGCACAAGTGCCCTATCTAAACGGATCATCATTTCGACGCGACGGATCATTATTTTGAAGCGAAGTGACCATCATTTCCCACGCTTCGAATCATTATTTCCACGCGACCTGGCCAGCTCGCGCATGGCCAGGCCCACTCTTGTTGCCACCGTGGCTTCATCTTCGTCGATGTTGGCAAAGAGTCTGAGCACATCCGGCCAGTCTGACCGCAGGTAGAAACGAAGCATCGCTTGCGGATCGAAATCAAGCTCATCAACTTCATAGATTAGGCCGCGTGCCACGAACGTGTGCAGATCCGGAGGTCCGTGATCCAGCCCGGGCACGAAGCCGCTCGGCCGGCCGCCAGTGACTGCGTCAACCAGAACACTCGAGTTGCCGGCGAGGACGACGTCCACCTGATTCAGATCCTCTGAAACCCCGCCGGCTGCGCTTGGAACCAGGCGACGATCGTTTGTAGACGCGATCCATGCGTCGAGGCCCAGCCAAAGGTTTTTCGGATGCGGGCGAACAATGATTTGCGAAACCGCGGCGTTGTCGAGCAGACGCTGCACCAGCGTCTGCAGTGTTTTCTCGTTCACATCCTTACACAGGAATATTCCCACAGTCAGTCGCGCCGGCAGGGTATCCGTCATCGGCGCACTATCTTGCCGGCGACCATGGACCAGCACACGATCCATCCGGCAACCTTCGGCGAGGTAGGTTTGTCGTGCAACTTCGCAGTGAATGACCGCGAGATCGTAGCTGAGTCGCGCGACGGGGCTAATCGGCATTCCGTGCGTGATCAGAATGACGGGCACTCCGCATTTTCGTGCCGCCAGATTGAAAGCGATGCCATGCGGATTGCTGTGGCTGGACATCACCGCCAGACTAAATTGTGCCGCCTGAAAGATCTCGACGTAACGCGTGTAGAAGCCAATGAATTCAACCACACGCAACACCTTGAAGAATTCGTAGCGCCGGTGCATGCGGCGCACAAGTCTGAAAATACGCCGTGGACTGAGGTGTCGTGAAAGCGCCGCCAGAACCGCAATCGCTGGTCGCGACTGAAACCTGAGTTCAGTCCATTGCAACTCTGGAACGCGAGTCGAAAACGCTTTGATAGCTTGTCGCTCGTTACTCAACCGGGCAATCCAGACAACCCCATCCTGTCGGTCACTCGGACGGACGGCGAGATAGCTCCTGAGCCAACCGATGAGGGCCACCACACCCGGGATGGGAGTGCCCCTGGTCCGTTCGATCAATGCCGATAGCATTCGCAGCATGCGGTGTTGCGAGACCACATACCGGGCGATCTCATTTACCACCACAGCCTCGTCACAACGCAGAAGGTTCTTGATGCCTTGGTAGAGGAGGCAAGGCTGATCACCATTCGCGCTATCTGCGCCGGCCTCGCATGTTGTTGAACGAAGTATCATGTTTGGATCGGGTGCTTGGATAGAGTGTCTGGAGAGCGTCTGGAGAGTGTCTGGAGCGTCCGTTTAGATAGGGCACTTGTGCCCCGGGCTGCAACGGGCGGACAAGTCCGCCATCTAAACGAATGTATCTTTCGCTGTCTAAACGGATGCATATCTCGCTGTCTAAACGGATGTATGTCTCGCCTTCTTCAGTCCGGCAAGCAGGTTCGCGATGGTCGACTCGTGCACGCGACGCCGGCAGGCGACGTCGGCATTCGAGTTGTGCGGCGAGAGCAAGCAACTGCTCAGGCCACGGAGCGGACTGTCGGGCGGCAACGGCTCGACTTCAAAGACGTCCAGCCCGGCGCCGGCGATTCGTTGCGCCTGCAGCGCATCGACGAGCGCCGCTTCATCAATCACCGGACCACGTGACGTATTGATGAGATATGCCGTAGGTTTCATCGTTGCCAACTCGGATCGACCGATCAAGTGAAACGAGGTCGGGTTGAGATCGCAGTGGAGCGTAACAAAGTCAGAGGCTTCAAGTAATTTCGGCAACGACAACAGTCGCAGCCCGGTCTCATCAACGAACTGTGGCGGAACCGGCGCCAGATCAGTTCCCACTACGGTCATCCCAAACGCTCGTGCTCGACGAACGACAGCCTTGCCGATGTTGCCCACACCGACTACACCCAGGGTGCATTCTTTCAGCGCCACAATGTCGGGCTTGGCCCACAAACCATTTCGGACCTCGCGATCCATTCGGGGCAGGCCGCGCGCGAAACAGAGAATCAACCCGAGGGTCGTATCAGCCACTGGATCAGTGAAGGCATTGGGAGTGTTGCAGACCTCGATACCAAGTTTTGCCGCCGCTGCCCGGTCGATGGAGTCAATGCCGGTGCCCCATTTCGAAATCACTTTCAGTCGCGGGGCCGCGCGCAGGACGCGTTCCGTAAACTGATCGTCTCCGCAGATGGCGCCGTCTAAAGTCCCAACGACAGTCAGTAACTCGGCTTCGCTCAGGCGTTCGCGCACTTCGATGGTGACGATTTCCACGCCCGCAGACTCCAGACGCGAACGATACTCTTCAAGAGCCGGAAGAAAGTAAGGCGCGCTGACCAGGACTCGCCATTTCATCGTTGTGCCCTAATTTGAGATCGATTCCTCGTTTAGCAGGCTGTCGTACTCGGGAGCGCGGGCATCCTGCCCGCCGTCTTCTTCAATACCAATGCGGGCAGGATGCCCGCGCTCCCGAGTACGACAGCCTGCTAAACGAAATCACATTCATACACGCTTCGGTGTCAGGCGACCACGTCTTCGTATTTGCTAATGAGTGGGTCATTCTTCATCAGAGTTTCCACCAGCCGCAGGTCTTCCGGTGTATCCACGGCATGCGTGTGCACCTCTGTTTCCACCAGCCGGACAGAGAACCCGTGTTCTAAGAGCCGCAGCATGTCGATAGACTCTGCCCGTTCCAGCGGTGTCGGCGGCAGGGCGGCGAACTCGCGCAGAAAATCGCGCCGGAAGGGTATCACGCAGACCTGTTTGAATACCGGCAAAGATCCCGCACTGTCGAATTCGCCTGCAGGAATTGGCGACCGTGAAAAGTAGAGTGCGTCGTGGTTGACGTTCATCACTACTTTGATCGTGTTGGGATCGAGATACTCACTTTGATTGCCAAGGCGATGGACCAGATTCACGCAGCCTACTGCATTGTCAGACAACATGGGCGCCACGGCCGCTTCGATCATGCCGGCAGTGATCAGCGGCTCGTCGCCCTGAATCATCACGACGATATCTGCGTGCAGCAACTCCGCTGCTTCGGCAACGCGGTCGCTGGCCCTTTCATGGGTTGCTGAAGTCATCAGCACCGAGCCGCCAAATCCCTCGACCGCGCTGCGAATCTCTTCATCACACGTCGCCACGTAAACCGCCTCAAGGACATCGCACATCATGGCGCGGCGGAAGACGTGCTCAATCATTGGGCGGCCGAGCAGCAGGGCGAGCGGCTTGCCCGGAAAACGAGTTGAACCCATACGGGCGGGGATTACGGCAACGATCCGTTTCATTGCTTGGTGCTGGTGGAAAAAACGCGCCTGGTGTCTTCGTTTCGCTGCACAATCTCAGCCGTCTTAGGGTAGTGGCTCAGTTTGAATTCTCCGCGCGTCCTCGGCGTTCTCTGTGCCTCAGCGGTGAGTGTTTTCCGGACTTTTCTTCACCCCGGAGTCGCCGAGCACGCAGAGTTCACGCAGAGAAAAGCCAAACTGAGCCACTACCCGTCCTAGTCATTTCGCTCCGCATCATCGAGTAGCGACGTTCCAACGCTGAAACGCACAAGCACGCCAAGTGCCGTTGGACTGCAAACTAAAAATCAGGCAGTGCTCTGTTAGCGTGTTGCTTAGGCTTAGGTGAAATAATGCTGCGGCGCGATGAAGTCAGTACCACCTCGCGGTAGCGGGTGGGTCCCCTCTGGCGAACGAGGCTGTTGGCAGAGACCAAATTCCACTGGCCATTATTTGTACGGCAAGGACTACCCACCCGCTATCGCAGGTGGTACTGACCTAATCGCCTCGGAACCGACCGTATCTTGCAAGACACTAACCGAGCACCACTAAAATCATCAGCCCATCGTGATCCTTGAAAACGGGTGTAGAATAGCTCCCACTTCCCCCGGGTGTAAAAGAAAAGTAGAGCTCCTCGAGGAGGCAGCGTGCCTGCAACGTTCAAGTACTTCGAGAAGGGTTTGACGGTTGCCGCGAGCGGTGCGTGGGCCGTATTCAGCCGCCTGAATAAGTTCCGGCCTCGCCCGGCATTCACGCCGCGCTGGTCAGACAAGCCGCTCTTGAAATCCTGGGAAAAGACCAAGCCCGTGCTCGGCTGGCCGCGCCAGACAGACTCGCTGTGCCCGAAGTGCGTTCGCGAGGCGCGCCAGGAAATACTTGCAGGCCAGCAGGACATCTCAGTCCTGCTAAACGAAAAGGTCGGCGAGATTAAGGCCACCATCCTCGAGCGCGACAACCAGATCCTGATGCTCAAGGACTGTCCGATTCATGGCCACTTCGAGGACGTGATGGCCATCGATCCGGCGTTCTTTCGTCACCTCGAAGAAGTATTTCCCGGACGCGATATCCACGCACACCGCGACGAGCAACTGCACGATCACGGCAGCAGCTCGATCAAGTATGGCCGGGGTGCAGTACTTACGATAGACCTGACTAATCGTTGCAACATGATGTGTGATCCATGTTTCATGGATGCGAACCAAATCGGCTTCGTTCATGAGTTGAGCTGGGACGACATCAAGCAGTTACTCGACAACGCGATCTCGATCAGACCCCGGCGACAACTGTCCGTACAGTTCTCTGGAGGCGAGCCGACCCTCTCGCCACACTTCATCGATGCGGTGCGTTACGCGCGCGAGGTTGGTTATCGAGTGGTGCAGGCCGCGACTAACGGTATCGAGTTTGCCAAACGCCCCGAATTTGCAAAAGAGGCCGCGGAAGCAGGGCTGCGTTACGCGTACTTGCAGTTTGACGGGATCGGCAACAACGCCAATTCGCATCGCGGTGTCGGCAACCTGTTTGACGTAAAGCTGCAGGCGATCGAAAACCTGCATAGCGCAGGTGTTAGCGTCGTTCCCGTGATTACCATCGTCAGGGGCGTGAACAATGAACAGGTTGGTCGCGTGGTCCAGTTCGCGCTCGACAATCCGAAAAAGGTTGCCTTGCTTTCGTTCCAACCGGTGTCATTCACCGGCCGCGACGAAGAAATCTCCGACGAACGTCGGCACGCGCAGCGCTACACCTTGTCGCATCTGGCCCATGACGTAAAGAATCAAATCGGATTGGGCGAGCCCGTGCGCGACTGGTTTCCGATCTCTTTCATGTCCACGTTTTCCGACTGGGCCGATCTGGTCCATGGTCCTGAGTCGCAGTGGGGGCAGTTGGCCTGTGGTTGCCATCCGAACTGTGGCACCGGCATGGCCGTAATGGTTGACAAGTTTACCAGGGAAGCCGTGCCGATGACTGCCTTCCTGCGCGCGGAACAGTTCGCCCGCGACTTGCGAGAAGTGAATGACGCCGGTCGCGGTCCACTGCTTTCCGTCGCCGGCATGACGCTGGCGTTGCTGCGCAATTACGATCCATTCATGGCGCCGGAACACTTTCGTCTGGTCGATTTTATCAGGAAGTTCGGCAAGAAATTCGGCGGCAAGAAACGCCAAAATGAAGACCGGGTAGAGACCAGCGCGGAAAGGGTCAAGCGGCTCAAGACGGATCGATGGAATTTCCTGTTCATCGCCGGGATGTGGTTCCAGGATCTTTTCAACTATGACTTTCGCCGCACTGAGATGTGCATCATTCCCTACGGAACGCAGCAGGGAGAGATTTCTTTCTGCGCCTACAACACTGGTGTGGGCTGGCGACAAATCGTCGAGCAGATGCACATGACGGCGACACTGACCAAGTGGTACGAGCAACATGGCCGGCACGAGATTTTTGCCGGAGGCAGGGATGTGGCGCTACCTTCAACGGCGCATTCGCTCGCGCTGGATCCGGAAGCCGTTGCGGCCGGCGCGCAGACAGATCTTGATGAATTGTGCATTCCGAAAAACGCTCACGAAGAGAAACTTCGAGCGCGAGCGGAGCAGCGCCAGAGCGGCAAGGAGCAGAGCCAAGTCGACAATGATGCCGGCTATCACCGGAACATGGCCCAGCTCTATCGCCGGCACGTGCTCAAGGAAACGCCGACCGTCCAGATTCAGCGATCATCCAACGCGACAAAATGATCCGATCCAAAATAGAGATTTAGCCCCCATACGTCTACTGCGGCACACCCATATCCATCGATAGTTTCCAGGAGCCATCCTTTTGGCGTTTCCAAATCGTGACGTAGCGACCTTCGTCCGTTCCCGGTTTCCCTTTTACGGTGTACTCATACTTATATTTTCCGGTCTCGTAGGCGGTGTCGCCATCCAACCAAACATTCACGGTAGTCGCAGTCACCTTAACGCCCGGGTCGGGGCCGTGCATCGCCGCCTTTTGCCGCTCCATGATCTGCTGCGGTCCCTGATGATTTTGCCGTCGTCGGCGAGTTGCACGCCGTCGTCGGCGAAGATGGCCGCGACCATTGCCGCGTCGCCTTTGGCCCAACCTTCGCTCCACTGAGCGTTTCCTTTCTCGATGGCGCGCTTCACATCCTCGAGAGTGTCAGCGGTACCGTGGCCCGCCGCATGGTTTCGGCCCTGGACCAGGACGACGGAGGCGACCATCACGGCGATACCAACTCCGATTAAGATTCTCTTCATTTCCGGATCTCCTGTTGATTCCGATGTCGGAACAGTTTGGAATAACCTTAACGCAAAGAACACAAACGAAAACCGCAAAGAAGTTCAAAGCACAATCCTTCGCGTTTATTGCGAACAAAACCTTTGCGTCCTTTGCGGTTCAAGCTCGTTGCTCAAAATTACGATCCGAATTACTCGCTTGCTGGTTTTGGCGGCAATTGTACAGACCTTGGATTGACTGCGCCGCGATGGCAGGTTGAGCAATTGATCAAGCGCTCCTCTGGTTTTATTTCAAGATTCTGCATCGTTTTCAGTTGCTCATTGATCGCCCGATGCATGACGGCCATTTCTCTCGCCGCTCGCTTTGGCCGCTGCTCGTCGCTCGAGAAATCCTGTTCGACGTGACAGTGCGTGCAGGTGACCCCGAGGGCGCGGCTGTAGCCGAGATTCATGATGTTAATAAGATTTGCCGCCGGCACATCTTTGAGTCCCGGCAGTTGCATGTTCTTGAATACCTTGGACGCCGGTTCCTTTTCGTGTCCGGCGATGCGCACTAAGAATTGTTTGGCGAACCGGTCGTTCACTTCCTGGGTAGTACCTGCCTGGGCCATCGCGCTTGCCGGCGGTGTCACGGCTGCGGCCTGCTGGCGAGATCCTGACGTGTACATTTGCTGATAGGCGGCGGCAGCACAGACGATTGTCAGAAGTAAGATCCGCTGAAGTAATCTCATGAACTCCTCCTCTATTCAATTTTGTTCTTAAGTTCTCAAGAAGCAGGATCATCGAGCGCAATCATTGTGCCGGGAGTCCGGAGCGCGGCAACGCATTTGATTTATCAGGCGGTTTCGCGAGAAGCGAAGAGCACGTGTGCTCTCGTCATGCGGCAGATACAATTCGCTGGATAAATGGATTGCTAAATTTGGATGAGGAGCAGGATCGCGGTTAGTAGCTTAACTAAACTCTCTGCGCCTCGGCGTGCTCAGCGCCCGTCTGGGGGACGGGCAGATAACAGGATGAAACGACTCATCCCTTACTCCGTTTAGACAGCGGACTTGTCCGCCGACGCAGCGGGGCACAAGTGCCCTGTCTAAACGGAATGATTCCAAAGACGTGTTTCTAAGAAGGCGCAGAATACGCAGAGGTCGAGGCAGAGATCACGACCAAAAAAAGAGTGATTGAATTGACACGGAATATTTGCGCTAGTAGGCTGTTGCTTCTCAGATCGGCGCTCTAAAGCCTCCCCGCAGATTACACCGAGCGAGAGTATTCTTATGCCCAAGAGAATATCTTCCACGTCAATACTTCCGTCTTACCGAGCCCATTTGCTGTTGAGCCTGAGCCTCCTGGCCGTCGCGGTTTTGGCGGTCGTCCTGACGGGCCGAGTGCAATCAGCAGCAGGTCTGCCCACGCTTCCCCGCACTGGTACCAATACAGCGATGCAGCCGCACGGAACTGCCCTGGTTGAGAGCTATGGCAAGTTGCCGCTCAATTTTGAAATCAACGAGGGCCAGGTTGATAGCCGCGCCAGATTCCTCTCTCGCGGGCCGGGTTATGAACTGTTTTTGACCACGACCGGAGCAGTGCTGAAATTGAGTAAGCCGGCCGCGAGCGTGGAGGCGGGAGGCGCAAAAGACCATGTGGAAGATCGCAAGGGATCAGGCTCCGTATTGAGGATGAGCCTTTTGCAGGCAAACCCTCGAGCACAAATCGAAGGACAGGACGAGTTGCCGGGAAGGGTCAACTACTTAATCGGTAGTGACGCGGGAAAGTGGCACACCAGTCTCAAAACGTTTGCCCGGATATTGCATCGCGACGTTTATCCGGGAGTGAATCTGATCTACTACGGCAACCAGCAACAACTCGAATACGATTTCGTGGTTGCTCCGGGCGCGCATCCGGAAGCAATCAGGTTTCGCCTCGAAGGCGCCGAGCGAATTCACGTCGACACAGGCGGAGATCTCCTGGTGGGAATTCCTGGTGGCGAAGTAAAAATGCGCAAGCCGGTTATTTATCAACTAAACAAGACAGGTGAGCGGCAGGAAATTCAGGGTCACTACTCGATCCAACATAAGAACAAACACAAGGGCACAAAGATTGGTTTCAAGATCGGGAAATTCGATGGAACGAAGCCGCTCGTCATAGACCCGGTGCTTTCGTACTCGACGTACTTTGGGCCAAGCGCCGAGGCGACGGCGATTGCGCTTGATTCTTCGGGCAACGCATATCTGACCGGAAGGGCAACCTCCGGCATCTTTCCCACGACCGCGGGCACAATCAAACCAAACGGCGGCAGTGATACTCCCGATGCTTTCGTCACCAAGTTGAATCCCACGGGAACAGCGCTGGTCTATTCAACATTCCTTGGCGGCGGCAGCCAGGATGTGGGTAATGGTATCGCGGTGGACGCGTCGGGAAATGCTTATGTTACGGGCAGTACTAATTCATCGAACTTCCCAACCGTAAACGCGATTCGAGGCAGCGCGGCAAACTTCCTGAAGAGTATCGATAGCGGCGGGCATTGGAACGGTCAATTCATCGGCCCACCGAATGGCGTCGTAAACGTCCTCGCGGTTAACCCTCTCACGCCGAGCACAATTTATGCGGGCATGGGCAACAACGGAGGCGGCGGAGTCTTTAAGAGCACCGACGGCGGGAATAACTGGACCGCTTTGAATACCGGCCTGACGAATGCTAACTGCTCGGCGCTGGTTGTCGATCCGACAACGCCGGCAACACTATATGCGAGTCTCAACGTTAACGGTTCTCCGGGCAGTGGTCTCTACAAGAGCATAGATTCGGGCAGCACCTGGACGGCCATGACCAACGGGTTGAATGGCAACACGTTCAGTTCGTTGGCGATCGATCCCACCTCCCCATCGACGATCTACGCAGGCGCGACCTTTGTAGGAGTCTACAAAAGCACGAACGGCGGCGCGTCCTGGACCAATTCAAGTACCGGCATCACCTTCGGCGGGACGCAGGCGATTGCGGTGGATCCCGTAACTCCGGCGACTGTCTACGCCAGCGGCGGCGGGGGTGGGGTTTTCAAGACAACCAATGGCGGCGGCAATTGGGGTCAGGTAAATTCAGGACTTACCAACACGACCGTACGCACCCTTACTGTTGATCTGGCGCAGACTGTTTACGCCGGGACTGCCGGCGCCGGACTGTTCAAGAGTACGAATGGCGGCGGGAATTGGACTCCGCTCAATAACGGATTGCCAAATTTTGTTTTGACTTCCTCGCTGGCACTCAGTCTTTCATCTCCCTCGGCGATCTTCATGGGCTCGGCAGACGGGCGCATCTACAAAAGCGTCGACGGCGGCGCTAATTGGACCATTAGCTTTGAGACAATTACGCGCACGAGTTTCAATGCGTTGGTCCTGGACCAGAGCGGCACGTCTTTGCTTTATGCCGGATCAAATACTTCGGGCGGTTCGCTGAATGATTACGAGGCGTTCGTTTCCAAACTCAATGCGACTGGCTCGGCGCTGATTTTCTCAACCTACCTGGGGGGAAGCAGTGACGACTTCGCCAACGGTATCGCAGTGGACTCGTCGGGCAACACTTACGTCACAGGGCAGACGGGTTCGTCGACCTTCCCACTGCAGGCGGCGTTTCAGTCGTCATTGAAGGGAACGATTGATGGGTTTGTGACAAAGTTGGATTCCAATGGCGCACTTGTGTATTCCACTTACCTGGGTGGAGACAGCGGCGAGACTGCGAACGGCATCGCCGTGGACGCCAATGGCAACGCCTACGTGACCGGGTACACCGGCTCTCTTAATTTTCCGGTGGCCAATGCTTTTCAGTCGACTAAAGGTGATAACACTAGTTTTAGCACCGATGCCTTTGTCACAAAATTTGGACCAGCCGGCGCGCTCGCGTATTCCACTTACCTCGGCGGCAACGACATTGACGCAGGCTTCGGTATTGCCGTGGACTCCTCAGGAAGTGCATACGTGGCCGGTTCCACTTCTTCCACCAACTTCCCAACCGTTAATCCTCTGCAGCCGACAAAAGGGCGCTTCAATAGCGATGCCTTCATCGCGAAGTTCAGCCCCTCTGGCTCGAGCCTGGTGTATTCCACTTATCTGGGAGGCAGTGATGCTGAATTTACGCGGGGCATTGCTGTCGATCCTGGCGGGAACGCCTATGTAACTGGAAGCACGATGTCCGCTGACTTTCCGCTGATGACCGGGACGCTGAGAAGCAAGAGTCCGCTTTTCAAGAGCAGCGATGGCGCCAACAATTGGTCCAATGACAACTATGGCATCCAGGCGACGGTGGTTACAGCGCTGGCTCTCGATAAAATGAACCCGGCAATGGTCTATGCCGGATCCTTCAATGGACCGTTCAAGAGTATGGACGGAGGACGTCACTGGGCAGCGATCAATAGCGGTCTGGTGGATGCCACTATCACCGGTATCGTCGTTGATCCCACGACGCCGGGCACTCTCTATGTGGGAGTGTCTGTTTCCAATGTCGGCCCCAATCCGGGAGTCTATAAAAGCGTAAACAGTGGCAGCACGTGGACGCCAGCCAATAACGGTCTCGGTTCGGCAGATGTACTCTCGTTGGCCATCGATCCGGTTACGCCAACAACGCTGTACGCCGGCCTGTCGAGCGCAATTTTCAAGAGCACCAATGGCGGATCGAGCTGGACTCGTTCTGATAACGGGTTGACCTTTCCTACGGTCACTGCTTTAGCTATCGATCCTCTAACTCCGACAACTCTATACGCCGCCGGCGGCCTTTATAAAAGTATTGACGGCGGTGCGAACTGGTCTGTGTCTCAGAGCGGATTGAACGGAAATATTTCGCACTTAAGGATAGATCCGAACAACACCTCGATAATTTACGCCAGCGGCAGCGGCGGAGCGTACAAAAGCACCAATGCCGGCGCTAATTGGAATCCGCTTGGCCTGGCGACGGCCCCTGGGGACATCGCCATTGATCCGTCGAATTCGTCAACAATATATCTCGTTGCCTATACGCCGGGCGGCACACTCGGTGTGTTCAAGAGCACCGACGCGGGCAGCACTTTTACGCTAACTAGCAAAGGCTTGAGTCACGTCTTCGTAGGACCACTGCTGATTAATCCGCTCAATCCCACGGAGATCTACGCTGGCGCCAACACCCCTTTCGACAGCGATGCCTTCGTCGCCAAGATCAATCCGGCGGGCGCCGCACTGGCGTATTCCACTTTGTTGGGCGGCTTCTCAGATCCAAATGATTCATCAGGTTCTAATGACCTGGGACGGGGCATCGCCGTTGACGCGACCGGCCACGCTTATGTGACAGGTTTTACGAACTCGATTGATTTCCCAACTACCCCGGGTGTCTTCCAACCGTTGCCGGTAGGTGGATCGTTTGTTTCCAAGCTGACGATCTCGTACGCGATCAGCGGTCATGTTGTTGATGAGATGGCCCAGCCGGTGAGCGGAGTCGACGTTACCCTGAGTGGCTCACAACTGACAGCCGTTAAGACCGGCAGTGACGGATCCTATTTGTTCTCGCCCCTGAGAGAAGGTGACAACTTCACTGTTAGTGCTGCCAGGCCCGGCTTCACTTTTACTCCCCCGAGTCAGACGTTCAATAACTTAAACAGTAATCAGACGGTTGATTTTGTTGCTCACCCAACGAACGCCGCTTTCTTTACAATCAGCGGCCGCATTACGAACAACGGTTCCGGGCTTAGTGGTGTTTCTATAGCAGTCAGCGGTTCGCAAGCCGGACTGACGAGCACGAACGGAAACGGAAATTATTCGTTCACCTTGCCGGGCGGAGGGAGTTACACAATCACCCCGTCAACACCGGGCTTTACTTTCGCACCGCCGAATCAGACCTTCAACAACCTGAGTGCTAACCAAGCCGCTGACTTTACGGCCACGCGCCAAAACCTTGTCGTTACCAACTCTAATGACAGCGGCGCCGGTTCTTTGCGGCAAGCGATCCTGGATGCCAATACCATAACCGGGCCGGATGCGATCGTCTTTAACATACCGGGATCGGGAGCGCACACGATTAACTTGAGCCTGCCCTTACCCGATGTTACGGAACCGGTTTCAATCGATGCGGCGACGCAACCCGGTTATGCGGGCGTGCCCCTGGTTGAGTTGAACGGCGCGCAGGCAGGAGGCAATGCCGATGGCCTGGTGCTCAAGTCCGACGGTTGCACCGTCCGCGGCCTGGCGATAAATCGCTTCAGCAGATTCGGCATCTGGTTGTACTTCAGCAACAACCATGTCATTCAGGGAAACTTTATTGGCACCGATCCCACTGGAACAATCAGGCGTGCTAACAGTTATGGAATGGAGTTATCGAATTCATCGAACAACCTGATTGGCGGCACTACCACGGCGGCGCGTAATGTTATTTCCGGCAGCTCGTTTGGCGGGATCGACATGACCGGCACGAATAACCGGATCCAGGGAAACTTTATCGGCACCGATGTCACCGGAACCGTGGCCCTGAGCAACGCCGGCGCCGGCGTTTCGGTCAACAATATGAGTCCGCCTCCCGGATCAATCAACAATTTGATCGGCGGAACCGAACCTGGAGCGGGCAACGTCATTTCCGGCAACTCAACCGGAATCTCTGTCTTTGCCCCGTCAAATGTCATTCAGGGCAATCGCATCGGTACAGACTTCAGCGGCACAAATAAAGTTCCCAATGGCACCGGGATCAGCGGCAGTGGTTCCAACTTACTAATCGGCGGCTCAACGCCGGCAGCCAGAAACATTATTTCGGGGAACGGCTCGGATGGCGTAGCCTTTGGCGGCGCAGGCAGCAGGTTGCAGGGAAACTTCATCGGCACCGATGTGACGGGCACAGCGGCGTTGGGTAACGGCGGCAACGGAGTAGTTGCGGGTAATGGCGCATTGATCGGGGGAACTAATGTCGAAGAGCGTAACGTAATCTCAGGCAACGCAGGCAACGGCGGGTTCGGGAACGTCTCGCTGGGTTCCAACAACTCCGGATCGGGAGCGACCGTGCAGGGTAACTTTATCGGCACCGACGTCACCGGCAACGTTGCTCTGACAAATCCTCTGTACGGCGTCTCGATATCAAGTTCCAATAATCTGATTGGCGGCCTGGTTCCGGGAGCGCGAAACATCATCTCCGGCAATCGCACCGGCATCCAGATTGGCGGTTCCATCGCTCCTGGTCCTACGGGAAATCTGGTGCAGGGGAACTACATTGGGCTAAGCCGCGACGGCAGCCAGCCGCTGCCGAATTTGTTAGGCGGCGTGGCCATTGCGGACTCGTCCAGCAATACCATTGGCGGATCACAGTCCGGCGCCGGAAACAAAATCGCCTCGAATTCCAGAGCCGGAGTTGAAGTGGACAATGGCGTCCGCAACACGATTCGCGGCAATTCAATTGTTTCGAACAGCAAGTTGGGGATAGATCTGATTGTGCCCTTTGAGGTCAATCCGGTGACGCCCAACGATTCGTGCGACGGCGACTCGGGCGCTAATAATCTGCAGAACTATCCAATCCTGGCCTCAGCGTCCAGCACCTTAACCAGCACCACCGTTCACGGAGCGCTCAACTCTACCGCCAGCACGCCCTTTATACTCGAGTTCTTTTCGAGCGCGGCCTGTGATCCTGCCGGATACGGCGAGGGACAGACCTTTCTTGGCACTGCGACGGTTTCCACTGATGCAAACTGCAGCGTCACTTTTGATGTCAGCTTGCCGTTTGCTTTGGGAAGTCAGTTCGTCACCGCGACGGCGACTGATCCTAACGGGAACACTTCAGAGTTCTCTGACTGTGTGCAGACAGTAGGCCCGTCGGGGCCCACTCTGCAATTTAACTCCATCAGCTATTCGGTTACCGAAGGCGGGAGCGATGAGATAACCGTGACGCGCCTGGGTGATACAAGCAACGTAGTCACGGTCGATTTCGCGACCAGCGATGACACGGCCCACCAGAGCGGTGACTACACTTTGGCTTCGGGGACATTGACGTTTGCCGCCGGCGAGACGAGCCAGACGTTTTCGGTGCTGGTCAATAAAGATGCTTACTCAGAGAGCCTTGAGACTATTAACCTGACGCTGAGCAACCCCACCGGCGGAGCCACACTCGGAACGCAGGCTACAGCCCTACTCGGTATCAACAACGACCCTTTCGTGCCACCCAATACCCAACCGCTCGAGGATCCGCAGACGTTTGTGATCCAGCATTATCACGACTTCCTGAGTCGCGATCCTGATCCGGGAGGGCTTGGCTTCTGGGCAGGCCAGATTACGCAGTGCGGCAGCGATCAAACATGCGTGCGCAACAAACGGATCGATGTCTCGAATGCTTTCTTTTATGAGTTGGAGTACCAGCAAACGGGATCGTACGTTTATCGTCTTTACCGCATCGCCTTTGGAAACAATCAGCCGTTTCCGAATTCCATTCCCGATCCGGCGCACCCCGGCGAGGAAAAGAAGTTAGTAAATTATCAGGCGTTTGCGCCGGACCGGGCGCGGGTCGTGGGCGGCTCTGGTTTGGCCCAGTCGCAAATCGCTCTGGCCAATGCATTCGTCGCGAGGCCTGAGTTTGTGACGAAGTATCCGGCGAATCTGGATGGTCCAGGTTTTGTCGATGCGCTGCTGGCCACGGTGCTGAATGATTTGGGCGCCGACCTGTCCGGGCAACGCGCAGCCCTCATAACTCTCTACAACTCCGGAGGGCGAGGCGCAGTTCTTTATCGACTGGCTGATGACAACATCCAGACCAACCCAATCAACAACCAGGTGCTGATCGATGCCGAATACAACCGTGCGTTTGTGGCCACGCAGTATTTCGGATACCTGCGGCGAGATCCGGATATGGGTGGATTCCTTTTCTGGCTCGGCCAGGTCAGTAGTGCTCCGCTCAGAAATGTGCCGAAGCAGCATGCGATGGTCTGTTCGTTCATCACTTCCGCTGAATACCAGCAACGCTTCAGCACGGTAGCTCCTCATAACAATGACGAGTGCCCGCACTAACCTGTCAGAAGTTCGGAGGCGCCTCGTCATGAAACGGAATCATTCGCAGCTTGCTACCAACCGCAACCGACGAAGATTGTTCATCCCTCTGGCCGGCATCGCTCTACTTGTCTCAACCTCGTTTGCCTCCTGGATCAGTGAAACATCAACCAAAGGGCCAGTCGTCAAGGCCGTTGCCGCGTCTGCAGACTTGAGGCAAGTCGACGGGCGATCGCCTCTCGACAATTCAGCGGTTACGCTTTCTCTCCCGCTCACAAAAACCGAGGAAGCCTATGGCCACTTACCCTTAGGCTTCGAAGCAAACGTTGGTCAAACCGATTCGCAGGTTCGCTTTCTGGCACGCGGGCAAGGTTACGGCCTGTTTCTGACTGCGAGCGGGGCAGTGCTTTCGTTGAACCCGACTGCAAAATCGAAAGGCGGCGACGAGGCTAAGTTACCAACAGCTTCAGCGGATCAGCGTGCTGTTTTATCCCTGCAACTGGAGGGTGCTCGACGCTCCGCGCGGATAAGAGGATTAGACGAACTTCCCGGCAAGCTCAATTACTTTATCGGCAATGACCCGCGCAAGTGGCGCAAGGATGTCCCAATCTATTCTCGGGTGCGTTACCAAAATGCCTACCCTGGTGTTGATGTTGTTTACTACGGCAATCAGCGACAACTGGAATATGACTTTGTGATTGCGGCCGGCAGCGATCCGCGGCGCATCAGCCTGGCCTTTAATGGAGCCAACGCTATTCGCAAAGACGACAGCGGCGACATCGTGCTAAGTACCTCCGCGGGAGAAGTGCGCCAGCGCAAACCCGTCGCCTATCAGGAAGTGGCCGGCCAGCGCCGGGAAATAGTCGCCAATTACCGGTTGGAAAACGGTAAGGCGAGTTTCGATCTTGGCGAGTTCGACAGAAGCCTGCCGCTGGTCATTGATCCCGTCCTTATCTACTCGACCTTCCTGGGCGGCAACAGTTCCGAAGATGGCCTGGGCATTGCGGTCGACGCGCAGGGCAGCGCTTATCTCACGGGAAGTACTGCTTCAACTGACTTCCCGCTCGCGAATCCTTTTCAAAACGTCAAAGACGCGGTGACGGATGCTTTCGTCGTGAAGTTGAATCCGGCAGGGACTGCGCTGGTCTACGGCACCTACCTGGGAGGGAACGGAAGCGACACCGGAAATGCCATCGCGGTCGATGCCCAAGGCAGTGCTTATGTCGCCGGCCTTACCGGTTCCGGCAGCTTCCCCAGAACTTCCGGTGTTTTTCAGGACACGAAAGACGGTTCTATTGACGGCTTTGTCACCAAGCTCAGTCCGTCCGGATCATCATTGGTTTATTCGACCTTCCTCGGCGGCGATAATAGCGACAGTGTCAACGGCATCGCTGTCGGCTCGGACGGTCGCGCTTACGTGGTCGGTCGCACTGACTCGACTCGCTTCCGTTTCTTCATTCCGCTTCAAAGACACGGCAGCCCGGTCTACAAAAGTACTGACAACGCTGCGCAGTGGTCGGCAAGTTCGGGAGAGCTGACCGGGAGCACAGTAAACGCATTGGTGATCGATCCGAGCAATTCAAATATCGTCTACGCCGGATCCAACACCGGTGTATTCAAGAGTATCGATGCCGGCACACATTGGAACCTGACGGGAACCGCGCGCACTTCGACTGCGCCGCTCTTCACGAACGCAGTCGCAGTTGACCCATCGAACCCGAATACCATCTACGCCGGGACATCCTCCGGCGCTTACAAAAGCACCGACGGCGGATCACTGTACGACATTAAGAATAACGGGTTGCCGATTCCATTTATCAACGCCATGGCCATTGATCCCAGCACGCCGGCAACTTTGTACGCGGGCACCCTCTTCGGGATTTATAAGAGCACGAACGGCGGAGACAACTGGACCGAAGTAAGGAACGGGATCACCGGCGGAATACCACGTGTGAATGAAGTAGTTATTGATCCGACTAATCCGGCGATCGTCTACATGGGAACCAACCGCGGGATGTTTAAGACGACGAACGGTGCAGCACTCTGGACCGCGATCAACGGCGGCGCTCTCTCTACATCATTCACACCAACGATCACGGCGCTCACCATTGACCCAGTAAATCCGTCGATTCTTTATGCGGCTGGATTTAACGGCACAGACATTCTGTTCAAGACAACTGACGGCGGCACGACGTGGACGGCCAGCGGCAGCGGTCTTTCCAACAATGCGATAAATGTTTTGGCGATTGATCCGGTCACCCCGGCGACGATCTATGCCGCCACTATCGGCACAGGGATCTACAAGAGCACTAACAATGGTGCGAATTGGAACCAGAGCAATACCGGCCTCGCAAATGACAGCGCCCTCGCTGTAGCCATTGATCGCAACAACCCGAGTATCGTCTACGCAGGCACGACCATCGGGTCTGATGCTTTCGCGGTCAAGCTGGATCCGACCGCTTCCAACTTCGATTACCTCTTGAGTTTCGGTGGTAATGAGAACGATGAAGCTCGAGGCATAGCCCTGGACGTTGACGGCAACGCCTACATCACAGGGATTACAAACTCGCACAATTTCCCGGTGCAAAATGCGTTTCAATCTGTTCTTGGGGGCTTAGCGGATGCCTTTGTCACCAAGCTCAATACATCCGGCACGAGCTTTACTTATTCAACCTATCTTGGCGGCAGCAGCAGCGATCAGGGACGCGCAATCGCGGTGCGAGGCACGAACGCCTACGTCACGGGCCTAACCAGCTCACAAAACTTTCCACTGGCAAGTCCATTCAAGGCGACACTCGCTGACTTTGACACCGACGCGTTTGTTACCAGGCTCAGTACATCCGGCTCAGCCCTCGACTTTTCCAGCTATCTTGGCGGCAGCAACATGGACCAGGGCCTGGGCATCGCGGTTGATACCAGCGGCGGCGTTTACGTAACCGGCTCGACCAGCTCCCTGGATTTCCCTTCGGTCGCAGCGCCCCAGCCCGGGCCCGGCGGCAATAACGACGCCTTCCTCACAAAACTGGTTGCCGCAGGAACGTCAATTTCTTACTCGACCTACCTCGGAGGGATGAACACCGATCAGGGGAATGGAGTTGCTGTCGATTCAGTAGGGAACGCGTATGTCATCGGTACTACTTCTTCTCCAAATTTTCCAACTTTGAATCCGCTGCAACCCATCCTGGCGGGTACCGACGCCTTTGTTTCAAAGATCGGCATCGAGGCTGACCTGGCGATTTCGAAAAAGGAATCACGCGATCCGGTAATGGTCAACAACCCGCTGACGTATACGCTGAATGTGGATAATCATGGACCATCGCCGGCAACCGGAGTCCACGTAACTGACCCATTGCCTGCCGGTCTGACCTTTGGCTCGGCCACTCCGACACAGGGTACGTGTTCGCTCAACGGCTCGACTGTTACTTGCGACCTCGGCGTTTTGCCTGCGTTCGCGCAAGCGACCATTACCCTCGCCGTCACGCCGACGACGGTCGCCACGATCACCAACACGGCCAGTGTGACTGGGAACGAACCAGACAGTATTCCCGCGAATAACGCGGCCAGCGAGACGACGAAGGGTTCCGCGTCACCCTCGATTAACGGCCGCGTACGCGACGGGAATTCAGTTGGTATCAGCGGCGTCTTGATGACCTTGAGCGGTGCGCAGTCGACCACCACAACCACCGACAGCACCGGCTTCTATCAGTTCGCGGAACTGACGGCGGGCAGCGCTTACACAGTCACGCCGACAAAAACCAACCTCTCCTTCGAGCCGCCTTCACAAACGTTCAATGCTTTGAATGCTGATCAGACGGTGAACTTTGTCGCATCAACCTGCACCTATGCGATTGCGCCAACGAATCAGAGTTTTCCTGCGGCCGGTGGAGTGGGCACGATCAACGTTACCTCGCTGCATGACTGTCCCTGGAGTGCGGTCAGCAGCGACAATTGGATCTTTATCTCTCAAGGTGGTTTGGGAGTCGGCAGCGGGACGGTGAGCTTCACGGTTAGCTCGACCACGACTCCGCGCGCGGGACACATCACCGTGGCCGGGAAAAATTTTGCCATTTATCAGGAATTCAATTCCTGCGCAGCGCCGGCATTCAGCGTCTCGCGCTACAACTTGCCGGATAGCGCGCTTGGGGTCAACGCCGCAGACTTTAACGTTGATGGACATCTTGACATTCTCTTCGGGCGATCGAACGGAGGTACTGCCACAGTGCTTCTGAACGACGGACAGGGTGGATTCACTTCAAGCGATTTTGGCGTAGGTTCGTCGGTAGGAATCGTCGTCGCCGATCTCAACGGTGACGGCAAACCGGATGTGGCCAGCACTAGTTACAACTTTCCCTTTGTTCGAGTTTTCTTTAACAACGGCAGCGGCGGCTTTGGGCAGTCGAACGTGGACATCCCCTTCACGTCTCAGGGACAATCGCCGCTGACGGGCGGTCTATTGACTGCCGATTTGAATCATGACGGCAAGGCAGACTTAATCGTCTCAACGCCTGGCACAAGCGGCGCGCAGATTTTGCTCGGCAACGGCAGTGGAGGGTTTACTCAGATAGCCCAGGTCAACTTCCCCACATTCTTCGACATGCTGGCGATGGTCGACGTCAATGACGACACGTTTCCCGACCTGATCCTCGGCGGCAGCAGTGCTGCAGGTTCGCTGGGAGTGATGCTGGGCAACGGAAGCGGTAGTTTTGCTCCAGCGATTATCTCGCCGGGTTCGGATGTGACTTCGCAGGTTGTCCCTGGGGACTTTGATAACGACGGCAAACTTGATTTCGCCATTGCCGGCGGGGTAGTCACCTCTCCACCGTCAGTGTCGCCGGCGATTGTGATTATGTCGGGCGACGGGGCAGGTCACTTTACGAAGATATCCAGCGTCAACGAAAACCAAATTGCCGGGTTAACAGTTGCTGATTTTAACAACGACGCAAAACTCGACGTCGCCTTCACTTCCGGCACAGAGCAAGTGACACTGCTTTTGGGTAATGGCCTGGGCGGTTTCGGGGCCCCGATCCAGATAGATACAATCGGCAGCGGCCAGTTCGCCGGGAACCAGCGTCTGGTGGCCGGAGACTTCGATGGCAATGCTCGACCTGATATCGCGGTGGCAAATTACACCGCAGGCGGGTTCGTGCTGAAAAATAATTGCGCGGCGGGGCCGACGATTTCCGGGCGCATCACTGACAGTCGCAACACGCGCAGCCTCGGAGGCGTTACGGTTACTCTTAGTGGCGGCCAGTCCGCGACAACTCAGACCGACGGCGGCGGCAATTACTTGTTTAGCAATCTCACGCCGGGAGCGAGTTATGTCGTCACTCCCACGCGAAACAACTTCCGCTTTAACCCGCCCAGTGCCAGCTTTACCAACCTCGCAGGCATGCAAACAGCTAACTTCATCGGCACGCCGATCACGCTGCAGTTCACCAGTCAGGATTTCGTGGTTAACGAAGAAGCGGGGAGCATACAAATCGACGTCCGCCGGATGGGCGATTTATCCGGAGTGACGACGGTTGATTTCGCCACCGTGGACGGCACCGCGTCCGCTCGCACCGACTACACTTCTGCGTTCGGCACGCTGCAATTCGGTCCGGGAGAGAGTCTCAAGAGTTTTACGATCCTGATTTCGGATGACAACCTGGTCGAAGGATTCGAGTCTCTGACGCTCGTGTTAAGTAACCCGGTCGGTGCGATATTCAACACCAGCTTCATGGAAGGACCGCCCCCCACGACGCTGGTGGAGATCAGGGACAACGACTTTGGCCCGCCGGCCTCGAATCCACTCGACGACGCCCAGTTCTTTGTTCGCCAACACTACTCTGATTTTCTTAATCGAATACCGGACCCGGGTGGCTTTGCTTTCTGGCAGGGTCAAATCACTCAATGTGGAAACGATCAGGTGTGCCTGCGTAACAAACGCATTGATGTTTCAAATGCCTTTTTCTACGAACTCGAGTACCAACAAACGGGCAGCTACGTCTATCGTCTCTACCGCGCGGCCTTCGGGAACAATCAACCATTTCCCAATCCGATTCCTGATCCGCTGCACCCGGGAGAAGAGAAGAAACTGCTCAGCTACCAGGCCTTCGCGCAGGATCGGGCACGCGTAGTGGGCGGCTCGAATCTGGCCCAGGCGCAGTTGGATTTGGCGAATCTGTTCGTGCAGCGATCGGAATTTGTGAGCAAGTACCCGGCGATTCTGGATGGCCCAGGGTTTGTGGACGCGCTCCTCCTGACGATCAATAACGATTTGGGCGCTGACCTGTCATCCCAGCGCTCGGCATTGATTAGCCTCCACAACTCAGCCGGTCGCGGCGCCGTCATCTACAGAATCGCTGACGACAACGCCCAGACGAATCCCATCAACAACCGGGCATTCATCGACAGCGAATACAACCGCGCCTTTGTAGCGACACAATACTTTGGCTACCTGCGACGCGATCCGGACATGGCCGGATTCCTGTTCTGGCTGGCGCAGGTAAGCAGCGCGCCGCTCAGAGACATCAGCAAGCAGCATGCGATGGTTTGTTCGTTCATTACTTCGGCCGAGTATCAGTTCCGCTTCAGCTCGCTCGCACCGCACAGCAATTCGGAATGTTCACCGTAGCTTAGCGGATTTGACAGTGTCACTACCGGATGACTTGCGGTTTAGAGGACATCTGAAATCTCAAATCTGCAATCTGCAATCTGAGTTGTTTTGTTGACTTTCGCGGGGCCCTCGGAGTATCGTGCCGCCGTTTTCGAAGGGTTGCTTCTCGAGAGTTGTATTCAGCAACTCGTGACTTACTCGCTTAATCCCCGACGCTATTCCAGCGCGAAGATTTCCATCGCGAACAACCCCGGGAAGTTCATTGTGGCCACCCAAGGCAAGGTCAAAAGTGAGGGAGCCATTGTCGTGACGATGGTGATAAACGACAAAGTCGATGCAGCGGATGAAGTCAAGGCAGGGATCAAGAGAATCAAGTTTGTTAAGGGTAGATAGAGTCGACCGCCAAACTTCGCGCGGCCTGCCATCGGCGCGCCTGCTTTCGAGATCAGCCAATCCCCTCACGCAGCCACCACCTTTACGACCATGTGAAAATCTGAAGCGCCAAACGAATACCCAACAACGACTCGTTTAGAAAGGGCACTTGTGCTCCCGGTGTGGAGCATAGACAACCTTTCAGGGTTGGGCGAAGCAGGTTGCGATTTTCCAGGGTGTTACCCTGGGCTGAAATTGGGTAACGCCTTCCGCGCAAAACCACAGTTGCAAAGACCCGGCCTGCTACTCCGCGGAGCATCCCTTCTTGCAAAAGAGCGTGGTCAGCGTCTCTGCGGTGGAGAACAACACAGAAAACATTCACTGCCGAGGCGCCGAGAACGCTGAGGGACGCGCGGAAAATTCAAACTGAGCCACTACCAGTTTTTGTTTGACCCCAGCGAGAGATGGGAGTAGCATCTCACTCCCAGTTAAGTTTGCAGCAACTCCCAGATTTCTGACTCCTCCCAAACGGACCGAGTTCTCACATTCGCCTGGTCATAAGCCCAGTAGACAAGCCCGACGATTGATCGCTCGTTGCGATAGCTTCTGGAAGTGAAGAGTTATTGCCGATGGCGTCCAAGTCATTCTCAAACCGGCTTCATTGCATGTACACGTTCACCGCGGCAGCCTCGTTGCGTTTCGGTGCGAGGGAGAGCGGCAACTCTTCTTTGAACGCCACCGATCCGGGCATCTCTCAGTCTGTTCCGGGTCTGGCGCAGCAAGTCGTGATCGAGTGAAACACACCAAGCTGGCTAGCGGCCAACCTTACGAACCGGGGTTTTTCAGGGGTTACCAGGGGTTTTCGGAATAGCGCAGGCAATTTACCTAAGCGGCAAATTGCGAGTCTCCTCGCGCACGAAAGTGCGCTCCAAAGTCTTCATGGGAGGTTAAGTTCAAAATGTCGAAACGTGTAAAGATTTTTGCTCTTTTCTTGTTCGCCGCGGCGCTCACTTTGCCAATGTGGACCTCGCGGTTCGCCAAAAATGTTTCCGCTCAGCACCCCAACATGACGATGGGGACAACCAGCCAGTCGCAAACAAATCATCGGGACCGCAAACACATGCACGTGAAGAACTGGGCGCTGCAACCAACCGGAGTCGCCGGCGTCATGCCTCTAGATCCCAACACGATTCCGAAGTTTAGGAGCCAACTGATCAGGCTTCCGACCTTTGTTCCGATAGGAACGAAACGCGAACCCTCGACTGGCAAAAACCTTCCCCTCTATGAGGTCACCGAAGAGACGGTTCAGATTCCACTGTTGCCTCAGGGATTCCCGACGACGAAGTCCTATGCTTACGGTGGCAAGGTGAACTTGGCCGATCCCGGCCAGCCCGCAAACATTGTGACGGCATTCTCGGTGCCCGGACCGACCTTCGAGGCAGTTCGGAACCAGCGCATCTTCGTTCACTACATCAACGACCTCGATGGGGATCACATGTTCCCAGTCGATCCGACGATCATGGCCGCCAACGTCAACAACTCGCCGATACCCACTCCGCCGTTCACGCCCTTTCCTCCGGGTTATGAGCCGTTTCAGGACCCAATCGCGACCGTGCCGCACTTGCATGGAGGCGTCACGCCGTCTGACTCCGACGGCTTTCCGGAGTCCTGGTTCACAAAGGGTCTGCAACGGAAGGGTCCGACTTTCAGCGGCACCACGTTCGAATACTTCAACGGGCAGTTGCCGACAACGCTTTGGTATCACGACCATGCGCTGGGAATGACGCGCCTGAACGTGGCTGCGGGACTGGAGGGGACGTATATCCTTCGCGACCCGAACGATAACGTCGCACCGCTCCTTCCGCAGGGGAAGTTCGAGGTACCGCTATTCTTGATGGATAAGGCATTCAACACTGATGGCTCGATCCATTTCACTCAAGTCGGAGACAACCCCGACGTCCATCCCTATTGGGACCCCGAGTACTTTGGCGATACGATCCTGGTCAACGGCAAGGCGTGGCCGAACTTTAAAGTAGAACGCCGCCAGTATCGGTTTCGCATCGTCAATGGTTCCAATGCGCGCTTCTACAATTTGAAACTGTCGAACGGCCAGTCCTTCATCCAGGTCGGGGCCGACGGCAGTTATTTGCCGGCGCCCGTGACGTTGACGGAAGCATTTCTGGCGCCCTGTGAGCGAGCGGACATCCTGATCGACTTCTCCAACCTGCCGGCCGGAACGAAGATCATCCTGCAGAACACGGCCAATGCGCCGTTTCCAGGCGGAGATCCACCGGACGCGAACACAAGTATCGTCATGCAATTCGAGGTGCTGAACACGGCGGCCGTGCATCCGCATCCGCTGCCGGCGACCTTGATCACGATTCCGACGCTCATTGAGACGCCGGACATCGGTAATCCGAAACTCTTCACCCTGAACGAAGCGGAGCACCCAGTCACCGGCGACCCCGTTGGGGTTTTCATCGATGGACAGCATTTCGATGCGGATGTCACTGAGATCCCCAGAGTCGGCACGACGGAGTCGTGGTACTTCCAGAACCTGACGGAAGACGCCCATCCGATACACATTCACCTGGTCGAATTTCAGTTGGAGGATCGACAGCTTATCGACGTCGATCGCTTTACGGCTTACTGGCAGAGCCTGAATGGCACGGACCTTCCGCTCAATCACCCAACGATACGAGCGAATGTCGAGACTCCGGTATTCGACCCGGCAACGGGTACGACGCATGATTTCCTGACGGGTCCCTCGGAACCGCCCTCGCCCCAGGAGAGCGGATGGAAGGACGTCTTCATAGCGCCGCCACACAAGGTCACCCGAATACGGATCCGCATCGCGCCGCAGTCAACAAAAGAGTCAGACCTGTTTCCCGGCAAAAATGCGTTTCCGTTTGATCCGACCGCGGGGCCGGGTTACGTATGGCACTGCCATATTCTTGATCACGAAGACAACGACATGATGCGCCCGATGAAGATTACGAATGCGGCGGCTGTCGCCAGCAATCGCGTGACGCTCAGAAATCACAAACAGCGCCACCATCACCACTAGTCGTTGAGACCAACGCCGCTCTAATCGCGAGCGATTGGTGCAACGGTCTGTTGCTCGTAGGAGCTGAGGTGGCAGCACTTCAGCTCCTTTCTTATGTTCTCCATCATCTTGAGCCGGGACCGCTACTCGTGAGCCTGTTGTGTTCTTAGAAATTCGTCTTTGGAATTGTTCCGTTTAGAAAGCGGACTTGTCCGCCGTCGCAGCGCGGGCACAAGTGCCCTGTCTAAACGGACAGGTTGAGCCTCGAGCTTGCAGGCAAGAAATCGAAACTCTAACTACCGGTAACCACGTACTCCCCTGGCAAATCTTTGGCAACGGTAGCTTCGGCTATTGCTTGATCGCAAAGTAGCACTGTATTTTTCATCCGGCGACGAAATACTTCCAGTTCATTATTAGAGAACAATTCATGGTTTTGAGAAACCTCATCGGCGAAGTGCTGGACGGCAAGTACCGCATTGAAAAGCAGCTTGGCGAAGGCGGCATGGGCGCCGTCTACTTTGCGACGCACCTGGGCACGGAGCGCCCCGTTGCCGTCAAGGTCATCGCGCCCCAATTCATGCAGCACGAGGAATTTGTCGAGCGATTCAGGCGCGAGGCCCGCGCCGCCGGAAGGCTGCGCCATCCGAACGTAGTAGACGTAACAGACTTTGGCTTTGCGCAGGTCGGCAAGGATCAAGTGGCTTACCTGGTGATGGAATACCTGGACGGCTTCACCCTCGATGAAATCCTCGCCGAAGAATCCAGCCTGCCGCTTAACTGGGCCATCGACATTCTGGAACAGACTTGCTCCGCCGTAGACGAAGCACATCAACAGGGCATTGTCCATCGTGATCTGAAACCGGAAAACATTTGGCTCGAGCCAAACCGGCGCGGCGGCTACACCGTTAAGGTGCTGGATTTTGGCATCGCGAAACTAGACGAACCGGAATTGCTAGCCGCCGGCGAAGCCCCTGGCGTTTCGCGTCAAACACTCACCGAATCCGCGAGCAGTTTGCCGGCAAGCGAATTCCCCACACTAATCGACACCGCAGGCGACACGACAAGCAATGCGTACTCTGAAACGCGGACAGGCCTTTGGCAAACCGAGGCAGCGACGCAAATGTTGCCGTTGCCTTTTACTGGCGACGATGTTTCCGAAACGAGCACGCAGTTAAGGGTGTCTCCTGCAGATTCATCGGAAGCGGGAACGCGCATGTTGCAGGCGGATGGTGACGAAGAGGCGGGGACACGGATTTTGGCCGAGCGCGTAACCGACAAACCGCGCTCGATGTCGACCGGGTCGGGCAGTTCGCTTACGCGCGTGGGTTCGATTCTGGGAACGCCGCTTTACATGTCGCCGGAGCAGTGCCGTGGTGAGACGCTTGATGCGCGCTCGGACATTTACAGTTTGGGGGTGATTGCCTATCGCCTGCTTTCCGGCACGACGCCTTTCAGCGGCGCCCAGACTGCCGTGATGAATATGCATCGCGAGGAGGCGCCTCCGCCGCTGGAAGTCAAACGCGTGCCTGGTAAGGTGAAGGCGTTGGTGATGCGCGCGCTTGCCAAGGACCCCGGCGACCGGCCGGTCAGTGCCGCTGCTTTTGCCAGCGCCTTGCGCGCCCACGCCTCCGGTACCGGCACGTTGTTGCGCCAGGCACTGACGCTCTACAGCGAGCACCTGCCTACGTTTCTGCGCCTCGCTATCCTGATTTATTGGCCCATGGTGTTGGTGACGTTCATGAAAGTCACTGTTCAATTCATGGTCAACCGGCACCTGATCGGCTATCCCTGGGACAAGGTGGCGCGTGGCGTAGCTGAACTGCTGATTATCCTGGTCACCTTCTTTTCGGCTTCGGTCGTAGTCGGCGTGACGACCTGGCTGGTGACGCAGATGCTTGCTGTACCGCTGCGGCCTTTGTTGTTGGGTCCTGCTTTCAGGGCCATGAAAAAGCGTTTGCGATCGCTTCTCTTCACGACCCTGTTGACGAGCGTGCTGTGTGTCATCGGCATGATCATTTGCGTGGTTCCAGGCATCTACTTATTTGCTAACCTCACCCTGGTCGGGCCGGTAGTGATGATGGAAGGTCTGCGCGGCCGCGCGGCGATGAAGCGGTCGCGGGCTTTGTATAAGAGATCTCGGCGAACGGTATTCGCGATCGTGCTGATTCATCTTTGTGTGCCAATCCTGGGGAGCATTGTCAGCACTGTGTTGCTCATCGCCCTGGCGAAACTGTTCAAGCCGGGAGCAAATGAATCGAGTGTCTTTGTTACTATGGGCCAGTCACTTGTTAACCTGCCCATCACGATCTTATTTGGCTCGATGGTTTCGGTCGTTACCGCCTTGTTGTATTGGAAGACACGGCTCGCGGGCGGCGAGACGATGGGGCAGGCGTTGGCCGAGTTTGCGGAAGAAGAAACGACCGAGGGCCGCGTCCTAAAGAGCAGACGAACGCGATTCGGAATGCCCGTGAAAACCACGCGTTAGAGTACTGAGCCCCGGATTAACACGGATACACGCGGATCAGAAGGGATTGGGATCCGCGTTTATCCGCATGCATCCGCGGCTGATTTCTTTCGTACCCGCAAGAGTGAATTTCGTTTTGTTCTGCCGGGCTGATCGGTTAAGCTTGGGACTGGCCAGCATGCACGACCATCGCTTTCATTACTTCGCTTTTACATACCGCTTCTCCAATGGGGAGGGGCGGACCGGGCGAAGAAACGCGCGTGCGCGAGGTTGAGATAGCAAGCAACTAGAGCCACGAAGTTTTCGCAGACGCCGGCCGCAACTTCCCGCCTGAGGAGTTGCGGCTGGTTTTGTTTTTGCTAGTCCGACAAACCTTCAGTTTGTCGTTTGTGATAACCGATGAAGCCTGTCTGTACCGGCAAAGGACAAACCTTCAGTTTGTCGGACGTCAACTTGGCGGACATCAGTTTGGCGGACATCATTTTGTCTGACTTCAGCGAGGAGTCGATTTACATGAGCCTGGAAGACCAGCGAGCAGAGATAAACAATCTCGACAGTGAATTGCTGCGCCTGCTAAACAGGCGCGCGCGGATTGCGCTGAAGGTTGGTGAATCAAAGCAGGCCTCTGGCCTGTCACTCTGCGATCACACACGTGAGCGCGAGGTCATCGACCGCATGTGCAAAGCGAACGAAGGACCATTGGACGATCGCGCAATCATCGAACTCTATCGCGTGATCATTCATGAGTCGCGCCGCCTGCAAACTCGCGCCGGGCAAGCGGCCGCGGAAGCGCCGCCCGTAATCCGCCAGGGAGACCGACCGCGCGTGGCGTTTCAGGGCGAGCCGGGCGCCTTCAGCGAAGAGGCCGCCATCAAACTACTCGGTGAAGAAATCACTGTGGTGCCGCGCCCGACGTTTGATGCCTTGTTCAGCGCGATTAGCGATCAGGCCGCGGATTACATCCTCGCGCCGATTGAGAACAGTCTCGCCGGCTTTGTGCATGCATGCTACGACCTTTTGCTGGACAGCGATCTGTACATCAACGGCGAGATCATCATTCCAATTAGTCACTGCTTGATCGGCTGTCCGGGAGCCGCGTTTGAAACGATCACGACGGTTGAGTCGCACCCGGTGGCCCTGGAGCAATGCCGGCGTTTTCTGGGCGCCAACCCGCAAATCAAACGCATCCCGGCCGAGGACACTGCGGGGAGTGTAGCGCGCGTGCTGGCCCAGGGCGATCCTACGCGCGCCGCCATTGCCGGCAAACGCGCGGCCGAACAATACGGTGGCGTGATTTTGCGCCGGCATCTGGAGGACAGCAGCGAGAACTACACACGCTTTCTGTTGCTGACGCCATCCGCGAATTTTTCTGAGGGCGCCGACAAGCTCTCGATGGTCATCGAACTCCCTCACCATGCAGGCGCCTTGCACGACGCGCTGGAGCCGTTCGCGCGACGCGACATCGACTTGCTCAAGATTGAAGGGCGTCCGGTCAAAGGCCGCCCGTGGGAATACTGTTTCTATCTGGACGTACGGGGCTCAGCCAATGACGACGAGGTGCAGGCGGCGCTGGCCGAGTTGCGCGAGCGGCGCGTGGAAGTGCGGATCCTCGGCTCGTATGTCTCGGCGCGGGTGCCGGGTAGCGCCGGATGATCGATGGCACTCAGAAGAAATATTAGCCGCGGATTTACGCGGATGAACGCGGATTATGAAGAAGAAGGCAGGAGGCAGACGGCAGGAAGCAGGAAGCAGGAAGCAGGAAGCAGGAGGCGGGCGGCAGGCGGGAGGCGGGAGGCAGGCTGGCTCTTTATCAAGGAAGAATGGGAGCCGTAGGTTTAGATAGAAACCGGTCGGCTCCTGGCCGGTGCGTACGATCCTGCCGCCAGCCGCCTGCTTCCTACCTCCTGGTTCCTAATCCGCGTGTATCCGCGTTCATCCGCGGCGAATTCAGTTCTCGCGGCGAGTTCAGTTCTTAAGGAGAGGTCTCGAAATCATGATCCTGATTCTAACGCCAAACATCGAACCCGAGAGTGATACTTACAAGCAATTGCTGGGTCACCTCTCGCGCTTGCACAACATCCAGTTGCGTGTTCACCGAGAGCAGGGCGCGCAGCAGTCGCTCACTGAGATTTATCTAATCGGCAACACATCCGCGATTCCCGTCGAGGATATGAAGACGCTGCCCGGCGTGGGTCGGGTAGTGCGAGTATCGGAAGAGTATCGCGTCCTGGGCCGCCACAAAGGCGATCACCGCGCGGCGCATTTTGACTATCAGGGACTCAGGTTTGGCCAGGACACGCTGCATGTGTTCGCCGGCTTATGCGCTGTGGATACCCGAGCGCACGTCGAGGCGATGATGAAGAGTCTGCGCGACCATGGCCAGGTGTGTACACGCATGGGCGCCTATAAACCGCGCACCAGCCCCTATTCATTTCAGGGCCACGGCCGCAACTGCTTGCCTTACGTTTTTGAGCTCGCCGGTAAGTACGGAATCAAAGTGGTGGCGATGGAGATCACGCATGAATCGCACATCGATGAAATCAACGACGCGCTCGAGGCCACCGGCCAGCCGACCGGAGTGATGCTGCAAATCGGCACGCGCAACACGCAGAACTTTGAGCTGCTGAAGATCGTCGGGCGGCAACAGGATTATCCGGTGCTGCTCAAGCGCGGCTTCGGTATCACTCTCACAGAGTCTTTGCACGCCGCCGAATACCTGGCCAGCGAAGGAAATCGAAAAGTTGTGTTTGGGCTGCGAGGGATCAAGACGAACCTTGCCGATCCGCACCGGAACTTTGTCGATTACGCCCACGTGCCGGTAGTCAAGCGGCTGACCCGCATGCCGGTGTGCGTCGATCCTTCGCACGCGGTTGGCTCGCGCAGTTGCGGACCCGAAGGCATTCCGGATCTGATGCACGCCGCCGCGCAGGGCGTGATTGCCGGAGCGAACATGGTGCTGGCAGACTTTCACCCGGCGCCGGAAAGTGCGTTGGTCGATGGACCACAAGCGCTAACGCTCGCTGAGCTGCCGCAGTTTCTCGAAGACGTGCAAATCGCTCGTGAAGCTTTTGAGAAGCGGCTCGCGCTGGCGGAGCGTTATCGAGTTAGCGAGGAAGTGGTGGGCGCCGAGAAGTAGGAATGGGTGCCGGGTGCCTGGTGTCGGACGCCGGGTGTCAGGTGTCAGGTGCGAGGTGCCGGGTGACAGGTGTCGGTGTTGGGGCGACTGGCGCGAGGTGTTGAGTGCTGAGTCTTGTTAGACGTCAATCGTTTGCGGCTTTGCCGCCGCACAGTGCGGTAAGGCTCCGCCTTACCGGGCCAATTGATCTTAGAATCTGAGGCTACGCCTCCTCACCGTTGGGCCGAGGCATAGCCTCGAAGAAAAGACCACGCTGCGGTAAGGCAGAGCCTTACCGCACTGTGCGGCGGCAAAGCCGCGACGATTTGACGTCTCACTACACTCAAAGACTCAACACCTCGCGCCAGTCGCCCCAACACCTGACACCTGTCACCCGGCACCCATTCTGTGTCCATCCACAGCGCGCGCGGTGTGTAATCCCCATCCGGCCGGAAGCTAAAAAACCCGCTCGTCCTACCGTACTACCTTAATCGCTCGCTGGGATTCAGCACGTGTTTTGTTCTCCCGCCGCCGCCGATACTCATCCGCAAGGAAGTCGGTGGTCGTTAACGCAAATCGAATTGAAATTTCTCTACTGGCTCCTGCGGCTTGTCTCCGAGAATGGACCGACCATACTCCGGCAGGCCCGCCCGCTATCGCAGGCGGTACTGACAAGAGGCGCCATGAACCGATCAACAACGGGAAAATCCATTCGACAGCGACAGGGCAGTAGTCCGGCCCGGGGTCCCCAGCCGGGCAGCCCGCCTGGGGTGGACGCGGTTAAGAGGGGCGACGCCGTTGGCTCTGGGGACTTACGGGTGGGCGACGAAGCCCTCCCTAACCGCCCCCACCCCAGGCGGGCTGCCCGGTTGCGGACCCCGGGTCGGGCTATTGCCCCGCTGCTGCATCGCGCATGGCATGGGCTATCTAAGGTTCGACGGTCTGCGAAACTCGCGTTCCTTTTCAATCACATTTTTCTAATCGCTGTGACAATCGTGATCGTGTTCGCTTCGATCGTCGCGGTCTGGCGGATCAAAGTGAACACGCAGCGGCGGCTTGATGAAGAGCGCGCGCGGTTGGAAAAACAGAACGTGATCCTGTTTGAGAAGAAGTTCCGGCCCGCGATCACAAGCAAGCAGATCGAGTTTTGGCAGAGCTACCAAAACACTCGCGACGTGGCGCACTTCAAAGACTCGTATTTCCTCGCTACCGACGGCGGTTTGGTCGAGCTTGATGCGGCCGGAAAACTGCGGCGGCGCTACAGCGTGCTCGATGGTCTGCCGGAGAGTGATCTGCTAACTCTCGCATCGTTTGACGCGAAGCTCTTCATCGGCACCCGGGCTTCGGGATTGGTTTCATTCGATGGCGAACGCTTTGAAAGTTATCGCTGGCTGGAGCGTTCGCCGCAGGCGATCAGCGCGCTGTTTGAAGACAGAGGCCGATTGCTCATCGGCACCATGGCGGCTGGGTTGATCGAGTTTGATGGACAGCAGTTCCGAGAAATCAAGGTTGGCGCCGATCACAAACGTCTCGGGGGTGTCATTCATCTTTCGCGGAACGGCGTGCGACTCTTTGCCGGCACCTTTGCCGATGGTCTTTGGGTTGAAGAAGGCGCGCGGTGGTCTCAGTTCACAGTTGCCGACGGCTTGCCCTCAAACCGCATCGTCGGTGTGATCGCCAACTCGCACAACTTGTTGGCGGCTTCCGACTACGGTTTGGCTGTGACGTCAATCGGCGGCCTATCTGCCGAGGCGGGCAAACGGTCGATGCAAAGTTCGGCGAAGCTCTTTCGTTCGGTCGCGGTTTTGCCATCGCTTTCCAGCATCGTTCAGTTCGGCCACGCGATTTTACTTTGCAAGGACGGCGGCGAAAGCTTCGCCCTGCGAGTTGCCCTATCAACTGATCAGGACGCGGCGCGTACTGCGCAGCTCAGCCCGCTTGGCAGGCCGGCAGAGGCTGCGGCCGGAACACGCCTGGTCGTGCTCGAGCGACAGTTGTGGGTGCTCAGTAGCAATGGCATTCGGCGCGTCGAGGCAGAGGCGGTCGAGGGCATTGGCAATATTGCGGCCTTATCGCCGTCAGCGTTGGGCCAGTCTGCGCCGGCCGGCCAAACAAAACGAACTGAAAATACCGGCGTCTCTGCCAAATCGACCACAAGCAATTTGATTTCCGCACTCGCCGTGGACTCACAGGGACGATTGTGGGCCGGAGGCTTTCGTACCGGAATCGACGTGCTCAGTCCCGAAGGCAAAAGGCTTGCTCACTTGGAATCAGATACCAGCCGCGAGATCAACTCGCTCCTCGAAGATCCGAAAGACAAGACGATGCTTGCGGCCACCTCGCAAGGCTTGCTGAGCTTTGACGCGAATCTGCGCGTGCTCCGGCGCTGGTCAACCACAGACGGTCTGTTGAGCAACTCGGTGATGCAGGTGGCCCAGATGCAAAACGCCGTCGCCAGGGAAAGCGATCGCGATTCCCGCTACATCGCCTGCGCCACGGGTAAGGGATTGACATTCGGACTGGCCGGCAAGTTGCGCAGTCTGACCACCGTACAGGGCTTACCAAGCAACAGCCTGTATGCGGTTCTAACCCAGGGTCGCAGTCTTTACGCAGGCACGCTCAGCGGCCTCGCGTTGATCCAGGATGGTCGCGTCGTGCGCGTGTTCAAAGACAGCAATTCAAATCTCTCGACCAACTGGGTGACAGCGCTTTGCCTGGTCGGGTCGCGTCTGTTTGTAGGCACTTACGGAGGCGGCATTTTCGAATTGACGGCTTCCGGTGAGCTGGTTGGATTTGCTTCGGGAACCGGTCGCGCCGTAGTTAACCCGAATGCGATGTGGAGCGACGGCGCGCGGCTTTACGCCGGCACGCTCGATGGGGCGCTGATGTTTGATCTGCATTCGCAGAAGTGGACGCGCATCAATGCGGAATTGCCGTCGCGCTCAGTGCTCAGCATCACGGGCGACGACAGATACGTCTTCTTTGGCACGACCAGCGGCATCGCCCGCATCGAGCGCAGCTATTGGGACGAGAAGCTGTAACGCAAGCTGTTCGCTCGTGCGGCCGTCGCAAACTAACAGTTTGCGTTACAGAAACGAGCGGCATACGGCAACGGCTTCTACCAGAGGGATCACACTAGATGACCGAGCGTCAGGGAAAACAAACAGGTAGAACGGCAAGACTCCGAATAATAATTTGCCTCGCGCTTCTCACTTCACTTTGCTGGTCGCTTCGTCAGGGCGCGGCGCAATCGGGAGTTCTGATCCCTTCGACTAGTAGCAAACCGGATCCGGCCACGCTCTCGCTGCAACTAATGAACGTCGACGTGCTCATCGACAACCAGCATGCCCGGGTGCGCGTGTTACAAATCTTCGACAGCCACATCTCGCAACAACTCGAAGGCAAATACCTGTTCGCGCTGCCGCCCCGGGCGTCAATCTCGGATTTTGCGGTCTGGGACGGCGACACACGTGTACCGGGCGTGATGATGGAAAAGCGCCGGGCCAATGCGGTCTACAGCCAGATCAAGCAACAGCATATCGATCCGGGTTTGCTGCAGCAGGATGACGAACACGCAGGCACATCTGCTTTCTCAGCCAGGGTGTTTCCCATTCCCGCCTACGGCACCAAACGCGTCGAGATGGAATACACCGAGATGTTGCCGGTCGAGAGTCTTACTTCGCACTTCACTTTTCCGCTGAAGCCTTCGTTCGGCGATCCCCAGCGAGTGGAAGAGTTCAACTTGCATGTGCACATCCTGAGCGACTCTCACATCTCTCCGATTACGCAGAGCCCAGGCTATCCACTGAAGGTGTCGAAGTCCGGCGCCAATGAATACGAGGGCGACTTTCAAGCGCGAGGGCTGGAGCTGAAAGAGGATTTTGCGTTTGACTACCGAATCGAGGTCCCCGAAAGCGCGTTGTCGTTCATCGCTTATCGCGCGCCCGAGCAGATCTCTGCCTACGACCTCAGGGATCCGTCGCTGGCCGCGCCCAACCCTGACGGATATTTCGAAGCACGCGCGCTGTTTCATCAGCAAGGCGCGACAGGCGAACGGAAGCAGCCGCGCAACGTGATCCTGCTCCTGGACACATCGCTTTCCATGTACGGTGAAAAGCTAGGCAAAGCTGTGGAAGCGACGGATTACTTTTTGCACTCGCTCTCAACAAAGGATCAGTTTGATCTGATCCTCTTCAACGAAGAGGCGTCGGCTCTCTCGCCTGCGCCTCTTCCCGCCACTCCGCAAAACGTGGAACGCGCGCTCGAGTTCATCAAAAGTTCGACACTTGGCGGCGGCACCGATCTGAAAAAGGCGCTTGCGAAATCCGTTGAAGTTGCCGGCGCATTTCCTGCGGGAGAGCGCAGCATCGTCTTGATTTCGGATGTGAATCCGACACTCGGCACCAGGAGCGTGAAGCAGATCGTCTCGGTCCTGGATAAGAAAAATGGTTCAGCGCCAAGAGTATTTGCTTTCGGTTTAGGCAGCGATGCTAACGGCACTTTGCTTGAGGCTCTGGCCGGAGCCGGACACGGATACTTTGCGCGGGCCAGGGAAACCGAAGACATCGCGACCGCGCTGAAGATCTTCTTCGAACACGTCGGCAGCCTGAGCATTGAAGGTTTGCGCCTGACGCCAGCCGACCGCAGCAACTTTTATCAGGTCTATGGCACCGGCGATTACACGTTTGACGGATCGAGTCTGGCCTTTGTCGGCCGCTATCGAAAGCCGGCGGCGCAGGCCAGCGTCACCGTGCAGGGCCGGTACGGGACGGCCGCAATTAACCTCTCGCGCAACGTGAATTTGCCAGAGCTCTCTGACACGCATGAACACTTGCCGCGCTTGTGGGCGCGGGCGCGGGTCGACGCGCTGCTGCGCGAAATGGACATCAACGGAGAGCGCGAAGATTACATCGCAGAGATCATTCGGCTTTCAGAAAAATACAAATTCGTTACGCCTTACACCGCGTTCATCGCCGCGCCGCGCGCGCTGCTGCGTCCCCGGCTGATACAACCGGGCGATCCGGTGTTGCGTGTGAAGACCGACGAATCAATCAACTCAGTGTTTGTGGTGCTGCCGTTCGGGGAAACACTGCCGCTCAAGCGCCTGCCGAACGAGGGCGACTGGGAGGTCCGTTTTCTGGCGCCCGCGTGGATGCCCGATGGCGCCTATCGCTGCCGGCTTCTGCTCACCGACAAGGACGGCAATGGTTATCAGGAAGAGAAGAGTTTCGTTATCGATAGTCATGCGCCGAAGCTCAAGGCGACGGTCGAAGTATCAACCGTACGGGCCGGCGATGAGCTCGCGATCAAGTGCGCAGCCGACAGCGATACCGATCGACTGACAGCAAAGATGTACGGCGCGCAAGCCGTGTCGCTGCGCTGGTCCGCTAAAGAGCAGACAAACACGGGTCGGTTGCGAGTGCCGGCGAATTTGGCAGCGGGTAAATACACGGTGGTTATCTCGGCAGAAGACTTTGCGCACAACCAGTCGAGTGTCGAAGTGCCGATTGAAGTGCTGCCGCAGTAGCAGTGGGCAGTGTGTAGCGGGCAGTGTGCAGTGGGCAGTGGGCAGTGGGCAGTGGGCAGTGAGCAGTGGGCAAGTGGGCAGTGGGGAGAATTCAGTAGGAGCCGAATGTTTATCGCTCAGGTAGCCAAATTGTTTGGCGAGCTCCGTGAGAGCGCCATGTCTTGGTACAGAACCGGGAGCGGTAGCGACCGGGTCGCGCCCTGTCCCGAATATGCTGGATGGATCGCAGTGACGACCCGGTCGCATCCACCACCCCAGGCGGGCTGCCCGCCCGGGGACCCCGGTCCGCTCCCGGTTCTGTACCGACTACTTTGTCTGGTCCTGATCGGCGGCTTCCTTGCGATCGCGATCTGCAACACACACCGCACGGCCCACGCAACCAACGAAGCAGACGGGACCAAACAAGCAGTCGACGAGAAGGCAGCGCTGATCGACCAGGCCCTCTTTGCCCGCGCCGAATTCTTTGGCGCGCAGGCGCTCGTGCCTTATCCAACTGCTGAGGCGCGCACCCGTCTCGCTGCTCTGCAGGCGAAATACCCGGCCGACGCCGAGATCGATCTGAAGCTCTCGCAACTGGACGAAAAGTTGGGACGGGAAGCAGACGCGCTCAAAGAAATGCGCTCCTTTGTCGAGCACGAACCCGACCAGGTGCAAGCCCTAGAGACAATGGCCGCCTTCGCTCATCGCCGAGCACAATTCCCGGCCGAGGCGGAAGCGCTCGAGAAAATGCTGCTGGTTGCTCCCCAGGACGAGCGAGCGGAGATCTTTCGCCGGCTGACCGAGCTGGCCCAGGTGCACCTGCTGGAAAAATATCTCGCTCCTGCGTTTTATGAACAGACACTCACGCAAAATCCCGAGCTCTTTGAAGTCTTCGAACAATATCTCGACAAACTGAGCGAGACCAAAGACGCTGCCGAGGCGCTCAAAGTTCTCAGAGCCTACAAAGACCGCTTTCCCGAACGTCGCTCCTCGCTGATCAAGAGAGAGGCCTCGATGCTTGAGGCGATGGGCCGAGAAAAGGAGGCGGAAGCAGTCTATGTCAAGGCATTTGATCCGTTTTGGCCAGGTGAACTCTCAGACTCGTTTTACGGGTTTCTCAGAGAGCATGATCGCTACCGCGCTTACGGCACTGAGCTGCGCGAGGCCTTTCGTCGTGACCCGACGAATTTCGACATGGCCGTAAGACTCATCGATTACGGTAACCGTACGCGTGACGAAGGCGCTGACGTAATCTTCCGTTTAGAAAAGGCCCGGGCCCAGAGCCACATCGCCTGGAAGCCGCCGGAGTTGGTAGCCATCACCCGCTTCCTGCTCGCAGGCGGGCACGGTGACGCCGCTTCGCGTTTTCTCTACACGCTTTCACTGCAGGGCGAGTTGAAACCCGGCAGTGAATTGCGCGCCGGTGTGCTCTATCAGATCTTTGAAATCCTTTCTGACTCGGGTGACAAGAGATTGTCGTTGACGCGCGGCGACCTGAAGTTTTACCAGGACATTGCCACGGCTGATCCGCACCCGGGAATGTTGGGCGGCATTCTTTCACTGGTCCTGTCCGATACCGATCCGAGGGCGGAATTCCAAAGGAAGGAAGAGCAGGCCGTACATCATTTCAATCGCGCCGCGGCCTTTCGCGTCTTTGGTGAGTACAAGCGCGAATACCCGACGGCTCCGGAACTGGCCCAGATGTATCTGGACATCGTGCGCTTGTACGCCGCGACCGGCGAGCCCGCGATTGCGGCGCAGACGCTCGCCGAGTTTGAGCAGCGGTACACGGACGCTCCGCAATATCCCGAGATCGCGCTGAAGCTGGCCGATTGCTACGTCGCGCTGGGAAAAGTGGAAGAAGAGCGGCGGCTGTACCAGCACCTGCTGGATTACCTGGGCCAACACCGCAAGCAAGGTCAGCGCCTGGTCCCGAGTACGGCCGAGCCCCAGACGATCGCCGAACGAAGCTCACAAGGCATACAGGGTTTGGACATCACTGCCGAACCGACCAGCGTCGCCCCGCAGATCCTGAAATATCCGTTTGCTTCGAATACCGGCATTCATGTTCCCGGCTCGGCAGACGCAGGCAACAGCGAATATTCAAAGTATGGCTATACGGCGGAGACCTATCCGGATTATTTGGCCGGTCATACACGTTCGTCGAAGTCCGCAAAGAAAGAAGTCACTGACTCCAGCTCAGTCGCATACGCAGATGTGTTAGCGCGCTATGTGGCTTCGCTGAACAAGGACAATCGTGCTTCCGATATCCTCGCGCTCTACGCGAACGAGATAAAGAAATACGGTGAGGAGCAGGGTCTTTACGAACAACTGCTGCAATGGCTTGGTCAGACCAACATGGTCGACGAGCAACTGCGCCTCTATCAGGAGACGATCAAGAAATTTCCCACCACGACGTGGCACGATCGGCTGGCGCGCTGGTTCCTCAAGCGGCAAAAGAACCAGGAGTTCGAGGCTTTTTCGCGCGACTTGCTCGAAAGGCTCGACGATGACGAAGTAGAACGCTACCTGCATACCTTCGTTGATTCAGGCGCGGGCGCAAACGCTGCGAGCTTCGACGCTGGCCTCTACGTCGCGCTTTACACGCGAGCCCATCAGCGCTTTCCGCATAATCTGACCTTCGTAAATGGCCTGCTCAACTTTTACAGCGCGCACAACGATTGGCCGAAATGGCGCGGACTGGTGGCCGAGTATTATTTCGTCTCGCGCGATATTCGCGATAAGTTCCTGCTGCACCTGGCCAGTCACGGAGAGTTGCGCGCTTCTTTTGAGCGCGCGCGGGACACACTCGCGCACAATTCAACGGGGCCGGTCTTTCAGTCTCTGCCTTACAAACTCTTTCGCGCGGATGCCGCCGTCTGGCTTTCGAATTACGAAGAAGCCGTTGCTGCTTACCGCGAGCTGAACACGCTTTATCCCAACACCGTGGAATTTGCCGAGCGCTTGATCGCTTTCACGCGTTCGTTGGGCCAACACAATCGCAAATCTCTGGAAGAGTCCGCCACGCTCGCACACGCGCAGGCCGAGAGCCTGCCGTCAGAAGCCGCGTACCGCACGCGGGCCGGCGAGTTACAGGCTGAGCTCGGAGACTACCAGCGCGCCCGCGGAGAATGGGAGCAATTGATCGCGCTGGGCCGCGGCCGCCCGGAAACATATCTCGATACCGCTACTGTCTATTGGGACTACTTTCAGTACGACGAGGCATTGCGCACGATCAAGGCGCTGCGCGGGCAAAGGAATGATGAGTCGCTTTACGCTTTTCAGATGGGCGCCATCTTCGAAAGCAAACACCAGTTGCCGCTGGCGATCGCTGAATACGTCAGCGCGATGAGCAGTTCGGGAAGCGAAAGTTCGGGTGATGAGAGCCGGGCCAAAGCGCGGCTGTTGAAGCTATCAAAACGGCCCGGGCTCTCGGCACAGATCTCGCTCGCTTACACTCAAGAGCGCCGGCACGCTCCTAACAACACTGCCCTGGTCCTGGCTTATGTCGATTTCCTGAGTGACGCAAAACGTTGGGACGAAGGCGCACCTCTGTTGCGCACGGAAGTCGCACGCAGCACTGCGCAGGAGTTTCTGAAACAGGCCCGCTCGACGTTTGTCGCCAACGACGATTCCGCGGGAGAGGTTGCCGCGCTGAAACGACTGGTGCTGGTCACGAGCGGGCCGCGGCTGTCCATTTCCTACAGGCTGCAACTCGCGGAAAGTCTCGATGGCGCGCACGAAAGTCAGGCTGCCGCGCTGGTCCTGCGCCAGCTCGTGCAGAAGTTTCCCACCAACTATGGAGTGTTGACCGAGACCGCAGACTTTTACTGGCGACTGGGCCGGCATCGAGACTCACTTAACGTGCTGCAGTTGGGCAGACAGAGAGGAATCGGCAGATTCCACTACCTCTTTGGGAGAAAGCTGGCCGCCCGCGAGATCGAGTTGAAGCAGTTCGCTGCCGCTGCTCAGGTGCTCGGCAAGTTACACGACGAAGATCCACTCAACACGGAAGTCTTTCACGAGTTGGCCAAGTTGTATGTGGCGCGCGGCAACAGGGAAGCGCTACGTGCCAGTTTCCGCGTGACGCTCGCCGCAATCAAACACCAGGACATCGATCTTGCCGGCATCCGTTCGCAGGTTGCCGAGGTGCGTGGGCAGGTGATCGACGCGTTCACGCGCTTAAAGGATTATGGGCCGGCGGTTGAGCAACACATTGAGATCATTAATCGCGAACCTGAGAATGAAGAGCGGTTGGACGCGGCGATCAATTACGTCAAGCGTTACGGCGGGGCGGACACGCTGCTCAACTATTACCAAAAAACATCCGCACAGGCTTACAAGAATTATCGCTGGAACGTCGTGCTGGCGCGGATTTACGAAGCGAAAGGCGACCTGCTCAACGCCGCGCGTCAATACCGGGCGGCGCTCGTCAATCAGCCTGAGATGCTGGAACTCTACGACGGCTTAGCCGCGATTTACACGCGCGCCAAGGATTACGATTCGGCCCTCGAGACCCTCAAGAAAGTGACCGAGCTTTCCAACGACGATCCGCAGTATCTCAAGCGGACCATTGAAGTTCTGGAAAAGGCGGGCCGGCAGCGCGAGGCCGAACTGCTGCGCCAGAAACTGCCGCACGAGCAACCACAAAAACTGTCAGTCAGCAACCAGTTCGCGGAGGCGGCGAGGCTGCGCGGCAGCGAAAGAAAACGTGCCGTCGCCACTTATCGTGAGGCGTTTGACGCTTTCTCGGCGGAGCCCTTCAAGCACGATTTACAAGGGTCAGAGATTACAGGCTACGTCCAGGCAGTCCGCGATGAAGAGTCGCTGGATCAAATCCTGCGCCGGCTTTGGGAATTGCGCGCGCGCATGGTGCTTGAAGCCGAGCGGGTCGATAACCTGTCGGCCGGTAAGGCGGGCGCCATTCTCGCCACCCTTGACGGCGCCGTGCCCGAAGCGGTGGGCGGCCTGGCGGCGGAAAAAGCCACCGGCGATGAATTGTCCGGGCTGTTCGACTTTCTCAAACAACAGATCGACGCCAGCTTACAAAAGAGTGGAGATAAAACCGCGACACTCGCCTGTCTGCAGAACCTCAGTCGCCGCGCCGGCTTTGGCTTGCTCGAGGAACAGATCCTGGTGGGCCAAAAAGATTTGGCGCGTTCACTGTCAGACAGGCCCGCCTATCACAACCGGCTGCGCACGCTGATCGATTTCTACGGTGAGCGGGGCAACTACGGCCGAGTCATCGAATTGTTGACGGCGGAGCGCGCGAAAGATGCGAGCAGCGACCAATTTGATTATGCGCAATTGCTGGCTGAGAACGCGCGGCTGGTGGGAGACAACGAGCGTGAACTGCAAGCCTTGAGAGAAATCTATCAGCGGCCGCCGAGTCCGGGAGCCCCCGCAATTGCCGCTTATGACGCGCAAGTGGAGAGGTACTTCGACGCGCTTTCCGAACGCGCGGACGCCGGGCGGAGCGAATTGTTGACGTGTGCCGAGCAGCCCAACAGGCATCAACTGCAACTGATCAACTTCCTGCTGCGCCAGGGCGACAAAGAGCTGGCGCAGACGGCAATCGAAAATGCGCGTCTGTCACTTGCCTGGAAACTGTCTCGTCACGCCGAAGCAAGTTTGTCGCTCGGTGAGTTCGCCGCGGCAAGCGAAAACTATTTTCTGGCTGCGCTGCAGTTTCGGTCCATCGGTGAATTGATCGCGCAAAAGCCGGATACCACCAAACAATTGGTCGGTGATGATTGGTTCCGCTTAACGCAGACGTACGGCCGCTGGCTCTATGCCGCGAATGGGCCGGGACAACTGACAAAATCGCGCGCGCTACTTCCCGCGATGATCGAAAATCGGCCCGAGGACTCAAACGAACAGGCGCGCCTGGGCCGTTGGTATCTCGAGCAGAAGGATGCCCCGCACGCGATTGAACACTTGCGGTTGGCCCATGAGGCCAAGCCGGCAGACACACAGATCCTGGCGGACCTGGGAGCTGCTCATTTCGCTCAGGGTGATCGAACCGGGGCAGAAGAGCTTTGGGAAGAAATCGTCAGTGACAAGCCGTCACTCGAAAACTGCCAGGTGTATCTGAATACGCTGGTGAAACTCGGACTAGCCGATGTGGCTCGCCAGCGCCTGACTCCAATCTTGACCGACCGTTTGAATCAGAGTGTCGGGGACGAGAGTGAATACGAATCGAATGAAGTCAAGAAGGAGCGCGAGCAGCTCAGGGGCTTGATCCGGGCCGTCGCCAAGTCGTTTGAGCGGTACAGAACCGGGAGCGGTAGCGACCGGGTCTCAACCCCTGCCAAAGTCAGGCCAACTTCGCCTGAGGACCCGGTCGCTACCGCTCCCGGTTCTGTACCGCAGGCTGCCTTCTTCCGCAAACTAGTTGAGGCCGCCCCAAGCAATTACCTTTTGCCCGAATTGCTGATCAAAGAATCGCTGCTCGCTCGCGAACAGCGCGGACCCTTCTACCAACTGCTGATCGAGCGCAGTGCGGGATTGACTCGCTACGATTTTGATTCAGCCTACGTCGCACAACTACAAAAGTCCTGGAATGCAGCGAGCGCCGAAGAGGCACTGGACCAGGAGAACAACTACCGGCGGTCGGAGCCTGATTGCCTAAAGATCGATTGGCAGAAACAGTATCTGCAGTATTTGATCGAGCGGAAACAAACCAGCGAGGCGCGCGCCCTGATTGCCGCAATCGAGTCCGCCATTACTCGCCGTTACGCCCGGCCTATCTGGTTGCGGCTCGCCGCACTGAGACTGGACATTCGCGGCGGCCGTCTTGGCCCAGCTTATGACAGCCTGGCGCGGCTCGCCGGTATCCAGACCAGTGCCAATCTGAAAACGATCAACGCGCCGAGCCTCGAGCGGCTCAACGATGCGGCCCAGTTGCTTCGCGAGGAAGGGCATGAGGCCAATGCGACTGCCTTGTTCGAAGCGGCGTACGCCCGCGACTTGGCGCTGGAACAGTACCAGCCGGCTTACCTCGTCGGTCTGGCAACCATCGCCTTTGAGCGTGGTGACGCGCCCGCTGGTCTGAAGTGGCTGCAGGCATTGGTGAGCCTGAGCAAGGCAGATACAAAAGCAGAGACAGAAGGCGAGTTGGCCTCGTTGCCGACGATCAAGAAGTACGTGGTCGATGCGCCGGGAGTCGAACTGCCGAAAGCCAATAACGCAATCGAGGAAAAGAAAGCCCTGCAGGTGGCGGCTGAGACCGCTGGCCGCTTCGCGCAGTTCGCGGTGGCCACAACGTATCGGAAGCTCTTGCTTACCGCCTCACCTGATGATGAAGAAAACAGGCTCGAACTCGCTCGCCTGCTGAGCGCCGACAAGCAGCCTGCCGAAGCGATTGAGGCCCTGGCCGCGATCATCGGCGACCGCAACGCGACCAGGAACCTGCGTTGGCAGGCAGTCTGGCTCGCGGCCGAAATCACGGAACAGAAGCCGGCGGCGTGGGCGACTCTGCGTGATCGCGTGCGCTCGCTCAATGCGAGCGATGGCGAGATGGCCACAGCGCTTGAGGCCCTGGCTTTATCGGCGTCAGGCCGAACCGGCGAAGGCGTCAAGCTCCTCGTCGACAGCGAGGTTAAGAGTCCGAATCCCAACCTCAGAATTCTGCAGGCGTCGCTCGAAAGAAACAGCGGACATGATGGGGACGCGCTCACGGCGTACTTGCAAGCGCTGATCGAGATTAACGACGCGTCCGCCCGCGTGGCGTTCGGCTTTGTCGAAGACCAGCCGTTGGACCAGGTTGTTCGTCTTTATCTCAAACAGGGCCAACCGCGAGCGGCACTGAAGATCGCTGAGCGTCTGATCAATTTGCAGCCGCAAACCACGACGGACAAACCGGGTAATAGGGAGAGAGAACTTGAAATGAATGGACCAGTATCCACCAGCGAAAGATACCAGACGTTGCGCACGCGAGCGGAACTGCGAGAGCGGGGGGCGCGCATTGAACTGCTTGAATTTCTTTCCGTGGCAGCGGAGCGAACCGGTGATTTGAATCGCGCCATCACCCTCGAGCAAACGCGGCTGGCGCTGCTGGTGAAGGCTTCCGATCGGCAGGCTACCGAGTCACGTCTTGAGCAGTTGCGTGAAGCGCAGAAGAAGGCTGAGCGACAGCGGAAACCGGCGCTGGTTGTCGACCAGAGATTGGTCGCGGGGGCGTAGCGTGACCGGCTTGCGGCTCCGCCGCCCGATGTGCGGAAGGTCTTTGACCTTCCGAATACTTCACTATCGCCTGGGGCTACGCCCCAACAGCCGGGGCACAGCCCCGACTGGAAAGTCAGTCACCGTTCGGAAGGTCAGAGACCTTCCGCACATCGGGCGGCAAGCCGCGAACGAGTTGCCAAGTCGCGTCAGCGTTGAGCGGTCATCGATGGGGGTAGATATGTCTTCATTTGCACGCTGCAAAGAAATTCTCAAATTCCGGGCAATCCTCCTGATAACGCTCGCGGTCATCATCGGCGCCGGCCTGCTTGTCTATGCGGAGACTCGCCCTACGGCCGGTCCTTACCAACTCGCGGACGATCTTCCGCGTGGCGCCCTCGTCTACGCTCAATTCAAGGATCTGCCCGCGCTGCTCAAACAGTGGGACCAATCAGTGCTCAAGCAGCAGTATCTGGGCAGTGCGAATTACTCTCAATTTCAGCACCGCCACCTGGCCTTGAAATTGGTGCAACGCTGGACCGAACTCAACGATGGTCTCGGCTTTCAACTGGATACTGCTTCGCTGGGCGAGGCGGCGGAAGCAGGCGCGGCAATCGCAGTCTATGACATCGGCCGGCTCGATCTGGTTTTCGTCGCGCCGCTCAGCGAGGAGAAGCTGGCGCTGACCAGTTTTTTCAAAAGCAAGACACAGTTTGAAGAGACCGAATTGCCGGATGGGACCATCTGGTACCGGCGCGATGTCGAGGCTGACCACGGCCGGCAGAAGCAGGTGCTCGGCTTTGCCACGATCAAAGGCCGCTTTGTGCTGGCCACCAGCGAACGACTGCTGCTCGAAACCATAGCGAACATCAATGGCCGGAACACGAAAGACCGATTGTCGGCAGATCCCGCGTTCAAGACCCTCGCCGGCATCATGGCGCCACACTTCGCCACCATTTGGGTGGACCAGGCCAGGCTCAATGACGATTGGTATTTCAAGCATTACTGGCTGCCGCAGAATGTGGCTCAACTTAAAGGCATTCGCGCCTGTATCTTCGACCTGGAAATGCAGGATGGAAAATGGATCGAGCGGCGCGACTTTCTGACTGCGGAAAAAAACGCTCGCGTCGCCGTGGCAATGTCAGCGTCAGACACGCAAAGGTTGCGCGCGATGGTTCCCGAAGGAGTCGCTTTTCTGAAGCTGCAGTCGCTCAAGAGTCAACCTGCGCTGGCGGCCACACTAATTCGCGATACGCTGCTCGACCGGACGGCGCGCCATCGGGAGCATCGGAAAGGGCTCTGGTCCTGGCAGTCATATGACGACGATAGTTTTTACTCGAGTGATTCAGAAGAAGAAGCAGTTGGCGATCATTACACCCATCTGAATAGCGATTATGACGCCGCGATTAACGACCCGCGCGATGCGCGTTTGACGGACAAACAGTATCCCGGACCGAATCCTCTGAGCGAGCAAATTGAAGCTCAATTCCTGAGTGGGCTTGAGCGAGCGATGGGCCCGGCGCAACCGCTCCTCGCAGCGGTTGCGACCAACCCGCACGCGATTAGCGGCCCACTCTTCGGTGAATTCCAACGAGTGGCGATCGTCACTCTGCAGACGCCCGAGAATTTGCAGCGAGACGCTTTGGAAAGTGCGATTGCCACGGCTGTGCAGGGTCGTTTGACTGTTACCGGCGCGAGCGTGGAGCTGAAATGGGTTAGCCATGAGGAGGGCTCGCACGCCTGGCGAGAATTGCCGATGCCGCTGCTGGGCTGGAAGCTTTGTTACATGCAACGAGGCCCTGAATTGATTCTCAGCAACAGCCCGGCGTTGATGACTGCGGTGTTAGCGACTGCTGATAAAAACTCGACCGCGGAATCGCATTCCGAGCCGGCACTTGATGATCTGACAGTGATTCGCCTGGACCAAAGAAAGCAAGCCTTTGATGATATTCTCGGAGTCCTTGATGCCGAGGAGCTGAAGCGCCGGCAAGAGGCACAAAAGCAGAATCCCAACGCTGCTGCAGATCAGTCAGCACAATTCTTTTCCGGAGAAATCGGCAGCTTGCTCGACGTGGCCGCGAACGTCAGGCGGGTTGAGATCCGCCGAAGCAGCTTCGCGAACCGACTGCATGAGGAGATCGATTACGTGCTGAAGCAGTGAGGTCAGGAGTCAGGAGTCAGGAGTCAGGAGTCAGGAGACTTCTGACTTCCGTCCCTATTCCACCGACGTAATAAACTCCGGGCTCAGCATTACGAATGTGCAGCCGCCGTTCTTTTGCCGGCAAAGCAACGTTCCCCGCCGAACCACCTTTGTCATTGTTTCGTCGGGGAAATCAAAGTTGTAGGTGGCGGTCTTTAGCGCCGCGCCGTGCACTCGCAGCTTCTCGTCGCCGTGAAGGAACTTCACGCTCTCGACCTGCGAATGCCGCGAGGCGCCCGGAACCAGCACCACATAAAACTCGGCCTCAACATTGTCCTTTAGATTACCGAGCAGTGAGTCGAGCTTTAGGGTGTAGGTCCCGGGCAACTCCTCTGTGGCTTGCTTGATTAATGATTCGCTGCGTTCCTTGCCTGCCAACCGATCCAAACTCTCTCTGGCTTCCGGCACGAGGCGTTTGGCCACCGCGGCCAGCGCATAAAGATGAATGGCCTCGTCGTGCTTGCCGCGCTTTTCATAAATCTGGCCCAGGTGATAGCCCACTTCGCTGTGGTGTCCGATGGACCAGGCCGCGGCGATGTACTTCTCAGCGAGGTCGAGATTGCCTTTTTGAAATTGCACCCAACCCAGCGTGTCCCAGTAGGCGACCAGGCTGCTGACGTTTTCCAGATCGTCGGACGTCAGCCGCGACAGGTCGACGTTGCGCAACCCGTTGGCCACGGCGGTCACCGCTGATTCGGCGTACTGCTGGGCCTTGTCAAGCTGCACCTGGCTCAGCGAGAGATCATAGGCGATGTCGTTAAAGACGCGCGGGCCGGGCGAAATCTTGATTGCTTTGTCAAAAACTTCAGAAGCTTTGTCGTTCTGGTTAAGCGTCAAATAGGCGCGTCCCAGGCTCACATAAAGTGATTCGTCCTCTTCCTCCGACTTCAAGGCGATCGCTCGTTCAAGTTCGGGTACGGCGTCTTTGAATTTGCGCCACTCAACCAGCATCTGGCCGAGATTGCCGTGCGCCGACTGATGCAGCGGGGTCACTTCAATCTGTTTGCGAAACGCGGTCGCCGCCTCTTCGTATTTCTGCTGACGCCAATAACACTGGCCCAGCAAATCGTAAGAGTAATCGTCAAAGGGATTGATCGAAGTCTGCTCGCGCAGCACGGCGATGGCTGGGTCGTATTTGAATTGAGCGAAAAGAGCAGCAGCTAATTGCCGGCGTACGGTTTTGTGTTTGGCTTCTTTTTCCAGCACTCGTTTGAGCAGTTGCTCAGCCAACGGATAGTTTTCGTTCTTTTCGGCTGCCTCAGCCGCCTGCATCAACTCCTCGACTTTTACAGTGCCGGGGATGGCCGGCGTTCCGGCCTCGTCGGTTTCCAGCGAAAGGGTCTGCGCCTCGTCGGCCCGCGTGGCGGCGACAAACGAGAGGTAATCCTGTGTGCGCGCCGCCGGCAGTTCGTGCTGGCGCAGGTGGAATTTTCGTTCGGCAACCAGCGTGCTTCCTTCCAACTGGTAGGTCGAACTGTATTCCGCATAATCTCTGGTGACCGTTAGCGGTATCGGCGCCCGCAGCCGGTATTTGCCTGGCAGCACCAGTTTCAAGCGGTAGGTAATATCGATCTGTGGCCCTAACTCGATTGGCTTGGCCGCATCCTGTTTGTCCGGGTCGATCTCGCGCAGGTGCACCGAGGGCAGAGGGATTTGCAGCTTTATCTTCTTGCTCGACCAGTCGAGAAAATCGTCGTTGGAAAAATCGTAATCGAGATCGAAAGGCTTTTCGATGGCTGATGCCTCGCTCGGCTTTAACTCCGTGACCTCTCCGCCGCGAACGCCCCCGGCCAGGGCAATGTAATAACCGAGCCGTTTCCAATCGCTCTTTGGCGTCCGGCGAAACAAAATGCGGTAGTACATTTCTGCATCGCCGTGCAAGGTGAAATGCGAGTGTCCCGTCAACTTGCCGAGATCGTTTACCTGACCACCCATCTCCAAAAGTTCCGTTGACAGAAACGGAGGCTCTGCCGGAGTCGTCTCCAGATGCGCCGCGGCATTGGCCGGAACGAGCAGCGACTTCTTATCGCGTAACTGCGGAGAGATCAGCCGGAAGGGAGCGACTTCGGCAGTCGTGTCCATCCAAAGCAGTTCCCCGGCCAGCGGGATAGCAGTGATTACGTGATCGAACTGGCCCGGCGAGGGGACATCCGGATCGATCTTGCGCGAAGAGTTCATCAACGCCGGAAAAGCGCGCAGCCCCGCGGCAATCAACATCGCGGATAGCAGTGTGTGTTTGTCTTTGCAATCACCATACTGGTTGGCAAAGACGTCTTTGGCCGCGTGTGGTTGATAGCGACCCTGGCCCAACGAAAGACTGACGTAGCGAAAGTTGCGCGCCACGTACAGGTAGAGGGCTTCGATCTTGTCCTTGTCATTGAGCCGTCCACGGACGAGTTCTTCGACCTTGGCGCGAATCTTGTCGTCGGGCACGATCCGATCGCGCTCGAGGTTGGCGTACCAGTCTCCGACCTCGGCCCAGTTCTGGAAGGTGGTGATCTGAATCTGTGGTTGCTTCGGCTCGTCCTCATCGCTCGATTTTCTTTTGGCCCGTTCTTCCTTCTCGTCCTTGTCTTCGCGCTGCAGGTTTTTGTGTTTCCAAGTGTACGTGCGCCGGCCGTCCTGATCTTTGATGGCCGGATCAAGACCTGGTTCAGCCTTGAGTTTCACCACGCTCGCGATTGGAATGTTAACCTCCAGTTGCTCGTCGAGCACGATCAGATTCTTGCCGAGGAAATCGTGTTCGAGCCAGAAGTGGTTGGGCGCCAGCGGCGTGTGCACTTGCCAGATCAGGTGGTATTCGAGCACATCACCGGGACGCAGCCCGGGCACAGTTACATGCTTTTGCCGCAGATCGGTGTAGATCGGAGCTTCGCGTGAAATCGGCGCGGTCAGATCTTGAACGTCGCTGGCCGCGGCGGTGACCACCGTGCCGTCGGATTTGTGCACGCTGACGTTTTCGATTTCGAGTTTTTCGTTTCCCGAGGTGTACGGGAAGATCAGTTGGCCAAAACCCTGGACGCCTGCCTCGCTTTGAACCCTGGCTCGCAGTCTCACTTCACGCTGGCCCGTGCCGTCCTTCTCGAAACGAAACTGCGTGAGTAGTTTCTCAATGACAAAGGCTTCCTGCGAGTAGTCCTGATCCTTTTCTTTCGCCGGCTGCATCTTCACCGTGGCGGCGCTCTTTGGCGGCGGCGGGTCCTGAGCCCGCGCCGGGCCCGAGAGGCTCAACTGGCACGAAGCGAAAGCGAACGCAAAGACGATTACGCGAGTTGAGCGAGGGTGGAACATTGGTTTCTCCTATTTGCAGTGACGCGAGATCAGGCGGACGGCGCCAGTGTACGGGAAGGGATCGAAGGGTGTAAAGAAAGCTGTCCACAGCGCCCGAATGTGGCTCCTACTGGGACCGCGGGCGTCCCGCCCGCCCGACTTTCACAGCCATCATTCCAGAGGTAAATTGAATCTTCTGCAACCAGCGGGCGGGACGCCCGCGGTCCCAGTGAGCGGCGTTCGTTTCCCCAACTGAACTAGTCCCACTGTTCTGTAAGAAGTGGGTTTCAGTCTTACCTAATCAGATGATCTACAAACCCGATCTCGTAAACCATGAACAGGCCGAAGCTCAGACTAAACAAACCAGCCAGACCACGCACTGCGAAATTGACTCGCGTAAACCGGTTCAAAGTGAAACGCGCCGGCAGGGCAAACAGCGTGCTCATGACCATCATGCCCCCAATTGAGCCAACGCCGAAGACGGCAATGTATAGAATTCCGGCCACAGACGAAGAGATCGTTGCCAGCACCAGCAACATCAAGGCGGCACTGCCGGCCATCCCATGCACCATGCCGATGATCAGTGGCCTTACGCCCAGTTGCAGACCATGGTGTGTGTGCGGCTCGTCGTGTTGAGTTTGCTTCTCGTGAATGTGTGGATGCGCATGCAGGTTGCCGCCGTGCTCGTGCAGATGAATGTGCACGCGCCCGCCGCGAGCGAGCTTGAGTAGGGCGTTCACTCCCAGGCCGACCAGCATCACGCCGACGCAAAACTCAAGTGCCTGTTCGGTTCGCTTGCTGATCTCAAAATGCAACAGGATAACGGCAACGCCGGCAACCATCAGCGAAATCGTGTGGCCCACTCCCCACAGCGCTCCCACCAGTGTCGAGTTCAACAGACTGCGCCGCTCACTGGCAATGGTTGAGACTGCGGCGAGATGATCGGCCTCGATTGCATGCTTTAGCCCCAGCACGAAGCCGAGCGCTATGAATGAAATCATTGAGCCTTGCATTTGTTAACCCCTAATTCGTCATTGTTACCAGTCATCGGTGCGGCACACTGTGCATCCGTCAAAATCGTGAAGTAATCGGACATGATTTTAACGCCAAGGACGCAAAGGTTTTCGCAAATGGACGCAAAGAAGTCTTCCTTTGCTCCCTTTGCGGAGAACTTTGCGCACTTTGCGTTAAAGCGTCCATCGTTGGCAATACAAGCACGGTAGACAGGACGAACACGATGCACATGATTGTTTGCTCTCCGGTTAATGGTGTCAATCCTGTCGAACGGTGCATCATCGAAATGACTACGGTCGATTAAGCCTCACTCGCCGCTCTGCTGCAAAAGCTTCGCCACCAGCCCGGTCCAGCCGGTTTGATGGCTGGCTCCGATGCCCGCTCCGGTGTCTCCTTGAAAGTACTCGTAAAAGAGTATCATGTCGCGCCAGTTTGGATCTGACTGAAATCTCTCCGAACCACCGAAGGCCGGTCGCCGGCCATCTGCGCCACGCAAAAAGATTCGTGAGAGCCGCCGCGAGATTTCCGCTGCAACCTGGCCCAGGTCCATCATCTGTCCTGAGCCCGTGGGGCATTCAATCTGAAAGCTGTCGCCAAAATAGTAGTGAAACTTTTGCAGCGATTCGATGATCAGATAGTTGATCGGAAACCAGATCGGGCCGCGCCAATTTGAGTTGCCGCCGAACAAGCCGGTGGTCGATTCAGCCGGCTCATAGTCCACGCGATATTCTCGCCCGCCGAAAGGCAGAACGTAAGGGTGGTCCATGTGAAAGCGCGATAAGGCGCGAATACCGTACGGTGACAAAAACTCATCCTCGTCCAACATGTATTTCAAAACCCGCCGCAGCCGATCGGCCCGCACCAGCGAAACCAGCAGCCGGTTCTGCTGTCCTGGAGTCCTCATCGTGGAAATGTTGTCGGTGAGATCCGGTCGGTTGCTAATGAACCACTCCAACCTTTTTTTGAAGCCCGGAAAGTTGTCGAGCACATGGTCTGCGGCAGTCTCGATGGCAAACAAGGGAATCAGACCAACTGCGGATCGCACGCGCATCGGGACGTGTTCGCCGCTCGGCAGATGCAGCACGTCGTAATAGAACCCGTCCTGCTCGTCCCACAAACCAATGTTCTCGCTGCCGATCTTATTCATCGCGTCGGCGATGTAGATAAAGTGTTCCCAGAATTTGCTGGCTACATCTTCATAAGCCGGATCTTCGCGGGCCAGCTCCAGCGCAATCGTCAAAAGGTTGAGCGTATACATGGCCATCCAGCTCGTGCCGTCCGATTGCTCGAGGGTGCCGCCGGTCGGCAGCGGTTGGCTGCGATCAAACAAGCCGATGTTGTCAAGGCCGAGGAAACCTCCCTCGAAAATGTTGTTGCCTTCCGCGTCTTTGCGATTCACCCACCAGGTGAAGTTCAGCATCAATTTGTGAAAGACGCGTTCGAGAAACTTCCGATCGCCCTTTCCGCGCCGTTTCTGTTCGATCTTGTAGACACGCCACGCGGCCCACGCATGCACCGGCGGATTGACGTCGCTGAAGGACCATTCGTAAGCAGGGAACTGGCCGTTCGGATGCATGTACCATTCCCGTAGCAGCAGGATCAGTTGCTCCTTGGCGAATTCAGAGTCGACGAGCGACAGCGGCACGCAGTGAAAGGCCAAATCCCAGGCCGCGTACCAGGGATACTCCCACTTGTCGGGCATGGAAATAACGTCGCCGTTGTAGACGTGCCGCCAATCACGGTTGCGACCGTTGAGTCGTTCGGCGGGCGGCTTGGGTGAGTTGGGATCGCCCTCCAGCCATCTCTCAACGACGTAGTGATAGAACTGTTTGGACCAAAGCAGTCCGGCAAACGCTTGCCGCATCACTTGTGAAGCGTCGTCTGAAAGCGGCGCCGGAATCACGGTTTGGTAGAACTCATCAGCCTCCTGGATGCGCCGGGCGAAGACTTCTTCGAACTCATCGCCAAACATTTCCGCGCCAACCTTGGGCGGCTGGTCAGTCAGACGCAAACGCACGGTCGCCGTTGCGCCCGGTTGCAGACTCAGCGGATAGTGCGCCGCCGCCTTTGTGCCGGTAAGTTCCGGATTCACCGCGTCGAGTGCGCCGTGGACAATAAAATTGTTGATGCCGTCTTTGACATAGACCGAGGGATTTTGCGAGCCGAACAGGCGCTGATTGTTGGTGTCGTTTTCGGTGAACAATAGTTCCGGATTGCCTTCGCAGTAGAGCCAGCGCTTGCCGTATTGAAACTGGTCCAGCTCGATGGTCGCGTGGGGAGCCACTTCTTCCCGGCGTAGATTGGGTTTGGGATCCTGATTGGTCCCCCACGTCCAGCGATTCCGAAACCAGACGGTCGGCAGCAGCGTGAGCGGAGCCGGATCGGATCCGTGGTTTACTATCCGGATGCGGATCAGAATGTCTTCAACATCCGCCTTGGCGTACTCGACAAAAACGTCAAAGTAGCGATCGTCCTCGAAGACGCCGGTGTCCAGCAACTCAAACTCAGGCTCGCTGCGGCTGCGGCGCCGATTTTCGGCCACCAGGTCTGCGTAAGGGAACGGACGCTGAGGATATTTGTACAAGTAACGCATGTAGGAATGCGTCGGGGTTGAGTCGAGATAGAAAAAATACTCTTTGACGTCCTCGCCGTGGTTCCCTTCGTTGCCGGTCAGGCCAAAGGCGCGCTCTTTGAGAATCGGATCGCGTCCGTTCCAGAGCGCGATGGCAAAGCAGATCATCTGGTGTCGATCGCAAATGCCGCCCAGACCGTCTTCGTTCCAGCGATAGGCCCGCGAACGCGCGTGGTCATGCGGAAAATATTCCCAGGCGCTGCCGTCGGCACTGTAGTCCTCGCGCACGGTGCCCCAGGCACGCTCGCTCAGATAAGGTCCCCAGCGGGGCCAGTGCTTTGTGTGGGTGCGCGATTCTTCCAGGCGCGCTTCTTCGGCGGTGAGTGCATTGTGTGTGTCGGGTGTGTCCATCGTTTCCCCCGGAGAAAAAACCGAAATACGCGCCGCGGATTAACGCGGAAACATGCCGGTTAGAGCAAGCAGGAACTTTGCTCGGTTGCAGTTTTTCCCGGAGATGTTACGCCATCGGGTGAGTTCGCTCAAAGATTAGCTGGTCGCTGGTTGGTCGCTGGTTGGTGGTCCGACAGTAGCTTGGTTTGGTTTTTCTCTGCGTGAACTGTGCGTGCTCGGCGCCCTCGCGGTGAAGAAAAATGCAGAGACCACTCACCGCCGAGACGCGGAGAACGCTGAGGACGCGCGGAGAAAACGCTCTGCCTTATCGATCGCGTCAGATTACCCACCCGCTACCGCAGGTGGTATTGACCTGTCGTGCGGATCAAGACCAATTCATCGCGGTGCGACAGTGGCTGCAGCGGCCGCCTCGATCTTAAACGGCGCGCGCAAACCTTTGCGCGCCTCTTCATGCGCGTCATAAACATCAGGTCGAGCCAGCACCGTTTGATACTGTGCTAAAGCCTCGGTGCGTTTGCGTCCGGCATCCAGGGCCTGCGCGGCGCATAGATGGGCCATGGTTGCCAGTCCCGGTTCCGCGCCTTCGACTTTGGCCGCGGCCAGAAATTCCTGCGCGGCCTGGTCCGGGCGTCCCGCTTTCAGCAGCGCTTCACCATACTTGTAATGAATGAGATCGAAAGCTCTCACAGCGGTCACAGTCACGGTCTTATCGCGCAACAGCGACTCAAAGATCCCGAGCGCTTGTTCCAATGAACGGCTGTCGTTTTCAGCAGCATGATTACTGCCGCGTTCGAGGGCCGACTGCGAAACCAGAGCGTCCGCGGCTTCCAACCGGTAGAGATAATTGCGCGGAAATCGAGTGGCGAACTCCTGGGCCAGCACTGCTGCTTCCGCATATCGTTTCTCACGCGTGTAAAGCACGATGAGCAGCGTCTTGGCCTGATCCACGGCGTGCTGACCTTGCGCGGCGACTCGCTCAATCGTTGCCAGTCCACGCTTTTTAGACCCTCGCGCTCCGACAATTCCGGCCAGAATTTTCGCGGGAAACGGCAGCGTGCCGACTACATAATCATAGAGCCCGATGGTCACTTCCGCGTCGTGAAAATTCGGATCGAGTTTCAGCGCGGCGCGATGATGGTCCACTGCGTCCTGACCATCGCGCAGCGCGGCCAGGTGGCGGCGTTCGACTGCTTCTTCGAAGCATGCCTTCAGAGCCTCAGTCGCACCGAGGAAATACAGCGCTTCGATGTCCTGCGGATATTGTTTCAGACGCGCTTGCGAAAGTTTCTGCGCTTCACGAATGCGATTGCGAAACTGCTCGATCACTTTTGCATCCGGCTTCTCATCGCTATTCGCATAGAAAGACTTGCTGCTGTAAAGCGACGATTGCAGCCGCCTGGTGTTGTAGAGCGTTTCGATCCATAAAGTGCTGGCCACGAACTGCGGGCCGGCAGGATGTTGAGGAAATGCCTCGGTGATTTCCGCAAAGTCGCGCCGCGCCTTGTCGTAGTCGAGATTGTAGAGAGCTTGGAAACCACTTTCCCGAAGTTCTTCAAAGCGGACGCGTTCCGATTGACTGAGCCAGGCGCCTGTTGCTTGCTGACCGAGTGTCTTGACGGGAAGCAAAGCTACGACAACGATTGCAAGGAGACAAGACAGGTTGTTCATACGACGATCCTCAGCCCGATGGTTGGATTTATTCGAGGTCCCTCGATGTGGGCCAGCGTCGGGCTTTTGATTGACCGCCCGACGTTGTCCACCTGGGCAAGGACATCTCGAAATGCCGGAAAAGGGGGCAACCGCTGTGCACTTATCGCCCTTCCCAGAGCAACCACGAAGCGTGGCCAGGGCCGCCTCGCTTCGCGGATACTGCCGGGTTAGAAAAACATCTACGTCACCGTGATCTGATTATCAACGCTCTTCACGCCTTTGATTGATTTCACCGCACGCTCCACCTGACTCTTCAGCGTTTCCGATTTTACCGTTCCCACCAGGAGCACTTTGCCGCTGCTGACGGTGGCGGTTATCTCGAGTTTCGAAAACGTCGAGTCGTTTTGCAGTTTCTTGTCAATCGCCATTTGGATTGAGCCGTCGTCGGGACCGGTCAGGGCCTGACTGCCACTTGCCGGCGCACCCGACGGAGGGTTGACGATGATCGGCGCCTGTTGCGCCGGCGCCGGCTGTTGCACGATCACCGGCGGTTGCTGTGCCGGTTGTTGGATCGTTACCTGGGGCGTTGGCTGCTGCGCTGCCAGGTTCGCGTTGTTCGAATTTGCCTGCATGTTCCAGAACAGCAGACCGAGCAATCCGATGATTGCCAACGACAAAATCACCAGCACGGCAACTGCCGTGGTTGAAGTGCCCTCGCGTGGTGGTACATAGGCGCGATCGGTTCTGCTTACTTCACGACGCTCCGTCGGAGTTTCCACGACTACTCTGCTGTGTTGGGTTTCCTGTTCATCGTATGCCATTAGATTGCTCCTCAGATCTTGGTTGTTGAATAAGGGGCCCAGGTAATGATTGACTCATCCTCTCTATGCGACCGCTAACGACGGCTGTCCTTTGAATCAAGAAAGGGACAGCCTTAGATGAGTCCTAAAACAATAAGAACTACAGCAAGACAGGTGCCGTGACTGTCTGAGTCCTTTTGACCGCCAATAGTCGCCGCCGAAGGGCGGCAGGCCGCTGATCGTACGAAGCGCGGCGTAGCAAAGCGCGACAGCTATGTACTACTTCTGAGTCGCCGAGTTTTGGCCAGACGCTGTTTGAAAACAGTTTCGCCGCTCGTCTCGCCCTGATGACCTTTGGGATTCATCGCGGCAACTGATGGGGAGGTTGCCCTCGCGCTTGTGGCTCCGGTCCCGATCTGTTGCGAAGACTTATCCGCGAACATCTTGTTCGCCTGCTTCAGACGTCCTCGCAGCGCCGGTGTTTGCCGGATGGCCGCGCTGTTTCTGGCTTCCTGCCCCGCAAACCCCATCTGCTGTCCGCGGCGCTTAGCGGGGATGCCGACTTTTTGTTGTTGTTTTCTGCTTGCCATTTCAATCTCCTTTCTGTCGCATATCATTATTTTGAGCTCGATCAATTCTTCGTTTAGAAGCAGGCGGCGTCCGCCTCTGACTGGCTGATGAAAAACCGGACTTAGCCACAGAGACACGGAGACACAGAGAAAGATGAGAAGAAAGACTGTATGTATTTATTGGCATTTCTGACTGGTTCTGATCCTTGTCTTCTCCGTGTCTCTGTGACGCTGTGGCGATCTTGCTTTTTTCAGCCGCCTCTAAAACGGAAATTAAGCCCCTGTTCGGCGCCCGCACCGCTAAGTGATTGATCGTTGCCATCGCTAGTTGGCAACTGCGATGCCAGTCACCACTAAGTAGTCTCTTACTTTCAGTCTTTGTGCCTTTGCCTTTTGCGCCTGCGCGTGAAATGTCTTGTATTTGCGCCATGGGCTCACGCAACGTCCGCAAAGAAACGAAGCCGCAAAGGAAACTAAAACACCAGCCATTACCACGACCACGATGAATTCGCTACAATTGTTCTCCATCAGAGGCTCATGAAAAATCGCCAGAAGGAGGCAGTTGAACCATGCACAGAAAGTTGAATTTGATCACAATCAGTTTAGCTTTGATGGCTATCTCACTCGCGGGGGCACTCGACAGTCGGACGGCGGCGCAGAACCGTCCCTATCGGCTGAATGACCGCGAGCTTGAACGAATCCTCCGCAACGTCGAACGACAAGCTGATACTTTTCGCAAGAGTCTGGACGATGCGTTGGACAAGAGCCGTTTCGACAACACGCGGCGTGAAGATGAAATCAATGCTTCAGTGCGCGAGTTCGATCGCGAGACCAAGCGCCTGCACGAACATTTCGACGATCACAAATCAACCAGCGGTGACGTGCAGTCGATCCTCGATCGCGCCATCCACATCGAGCGCTTCATGCGGCGCAACCGGCTGACGACGCGCGCGCAGAACGATTGGTCGGCACTGCGGGCCAGCCTGGATCAATTGGCCTCGGCTTACAATGTCAGTTGGCGCTGGGATGGATTTTCGCCGCTACCGACGGCGGACCTGCCCTACCGGATTAGCGATCGCGAAGTCGAACGAATCATCCACAACATCGAGTCACAATCGGACCGCTTTCGTTCCAGTCTGGATGCGGCGCTGGACCGCAGCCGCTTGAACAATACGCAGCGCGAGGACGATATCAACGCCTATGTCAAAGGCTTTTACGAAGAGACAAAGCGACTGCACGATCACTTTGATTCTCATAAGTCCACCAGCAGCGACGTGCAATCCGTGCTCGATCGTGCAGCCCGGATCGAGCAATTCATGCATCGCTATCCGTTGACCAGGCAAGCGCAGAGCGATTGGTCGGCACTGAAGGTGAATCTTGATTTGCTGGCGCGCACCTACAACGTTACCTGGGGCTGGGGTAATTACGTGCCGCCGCGCCTCGAGGTCGACCCGCCGACAATCGCCACCATCAACATCAACTACTCAACCAATCGCCGCGAGCGCGGCTATCGGATTTCGCTGGCACGCGACGGGCGTGCGGAAGTTTCAGTGGGTAACAGTCTGACGACCAGATATGTTGAGCGCTCCCTGGTAGAGCGATTTTTTGCCGATCTGGTTGCGGCCCAGCCGCTCGGGCAGCTTTCAGTCGACGCGGGGTGTAGCCGCAGCGCATCCTTCGGCCGTTCAACTTATGTGACTTTCGGCGACGAGCGCACACCGGATCTTACCTGCCCGGTTGGACCAAGAGCCCAGGTGTTGCGTGACGATCTGGCGGAGATAACTTCGGCGTTGAATTTGCGGTAAAGAAAATCGGAGAAGGCATTTGTCGAGGAGCGAGCAAACTCAGCACTGGGACCGCGGGCGTCCCGCCCGCCCGGTCTGGCTACCGACCATCCGTGTTGAGTCGCACAATCGCTCTTGATCGTATTAACCTTGAGGCGGGCGGGACGCCCGCGGTCCCGGTATTTGCTAGCGTCCGGCGGGCAGCACCTGCTTGCGAAACTCAGCAACGCTGAGAGTGTTGAGCACTTCCTTCTTTTGCACTCCACCACGCCGGGCAATACCGACTCCGAATGGCAGGTTCTGCAAATCCGAGATCGAATGCGCGTCGGTCGAGATGACAAACTTGATACTCCGCTTGCGCGCCTCTTTCAACCAGCGCGGCTCCATGTCCAGGCGTTTGGGATCACCGTTGATTTCAATAGCCGCGCGCGATTCCGCGATCGCGTCGAGCACTTCTTCAACCCGGCAGGCAAACGGCGGCCGCTGCGGGATTAGCCGGCCCAGCGGATGGCCCCAGATCTTGAATAGCGGATTCTTCATCGCGGTGAGCAAGCGCCGGGTCATCTCTGCTTCGTCCATTTTGTAACGGTTGTGAATGCTGGCGATGATCACGTCAAAGCGTTCCAGCACTTTATCCGGATAGTCCAATGCCCCGTCACGCAGGATGTCCGACTCGGTCCCGCGCAACAGTTTTACTTTCACCATCTCCTGCACTCGATCGATTTCATCCCACTGGCGCTGCAAACTATCGAGCTTCACACCGTTGGCATAGAACGCGGTCGGCGAATGATCGGTGATGGTGATGTATTGCATGCCCATCGCTTCAGCCGCGCGGGCCATTTGTTCGACAGTGTTCTTGCCGTCTGAGTAGGTGGTGTGGCAATGCGTCATGCCGCGAATGTCTGCGAGCGTGATCAGATCCTGCGACAGTTTGCCCACCAGTGCCAGTTCGATCTCGCCTTCGTCTTCACGAAGTTCCGGAGCGATGAACTGCATGCCGAGAGCCGAGAAAATATCGGCTTCGGTGTTTACTTTGACCGCGTGTTGACTGGGCCTGCTGACGTTGGGTGCTGCCTTTTCAGAGCCCTTCTTCACAGTCGGGCTATTTCCCCGGGGGCGTCGCGCTGGCATTCGACTCAAGGTTCGCTCGTCTAACGCAAAGCCTTTGTTAGTCGAGACGCTTTGCATCTTATCGAAATAGGCGTGCGATCCGGTCGCGTAGTGGAGGGCGAGCGGATACTCTTTGGCCAAGACCGCGGTGAAGGAAACCTGCAGACCGTCAACCAGTTTCACGGTGCACGTCGAGTTGGTTTGTTCCAGGACTTCGGTGATCAGCGGCAGCCGCAGAAAGTGTTCGATCAGAGCCGAGGGATTCCGGGCAGCCGCGACCAGACGCAGCGTGCCAACCGTCTCTCGCGAGCGACGTACCGAACCAGCAATATCGATCTCTTCAAGGCTCGCGCTCGTGCGCATGAACTCTGCAATCTGGCGGCCGATGCGACTCGCCTGCAACAGTCCCACCCGCTCATCCCGGTTTTGATCCTGCTCAATCGCCTGAAGAATTTTTTGCTCAGCCTTAAGACCAAAGCCCACGACGTTTCGGATCTTGCCGGACTGGGCGGCGGCTCTCAGTTGATCGATGCTGCTGATTCCGAGTGCCTGGTGCAGTTCCTTGATCTTCTTCAAGCTGAGCACGCGCGAAAGTTCGATCACACCCTGCGGCAATTCCGCACGTAACTGTTCGAGCAGCGGCGAATTTCCGGTGGTGTAGAGCTCACGGATCTGCGCGGCCAGTCCCTGGCCGATGCCCTTGATTTGTGTGAGACGATTCGTCTCGACGAGCATTCCGAGATCTTCGGAGGAGTTCGCCAGCGCCCGCGCGGCCGTCGCGTAGGCGCGCGCGCGAAAAGGTTCGCCGCCCTGCAGTTCAAGCAGCCTGCCCGTCTCACCGAGCGCGGCCGCAATGGTAAAGCGCGTTGGTGTCTCCGTCGCTGATTTGTTTTTCATATGTCCGGCTACAAGAATGTCCGACAAACTTCAGTTTGTCGATGGCTGCTCGCATTGCGATGTTTCGGGCAACCACGACAAACTGAAGTTTGTCGGACATCAAGGCGGATCCTGTAGTCCGCGGTTACCAGTTCACGACCAACTCCGGCGACGCGTCCCACACGTGTATGTCCTGGCGAATCGCGGCGCGCTCCAGCTTATCAGGCTCTTCGACCAGACGGCCGGCGCCCAGAGCGACCGAGAGCAGCGGCTCTTCGGCGAGCTCAACCTTTAATTGCAGCTCGTTGCTCACACGCTCCACCATGCCTTTTAGTAGTGCGCCGCCGCCGGTCAGGATCACTCCGTAGTAGTAAAGGTCCGCGGTCGCCTCTGGTTGTGCTTCTTCGATCACGCGTTGAATGCCGCGAGTTATTTCCCCGAGCACCGGCTCTAATGCCGTGCGGACTTCGCTCGCCTTGATCTCCAGCGCCCGAGCGCCGCCATTGGATACATCCTTGCCGACGACTTCCACTCGTGATACCTCAGTCGAAACATCGACGCCGGCGGCTCCCAGCTCTCGCTTGATTCGTTCGGCCGTGCACTCGCCGATCTGGATCGAGTGCGTGATGCGCATGTACTCCCGAATCGCTTCATCCATCGCATTACCCGCGACGTTCAAGCTCAATGAAGAGATGACGCCGCCCGAAGCGATGATCGCGATGTTTGTCGTGCCGCCGCCAATATCGATTACCAGCCGAGCATGCTCATCTTCGAGCGCGACCCCGGCGCCGACGGCCGCCGCTAGTCCCTCATCGATCAGATCGACGCGCCCGGCCCGGATGTCGTGAGCCGCTTCCCGAATGGAACGTTGTTCGATGGTGGTCGATGATCCGGGCACACCGATGACGAGATGACTGCGCCGGTGACCATCGCGCGCGCGGCCCAGAAAAGCCTTGAGCATCTTCTGGGCGACTTCAAAGTTGTCGATAGTGCCGCCGCGGATGGGCCGATGGATTTCGGTCTCGCGGGGTTCGCGCCCCAGCAGTTTCAACGCCGGCGCGCCGACGGTAAGCACTTCTTTCGTGTATTTGTCGAGAGCGACCACGGAAGGCTCATTCAAAATGATCCCGCGACCGGGAACATAGACGAGTGTGTTGACCGAGCCGAGGTCGACTGCCAGATGATCTACGAAGAAGTTACGCAGCACTTTCATGGGATTACACCTCACTTTAAAAATGGCGTTGGATCCATGGCGATTGATTCAACTGCATTTGATCAAATTACATACCACGGCACTCAATACCTCGCCTCGGAAGCGCGATTATTGCTTAGCTGCGGGCGGTGAGCGGGAAACGCCCTATCGTGCTCAAGTAGTGGTCGATGGGCGATGAGAAAGCGAACAAACGCCAGAGAGAAAGTCCTTGAGATTGCCCGATAACGAAACGCCCACTGGGCGTTCCTGTACGAAAACTACGCAGCCAGTGCTTATCAAACAATTCTCGCCAAAAGATCGGCTGCCGCTGCACCGCCGAGACAGTGCGGTGAGGCTTTGCCTCACAGGCTAGCACTTCTCAAGTTTTTTGGGAGAGGCTACGCCTCGACTAAACTCTACGGAGGCGGAGCCTCAAATTAAAAAGGGGATGGGTGACGGTAAGGCAGAGCCTTACCGCACTGTGCGGCGGCATAACCGCGGGAGAAATTGATCGGGTGAATGACCCAGGCCGATCGGACACTAGCCAATGGCTGCTTTCTCTCGACCGATCTCACTCTCGACTGGTGCCTGTGCCTTTTCCTCGCCCAGCACCACGCGCACGTTGTGAGTCTGTCCGTCATCGACCAGCGGAATCGTGCCGTCGGTTTGTCGTTGGCCATCCAGCTCAATCGAGGCAACGCCGTGGCAAACCGCGAGCGGATTCTCGATGACGATGCGATAGGTCGTCTGGCCGCGGCGATAATTGATTTCGTACTCGCGCCACCAGCGCGGGATGCAAGGCTCAATGCTCAACCGATCGCCTCGCAACTTGAAACCAAGTATCGATTCCAAACCGGCGCGATACATCCAGCCGGCGGAGCCGGTGTACCAGGTCCAGCCGCCGCGCCCGGTGTGCGGCCACACGGCATAAATATCGCCGGCCGCGACATAAGGCTCGACTTTGTATTTGTGCAGCCCGGCGCGCGTCGAAGCATGATTGATGGGATTAAGCAGCGAGAACAACTCGCCCGCACGATCGCCGTCGCCAATCATCGTAAAGGCAATCATGGTCCAGATCGCGCCGTGTGTATATTGCCCGCCGTTTTCGCGTACGCCGGGAATATAGCCTTTGATGTAACCCGGATTGAGCGCGGTTTTGTCGAAAGGCGGCGTGAACAAAAGCACCAACCCATCGCCGCGGCGGATCAGATATTCATCGACGGCGGCCATCGAGCGCACGGCGCGATGATGTTCCGCCGCGCCCGAGATCACCGCCCACGATTGGGCTATTGAATCAATGCGGCATTCGTCGTTTTGCGCCGAGCCCAACGGCGTGCCATCGTCAAAGTAAGCTCGCCGGTACCAATCACCATCCCAGGCATGCTGATCGAGCGCACTGCGCAGCTTATCCATATGCTGTCGATAACGATCGAAGTACTGTGCTCCCCTTCGTTCATCAGCACGCTCGGCCGGAGGCTGATCAGAGTCTGTAGCGACTGCTTCGCGGCAGAACGACAGAAAGCCGTTGAGCGTGCTGTAGAGAAACCAGCCCAACCAGACACTCTCGCCCTTGCCGAGATAACCGACGCGATTCATGCCATCGTTCCAATCGCCCGCACCCATCAGCGGCAAACCGTGCTTGCCAACCGCGAGGCTGCGATCGAGTGCGCGCACGCAGTGCTCAAAGATCGACCCCGCGTCTGATGAAACCTGTGGCTGCAAGTAGGCCTCTTGTTCATCCGGGCCAAGGAGCGGCGCTTCGATAAAAGGAACGGTTTCATCCAGGATCGATTTGTCACCCGTGACGGTTATATAAAACGAGGTGACGAACGGCAGCCACAAAAGATCGTCCGAGAACCTGGTGCGCACACCGCGACCGGTGGGCGGATGCCACCAGTGCTGCACATCGCCTTCCTTGAATTGATGAGCAGCGGCGCGCAGGATCTGCTCGCGAGCAATTTCCGGTTGCGCATAGACCAGGGCCATCACGTCCTGCAGTTGATCGCGAAAACCGTAGGCGCCGCCGGATTGATAGAAAGCGGTCCGCGCCTGGATGCGGCACGACAAGGTTTGATAAAGCAGCCAACGATTCAAAGTCGTATCCAGCGCCGCGTCCGGAGTGCGCACCTGAATAGTACCCAACAGCTTGTCCCAGTAGCTCAGCACTCTTTCGAATTCATCATGGACCACCCTGGTCTGAGAATAATACGCGGCCAGTTCACGCGCTTCCTGTTTTGACTGGCTCGCGCCCAGCAGAAAAACGATTTCGCGTGCTTCGCCGGGCGCCAACTCAATGGTGGTTTGCAGCGCCGCACAGGGATCCAGGCCCGCCCCATCGCGCCCGGCCAATCTGGTGCGCCGCAACGCCGCGGGACTTGAGAGCGAGCCGTTTCGACCAATGAATTCCTTTCGATCACAGGTTGAGCTGGAGACGACACCGTTGGTGGCGGCAAACGCAAAGCGATCGGCAAACTCGTTGTTGTAAGGATTGCGCGCCAGAATGATCCCGGTTTGCTTGTCGATCTCAGTAATTAAGTAGGGCGCGGCGCTGCTGCGAAAAACGCCGAGCACCAGTTCGTTATAAAAAGTGACCGAGAGAGTACGCCGCCGGCTGGAGCGATTTTGCAAACGCAGCAGCGACACTTTCAGCGGTGCGTCGAGCGGCGTAAACAGAAGCAGGTCTTGCGAGATGCCGTGACTGAGGTGCTCAAAGACGCTGTAGCCCTGGCCGTGTCTGATCGTGTAGGTCGCAGCGCCGCGAATCGGCAGCGGTGTCGGCGTCCAGGTCTCGCCGGTTTCTTCATCGCGCAGGTAGATGACCTCGCCCGGTGGATCGCTCACTGCGTCGTTGGACCATGGTGTCAGGCGATTCTCGCGACTGTTCAGCGACCAGGTGTAGCCGCTGCCACTCTCGGTCACTTGAAAACCGAACTCAGGATTGTGCGCAATGATGTTGGCCCAGGGCGCCGGTGTCCATTGACCCTCACCCAGCACCATTACATACTCGCGCCCACCTTGCAGGAAACCACCGAGACCGTTGAAGAAAGTCAGCTCAAGCGGCGGCGGCGGCGGCTCAGGCGCGAAGTCGCGCACGGGAGCGCGAGGTGTGAAAGCCGCGGGCAAGGGTTCTTCGACGGGCCGCCG
>Ga0179594_10000024_pt1 | contig 67782 bp, 93 predicted proteins | sample CZOMad1_1_08_16f_FD_148625 | JGI IMG/M metagenome (GOLD analysis project Ga0179594, IMG submission 148625) | Vadose zone soil fungal communities from Angelo Coast Range Reserve, California, USA - CZOMad1_1_08_16fungal (Illumina Assembly) | ecosystem: Environmental > Terrestrial > Soil > Vadose...
CCACTATTACAACACACAGGGGCCAGCGCAGCTCGGGGGTGCCTATGGGGCCGGACCTTATGGCGGGACGTCGTCAGGAACCTTGGCCGGTGGCGCTTATGGGCTCGGCACGCCGGCCGGTTCCGGGATGGGCACGCCGATCGTGGTCCTGGACTGGTCGCTGGACAATGTCGGCGAGATCATGATTGCGGTTCCCAGGAACGGGCCGCTCTATTACTGGTCTCCGGAAACCGGGTTGACGACCGCTCAAGTGGTGACGACGGGACCGCTGTTCAATACCGGCGGCTTCGTTTCGCAGCCGCAGTCGATTGTCATGATGTTCGGGTCAACTGAAATATCGGGTCAGCAGGACCCGCTGGTCATGCGGTGGAGCGACTCGGGGGACTTCACCGAGTGGACCGTCACGCCGACCACTATGGCGGGGTCTTTCCACATTCCGACGGGCTCGGCGCTGATCGGCGCCATCCAGGCGCCGCTGTTCGCGGTTGCATGGACCGACATCGACATGTGGACGATCTCATGGGCTGGTCAACCGCTGATCTGGGCTTTTCTGCGCGTGGGTACTGGCTGCGGTCTGATCGGGCAGCATGCGGCCGACGTTATTGGCGGCACCGTGTTGTGGGCCGGTCAATTCAACTTCTTTACGCTACTTCCCGCCGGTGTCGAAGTGCTGCCATGCCCGGTGTGGGACTTCTTTTTTCAGAATATCGATCGCGCCAATCAGAGCAAGGTTCGCGCCGCGTCCAACAGCGCATTCAACGAGGTTTCGTGGTTCTTCCCGGTTGCCGGCGGCTCCGGCGAGAACACCGCATATGTCAAGGTCCACATTGGGGAGCCTGGAGAATACGAATGGGATTACGGCCTCCTCTCGCGCACCGCCTGGGTCGATATCACCGCGCTTGGACCGCCGATCGCCGCTGATAATTTCGGCAACCTGCTTCAGCACGAGACATCTTTCGATGCCTCCGGCTCGGCCATCAACGCCTTTTTTGAGACCGGATACTTTGCCATGGGGGATGGCACTGAGCTGACTGTCGTCGACTGGGTGCTCCCGGATATCCGATGGCAGTCGGGTTCCCTGGCAACAGCGACGGTGCCCGGAACATTACTATTCACCTTCTACACGACCGACTATCCTGCGGTTGAAGTCCCAGGCGGTTCCGGGGCGCGTCCGGGTGAACGAGTCTACGGGCCATTTACGGTGACCCAGACGACGCAGTTCATCAACACCCGCATGCGAGGCCGCTTCTGGCGGTGCCGCATCGAGAGCAATGACCAGGGGACTTTCTGGCGGCTGGGCAAGATCAAGTTCAGATGGGGACCTTCGGGGAGACGTTAGATGCCCGCAATAGAACCTGTACGTGGCTTGACCGTTCCCACAGTTGCCGGAGATGTCGGCATCTGGGGCGGCGAGCTGAACACCACGATCAACAGCCTTGCAGCCATCCTGGGGACGCAGATTTCACTATCGTCGTCCACCGTAGGTCTGAACGTCACCCTGACATCGTCGCAAGCTCAAAGCGCTCGCGTGCTGGTTAACAACACATCGTCGCAACCATTTCAATTGAACATGCCTGCGTCGAATTTTGCGAGTGGCGAGTATTCGATCGGCTACATTTCTTCACAGCTCCAGGCTCTGACGGTCACTGCGGGTTCTTCCGGTTCCGGTCAGACCGCACAGATCGCCGGCTCGTCGAGCGGCATCAACCGCCAAGTCTACAACGATGGCGTCAACGTCTTTTTCAACGATGTGCAGACCTTCTCAGCATTGCCGCTGCAAGCCGGCCTCGCGTTCGGTTTTGATGGTTCCTCCCTGGCACCTGCAACTGGCACCAAGCCCGGCATCGTCATGCCGTTCTCGATCACGATCGCGTCGTGGGAGGTGGTTGCCTGGGATGTCGCCGGTTCGATGGCGGTGGATTTCATTGCCAACGGTGTCTTGGCATCGAGCCACAATACGCCGACGCTGACCAGCTCGTTCATCGCGACAGGATCGGCGTCCGGATGGGCGCTCAACAGTTACACCTCTGGGACAACCCTCGCCCCGTTCGTGAACTCGGCATCGAGCGCAACAAAGTTTTCAGTGACTCTGTTCGGGAATCGGACGACTTAAGTAATTATGAACGTTGACGATTGCCCCCTGGCTGCCGCCGCGGCGGCTGAATTATAGGCGATCCCGATGATGCCCTGAAAGGCGTTGCCAGCGTTACCGCCAGCCCCGCCTGGATTGGGAGCGCCGGAAGCGCCTCCTTCACCGCCGCCACCACCTCCACCCCCACCGCCGTATTTACCGCCAGTGCCGCCAGCACCGCCGGCTTGACCGCCGAATCCGGAATTCCCGCCGTTGCCGCCAGCCGCGCCGCCACCGGCTCCATGCGTGGCGTCAAACTGAGCACCGTTGCCACCGTTGCCGCCGGTACCCCCAGGTGATCCGGATGGGGAACCGCCCGCCGTAGTATTGGCATCGGCATTGCCGCCGCCGCCGCCAGTAGGAGTGCCGCCAGCGGCTCCGGGGCTGCCGTTGCCATGGGTGCCTCCGGCTCCCCCGCCCCCACCGCCGCCACCCCCGATGGGGCCGGAGCCTGGAGCACTGAGGGCGCCATTGCCACCGTTACGTTTGACGCTTCCGACCGACGCGGCGGCTGTCCCCCCGGTGGTTCCGCTTGCGGATTGCGCCAAGACAGTCCCGGAGGTGTCAAAGAAGACGTTGCCGGAGAAGTTGACATTGACGACCGCGCCGGGGCCGTGCGCCGAATAGTTGGTGATTTGGGCAAATGCACCGCCAGCACCGCCATTTCCACCCGTACCGCCAGTTCCAGCAGGCATGACTTAGCACCCGCTGGCGGAACCGCCGCAACAAGCAGACCCAGCCGAACCGCCGCTGCCGGGTTGTCCGGCAGAGCCGTTGCCGATGACGTTGATGGAGTTGTCGGCGATGTTGAAGTCAGACGGCAGTGTCGTTGTCGTGCCACTGGTCACAAAAAACCAGATCAGGCAAAAGACGACGTCCTTGCGGGCCGTCAGCTCATTCCAGACAGACTTTTCGATTGTGTCCTCGATAATGTATTGATCGGGCTCGAACGGATTCTTTGGGGGCTCGATGCCGTGCTCGGCGAGCCACAGGAGCGCGCCGGCACCAAGCAGAAGCGAGGCGTACCGTCCGCCGTTACGAATCATGAATCACCTCCCCGGTATCTAGCATCAGGCCGCCGGTCTTGCCTGTCTCCCCCCGCGGCCGTGCTCTCTCTCGCGATAGATTTACGATGACCGTTCCGTCTTTGATTGCCTCGATCTCATGCTCGACGAGTGGGTCGAAAGCAATGTCTTGGTCACCCGGATTCATTTCCCAAGAGCTGTGGAAATAACCATGATCGCCAAACAGCGTGACTCGCGTTCTGCCGCGCACCACACCAGTCGAGTGCATGAACTCGTGTTTGTGCCGCGCGATTTTCTCACCGCTGTCGAGCGTCCACACATCGGCCTGGATGCCGCCCCAGTGGTGAACGGAGACTGATCTTGCCATGACAAATCCTACAGGATTGATTATTATCACGAAATGGCGAATTCACTCCAGGACGTCTACAACGCTCTCCAGACGTTGAATCAGTCGATCAACGCCGCCACGACCGCCGTTCCGCGCACCGGCGGCAATTTCACGCCGATCAATAATCTGTCGTCGGCCGCCTTCGTCCAGATCATCCCGCCTAACCCCAAGCGAAACAATATCACCTTTCACAATCCTGGCGCCAACACTGTCATCGTAGCGCCCCTCACGGTGGGATCAAGCCAGGGGACATTCAAACCGACAACGACTCAGCTAGGCGGTACCTTCGGAGTCGCTCCGCTTGACTGGGTGACACTCACCGGGTTGTGCCAGCAAGGCTACCAAGCGATGGCGACCGTCGGCTCGTCGCAGCCGTTCACGGTACTGGACCAGTAAGGCCATGTCCCTTACCGGCAGCGCGATGGATCACCCAAACCGCGTCGGTGTCACGGCGCCGCCGGGCGACAGCAGTTCAAGGCTCGCGACGACGGCATTCATCCAGACTGCAATTGCCGGAATCAACATTGGTTCCTTGGTGCCGAGCGGAATCCGTGCGCCGGGGACAGGTGCTTATGCCCTGGTAGAGTCCGACTTTCTTTCGACGATAACGTCAGGAAGCGCCGGGGGCGTACTCACTATCACGGTTCCAAATACCATCTCTCCGGGGTTCATGTTTTGGGCTTTTCGTAATACAAATGATATTGTCGTACAGGTTTCAGGTGGCAATATCGCATGGCCTGACGGGAACTTCACCAGCAACTTCACCATCTCTAAACAGTTCAAATTGGTCGGGTTCGTTTTCGATTCCGCCAATCTCTATGTCATCAGCGGTCAAATTCCGCAGACAAAAATTCAGGTCTTCAACGCGAGCGGCACCTACACGCCGACCGTTGGAATGCAGACCGCCATCATCGAGGCTGTTGGTGGAGGTGGTGCTGGGGGTGGCGTGGTCGGTGCAGCATCGCGCTTCGTCGGTGGTGGTGGGGGCGGCGCCGGATCATGGTCCAAGGCCAGTGTCACCGCGGCGCAGATCGGTGCTTCCCAGGTTGTCACCATTGGTCCGGGCGGCACCGGGTCGTCTGGAGCGGCTGGTGGCAACGGGACGGATACCAGCGTCGGATCGCTCTGCATCGGCAAAGGCGGAACTGGTGGCGGGTTTAACAACGCCTCCACGAATTTTGGCGCTCCTGGCGCGGGTGGCGTTGCTGGAACTGGTGATCACACTACCGTCGGTAATCCCGGCGGTCAGGGGGAGACAACCGCCCTGGCTAGTATAACGGCGGGCTCATTGAGCGGTTACGGCGGTCAATCCTTGTTTGGGGGAGCTGCGGCTGCCACTTTGAACGGCGGTGGGACATCGGCGGGGAATGCCGCTGCGGCGAATTCAGGTTCCGGAGGCAGCGGAGCAACGTCAGGTAACACAGCCAGTAACGCAGCGGGTGGTAACGGTGGTTCTGGCAAGGTGGTGATTACTGAGTACATATTCACATAGGAGGTACCCATGCCCCTTGCGCACGGAAAATCTCGCGCCGTCGTCAGTGGAAACATCCATGAAATGATGGCATCGGGTCACCCGCAAAAACAGGCTGTGGCTGCGGCGCTCAGCACCGCCCGCCGGTCCAACCAGGAGCGCAAGCCGGCGCAGTCCGGACGCGCGCTGCCGCTTCAGGGGTCGCCGGGAGAAGGAGCACAAGACAATGTTTATGCTGGGCCGCTGCATAGCCATGTTCCTGGACGGACTGACAAGATCAATCTCAACGTCAAGCCGGGGTCGTATGTTGTCCCGGCCGACGTTGTCTCCATCCTGGGAGAAGGAAACACGCTTGCCGGAACTGTGGTCCTGCGTGCCATGTTTGGACAAAGTGGTCTCACCGGGAAAGTCAAGCCGCCGGAAGGCCGCCCGAACCTGATGGAGCGCCGCATGGAGCGTCGCGAGATGCTGCCGCCGCACATGGCCGGGGTCACCAGCGGCTATGCCGAGGGTGGTGACGCTGATCCCAGAACACAGGGTGCGGCTCCCGTCGTGGTGGCCGGCGGCGAGCACATCATCGATCCGGAGTTCATCAAGGCCAAGTACGGCGATCTCGCGCATGGGCACAAGTCGCTCGACCAGTTCGTGCTCGCTGCCCGCGCCTACGAAATCAAGAGGTTGAAGAATGCCCCTCCACCAAAGAAATAACGTCATCCCGCTCAATGCCAACCCGGTGCGGTTCGCTGAACCAATCGACGAGATGGAGATCAGGATGCTCCTTCTCCTCGGTCACGCCGAGAACTCGATCTTCAAGTGGGACCTGGGAAAGTCGGAATTCATCATCAGGCGTCTGCTGTTCACGCCATGGCTGCCGAAGGAGGATACCGGCTTGCGCGGATGCTTTGGCGTGATCGGGCCGCGGGGCGGCACCCTTCAGGGCTTGGCGATGCTCGCGGTGTCGACGCAGTGGTACACGCAGCAATGCATGCTGGAGGAGTTCATCGTCTACGTCCACCCGGACTTCCGCCGGCACAACCACGCTGCAAATTTGCTCGACTGGATGATCGCGAGAAGCGACCAGCTCGGAATCCCGCTTCTGACCGGCGTCATCTCGATGGACCGCATGGAGGCGAAGTGCCGGCTCTACAAGCGCAAGCTCACGCCGGTCGGCCAGTTTTTCATGCACATGCCGAAGAACACTGACTGGGAATCCACGCTTGAGCAGAAGCGGATGCGGCTCTCCGTGATATCATCGTCGGCGGCTTAGAGTCTTCCGTTATTTTGTCCGTTGGCAATTTCTTTGCCGGCCTCGACGCCAACGTCGTGAACTTTCTGCACCACTTCGGCATTGACCGCTGTGGCTGCCACCTTCACTTCCGCCACCGCCGTCGCCGCCTTATCGATTTTCCTGTCGACCTTGTCGATCTTCCTTCGATTCAGCATTGAATTGATCGCAGTGAGGATCACTCCGATCGCTGTGACTATCTGTGTTACGTTATTGAAAGTGTTCGGCGATACTTCCGGGATATCCATTTCACTACCCAAAAAAATGGCGGCTGTTCGTTGCCGCCGAACGCTGGCACTAATTTTCTCCAGGCGCCACCGCAGTTGAGGATTGCGGCTCCTACCCCCAGCAGATCAGAACTTGTAGCTAATGCCCGCGCGAGCGACGCCGATGTTGTGCTTGACGTCGGCGCCAATTGGGATGACCCCTGTGCATTCGCTGGTGCAAACCACTCCGGTCGTAGCCGCGTGAAGATCGCCAAGGAAATAGTGGAGATACTCGACGCGCAATCCCCAGTTCGGGGTCAGCGCGTATTCGAGGCCAGCACCAGCCACCGCGCCATTGAGTGTCGGATTGGTCGAGAACTGCGAACCGTCGGTCCCGGTGACGGTGAATTCGGTCCCTGACCAGCCCCAGCCGGCCGTACCGAAGGCCATGAGGTTGGGTGCTAGGATGACACCAAACCGGCCGCGCAGCGACGCCAGCCATCGGCTTTTCGAGTTGATGTTGCCGATGAAGCCTGGGTTCTGAACGGTGCCGTCCATCGTAGCAATGTCGCCATCGCCCTCAATGCCGAGATAGAAATTGCCGCCGAAACGAGAGCCAAGGCCGGCATGCAGACCACCGACAGCGCCGAACGGAGCAGTGTCGAAGCCCATGGTGCCAAATGGGTCGGAGGCTGTGCCGGCACCGCGATCCCAGCCGACGCCGCCGTGGGCGCCGATGTAGAAGCCATCCCAATAGCTCATGTAGACTTCGGCGGGCGCCTTGGTCACAAGCGGCCGTACCGGCATATCGGCGCCGTGGGCAATCCCGAGCTGCGACCACAGAAAACCGCCGACGGCGGCAATAACCGTGGCGTACATGACTTTTTTCATCCAATCCTCCTTTTCGTCATCTGAAAATCAGCATAGAGACTTGACCCTACGCGGCAACCCCGCGGCGAGATTTTGTCAGCCGTAGTGCTTTCCGGGACACACTGCCTTTGATCTTGCCGCCTTTGCGGTGGCCGTACATCTCGTGACTCTTTTTGAGCATATGTTCAACAGCTTCGTGCTTTTCGTGCTCTTTCTCCTCGGCCCCCTTTTTCATCTCTTCCGGAGCATGGGCGGGATCGCGCGCCAGCTCTCCGCGTTCGAGCATCCTGATCATTTTTTCGCCAGCACCGAGGAGCTTTGCCAGCTTGGCGAGCGGCAGGTTCCACAAGACGCTCTCGCTGATGTCGTGCATTTTATGCGCATGCTCGTGCTCGCGTTCGATGTCGCTCGTGCCGTAGCCACCTGAGAACCATGCCTGATTCGGATAGGACTGATTATTGACCGGCGGGCGCACATTGCCGGCGCCGATCTGACCGGCGAACTCGAACGGATTCTCTGGCGGCGTCGCCATGCGGGCCACATTCCGCGCGGCGGGCGAGGCAGCTTGGCTCGGCGAGATGAAGGGGTTGATCTGCTGTTGCTTGTAATCGACCTGCTGTTCGAATGGCAGGCGGCTTGTGACATCGGGAGATGGCGGCGGCGTGCCACCGTCCTGGCGGCGCGCCACCCGTAGCGCGCGCCCAGCCTTACCGCCGCGGCGAAGGTGAAAGCCGCCAGCTACGCCTGGCCCCCCCACGGTGGGAGCGGCTTGGGTTATGCTGCCGACCGCTCCGGGCGCGCCGAAGCCGCCAGCGACCCCCGGCCCGGCCGCAGGAGGCGGCGCGGCAGCTGGCGGTGGGGTGACAGCGGGTGGCGGCGCTGTGGTGTTACCGCCGGTTAGGTTGTTGCCGAATCCACCTAAGCCCCGCAGGAATCCTGAAGAACCTCCCGCGCGAGTGAGCATGTTCATGAGGTTGGACATGCCTTGAGGTTGAGCGCCGGTGGGTGCAGCCCCCATAGCTGACGCGGCCGGAGGCCGAGCGGCTGCAAGGGCTGAGGTTATGGTGGGAGGCAACACACCACCGCTGCCGGTCCCGCCACCGGCACCCCCCGAACCGCCGACCCCTGTGCTATCGCCGCCACCGCCACCTCCCGTTTGGCCGCCAGTCTGCCCGCCAGTCTGCCCGCCGGTTTGGCCTCCCGTTTGGCCGCCAGTCTGCCCGCCGCCACCAAGGTCTCCGGTTATCGCTCCAAGTCCGAGCCCGGCGCCGGAATTGACTGAATCCGCCATCCAGCCGGCAGCCTGCTCCGGGGATGCTGGATTCGCTTCGGACACGAAAGAACCTGCGTTGGGATCGCTTATCCCCAATGCCCCAGCCCATCCCGGTGTCGAATTAAAAGCGTCGAATACAGAGTTAAAATTCGGGGCATTAAAAGATTCCGGACTCAACCCTGAAGTTGGCCCGGTATAGCTGAAACCACCCATAGCATCGGCAGGGCCAAAACCACCCTCGGTACCAGGACCACCCTGACCAGGGCTACCTCCTTCGTCGCCGGGGCCTGGACCACCACCTCCTTCCTCACCTTCACCGCCGCCACCCTCGCCGCCACCTTCTCCAGCACTGCCGCCGCCCTCACCCTCGGTGCCGCCGCTATCGCCGCTTATGCCCCCCTCCCCACCGCTCTCACCACTGCTACCACCGTCTTCACCGCCGTCCCCACCATCCCCACCGTCACCGCCGTCCCCACCATCCCCACCGTCCTGGAGGTAGCGTTTCTTGCCGCCTTTCTTGTAGCGGCGAGCGACGTTCAGAGCCCGCGCCAGTTTTGCGCTCATGCTGCTCTCCTTGCGACGGCCAGCGCGCGACCAATCTTGCCGCCGCGCCGCCTGACCGGACGGCCGCCGGTGATCTGAAGCTCGCGTGTCACATCCTCGGTCTCCCACGGTGGATTCTCTTGCATGTACCGGCGCGCGGCTTCGTCACCTTCGCGGTCGCGAATCGAATTGTACTTCTCCTCACGGCGCTCTGCGTTGCGCGCGATCACTTCCGAGACCGAGCGCCTGTAGCGCTGGTACTCTGTCGCTCCCCGCGCTGCCGCCAGATGCTCGGATGGAATTCCTGTGGGTTTCCTCACTCCTGGAGCTTTCGGGTCCGACAGCGGGTCTGATACCTTATGGCCGAACTTTTCCAGTTCCCCCTTGAAGAACTTCCAGAGCGGGTCATCGGGGGTGAGCCCTTTCATCCCCTTCTCGTACCACTCCTCGTCGCCACCTGGATGTTCCAGCATCCTTGATGGATGATCGATCGCATGCTGGGTTTCGTGCCATATCGTATTGCGCATCGGATAACTAAGTTTGTTCTCCGGTCGCACCCAAAATGAACGGGAGTTCGGATCATACGAACCGAGAGTCGATTCTGGTTGGCCTTCGGGTTGCGCGATCGTCATCGGTAGCCGCTCCATGAACGGCGCCTCCCTATAAAGATGCGGCATATCGACGACGCCGGCCAGCGTCGACTTGATCGGTTGGCCTTTGTACTGCTCCGGTCCGATTCTCTGTCTCGTCGGTCCGGTCACTTCCTGGCGCCAATTGCCGGCGGCATCTTGAAAGATTCCGTATTGGTCCCAGACTTCCCTTGCGGTCTGGCCGAGTTTGAGCATCTTGGCGGCCCGCTCCGCAGCATAGGCGGGGGCCGGCAGGAACATGCCCTTGAGCGCGCCGGCCGCCTTGCCTGCGGGAACGAGGCCGGAAGCGACGTCGCCAGCAAATCCGCCCATTTGCTCTACGGTCGTTGGTGGTCCCGATGGTGGCCCGATTTTGCCGGCGGGAGCAAATGGGTTGGCGAGCGCGGCGTCGGCTTGCGGTGATGACGGAGTGTCCTGAAGATAGGAAGGCGTGAGCGCGTTCTTTAAGATGTCAGCGCGGTTCTCCCGCCGCTCCGGCCCTTGTGCTTCGAGCGCCTGCTTGAACAGCGGGTCGTCGAATGGCGTGCCCCCGCCTTCGGTTGGTGTATCGACGCCCTCGACATCACCGCCGTCTTGGAAACCTCGATACGACTGACCGATGTCGTAGCGGCCCATGTCCTGTTCCAAAGAGCCTCTCGGCTGTTTAGGTCTTGTCGCAAAAGAATCGCTGACGCTGTCCGACGGAATCCAATAAGGGTCGGTCCGATCTTCGATCTTGCCGGGTTCCTGTGAACCGCGAGAGTAGAGCCTGTCCCTGAACGTCAGCCTCGGCACCGGCATGTCCGCGCTGCTGCCGTCGGCCGCACCACCTTCGGCAAATGGCTGTTGCTGCGGCTGCGGCGTTACCGGGCCGACGAATGGCGAGAAGTCTTGTCTGGTCCGGCCTATGACGCCGGGGGTCTTGGGGATGTTCCCCGTCGGCGCATGGCGGATGATGTTGCTGACGCCTTCCCCTGTTCGCTCCAGCGGTTTGTTGACATGCCGACTGATCAGCTCGGCGCCGACGGGAGCGACCAGCCCCATAGGTCCGGAGAAGTGATGGAGCAGGAAGTCGGTAATCAGGCCAGTCGCCGAATGCGGCGAGAACCACTTGGTGTAGCGGTTGACCGAATCCAGAAAACCTTTCTTCAGCGAATCCCGCATCAGCTCGATGGCTTCCGGAGGATACTGCCAATGGAGCTTGGGGTTGTTGACGATGCGCTGGATTTCCTGGCGGCGCTTGGTCTCCGGGTTCGTTGCGTTGTCGATGCGGTCCTGGACAGCATCCCATGCCTTCATCGCCTTGCTGGCGTGCCAATAGGAACGCGCCTGTTCGGCCTTTTGTGAAAGCTGTGCGGCAACGTTGGGATCGAGGCCAGCACGCTCCTGCTTTTGAGCATCACCGATCCACGCATCGAGCCCGTTGATCGCCTCCCTCGCTAGACGCCTGACGTTCGGCTCGTTGGCCGACAAGTAGCCGTTGAGCATCTTGCGAACATTGTCGACGTGGCTGAAGTCGATCGTCTTGCCGGGCTCGGCCGGTTGGTTTAATTCGTCGACGACATCAAAGACGCCTTTGCCGAGCATGTCATGCCGCGGATTGCCGCCGGCATCGATAAGCGATTTTTTGATATCCTTCTGGACTTTTTGCAGCTCGGCTGGGTTGGTGTAGTCGGTCTTCAACCCATCGATCTCGTTGTAATGATCGTTGGCGACATGCTCCAGGTCGGTCGCGGTGAAACTGCCCTGCTTTTTCGCAAGCGCCTGGGCGGCTGTGTCGCCTTTGCCAAAGGCTTTGCCGACAGCCTTGGCGCCGGCTATCGGCAGTGCGCTACCAACGGCACCTTCGACGTAGGATTGACCGGCGCCCTGAAGGGCAGGCTCGTCGTGGGCGACGTTCTCGGTCGCCTGATGGGCGACGGCGAGCCCAGGCTGCACCCCGAAAATCTGAAAGGCGGCGTTCTTGAGCGGCCCCTCGAAGAACTTTGCGGGGAACAGCGCCCAGGCGGCGCCGGAGAAGGCGCCGGAAGTGGCGGCGCTCTTGAGCGCACGCGTCCAAGCGCCGTCAGGATCGCCGGGGTTGGCCTCCAGCTCGCGCTGGAACACCGGACCGAGTGTCTGGAGAGCCGAGCCCGCCGCGGCTCCTAGCGCCCCGCTGCCGAGGCCAACGAGGGGGTTGCCGGTTGCTGCTGTGCCTACGGCGCCAGCACCAACCCCGCCTGCGATCGTCGGCGAGCCTTCGCCTATGCGATAGGCGAATTTCGAGAGACCGGAGCCTGGATGGGTGATGTCGGACAGAGCGAACGGCCTAGCGGCGGGATGCGTCTCGCTCGTAGATGGATGCTGGCCGAACGTCTGTCCGACCTGTCCAATGCCACTGCGCACCCCCGCGGTCAAGGCGCCAGGGATGTCGGAAAAGCCAAGGTCTTTTTCTGATGCACCCTCTCGACCCTCCCCCGCGGAGGAGGGTCGAGGGGTTGCATCTGGTGCGGTCAACCAGTTGTCGCCGCTGGGCGGCGGGGACATAACCTCCCCGGGTCCCGCAAGTTTTGTCCCGGCGTCTGGTGCATTTAACCAGTCGGTCATGGTGCCCCCATCTGCCGTTCGAGGTAGTAGCGCCCCAGCCCTGGCGTGTGAAAATGCTCCTCGAACTTCTGATACTTGTCCGGGTTGGCCTTCAGGAGATCGAGCGCCTCACGGTCGATCGGCTTGTCGTTGTCATCGCGCGCGGCCAGCGCTGAAGCCCGCATCGCGTACATTGTTGATGGATGTGTTGCGGTAAACCAATCGTCGAACCCCTTGATGGAGTTGCCATACATCAGGTTGGACGACGACCAGTTTTGCAGGCCGTTGAAATAGTCGCGGTCCATCGCGATGCCGGCCCGCAGGTTTTGCAGGATGTAGCGCGCGCCGGCCGGCGAGACGTCCGCCGACGGCACCGAGTTGCGGGCTTGCTGGACGATCTGCACGGCTTCGCGGGAACCGAGCGTCCGCGCCAGAGCGAAAGCCAAAGTATTAGCGAGCTTGTTGATCTGTTCGACGCTACCGACGGTGGCGGGGGCGACCTGGGGAAGGGCATCCTTACCGAGTGCAGGCGCTGTGATGCGCGCCAGATCATTGTAAGTGCCAATGATATGGTTGCGGATTTGCATCGTCGGTCCAGGTGCTAGAACACCTGTCTTGGGCAACTTCTCCAGATTCTCCTCGATTTCGGAAAGCATGACATCGGCCTGGCGGTCGGCATCGAGGTGCCCGCGCGCATCTTTGACGGCCTGTTGTGCCTCCTCTTTGATCATCGCTTGCCCATTCGGCGTCCAGGCGCGCTCATCGCGCGCATAGGCGTTTGCCGTCGGGTCGTTGAACATTTCGGCAGAGGAGCGCGGCGCCTGCGCGATCGGCTGGAATGCCGGGTCCTGATGGATAGCGGCTGCCGCAGGCGTGGCGCCCGGCGGTGGACGCGGTTCGGCTCCGGTGGGGAGAGGGGTTGGCCTGCCGCCCGCAGGAGGCGCTGGAGGTGAAACGCTGGCCGGAGCGCCCATTGGTCCCGGCTCTGGTGCGGTTGGTCCGACCCCGGCTCCCATGGTTCCGGGAGCCGGAGGGGGTAATACACCTGGAAGTCGAGGTGCACCCGGGGTCAGCGGTTCGACCGCGCCTCTTGTTGGATCATAGCGTCCCGGACCCATGCCGGGGATGATGACCGGCCCCGCCTCTTTCGCCGCCTTGATGCGCGCGTCGATAGTTTGGGCATCGACCATGCCGCGCTGAGCCAATCCGTTGAGAATACTGTTGCCGAGCGCGACGCCTCCAGGATTGCCGCTGGAAAGCAGCTTGAGTCCTTTCTGGAGCGCAACTTCTGTTGCAGGCGGCAAGGGTGGAGCGCCGGCCGGTATGCTCGGGGTACCAGCCGGCGCCCCCGCCGCGCTCCCACCGGATGGGACATCGCCCGCGGGGGACACCCTGGCACCCGCAGGAGACTTTCCAGTGGCCGCGGCATGGGAAATCGTTCCGGGCTCGCCGGCTTCCTCCGGAGCGCCGCCCGCGGCACCGAGGAGCTTTCCGGTAGCGAGCCCTTCCTTAAGAGCATGCTCTCCAGCGGCTGCCGGCGTCATCGAGCCATACTGCGCGTCGCGCAGCGTGTCCCAATTCGCAAGCTGCTGGTAGAGCCCCAGCTCCATCGCTTTCTCGCGCAACGCCAGCGTGGCACCTTCGGCCCCGTAGGCGAGCTGGTAGAGGAACTTGCGCGCCGGTGATGGCATCTGCGCGCCCGGCGGCGGACCGTAGCGCCCTGGCGTTCCTTCGGCCGGTGTTTCACGTGAAACGGCCTCTGGCGCCGCCGCGGTCCTCGTTGGTGTTTCCGGAGGCTCTCCAGCTTTGCCATAGAGGAACTTGTCGCCGGGGCCGTAGCTGTCACGCGTTATGTTGGCGAGGTGCTTGGGAAGATCGCCGTTGATATCGCGCGCGGCCCAGCGCGGCTCGCCGCGGGCATCGAGCGAACCGGCATTGATGATCGAGTAGGCGCGCGGCAGATCGTTGGGGGCAAAGACGCCCGGCTTCCAGCCACGATCGAGCATGTACTTCTCGACCTGGGGCATTTGCTCAGCGATTGTTTTCTTAGGCTCGCCGTATTTCTGGACATTCTCAGGGTCGAAGCCGATCAACCCGCGGACAGGATACCCCTTTCCGCTGGTGTTGACGTTGGTTGGGTTGAACCGCGACTCGTAGTGCAGGATCGCCGCCCACATGCGCGGGTCCATCTTCAGCCGCGCGGCTGAGTCGATGATGGCCTGGGCGTCGGCGTTGCGACCCTGTGTTTGCGGCGAAGGCTGGGCCTGAGTCTGAGGCTGCAGCGCCTTCTGCAAATCTTGTTGCGTAATACCGGCTTGCGACAAGTATGGCGTGAATTTAGCTGCAAGGTCCGGATGTGCCTTGATCCAGTCACCGAGCGGCAAATTCTGGTCCGGAATCATGTTCGAAAACGGCTGAAGCGCCGGGAATTGCTTCAGCAAAGCTGAAACCGGCTGCTTCACGAGCTGCTGGGCTTTAGCCGCCCCCGCCGCCGAGGGAGGGGGAGTGGATGGCGGCGGCGAGGGCGTTCCGCCCGGTGCTTGCGGGGCTATACCGGGTGGTGTCGGTTGAGCGGGTGAAGGCGTCGGCTTCGCGAGCGTTTGTACGTCGCGGATGCTTTGCTGTTCGCGGTCCTTGTCGCTGGTAATTGGGGTCGACGGCGGTGTCGGTGCCGTCTGTTCGAACGGGGATGGGGCTGGCTGTGTCGGGCGATTGGAAGGCTGGCCGGCGCCTGGCCGGAACGGGTTCGTCATCTCGAACGGCGGCTTGAAGCCGGTCGGCTGCTGGCCGACGGCGCCATTGAGCTGTGTCCCCGGATAGGGAGAGGGCAGCGTCGGCGAGCCTGGGCTCCCCATTCCGCCGGGTGGGGCTTGGGACGCAGGGGTTGGGGTGCCAGCCGCCGTAGGATCAAAGGGGGTGGCCGGCTGCTGTTTCTCGCCCTGCATGTCCGGCGGCAGCGTCAGGGCGGCCGTCTGCTGCGGTTGCTGACCGTAGAGCTTGTCCGCAATGCCGCGCTGGACTTGGGTGGTCACCTCGCCCTTGGGTGTGAATGGCGTGTCGGGCTCCAGCCCCAATGTCGACGGATCGCCGCCATCCTGCATATGGACCGGCCACCCGGTGATGGCACCTCCCGGCGCGTAGTCAGGGACACCGAGATCGGGGACGCTCATGTCCGTCGGCAGGTCGGCCGTGTCCGCCAGAGGCGGTTGGACTTTGCCGCCGGTCCCAGGCGCGGCGAAAGGGTCGGTCGATGTCGTCGACTGCGGCGACGGCACCGGAGGCATGTCCTGAGTCTCTCTCGGAGTGAATATGTTCTTGATATCTTGGGATGATCCAGAACTTCCAATCTGCTGTGACCCGATCGGCGGCGAGAGCTTCATCGGATCGGGCTGACGATTCGTCATCAGCTCCTTCATCATCGGCGATGGCCGACCCGACACTGAAGTCTGGGGAATCACGGTCTTGTCGCCGACCGCCGGCACGCCCGACCTTGACCTGCCGAGAAGCGGTCCGACTTGGTCTCCGGAGGATTTGTCCTGTTTCTTGTGTGGGGTGGTGTCGTCCTGGCCCAGCTCGACTTCACCGCCCTCGGCGTGCCCTGCCCACCCCGCGCCCGGCAGCGCCGGCATCCAACCGGGCATGCCGCCAGGGGCTCCGGATGCGCCTCCGGCGAGGCCCATCAGGTCTTGGCGCTCCTGCATCAGACCCTTGAGAATGCCGTCGAAGGGGGTTCCTTTGCCTTGGCCCTGATCCTCCTGGAAGGCGCCGTGGGCGGCTCCCTTGAGGTTGAGGTTCTCGGTACCGCCGGCCGTCGTTGGAAAGTGGAAGTCGCCCGCGTGGATGTTTGGCGGCGGCTGTCCGCGCCCACCAGTGAGCGTAAGCGGCTGCGGGCCGCCGAAGTCGGGACCGTAAGGCACCATGATAGTGCCTCCGGTCATCGGCGATTCGCCGCCGCCGCCTTGTCCTTGCTGGAACGAGGCCAAAAACCCGCCGGACATATCCGGTATCCGCTCGCCATTGGCGCCGTGGAGGAAGACGCTGTCGAGCGACGGACTGCCGCCGTCCTGGAATGCTGACGGTCCACCGACGGTGAGGGGTTCCTGGTGGCCCATCGCGACCTGGAGCGGGTCGACCGCGCCGCCGGTGTCGTAACCGGAGATGTCGTCGGGGACCGTGGCCGGGCTGTCGATGAAAGGCACGCCGCCGCCCTGGCCCATCTTGCCGCCGAGCGCGCCGAGGCCCTTGCCGACCCCCGACGTGTTCATCATGGAGGATTTGGTGTTGCCGCTGGTGATACCGGAACCGCCCATCGCGGGCGTGACGCCCGCCGACATCGAGCCGAGGTATTGATTGGTCTGGAACGGCCAAGAAATCTGCTGGAGGATGTTCTCGTATTGGGCGTTCTGTTGGTTCTGAAGCTGCTGTTGCGAGAGCGTGCCAGCTTGCAGCTCGGCGGTGGCGCCTTGCAACGTCGCGGCCTGTGATCCGGTTCCGAGCTGAGCGAGATTCATGCCGGCCTGCTGTTCGAGCCCGGCCCCGGCCTGGGACTGGCTGACGGCGTTTTGCATGATCTGCGAGAGCGTCTGGCCAGCGGCGAGGCCCTGCTGGTTGGCAAGCTCGGACTGCGCGACCGCGATGCGGTCGGCACCTACGCCTCCGGCCTGCTGTTGCCAGTTGCCGGTGGCCTGCGACATCTGCTGGCCGAAGATATTTTCGAGCTGAGGGACGACGCCGGCACTTTCAGCGCCGTAGTATTGGGAGATGTTCGGATTGGCGCCCGCAATGTCGAGCGCAGTGGCGCCCTGATAGAAGGGGTTGGTCATCCCCTGGACGTTTTCGACGGTCTGCATTGCCTCCTGTTGCTGGGAGGAGAGGCCAGCAATTGGCTGTACCGGAATCTCAAACGGAGTTTGAGCCAGTTGTTGAGCAGTTTCAACGCTCTGTTGACCGCCGGCTAACTAGTTTGCTACAACGCCCAAGGTGGGGGCGTAAATGAACTAGATTGCTGACTCGAACCTTTACCGCCTCCACCCATGGGCGTTGCGCATCACCATGCCGTCATCCATCGGGTTCATGGCTGGCTACCACCTCCTTCCGCGCCAAATTCAAGCGCGCCGGTAGAGCCGCGCGATGGAGACGCGCGCGCAAGGCGTTACTTTGGCCTATAGAATTTACCGTGAATGCGCTGCGCTGCCAAGCAGGCGGCTTCGTGGGCTTCCTCTGCTGTTTTGAAGCCGTTCACACGGATGCCAAAATTCTTGCCATGTTTATAGACCCACTTGAGGCCGATCTTGTTCGATCGCTTCAATTTTGTGTTGTGATTTTGCTGACTTTGAGAGGCGATTCTAAGATTCGAAAAACGGTTATCGAGCGCATCGCAATTGACATGATCGATTGTTTCCTTTGGGAAGTCTGGCCAATGTTCGGTGGCATAGAACCAAATGATCCAATGCTCTCGGATGCTGGTTTTGATTCCTTCGTAGAGAAAAAATTCAATGATGCGTTCTTTACCGCCACGTCTACGTTGTTTGATCCAACCGGCACGCTTGCCGTTGCGGGATCGTAAATGACCCTTTCCAGACTGATGTTTTAGAAAAATTTCTCCAGTGTCGATTTTGATATCAAAAATTCTGTCCAACTGTTCGCGGGTAGGTAGCGGTCGTTTTCTCATTTCTTGATGCTGACGGTGTGCGTCCCCTCCACCCGCCGCTTGCGCTGAAGATTGTGACGAGCGCGCCCCGCCCGCGCCAGCGCAACCTTGCGCTCGATGTATTTCCGATGGAGCGTCAAGTTGCGCCGGGCGGCGCGGTAGGTGTGAGCCTTTCTGATCTTCCTCCTTGCCATTTAGCGGGCAGCCCCGAACTTCCTGACGTCCTTGGTGATGTGGTACGGCCGCGGGCGCTTTTTTCTAAGCTTGTGTGGTTTGTCGGGAGAGCTGGACTGCTTCTTGCCGAATCTGGCCCTATGTGCCGCGCAAAGCGGTGTGAGAATGTGCTCACTCTCCACAAACCTACCGCCGCGGTCGAAAGCGGTCAGCTCAAGATTAAGAGATTTAGGTGTCTCAAGACGAACCCAATGGTCGCTATCTGCCGTAAGCAGATAGGTCCTTACTTTGTGGACCCTGGCGGCAATGCAATGCCCCTCGCGAACAGCCGCACGAGCTGCGGCGCATCCGCCAGGGTCCTTTACCGAACCGCCCTTGATGTCTTCTTTGGTGACGTGAATGACGATCTTCTTAGTCCCATTCACGACTTTCTTGCCGTTGATCTCCATGTTTTCTTTCTCCGTTGGTGACCAGCACCTACGGTGATTTAGTTTTTGTCACCGCAAAAGTCAACTATCTCTTTCTTTGATCCATGGGTCAAGCGGTGACGAAGCCTTGTCCAATTTCTGAGTCGAGTTCCGCAATCGCTCTGGCGAGGATGACTGTTCCAAGTTGGTGATCCCAAGTTCCGCGGCTCCAGCCTCCTGGCCCGTCATGCACAAATTTCCCACCTCGGTATATGCTGGTCCCTGACCAAGGATACCCGCTTGGGCGGCTATGCTCTCTTGGGCCGAAACCGTTCCACTTCTCCCACTCATAGACGGCAAATTCCCAGGTGTGCGGGTTCCTGTTAAACGCCGCCACCACGTGATCAAGGTCGAGAGCATCGGTAACTCCTTCCTCCCAGGTTGCGAACGGCCCGCGGTTGCGGGGCCAGTCCGTGGTTTTCTTGTCGGTCCCGATGATGCGGTCACCATTGCCGAAGTAGGCATCGAAGCGTGGGTTCTCGCGCTCGAACACCGGCATCGTCCAGAGCGCCGGCACGCCGCAGTCTTTTTGCACCGCAAGAAAGCGGTCCCGGTGCGCCAGGAGCTGCTTTGCGGCGGTCGTCGCCTCCGTCATCCGCAGGAACTTCATGGCAGCAAGGTCTTGCTTGTATTCCGGTTCCAAGGCTTCAAACGTCAGGTCCATCTGACTTCTCCATTAGTGTGACACTATGCCTCAGTGTAACCTGAAAATCAACGAACCCGATCGAGCGGAACATTTCGAGTGACGTGGTGTTTTTTGGGTTGATGTTGGCGATAAACTTGTTGGGGATAGGATGGCGCCGCATCAGCTCCTTCACGGCCCACGCTCCGTATCCCTTCCGCTGGTCGCTTTTCCGGATATCAATCCCAATCTCCTCACGATTGGTGATGTAGGCCGAACCGACGCGCACGTCATCAGCCATGACGATGAACCACCCGCGGTACGGCTTCGAACGGTAGAACTCGATGTGGTCAGCGACCGTCGGCATGACACGGTGGCTGAGCGAAACCGTGTCGATGTCGCGCTGTCGGAGTAGTTCATAGAGGAACGGGATGGCGTTGAGATCGCAATAGACGTCGACAAGCGCCATGTTAGCCACGAAGAATCTCCTCGATTTCGCGAATGCGCTTGGTTTTCATGCTGAATACCTGCCATGTCCATGAAAAAGCATCGTCGGGAGTGCTGACACCTGGAAGTTTGAGATGCCACTCGATCATCGTGGCACCGTAGGTGGCGGCAATATCACCGGCGTGGTGGTCGGTCGTGTGGTCGGACAATCCCCAGAGCCATTGCTTGCTGGGCCACCTCTTATCTACCCATGCCCACTGCCGCAGGCGAGCGAGATTGGCGGCACGCGCCGATACCGCATAGTCGGTCGCGTGCAGAACCGTCAGCTTGGAATAATTTGGTGGGAAGACATCTTCGCCCTGGTTGGCAGACATGATCAGCGGTTTTCCCGTTTTCATTGCCGCGCCGATCAACAAGCTGTAGTAAGCCTCAAAACTGGATATCTTGTAGCGTGGACAGCCTAGCGTCTCCAGGAACGCCACGTCGTCAGGATCGAACACAGAGGCGTGCCACGTCAGGCCGCCCTCGTTGGCGAACCCGATCAGCTCCGGAAACCATTCGCGTGGGGTGTGGGTCTGCACATAGAGCTGGGCGAGCGCGGCGTGGCTGTACGCATTCTTTATCCGTGGATGGGAGCTGCGCTTCCCGGCAAGCAATGTCGGCTGAAAGCACTGAAACTTGACGCCGGTCGCACCGGCGATACACGCCTCGACGATCAACTTCTTGGCGTTCTCCAGACTGCCGCCGTGGCAGCCAGAGATTTCTGCGATGATCTCGATCACAGCTTCGCCGCCTTCCTCAATGCATTGCCGACCTGGATGAGATCATTCTCATACATCCACGCGCACAGCTCGAAGACGATGGTGGTCTTGGAGATGTGCTCAGCGATCGGCCCGTCGAACCGCGTCGTGTCCTGGAACGCCGGCAAGTGGGAGAGAGGGCGATACATGGGTGCCGCAGGCACCCCATCTTGTGTAAGCGATTGGATGATGGCATCACGCTTATCCGCCGGAACCTGGAAAGCATAGCAATAGCGCGCTGACTTGGTGCCGGGACGGGGACTGATTGGCACGAAAGCCGACGGCATATGATCATCGAGACGCTTGGCGAGCCAATTCAGGTCGTAGATCGTCCCGTCGATCCGCGCCATCTGCGATAGCACGAGGATCGCGCTGATCTCCGTTGGCCGTAGGTTAAGTCCGATACTGGCATGAATTGCCGCCTCAGCATTTTCGCCGTGATTGATGAACATTCGCATCGCGTCGGCAAGGTGAGCATCATCGCAGGAGATAATCCCCATCTCGCCGGCGTTGATCTGCTTGTGGACATTGAAACTTGTCACACAGATATGTGCGATGTTCTCTGACCACGTGCCTTGACCATAGTTCGAAAGGATGCCTTGGGCGTTGTCGAGAATCAGAGCGTCGATGTCTCCCCACTGCGAGTCGATCGGGTGGCCCCATAGCGATGTCCCGATTACGACGTCCATCGGCAAACAGTTTGAGGCAGCCTTGTAGCTGATGCCGCCGTGTGCGTCGACATCGAGGAACTCCAACGTCGCATCGCAATAGAGCGGAACAGCAGCGGTCGCGGACATGGACAATTCTGGTACACCGACACGCATCGTCGGACCGATATCCATCGCAACGCAAGCTGCGTGCAGCCCCGATGTCGCGCTGTTGCAGCAGATTGCGTGCTTCCGATTGAATTTTGTGCACCACATTTCCTCAAGACGCTGCACCGCGGCGCCGCCCCATGGATTGCCGGCGAGGTAGCCGGACAGCGGCGAGCCCATCTCAAGGAACCTTGTAACCGCTTTGATATCGTCCTGGGTTATTGACTGGCGGATGGGGATCATGAGCGTTGCTCCAGAAAAATAATGCGAGGATGCACAGGCAGAAGATGGCGAACACGATGAAGACAGCGCGCTCTTGGTCGTCGGGGTGCATCATTTGATGAACGTTTTGAAGCCGTGGTCCTTGGATGTCTTGTTGAACTTTTCTGCAATCGCCGACGGAAGATCAATTCCTTCCATGGTTGCGATCATGTCAACGACGATGACGATATCAGCTAATTCTTCAGCCAACCGTTCCACCGTGGAGCGGCTACCAACAATGCCTAGCCGCTCCCGTTCAAGCTTCTTGGCGATATTGCACGCCTCTCCGGTTTCTCCGGCAAGCTCGCAACCAAAGAATGATAGACCAAGCTTGCCGTTCGGGTCCCACTCCTTAGAGCGGCGCGCGTTCGCTTGTCTCAGTTTTTCGAGCATTACAGGCTCCTCAGCTCCTCGCGCAATTCCTCAACCGACATCCGCCGCGCATCCGCGCTCGACACGCAGGGGACGATCTCCTCGTGCTGTTTCTCCCACGGTCCGAGCCCGACCACGGTGCCAGCTTCGAGCCCCATGGCCGTGAGCAGGTCGCCGAGGCGGTAGGCCGGCATGCCACGCGACCAGATGAACCGATCAGCACCATCAAAATCAAACAGCCGATGGCTGACCAGGTCGACTGCCTGATCGATTCGCATGAAAAAACGCGTGGCGTTAAGATCGGTAACCATCACCCGTTTCATCATTCCGCCGGCCGACGCAGCTTGCCAAGTGCGCACGACAGACCCTCTCGACCCAAAGATGTTGCCGTAACGCACGACCGAAAACTTCATCCTACCGCCGGCCAGGATGTTGGCCGCCAGCATCAGGCGTTCGGCGGTGAGCTTGGTGGCGCCGTAGAGGTTGACCGGGTTGCACGCCTTGTCGGTCGAGAGCCCCACCATATGCTTGGCGGTCGGGGTCCGTAGCGCCGCGTGGATGACGTTGGCGGTCCCTTCGACGTTGGTCCGTACCGCCTCGATAGGATCGTTCTCGCACTTTTCGATGCGTTTGAGAGCCGCCGCATGCACAATATGCGAAATGTTATGCATCGCCATTTCAAGGCGACGCTCGTCACGGATATCCCCAAGATAAAACCGAAGACGATCAGCGCCAAGGTGTCCATCGAACTCCCTTTCCATCTCGGCCTGCTTCAGCTCGTCGCGCGACAGGACAACGATGCGCTCGACGCCGATGCGAAGCATCTCAGGAACGAAGGCGTGCCCGAAAGTTCCGGTTCCGCCTGAGATTAGAACGCCTCTCACTGCACCCCCTCAATGATATCGTCCGGAAGGCTGATGCCTTCATTGACAAGCGCCATGACCAGGAGGCGGCGGACCGCGCCGGAGCTGGTCAGCACCGGATTGTCGATGCGGGTGTGCTGCCACACGTCGATCGCCTTCCAGATGGCGGGCGACAGGCGAACGGAGCGGGCAGGAGTGACGCCGGTCGGAGGACGACCTAGCGGACGCTTTGGCTTTTTCTGCATGATTTATTTTCTGTCACACGATTAAGTCTTGACTTTCGAATTCCTGTCACTCATATACTCGTTTGGTGGTCGATGGCAAGGGGCCTTCCAGGGTTTCGTCCCAAAAAGGTTGACCCGAACCGGAAGACACCAAAAGGAGCACATCATGCAAACCGGCCTATCTCTCCGTGATCTCGCCGCAAAGCTTGAGACGGAGAAGCACCAGAAAAAGGACATGATTGTCAATACCGGCTCGACTGAGCTGGTGGTGTTCAACGGCGACCTGCATCTGGACACCCAGGACAATGGCGGCGGTCTCTATCCGCTTCGTCCGTTGGCCCACAACCAGCTCGCCGACCATACCGGCGTTCCCCTGAAATACTACAAAAGAATGCACCAGGACGCGCCAGACCTTCTCGCCAAGAACGTCAATACATGGCTCCATCGCAATCCTGAACCTCGGATGTTCCGGACCATGGCCGGCAAAGGCCGGGCGTGGCTTTCGAACCGCTACTTGCGGATTGAGAACGAGCTGATCGCCGAGGTGGCGCTCAATGCCCTGATGGCCAGCGGCATGCGACCGAATCAGGTCGTGTCCTGCAACGTCACCGAAACCAAGCTCTACATCCAGGCGGTGATGCCGAACCTGGAGGCCCAGGTCAAGGGCTCGCGCCGGGTCGGCGACATCATCCAAGGCGGTGTCGTCATCACCAACTCGGAAGTCGGCAAGGGCCGGATCGATGTCAGCGAGTTCGACCACGCCCTGGTCTGCCTCAATGGCATGGTTGGACAGTCCCTGTTCAAGAAAACCCACCTTGGCGGCGCCCTGGATAGCGACGAGGCGCTCTTGCAGGACGACACTAAGCGGACTATGGACGACGCCCTTATCCTGCAAATCCGCGACATGATCGCCGCGGCAATCGATCCGATCCGGTTCCGCAACCGCCTTGAGCGGATGGAAACCCTCACCCGCAAGGAAATCGAGGGCAATCCGGCCGAAAGCGTCAAGGTTCTGACCAAGGTTCTTGGTCCTGCCGTCGGCTTGACTGAAAAGGAGGAGGGGTCGATCCTCAATGCCCTGATCCGTGGCGGCGACGTGTCGGCCTGGGGTCTCCTCAATGCCGTGACGTTCCAGGCCAACGCCGAGACGAACTACGACCGCGCTGTTGAGCTGGAAGCGGCCGGCGGCAAGCTCCTCGCCCTCCCGGCGCCGGAGTGGTCGAAAATCCTCAAGGCTGAATAGGTTCCTCCCCACTGGCCGGGCGCAAATGCCCGGCTGTTTTTTTAGGAATCCACATGATCACCGGAATTGTTCTTTTCGTCATCGGCGCGATTATGTATTTCACCGGCGTATTCCGGTGGAACTTTGGCCTCATGGCCGCCGGTTTCGTCATCGGGATGAGTGGGTTTGTCGTGTTTGTGTCGAATGCAGTCCAGCTACCATGACCGACGACTATGACCCGGTGGACGATTGCTACAAGTCCGTCGCCGAAGCCCAGCGTATCATTCGCGCGCGCATGCTGGCCGGCGGACCGGGCTGGACGCCACACAAATATCATCCGCTATGCAACGGATGTTGCAAGCCTCTTGACTTTATGTCACACAATAACTATATTAATGGTAGGTCGGCAGCGATACGAGACGGCCTAGGCCGGGCTTCCCCAAGAAGCATTACTGCCGACCGACTAACCTTTGCAGAAGGCCGCGACATGAATGACCCATTCCCCTTCGACCTTCCGGTCGATGACGATCCAATTCCCGCATTCCTGCGGTTGACCGCCGAGGAGCGCACCGAGGCTTGGAAGGGCCGCAAGCTCACCAAGCCAAGCGGCGACACCAAGCAGGACTATTCCGTGCCGCGGTCTCTTGATGCCGCCGGTAGGGCTATCCTAAAAGAGAAAGACAAGGCCGAGGCTGCCCGGCTGAAAGCCTTGCGGAAGCGGTAGGAGAACAAGATGGACGATCAGGAATTCAATGAACAAGTCATCAATTCCTACGAAATCATGTACATGGTCGAAACGTTTCTGGCCGCGAGTTGCAGCCAGCACCTCACCGCCACCGGAGTCCTGGTTGGCCTCTTGAGGATCGCGGCCCGATGCGCCAAGGCTGCAGACAACGAAGAAAACCGTGACGCATTCATGTCGCTGGCTGAGGAAATCTCCAGGCGTGAACCGTCCGGACTGTGCGGTTGCACTGATTGCATCACAGCACGCGCTGCGGCACGCAACCGCGTCAAGGAGAACTGGGATATGGAAATCCCGACCGAGTTTCCACCAACGGTAGGGAACGCGTGATGAATGCCCTGTCCGCAATTCTTGTTGGCATTGGTATCGCCATCATCGTCCTGCTTGCATTGTGCGTCAGGAGCCGCGCCGAATGCCTTCACTCTGCCCAGGCTGTTTGGGATGCCCATGATGGCGCCCACGCCACATGGTCGATGCGCCGCGGCGAGAAGTGCTGGTATGCCCGCGGCCAACGGAACAAGGCCGAGGCCGCGGGGGAGATCATCCCGTTGCCTCGGCCTGCGAAGCGAGTAGGGCCGATAACCCTAGTGACGGGCTCGGACCTACTCCTTTCGACTCCGCAAGTGATAATCGCGGCTGAGCACGACCAATTCAGAACTTGGTCGACAGACTCTGCTCTCGATACTGACGTTTCAGCACTTTTGTTTTTGCAGGACCGGATGATTTCTGCCGGCTTGCGGCTGTGGTTACAGGCGAGCGTCGAAAGAGCCCGGCTCGTGCAAGCCCGGCTTCTACCATCTCCGTGACCGCCCTCGGCCGCGACACGATCCGATGGGATAGACACCACCGATCGAGGGCTATCAAAACCGTCGGAGGAAACCTCGTCAGAACCCCCGTCGGACGCTTACTATGAGGCGTTCGTGGACGCCCGCGCTTGGTGCGCGCCTTGACCCCGCGCGCAGAGGGTTTTGCTTTCTTCATGGCAGGCTGAACCAAGCACAGAAAAAATAAAAGTCAAGCCCGTCTTGCGGTTAAAACGATATCATGTCATACAGAAAAGCTTAACATGAGGGCACATATGTCAATCGTCGCCATGGACATCTCAACCACGAGATTGGTGCTTATTGCCTCCTATAAAGCCGTGCAGGAGCACGTCGAGTGGCTCAACGACAAGAAGCTCATGAGGTGGTCGGAGCAGAGGTACAATACTCACAATCTTTTCACTCAACAGTATTTCCTTGACAAGGCTGCTGCCGACGGCAATCCGCTGGTGTGGGACATTCTTAGATATGAAGACTTGGATGGGCGCCCAAATTACATTGGTCGCATCATCGGCAGCCTGCACGCCTACTGTAACGAGCGCCACAGGAGAGTCGACATGGGCATCATGCTGGGACCGCAGTATCACGGCAACGGCTACGCCGCCGAAGCTTGGGACGCCGCCTGCAAGTATCTCGCCGCCAAGCATGGCATGCGCAAGTTCGAGGCTGGCTTCGCCGACGGCAACGTGCCGATCCTGAAAATGCTGACGCGCCTCGGCTGGGCACCGGAATGCCGGCGGGAAAACCACTTCATCATCGACGGCGAATCCTACGGGCTCGTCCAGTTCGGCAAGGTGTATCGATGAAGTCGCCCGGACATCCGGACAATGATGAGGGGCCGGGGTGCCTGGGAATAATCATGCTCCTGGTCGTGTTCGTTTTTTTTGGACCACCCCTAGTGTCGGTGGCCATTGAGTTCTGGATACAGCTCGGATGTATGAAGGGCTGGGGAGAGGCGCATGCGTGCGGAAAGCACATGATTGAGTGGAACCTGCAATGAGATTCATGGTTTTAGGCGCCGCCGGCCGCATGGGGAGCATGCACGCGCGGCATCTGATGGAGCTGGGACACGAGGTTGTCCAAGTTGATCCTGCATTACCGCCTCTGATGGACAATAACGAGAACTGGTGGGTGCTCCCTGCCGACGGTGTCGTCATCGCCACGCCCGCCGAGCTGCATGCCGAGCACCTCATGAAGGCGATCAAGCACGATTTTCACGTCTTCATCGAAAAGCCGATCTGCCTGATTCCGCACTTGCCTGATGCTCGGCGCGCGGTGCAGACAGCGATGGAAAAGCGCCTCGTTGTGTCCGTTGGTTACAATCTGCGCTTCCACCCGCTGGTGGTCATGGAGCGGCAGCGCATCGTCAGCCGGGCAATGTCGCCTTTGTGGGGGAGCTTCGTATTGCGGCAAAACATGACGCGGCACGTCAACTTTCTCGAAGAATGGGCAAGCCACGAAATCGATCTGGCGCTGCATTTGTTTGGCCGCCACTGGCAGGATATCAAGACGTTGACCCGTAGCGATCTGCCGGGCGTCGAACAAATTCAAATTATGATTCGCCACCAGGACGGCGAAAACCCCGTCAGCTTTATCCACGTCGACGGCTGGAAGACCGAACCGTTTCGGCGCTCCTTCACCATCGTCGACCAGGACGGCGTTTCGCGTCACCACGATATCGAGACGAACCATGTTCATCCAGATCACTACAAGACCGAACTCAAGGACTGGATAGCAAAAATAGAGGGAAACGATTTCAACTTGCGCCTCGCTACCGGAGCTGATGGGATTGCTGTGATCGATCTTCTCCAACGTGTGATGGTCAAAAATGGTGTTAGGAAATCCGCGGTTGACAGATCGCCAGCCGGAATATGAGAAGACACTCCCCGGCATGGCGCACTGGGCCGGCACTGGGCCGCCTGGGACGACCTGCGGCGGCTGCCGGTTTTATAGAGGATGGTGCCAGCAATTCCGTAAGATGCTGCATCATAAAACTCGCGCCCAACTTCAGCTCCCGCCCGCCACTCCATCCTGTAAATACTTCGAACCAAAGGTGAAGCGATGAAAACTGGAATCATTATCCAGGCGCGGATGGGCTCAACCCGCTTGCCCGGCAAAGTTCTGATGAAGCTGCCGAAGGAGAATCCGCAGCGGCGCGCGCTCGATTGGACGATTGAAGCTTGTGGCAAGACGGATTTTCCTGTCTATGTCGCCACCTCAACCAATCAAGAGGATAATGAGATTGTCGAGTATCTGGAAGGCAGATACAGCTCCCTCGGTATCTTCCGCGGCTCACCCGACGACGTGCTCGACCGCCTCTACCAATGCGCCAAGCTCCATCAGCTCGACATCATCGTCCGCGTCACCGGCGACTGTCCGTTCATAGACCCGGAGGTACTTAAGCAGGTAGTTTACCTGCGCGAGCTTACCGGGTCAGACTACGCTTCCAACGTCGACCCCCCCATGTGGCCGGACGGCCTCGACGTGCAATGCGTCACCTTGCCCGCTCTTGAGCGGGCTCACTTGTTGGCGACAGACCCGTCCGATCGCGACACCGTCCTGCAATATATCGTTCACCGCCGCAATGAGTTCAGCGTGGCCATCCTGCCGTGCCAGCTGCCAGGCATGGCCGTTCATCGCTGGGTTCTTGACCATGCGGCGGACTACGACCTTTGTTCGCTGATCGCAACCCGTCTCCTGGTCGCTGGCAAAGGGCCTGGAGCGAGCTTCGCCGATGTCCTGGCGGTGGCGCCGGAACCGCAGGATAGGTCTTTGCTTGGACGCAATGAGCGTTACAACACCCAGCGGACCGCAGAGCTAAAGGCGGATAGCTTTGCCATCAGCACCGCTCGGCTGCCGGTGGCATTAGCGAGACAGCCATACGGGGCGTCGACCTACAGCAAGAGCCATGTCGCCTGGGGGCGTGACGCGCCGCTGTTCCTCACGCACTCGCAGGGCTCGCGTGTGTTCGATGTCGACGGCAACGAGTTCATTGACATGACGGCCGCGCTGGGGACGACGATCCTGGGTTACTGCGATCCTTACGTCAGGGAAGCGATCGAGCGGCAGCTCGACCTTGGCATCGCCTTTCCGCTGGCATTTCATGACGAGACCATCGTTGCCAACGCGCTGATCCACCGGCTGTTCCCAGACCATCCGTTTGGCGACCACAAGGTCGTTTTCGGCAAGAACGGCTCTGACGTCACCAGCGCCGCGGTGCGGCTGGCGCGGGTTGCCACCGGGCGCCTGCCGGTGGTCAAGCTGTACGGTGGATATCACGGATGGCACGATTGGACGGTCGCTGACAGCCCGCGCGGAGATGGCTGCATACCGCTCAACGCCGTCTTCAAGATACGAGACGATTTCACCGACGGGCAGAACGTCATCAAAGCGATCGAGGGCAACCTGATCCTTAAAACCGCCGCCTGCCTGATCCTGGAACCCGACATGGTGCCGCCGGAGTGCCTGGGCCGCATCATCGATATTTGCCACCGCAGCGGAACCCTGGTGATCTTCGACGAGATGGTGACGGCGTTCCGATATCCGGGTGCGACCGTAGCTTCCAGCTACAGGCTACACCCCGATCTTCTCTGCTTAGGCAAAGCCTTGGGAAATGGCATGCCGATCACGGCATTGGTCGGTAGTGCCGAGCTGATGGACAAGTTTGTCACGGGCGCCGAAGGCGCCCCCTACGCCTTCTATTCCGGAACTCACTTCGGTGAGACGTTGTCGCTTGCGGCTGCCGGCGCCGTTCTTGATCGCATGGGGCCTTATGAGCAGAGACAAATCTGCGGGATGGCCGCATACCTCTCCTCGCATGTTCATGATCTTTTAAGACATGAAATCGACGACAATCTCGCCTCGTTCAAAGGCGGCTGCATCCCTAAGCTGATGTTCCACGATCCGGATGTCGCCGCCAAGTTCCGCCGGGAGATGGCCCACAACGGTGTGCTGTTCTACACGGCGTTCCTGCCGACCCTGATGCACACGCAAAAGGAGCTGGAGCACGTGCTCGGTGCCGTCGAGGATTCCTTGCTGGCAATCAGGAACGGCAAGGCGCGCGGTGAGGCGGTCGGCGGCAGCCGGATCATGCGCTCTTAAATCTCCTGAATCGGTCCGGCGTACCGGACAAGGATTTCATAGTCCTTGTCCGGCGTCGGGAAGACGTCAAGAATGAAGCCATTGACCGAGTCAAAAGAAACCGAGATCGCCTTGGGCGCCCCCTTGGCGGTTTCTTCGTTTACCCACGACGAGACGTGCCGTCTCCGTATAGTTTCAACGTCAACAACCTCAAGCCGTAAACGATACGAATTTGGATTCGTTCTCGGATCGCCGTCAGTGAAAGCAACGGCGGACTCGATGAGACTATGCGGCGGAATTTGGTAGTTGGTCGCTTGACCTTTTACGAGCTTCACGTTTTCTGCTCCTGAATAGCTTGCGGCCTCGGTAACCGAGAACCCGCCGCACATAGTTTGCCTCGACGCCGCACAGCGTTGCGATCTGGTAGCTCGACAAGGTCGGATTCAGGTCGAACACCATGACGATGCGAGATGCGATGGAGTTCGGATTCGGCGTTCTCATGCCGGTTGAACCCTCCTCATCTTGTCAGCCATCGCCTTGGCGTCTGCCTGGGTGACGTTAAACTGAGTCCTGGTGCCGCCGGTCAGCCCCCACCATTGCCGCAGCGCCTCGACCTTGTCGTCGGTGTCCGCGTACTCCCACTTGGTCGTCACCCAGGCGATGTATTCCTCGCGGTTGCTGGGCTGCTGGCTGTCCATCAGCTCCCGCATCGCGGCCATGACGCCCTGCTGGGGAGCGGCGCCTCCTGTGACCGCCTTAGCGGCCGCCGCCTCCCTAGATTCGTTTCTGGCCCTGTCCGCTTTCTCCAAGTCGGATTGTCGAAGGGCTTCGTCCGCAGGGCCGTCTGCCTTCGCCCTCCCATACTCGATGATCTCGCCAGTGTCCTTGTAGTAGGTGGTGCCGTCGGGATCGCGAAGGATGATGCGGTCGTTGCCGTTTGTGTCGCTGCTGGCGCCACTACCACTGGCCGTACCTTCGTGGGCGCCGCCACCAGCAGCGCCAGCGCCCGCAGGCGTATAGGTGATGCCGAAGCCACTGGCACCGCCGGCCGGCGCCGGGTTTTGCTGCGCTGCACCTTCGGTCGCCGGTTCCTGACGCCTTCGGCGCCGGGTTGCCGGCTGCTGGACAGGCTCGCCCCTGGCCATGGCGCCCACGACGGCATCCACGCTGCGAGCGGGCGCGGTGGAGAGGTTTTCCATGGGAGAAGCTGGATTATAGACCAGCTCAGCCATCGGCTCATCGGTGACCACGGCTCGCGGCGCCCTGGTCTCCGCGCCATCCAGCAGCTCACCACCGCGCTCGATCGTCCGGCGGGCCTTAGATGATAGCGGCAGCGCCTTGGAGTGGTGGTGGACGACCGTCTTGACCGCCATTTCGGGGTAGAAGACCGGATCGTTCCAGGGACCGCTGTTGCCGGCTTGACTCTTGCTGCGGACTTGCTCGATCTCCTCCTTCCACATCCAATCCCAATCTCGGCGCCCGTCGGGGAACTTGGCGATGGAGTAGACAGCGATGATGTCGCTGGCGCTCCGGGGACCAGGAAGCGGCCTGTGGAAAATCGGGTTTTCAACGAGGCCCTCCTGGTAGTCGTATTCGTCGCGGGCGTAGACGACCTTGGTGTGAAGGATGATGCCGGCGGACTCCCACAGCATCTTGCGGACGCCCTCAACCATAGGGAGCCATTGGACGATCCAGATTTCCTCCCAACGGTCGCCGACCTTGACGTTTTTTTTGTAGGGGACGAGCGCTCCTTCGCGGCCGTCGGGGAGCAGTCCATCCTCGGCGGCCTGCATGATGGCGATCAGAAGCGACTGCCGATCGGCCTTGAGCAGGCTAGGCTTGTTCTGGATGGCGGTGATCGCCACCCGCGCGAACATCTCCGGCGTGATGCCGGGCGGCAGCACCTTGGAATATTCGCCGGCCCTGGAGTTGAGATCGTTGCGCAGGATGACGAGAGGATGTTCTTGCTTAGGCTGTTGGACTTGGGTGTTCACTTTGGTTGCTCCGTTGGTAGTGGACGAATCTGTGCCAGCTCTCGCTCGGCTGCTCGGTTCACGCTCGCATGACAGGGTGGACCGCATTTCGGCCAATGAAACTCTGGGAAAAACCCAGAGGCCAGCCCACCGATGCGGTCTCTTTTATTACACTGACGCCCTGCCCCGCCTGTGAACTCCGGGCCGGCTACTCTAGTCCTTCAATCCGGCGCTGCTTGGCGCCGTGCTGCTTTGCTCTCAGCACGCGGAAGCTCGAAGCCTTGGAGACGAACTCCTTGCGGTGCTGCTCCTTGAGGCTGACGTCCCAGCCGTCGGCGAGCGCAACTTCGAACTCGCCGATGCGGGCGCGGATATTGGCGGCCATCGCTTCCTTGCGCTCCTTGGCGAATTTCTCCTCGTCGGAATACTTGGCGTGGAACGCCAGCAGCTCGGTGAACTCCTGGTCGCCGCGGTAATCGATGGTCGAGCCCGGCTTGACGTTGGCGTACATCGCCTTGATGACGTCCATGTCTTTTTCGAAGTTGAACTTTGGTTCGATTCCCTCGTCGATATCCTCCCAGAAGCGGTTGGTGCGCGCGATGATCTGAGCGATGGCGTCGTCGTTGCGGTCGACGTCGACGATGTGCACCTCCATCGGGTCCCACTCGCCAACTGGAAGAACAGCGACTTTACCGTAGGCGGCTCCGGTCAGGTAGATATAGGTCATAATCTGGAGGAGCTGCCACGGCTCCGGGACGATCAATCCTTCAGGATCGCCGCCGCGCCAGATGCGGATGAAGTCGGAGCGGCCGACGGTTTTGATTTCCAGGACGCCTTTGCCGATGGAGTCGCTTTCCTTGTCGAAAAAGATGAAGTCAGGCGTGCCGCCGAGGCGGTGCTCGACGTCGCGATAGTAGTGCGTCGCCTTGGCGATCGACCAGCTCGGGTTTTTGGCAGCCACCTCGCTGGCGACGAAGGATTCGAGCTTCACTCCCCTGCTCATTACTCCGTCGGTCTTTTCTTCCTCGACTATAGCTCCTGACTTCAGGGCGTAGAGCTTGGCCGGCGTGAGGTAGCGATGCACGTCGAATAGCGCTCCCACCTCTGAACCTGTGACGTCGTTCTTGCGCAGGTCGAGCCATTGCTGGCGGTCGTCGATGGGGAATTTCTGGATGCCCGCTCTTGCGGGCGGTTGAGTAGAGGTGGCACTGCTATTCGTATTCAATTTACCTTCTCCTTGCTCGGCGGTGCCGTCCACCCGTTGTTGAACAGGTCTGTCATGAATTCGAAAACGTCACCCATGATCACGATGCGCTGGTTGTCGTCGAGGCCATGGGCGTTGGCGAGCGCTGAGACGATGCATAGACACAAGGTTGCAAAGGCCGTCCCATAAGGATTGCCGGCGGGGTTGGTGTTGACATGCCCGGCGATCAAATTCTGCATCTTGTCGGCTAGATCGAAGTTAATCCAGTCGCGGTTTAGTCTTCCTTCTTTTTTTTCCATGGTCGCACTCCATTTCGCCGCAGATTTCGCAGGCGTTGCGTTGCTTGCGTGTCGCCCGAATATTATCCCGGAGGGCGGCCAGCCATGCGTCGACCGTCGATGGCGGCGCATGAATCCAGGGACGTCCGAGACTATCCACGGCCATGTGGTTGTCGGGGTCTGGCTTGCGGCAGCCCGGGATGACGCCACGCTCGCGCTCGGTGACTTTGGCGCGTGCTCTGTTCCAGCGTTCGGCGCGGAATTCGGCGATTTTCTCACTGGAAGTTTTCATTTCTAAGTTCCTTTTTATTTCCGTCGGTTCTCCTACTTAGTTTTTGGATGACAGAAAGTCAACCAAATCGTTGACAATTTCGTCGTCAGTCTTGCCGAAGGCCCTTTCCATCTCCTTCGTCACCGGGGTACAGACGGGCGTGCAGGGATACTGCCGGTCAGCAGTGTGATCTGTGTGTTTCGCGCCTTGTTTTGCCGTCACCAACATGATGCCGACGGCAATAATGGCGATAATCAAGTACATCATTCGTCCCATCGGGGTCTCCTTTGAGGGTAAACCGGCATCCGGCGGTAGCGGTGAAACTCGTCAAGTAGTTCGTTGCCGCGGTAGCGCGGCGGCGGTTCCTCGACCGGCATGTCGACGCCGGGGCCGTAGCGGCGCTGGAACCGCAGCGGCGGATAGTCGTAGAGGTACGGCGACCGCGGCAGCGGCATCATGGCGCCGGGGCCACAGGCCGGCGGGCAGCCCGGGAAGCCTTGGCCGAAGGCAGCCCAGGCAAAGAAAACGATACTGAGCGCAAATATGCCGACGGCAAATATCAGAAGCCATCTTTGGTTCCTTTGGTTCATCGTTCGATCTCCTGTTTGAGCGGCGTGGCGACGAGCTGCATGAAAAGATTCTCAGCGTTGCTGGTATCCTTCTGGGTGAGCATGTTTCGCTTCCCGTTGTCGATGCGGGACATGTAGATGATCTGCATCGCGATCGAGGCAAGAACCTGCTCCGGAGGAGCAAGACCGAGAAGCTCCCGCAGGAACGGCGTCATGCCGGCGCGGACAATGTTGACGGCGCCGTCCGCAAGCTGATCTTTCGGCACCGTTGTCGCGTACAGCTCAAGCACGCGGTGGAGCGCACTTTTTGCGTCATCGTTGAGCTTGGTCATCAGGTCTTTGATCAGAGTTTCGTTCATTTTTGCCGTTCCTTCCACACTTTGCGAACCGCCTCGGCCATGTCGGGGAGAGGTTCGCCTTGCCGCCATCGCCCAAGCAACATGGCGTAGGTTTCCTTGGCGCCATCCTCGTCATTGTCGAGAATGTTCTCAACGAGTTTCTCGGCAAGCTCTTGCAAGTCCATAGGTCACTTCGACTCCATCTTGATGGCAAGCTTCAGTTTTTCGTCATACTCCACCTTCAGCCTATCGATCTTCTCAATGAGCTTCTCGACGGTAGCGATGCGACCATAACCACGGTTGGTACTGATCTGCACTGGATAGATACGTTTGTTGATTTCGCTGACTTCAGCCTCCAGCTTGGCGCGGCGTATCAGCAGATTGCGTACACCGGGGGCGATGGGATACACGGTATCCCAATCTTTTTCAGGTTTATCGACGAACAACAGACGTGACGTGTTGCTGTGAATGCCCTTGATGTGCAATGTGCCGTTGCCATCTTCGGGGATGACGCTGAGCATCATGTTTGGCACGCCATTCTTAGCTTCGAGCTTTTTGCTGGCGTCGATTGCGTCGATGGCTTGCTGGTAGGTATCGAAGACCTTGAAATGCTCGAACATCGGCCCGGTGACCAGGAATCGGCAATTGGAATCGAGCGAGATTTCGTGGCCGAGATATTCTTTTTTCATGAACCGTAGGTCCTTTCTTGTTAACAGAGTGAGGGCCAAGAGGCCCTAAATCTCCAATTCCAGCCCGGCCTCGGCGATGCCGTCGGCCAGCGCGTGGGCGTAGCGGCGGTCGACCCACAAGGTCGTGCCCAGCCATTGCCAGCCGTCGGCGCCGACGTTGGTCTCGAACCACTGGCGGGCTGCGAGCGTGTGCAGCGTGAAACCGATAAGACTGCCTTCGGCAGTCATGGTGATATCGGTCATTTTCCTCTCCCGAATATTTTGCCGATAGCGTAGCCGAGCGCAAAGGCGCCGACGAGGCCGATGAGGGCGAATAGGGTTTCGAGTTCCATTTCTTTCATTCCATTGATGCCCGCTCTTGCGGGCGGTCGAGCAAGCCGGGGCACAATGCCTTGTCGTTACTTATTACCGGCCTGCTCTATCCACTAGATATTTATTGAGTGACAGAAAGTCAAGTGGATTTCTTAGTCTTGCGTTTGAGCCTCCAGGTGTATTTCGACCAGCGGTAATCGACGAATAGGTCGATGTCCCGCAAGTCGTTGAAGAACCTGACCGGGGTGAAGATGTATTTCCCGTTGCAGCGCGCATTCTCTAATGCGGCGCGTTTACGGGCGCCTTCTGCCGTCTTGAAGACCTGCTTCAAAATCATGGCTACACCTCAATGATGGGGTTCTGCGACCTTGGATCGATGAACATCGAGCTTTCGTTGTGCTTCTCGATCTTACGGCCGGTGATTTCCTCGATGCCTGCGATCATCTGAGCATCGGTGATGACACCGTCGGTCGCCAGCAGGACGCCTTCCTTGATCTGTTCCCATTGCTTGTCGGTCATTTTAACACCACACAAGATCGCGGTCGGTCGCGATTACGTCGTGCATGATTTTGTAGCACTCATCGTAACCGTTGCGGTGCCGGATGCTTTCGTGATCTTCCGTCATCAAGTGCAGTATCCGGGCATATAACTGCCAATTTCTCGTCTTGTTCATAAGTTGTCTCCTCTCGTGTGGAGCACATTTAGTTATTGTCACTCAGAAAGTCAAGCACGAAAAAACCGCCACCCGGCATGCCAGTGCAGGGCGGCGGTGCGAGCGCAGCGAGCGGTCGAGCAGGTGCTGCCGCTTAGTTCCCGACTTGTTCAGATCGCCGTTGGTATTGGGCGATCAGGTTGCGGTGCGGTGGAGGTGTTCGCCGGATGACTTCGGCGATACGATCGGGCTTGCTCTGTGCCCGCGCTCGCTCGACCGCTCGCTCCGCTCGCCCGTATACCGGCGAGTTCCGAGCGACGAACATGTCCTGCCACGTCGGCGCCCAACGGCCGTATGCGATCTGCATGCCGCCGGAGGCTTGCATATCGGCGGTGGTCTGGTGGACGAGCACTGGAGTGTTGGTGCTGTTGCCGCCGTCGCTGACGCCGTTGTGGTCGTAGCTGAGCGTGACGCGTTCGCGTGTCAGGTAGGTGGCGCCAGAGGTAACCCCAGCAGCGACCAGGGCGGCGCAAGTGGCGAGCGTAATGCTTGTGATTTTCATAATTGTCCTTTGGGGTTTTGGAGGAATGTCTGTCGGACGAGGGGCTTCAACGAGACCGACCGGAGGGGCGTGGGGAAGGTAGGTCTTCACGTTCACGCATTGCCAAGCCCGACAGACCAGCGAGATATAGGCCCGTCTTCAGTTCCCGTCAACCACCGATTGATATCAAAAAATCAGACTTGCCCGTGAAGCGGGCGGCCGAGTAGAGTTGGAGACTTTTCCTCCTTTTGAGATTCGGGGCGTGAATGACAATAGAACAAGTCACACAACTGCGCTTGCGCTTGCGCCATTCCGGATATTCTCCATTACCGCTGATGGGGAAGGCCCCACAATTAAGGTCGTGGCAGGAGAAAATTCAGAGCAACGACGAGGAGATAAGACTTTGGGCCAAGCTGTTCGAGCATTGCGAGAACACCGGCATCCTGACGGCCTACACGCCGGCTTTTGATATTGACATCACTGACGGCCCAGCCGCAGGCGCGGTGGAGGCGTTCGTCCGGGAAACGATCAAAGATGTTCCCGGCGTAGTCATGACGCGGGTGGGGAGGATTCCTAAGCGCGCCATCATGTTTCGTACCGAGGTGCCGTTTCGAAAAATTCAGATTCCGTTGCTGGATAAGGATGGAGCTGGCGGCCAAAAGCTGGAGTTCCTCGGGGACGGACAACAGATCGCCGCGTTCGGGATTCACCCGGATACCCAGGCCCCCTATACATGGTTTGGCGGTGAGCCGGGCGACGTCGCGCATGCGCAATTGCCGCTTATCACCGAAACGCAGGCGCGGTGGCTTGTCCAAAAGAGCGCCGAGCTTCTGATCGAGCGGTTTGGCTATAAGCCGAAAACTTCAGCCACTGTTGAGGTTAAGCAAGCCGGAAACGGGCATGACCCAGCGCCGGTGACGGTCATCGATTCCAGACAGGCGCGAGAGTGGGCGGAAAACCTCGCCGGCATCACAGCCGGCACCGACCTGCATGATTCAATCGCGTCGATGGCGATGAAGCTCCTGCGGTCGGGGATGTCCGACGGGTCCGCAGTTAATTTCCTGCGGGCACACATGGAGGCGGCGCCGCTCGCGCGCAATGAGCGCTGGCAGGAGCGGTTCGACGATATCCCCCGTGCCGTAAGCACAGCCCGCGGCAAGCTCGTGAAAGAGGAAGCCAAGGCCGCGAGGCCGGCGCCGGAGTTGCCCTCAGAATGGTTGGCTGGGGCCAACATCGTCCGCGGTGACACTGGCAAGGCGCTCCCCGTTGTCGCCAATGCGATCATCGGCGTGCGGGCGCTCTATCCTGACCGTTTTGCGTTCGACGAGATGTTGCGGACGACAGTGTTTCGTGGGCTGCGGACGCCGATTACAGACAATGACGCGGTGCTGGTGCAGGAACGAATTCAGCATGAAGGATTGAAGCGCATGGGGAAAGACACGGTGCAGGACGCGATCGAGGTGGTGGCACGGGAGAACGCATTCCATCCGGTGCGGCAATATCTCGAAGGGTTAGTGTGGGACGGCACTGAGCGTGTGGCGTTTCTGTTTCCAAAGTATTTCGGAGCGCTCAACGGGCCTTACGAGCGCATCATCGGCGAGATGTTTTTGATCTCGATGGTGGCGCGCATCTTTGTACCAGGGTGCAAGGCGGACCACATGCCGGTGATCGAGGGGCCGCAAGGCGCGCTCAAGAGCACAGCTTGCAGGATATTGGGTGGGCAGTGGTACGCCGACGACATGCCCGACCTCGCCGACGGCGGCAAGGATGTGAAGCAGTACATCCGCGGCAAGTGGCTGATCGAGATTTCGGAAATGCACGCGATGTCGCGCGCCGACAACACGCTGCTTAAGACTTTCATTTCAGGACAGGAGGAGCGCTACCGCCCAAGTTTCGGGCGCCGGGAAGTGATCGAGCCGCGCATGTGCGTGTTCGTCGGCACCACCAACAAGGACACGTATCTGAAGGACGAAACCGGCGGCCGGCGGTTCTGGCCGGTCAAATCAGGGATCATCGACATCGTCGCCCTGGCAGCCGATCGCGACCAGCTCTTTGCTGAGGCCGTGCATCTCTACCGGGCCGGAAAGCTGTGGCATCCCGACAAGGAGTTCGAGCGGCAGTACATCAAGCCGCAGCAAGACGCGAGGTATGAGGATGACGCCTGGGAGACGGCAATCGCAGCTTTTTTGAAGTCCGACACAACCGCGGTGACGTCGGGTAAGACGACGGTTTGGGCGGTCGCGAAATCGCTTGGATTTGAGACGTCCAGGCTCGGAACTGCGGACCAAAGACGCATCGCGGCGGCGCTTGTCAGGGTTGGATGGGAGAGGACAGGGAAACAGGATGATGATGGTCGCATCATGTTTGTGAACAGGAATGTTTATGGAAGACTTCCGAGATGATCTGTATGGTCTGTTTTTGTCTTACTATACTACCTTTTTCAGACCATTCAGAGCACTCAGACCATTGACTCGTATAGGCAGTGTTTTGTAATTATCTCCTATATAGCAAAATGCTCTAGGTGCTCTATGTGATCTGTAGTTGAAAATTTTGTGAGGACAACCCGATGCCACTTTCCATGTCGTTCAGCGTGCTTCGAGCGAGTGTTGCCAAGAGGGTCGACAGGACTAATAATGGTATCCTAGTGAGGATAGACAAACACAACTCAGAATCTTGCAAATCACGCATAGATTGTGAGGTGATCGAAGTGGTGACGGCCAACCTGGCGCCGCAAATCCGCGTTCGGTGCGGGTGTGGTCGCAGGATGGATTGCGTGCTGCCGCGCAAGTGGTTTACGCCTGCTCAAATCGATCAGATGGAAAAGCTGCGGTTGGAACCTGGGCAAGCTGTCGAATGCCAGAGGTGCCATGTTTTTACGATCAATGTCGAACAGCACCATGTGGCGCCGAGGCAGTTCTTCGAGGATTCGGATGAATGGCCGACGATTGCGCTGTGTCAGTGCTGCCATGTACGTTGGCATCAGGTTATGAACGCTCGCGTCTCCACCCCCCCTCAGACTCCCCAAAAAACGCTCTCCAGAGGCTCCCCAGACGCTTGGGAACCACGTCGTGGGCGGTAGACGGTCTAAGGGAGTTCAAGTCGAGAGAGACATCCGCCGTTGGCGTATTGCCGAGCTGCGTGTCCAAGGTAAGAGTTGGGCTGAGATTGGCCGTATCGTCGGGATGGATCGTTCCGACGCTCACAAAATGCTGAACCGAGTGCGAAAAAGGAATCCCTATGGACAATCAGACGCCAAAACCGATGTGGGGACCGTGGTCGACAGAGTTGAGAGACCCGGCTGAGCAGTTCGCTCAACTGCGCTGCCTGCGGACGCTCATCCATGTGCTCGTCGGTGATCGGAGAAGCGACTATAGCGACAGCGTCAAGCATTTAGAGCGGGCGCTCCAAGCAGCAGAAGATCACATTCGACTTCATGGGTTCTGGTTTGCCGACGAGAACATGGCGCTCGCCGACGCTCGTGCGCTGTTCGATGCGCTCCCGGCCGCGCGTCAGCGCGACATCATCGCGACATTCGCGGTGCTCCACAAACCTGTTGCGCCCCCGAAAGAGGAATGATATCAAAAATTCATGTGGACGGTTTTCATCGTGGTCATCTTCGGAATCTCGTTTGCATATTTGGCCTGGGAGCTGACAAAGTCATGAGACGCCAGCGTCGCACCTCCGTCGGTCGCATGGAGGCCAACAAGATCAAGCGCAGCGCTGAGCAGCGCGCCAGAGACACGCATAAGCAGGTCCAGGACCTGATCACGTCTGTCAATGAGAGCGTCAAGGGTCGCGGAGACGAATACGGCGTTCCAGACGCGATGCTGGAACTTGATGCTGCTCTACGCCTTGCCATGCTCACCGGCCACGCTGGCGCCGCCGTGTCGGCTATCATGGGTAAGTGCAAGCTCCAAGGGCTGATCATTGATCGCTCCGTTTCGGCCATTGGCAAGCCAGGGGATTTTTCTCAACCGCAGACCATCGACGATCTCGTTGAGGATATGCGGGAGAATCTTGGGTCACGGACGGCTGAGAGGTTCATCGATCTTCTCCGTGGTTTGGGAATAGAATGCCAAGGGGACGAACAGGTGATTGATGGGCAAGCGCAAGAGTAAACAGCCTATCGATGATGAGAGGTTGAAAAAAATTTGGCCAACAGACATCCCCGATGAGGAAATGGCCAGGCGACTTGGTCATCATCGTGGAGTTCTGAGACGGCGTGCTCAATTTTTGGGTTTACCGCTACGCCGTGCAGCAAGAGGCAGATTTATGGACAAACCGAAAAGGATTAACGTCACACAAGTGCGATATCGTGAAGCGCTACAAAAGATCGCCAATGGCGTTACCGATCCTGTCGAAGTGGCGCGTGAGGCGATACGTGAGCATCGGGCTGAGCGGCGCCGTAGTCTCGTTGGTATCCGCTTCACACGTCTGAAGGTGATATTCTATGCCGGCATGAGGCAACGTCCAGATGGCAAGGTTCTGCGCAAGCGGGCGACATGGCTTTGCATGTGCGATTGCGGTACGCTTTGCCGTATCGAGGGCAACACTCTCTTAGCCGGGAGTACCAAGTCGTGCGGTTGTCTGCGCTCCGACCAGATGCAGCGGTTCTACAAGCACGGCCGCTACGCCAAGAGGCTGATGCCGCCGGTTCAGATCGAGGTGCTCCATGATTCCGTTTCAAGAGTACAAAAAGTTGGAGATCAGGGACAAGCTGAAATTCTGGATGGACCTGCCGCAAGGCGCGACGCTGCCTGACGACTGGCCGAACGTCGGTGAGTGGCATTTCCACATCCGCGACGTTTGTAAGGAGGCGTTTGAGGAGATCACATTCCTGCGGTCCGTTGCCGGTGCTGTCAGTCAGGGGCGGAATTTCGAGGAGTTGAGGAAAGCGAGCCGACGGTGATGGCTGTATTTCTGCGATGTTAGAGAGACTGTCCAGCTCTGATATCCTGCCACCCTGGCATCCATTTGGTGGTCTGCGCGAGCACGGCTACGGCGCCATACTCGCCGATCCGCCGTGGCGTTTCAAAACCTACAGCGAGAAAGGTCGCAACCGATGTCCGGACTGGACAGGGGATTTGAAGAACTTAAAGGGTTCTCCGTGCAGGCATTACGAGACGATGACTCTGCCGACAATAAAGTTTATTCCGGTATCACAACTTGCGCTGCCCAACTGCGCCTTATTCCTCTGGGGTTGCTGGGCCACACTTCCACAGACGATGGAAGTTATCGATGCGTGGGGCTTCACATACAAGACGGCAGCGTTCGTGTGGTGCAAGTCTGGCCGAATGGGGCTTGGGTACTGGACGAGGCAAAATACCGAATTCTGCTTACTCGCGACGAAGGGAAAACCGCAACGGATATCCAAGGCAGTCGTCCAGGGGATTATAGCGCCGCGCCGGCTTCACAGCCAAAAGCCTGACGAAGTCCGCGAGCGCATTGAACAACTTGTCGCCGGTCCGTATATTGAACTGTTCGCGCGCAGCTCGCGTCCTGGCTGGGATAGCTGGGGTGATCAGGATGGAGAATTAAATGTCACCCACAAATGAGACCATGACGACGGCACGGGACGTGATCGCAGAATGGATCGTCAACCGGGGCTTTGCGCCGCCGCACCAAGCATTGCGCCACGCTGACAAGTTGATTGACCGCTTTCTCGCTGAAAGCTCCGTCCATCAAGAGTTGGCAGCGCTGCTCAATCCGTGGCGGCCGATGAATACATTCCCCAAAGATTCTTGGTTTCTTGTGTGTGACAAGAAAAAGGAATGCGAGATCGTACATTCAACGGCTGTGGAGGCGGTTGGCATCAAAACATGGATTGGTTGGCTCCCTCTCCCTGCCCCGCCATCGGAAGACAAGACATGAGCGACGACATCCAACGAGCGTTTGAAAGCGGTGATTGGCAACCGGACGAACGAGAAGGTTTCGTCACTGACGATATCGCCGCGCTGATCGCTGAGCTTAAAGCCCGCGCGCACGAACGGGCTGGTAAGAACTCTATGGTGGAAGTCGAACAATTGCTGGAATGGCAAGCCGCCGATGCTCTCTTCCGCCTCACCGCTCCACCACTGCTGGCTTTCGATGGAGCCCCGGCTAAATTTGACGATCCACGATGGGTTGAAAATGCCCAGCCGCTTCCGGAGGAACCGACAATTCCGGCTATGATCACAGTCGGTCGTGGGCGTTTTCATGCTGGCGTCAAAGTGAGCACCGTACAAGGTGCGATCGATCGGCTGGTTGACCATGTCAAAGAACAACCGCTGCCGGAGGAGATCGCAGGGCTGATCGAGAGATTGCATCGACACCCGAATCTGGCCTGCATGGAAGCCATTAAACTCCTCCGCGCGCAGGCGCAGGAGATCAAGAGGCTGAAGGACGAGCGGAACGACCTTGAGAGCGACTATCTGCGACGGCACAGAGACGCCTGCGACCGCCAGGAACGCATCCGCGAACTCGAAGCCGAGCGCGACGATTTGGTAGCGCAGCTTCATGTCGCCCTTGCTTCGGTAGGGTACAATCAAGGCGTGGCCGCCGCCATCCGGGCGAAGACGATCAAGGAATTAATCGCGCTCATGGACAAGTCAAAGACATGGGGCGATTTTGAAAGAGCTATGAAGTTGTTGTGATGGTCATCCTCGATGCCTTCCCCGCCGATACCGCCGTCGGTCCGGCGGTCGGCGGAATGTCGAAGGCTGAAGTGATGGTCGAGCTGCAACGTTACAAGCCGCTCACCGCCAAGGATGTGCGCACCGACGAGCCATGGCTGGAGCGGCGCCGCCGCTTGTGGAGGCGATTGGATGCTTGGACGACTACTCGGTAGCTTGGGTCTTAAGCCGCTCGACCAGCGTCCGCATCGCGACGAGCTGGAACTCCATCAGCAACAGTGTGACCTTGGACAGCTCGATGATAGCTGAGGCTGAGGTGTCGTATTCGCCCAGGCGCTCGCGCTCTTTTACGAATCCGCGCATCTCCTTGAGGTAGGATTCGAGCTGCTCAATCATCGCGGGGAGTTGTGCGAGCGCATCGTTGGCGTCTATCTTCGAGTCCATGCCATCTCCTTTCGAAATTGCTGTTCGCAACGCTGCCCTGGCCGCCGAGATGGGGACCAAGCAGCTTTGCGAGGAATCGCTGATCGAGCTGACTGCCTATCTGTGGGACGTCGCCGACCCTGGCGAGCCGCTGGTGGGCGGCTGGGCCATGGATGCCATAGCCGACCATCTGGAGGCAACCTTTTATGACCACATCAAACGGCTTCTTATCACTGTTCCGCCGGGGTTCTCGAAATCGTCACTCACAAATGTCTTTTTTCCGCTCTGGGTCTGGCTGCGAACACCACACGCCAGATTTATCGGGGCTAGCTACGAGTCCGGCATTCCGGAGCGCGACAATCTCAAGTGCCGTCGACTCATCCAACACGAGAAGTGGCAGCGATTTTGGGCAGATCGCTTTACGCTCATCGTCCCTACCACCGTTGAGCGCTTTGAGAACGACCGAACCGGATGGAAGATGGCCACCGCCGTCGGCGCTAAGCTCCTCGGCTATCGCGGCAACTACATCATCATCGACGACGCCAACGATCCCTCGATCGAACACCAGTCCGGCGCCAAGCGCATTCAAGCGGTTCGTTGGTTTCGCGAGGTGGTTCCGACAAGATTGAACAACATGAGCCGTGACAAGATCATCGCCATCCAGCAGCGTCTGCACATGGAAGACGTCGCCGGTACCGCTCTGAGCCTGGAACACGAGAACTACGTCCACCTCAACATTCCGATGGAATACGAGCCGCGGACCTACATCAACGCCTGGGCGCCGCCGGACTTGGATGATCCAGATGGTCCTGACCAGATCGTCACTCTGTTCGACGAAACTGCTGAGGCCGCGGTCGCGAGCGATCCTGACGCCATCTACTGGCAGGACCCGCGCACCGAACCCGGCGAGCTGGCGTGGCCTGAGCGGTTTACCGCCAAGATGGTGGCCGTGCTCAAGAAGACGCTGGGCAAGACCATGTCGTCAGCCCAGCTCCAACAGCGCCCGGTGCCGCGCGGCGGCAACATCATCAGAACCGAGAGTTGGAAGTTGTGGGATAAGGATATTTATCCTACGTTCTCCTACGTTCTTGCCACACTCGACACCGCCTACACTGAGAAGACGTCGAACGATCCGTCGGGCATCACCATCTGGGGCTTGTTCTACGACAACACCGGAATGGTCGACGTCCGCCTTGTCGACCGCATGGGCAAGCAACTCCCGCTGATGGAGGAGGAAGGCAACCCCAAGGTCATGCTGATCTATGCCTGGACTGATAACCTGGAACTCAACGACCTTGTCCGCCGGGTCCTGCATACCTGCACCAGGAATCAGCTCAATTACGGGGCCGACCTGCAAGGGCAGCCTCGCTTCCCGGTCGATACGCTCGTCATCGAGGGAAAGGCTTCCGGTCTAAGTGTCCAACAGGAGATCACCCGCCTGCTGACGCTCGGCCGCGGGCGCACGCTCAACGTCGAGATGCTGCCGGCAAAATTGTTAAGGGATGACAAATTGTCGCGGCTGGTTTCTGTCTCACATCTGTTCGAAAACGAGGTGGTCTACGCTCCCGACAAGGAGTTCGCTGGCAAGGTGATAGACCAAGTTGGAAATTTTCCTTACACCACCCACGACGAGTACGTCGACTGCACTTCGATGGCGATGCGTTGGTTCCGCGACCACGGCTTTGCACCGACTCGCGAGGAGCTGTTCGAGGAGGCCGACAACGCGGTCGCTTACAAGCCAAAGATGAAACCGCTCTATGGAGGAATTTGATGATTGACTAATTGTATTTCAATTATTAAATAAATTCTCTCTGGGCTAGGCATGGCATGGCGAGTCCAGGCGCGGCTGGGAGCGGCGCGGCCAGGCGGGGCGAGGCGAGGCGGGGCGCGGCGCGGCACGGAACGGCCAGGCCCGGTTGGGCAAGGCACGGCGGGGCACGGCGCGGCCTGGCACGGCAGGGCAAGGCGCAGCACGGCAGGGACCGGCAAGGCGCGGCGAGGCAAGGCGAGGCTATCATGACACCAAGAAAGGGCACTAACGATGAAACCAGTAGATGTGAAAATTGCGAAGCGGGTCGAATTAACAACGCGAAAGATCAGGTTGATCGGTCTGACCGACATCATGTTCGATCGATACCCTGGAGACAACAACACTCAGCTCGAACCGCACCAGAAATTGTACCTGGAACCCGGAGACTCGCGAATTATTGGTCTGCCCTCGATCAACATTATGAGCTTTCTTTCGGCCCACAACACAAATTCCGCACCGAAACGGCTACGCGACAAAAGAAAGTTTAAGGACATTGCCAACGCAATGCTGTCATTCGTTTCGATCAAGGAGTTGTTCATACCGCTGATACGTGACGGTAAGCCAATCGTGTTCGGAGGGTTCGACGGTGATCGCGATCCACTGAGCGGAGCATACATCCACCGCGCGGTAGCCCGTCTCGACAAAGGGATTCCCAATCCGAAGGTTCGGCCTGTCGTTCCGTTGGATTGGAGCATCGAATTTACAATGGACATTTTTTCAAACCGTGAGATTCGGGAGGTGGACATTCAGAATTTGATCGAGGAAGGTGGCCGCGCTGTCGGTCTTGGCACTTGGCGTGGAGTCTTTGGCAAGTTTTTAGTTGACGCTTGGGATTGAACGTGGCTGGGCACGGCATGGCTGGGCAAGGCCCGGCGAGGCATGGCGAGGCGAGTCCGGGCACGGCAAGGCTGGGTGCGGCAGGGTATGGCATGGCAAGGCAAGGCAAGGCATTTAATGCAGAACAAATTGATCTGGGTGTACCAAAACGGCCGCATGTCGCCGCAGCTCTGTCACGACGCGCCAGATCACAAGACCGTCGGGATAGCCAAGGTCGTAGCCAAGTTCAACCTGACTGTCGATGATCTCAAGCTGAGCTTCGACGAGCTGGTCGCCAAGTATCCGGCGCCGAGCGCGGTCGACGCCGAAGTTATTCCACCCCCGGCGCCTCTCCTTCGGCAGCCTGGATTTCCGCCGGAATGAACGGGCGAATCGGTACCAGCTCTCGCTCGGCCGCTTCGCTATGCTATGCTCGAATTGCGCAAAGCGGAGAACCTGTAAATGTTTAACTGGTGGCGCCGGCATCATCCTCCATCGAACTTCCCGCCGGCACCCGCTTTCATCAAGCGCCTGACGCTGCGCGTCAGCTACAATCCGAGGAGCAAAAAAGCCATGTCAACTGTACTTCTTGAATGGGATGACCCGACGGTCCGGACCGATACCCCGCCGACTGCCCTGCCGCCCGCCGAGATCATGGAGATCGATGTTTTCGATTTTCCTGACACTCCCGGTGTTCCTACGGTCAACACGCAGATCGGCACCGTTCCCGGTCCCGGGACGTCGTTTGCGACCGGGACTCTCGACGTTGGCGTCCATCGCTTTACTGTCGTGGTCCGTGACACCACTGGCCATGTCTCGGCGCCGTCGAACGTGGCGACCATTACCGTGCCGGCCACCCAGGCACCGCCGGCCGCCGTCACCAACCTGCGGGCTACCCTCCAGCCCTGAGCCATGTTAGCCTGCCGGGCTACTGGAGCGCACCATGGCCCGGCAACCCAACGTCATCTCGCTAGAGGGCTACCAGAGCCGCCTGCGGCTGTCCCACGGCAAGCAGGATGCCGACGACGTTCGTCGGGACGAACACCGGCGCGCTCAAGGTCTCCCGAACAAGACCGGCCGGGCGCTCAACGCCCGCGGCAAGGACTCCTTCACAAGCAAGGACGCTGCCGATATCGGCACCATGCGTCCCGACATGAATTCCCCCGCCAATGAGCCGATCGTCGGCGATTCGATCGTTGACATTGCCCAAGGCGTCGCGATGCCGGTCAATCGTGCCGGCGATGCCAAGTCGATCGAGCTGGGCGACGGCAGCGTCATCATCGACTTAAATCCGTTTGCGTCCGCCGACATTGAGGAAGGCGACGACAAGAATCGCGATTTTTCTGACAACCTCGCCGACGATATCAACGACATGGAGCTGGCGGCGATTTCCGCCGAAATCCTGGAAGGCATCAGGCAAGATGAAGAAAGCCGCCGCGATATACTTGAGACCCGTCAAAAGGGTATCAAGTTACTTGGTTTACGGATCGAGGAGCCTCGCGGTGATGTTGGCACTTCGTCAGCTCCGCTGGAAGGCATGTCCACTGTGCGGCATACCCTTCTCCTCGAAGCATGCGCCAGCTTTCAAGCTGGTGCACGTGCAGAGTTGCTGCCATCGGAGGGGCCAGTCAAGGTTCGCGTCGATCTTCCGCCTGGAGCGCAGCCAGCACAGCCCGGTCAGACGCCGCAAGGTCTGGGGCAGCAGCCGCTCGACGAACTCGGCGAGGCCCTTCAGAAGGACATGAACCACTACCTGACGACGACCGCGTCAGAATACATTCCCGACACCGACCGCATGTTGTTTATCGTAGGATTCTCAGGTGATGGATTCAAAAAGCTATACCACGACCCGCTCAAGCAACGACCAATGTCTGTCTCTGTTGACCCTGAAGACCTTATCGTTTCCAACATGGCGACTGATATCGAGAGCTGCGGACGAGTTACGCACCGTATGCGGATGCGACGTTCGCTCCTTCGACGAATGCAGATCATCGGAGCTTACCGCGACGTGCATATCCAACAAGCTGCGGTCGCGGACACGCCAGATGCGGTGAAGCAGGAAATCGCCGACGTCGTTGGCGCCAAGCCGGAGCCGATGCGGCCCAAGGACGTCGACTACACCCTCTACGAATGCTACTGCGAGCTGGACATCGACGCGTTCGCCCCCGAACAATTCAAGGGCAAGGCGCTGCCTTTGCCTTACCGCGTGACGATCGAGAAGGATTCGAAACAGGTTCTCGAAATCTCACGCAACTGGAAAAAGGATGATCCGCTGTGTCAGACGAGGCAGACCTTCGTACAGTATCCGTTTATTCCCGCACTTGGGTTCTATTCCCTTGGGTTTCTGCATCTGCTTGGCAACACTACACTCGCACTTACTGCGGCTACGCGGGAGATGCTCGACGCCGGGATGTTCGCGAACTTTCCTGGTTTCGTATATGCGAAACAGGTTGGCCGCCAATTGACGAATCAATTTCGCTGTCCGCCGGGCGGCGGTGTTCCGATTGATCTTCCCGCCGGCATGACGGTGCAGCAGGTCGTGATGCCGCTGCCTTACAAGGAAGTCGGCCCGGCATTTCCTGCCTTCATTCAGCATGTCGAACAGAACGGCCGCCAGCTCGCGATGGTGTCGAATGCTCCGGTCGCCGAAGGCAAGCAGGATGCGCCGGTGGGCACCACGCTGGCGCTGATCGAACAGCAGACCAAGGTGCTGGGCTCGGCCTTCAAACGCCTGCATATCGCGCAAAGCCGCGAATTCAAGCTCCTCGTCGATCTGTTCAAGGAAGACCCGGAGGCAATGTGGCGCCACAACGAGCGCCCGCAGATGGCCTGGACGAAGAAACAGTTCCTCTCGGCCTTGAAGCGCTACGAGTTGGTTCCGGTCGCTGATCCCAACAACCCGACCAGCCTGCATCGTATGGCCAAGGCAGCCATGCTCAAAACTCTCCAAGCCGCCAACCCCGGCATCTACGATCCGATTGCGGTCGACCGTCGCGTGATGACCATGGCGGCGATCGATCCGGAGGGTCTGTTCAAGGGGCCGGCGCCAACGGCGCCCGATCCTATGATGATGCTCCTGCAAGCCAAGATTCAGCTTGAGAATCTGAAATTGCAGCAGAAGGACAAGGAGCTTCAGCTCAAGGCCGCAACCGCGGCCATGCAGCAGCAGGGCAAGGCTGCCGACCGTTCGTCCCAGGAGCGCGTCGAGCTGCTCAAGCAGGACATCGTCAAAATGGAGCAGCAATCCCAACTCGTGCTGTCTGGGCTCAAGCACAACGCCGATATGATCATGCATGTGCACGGTCAGATGGCGAGCGCAGCGAGCGGCCGAGCGAGAGATGGTTCGGCTTTCCCAGGCAAGCCCGGCGGTGATGGCAGCTCGCCGGGGATGCAGAGCGAAGCCGAGCACAAGCCAACGTCAACAGGAGTTGTTGATTAAATTGTCTAATGCAAGGATCGAATCATGGACGAAGCGGGAACGGTACGTGAACAAATAATTTTGAGCTTACCACAGTGGCGCTCGCACAAGATCGTGCGCGCCGCGCCGATCCGGGCGGTTTATGCGACTGAAGGCGACAATCCGCCGGGCTGGATTGTCTATCTCGACGGCGGCCCTGATCCTGATGGTTTTCCTTCGATTTACGTCAAGCCGGAGCTGTTCTCGCGCTACATGCCGAAACCGGGCGACTATTTCGTCGTCTACGACGACGGTTACGAGTCCGTGTCACCCAAAAAGGCTTTCGAGGAAGGCTATAGCTGCCTTGAAGGCAAACCGGCGGTAGGGGTAGTATGACCACGAACAGAGCATAGGGGTTTCACCATGTCGAACCACCCGATGAAGTCCCAGGCTCACGCGTCGAGTCGCGACAAGTTCCGGGCCATCACCGGCCAGAGCGGTGGAGGGCATGCCTATGGCGGTAGCTCGCATCTCAAAAAAGCAGGCAAGGGCGGTGATCTCCAAACATGGTCCGGGCACCACAAGACGCACCGGAAAGCCGAAGAACGCGCCTGCGGCGGACGCGCCAAGCCCCGGGCCGATCGGCGCGCCCGTGGTGGCAAGGAGTTCAAGTCGGAGACTTACGGGCCGCCGGATTCCCGCGAAAGCTCCATCGATACCTCGAAACTGAAGGCTGGCAAGGGCAGGAATCCGCAGAACCAAGGGTCAGAGAACGTTGGGGAGGAGTGGTACAAGCGCCTTGCTGGCAGAGGCGAGAAAACCAAGTCCGGCATGTCTGATCAAGACCTGAAAGGTCTCGCCTACGGCAAGCGCGGCGGCAAGATGAAGCGCGGCGGCCGCGCGCTCGGCGGCGCCAAGAATCCCGATTGGGACGATGAGGATTCGACTCGCCAGACCATTCCGGTCAAGGAGAGGCCGGTGCAGTCATCGAAAGGTGACCCATCTAACCGCAAGCGTTGGACCTACGAGCCGCCGCAGTATGAGGATTGGGGCATGCACCCGGCGAGCGGGCGCAAGAAATATGCCCGCGGCGGCAAGGCTCCGGGCAAGGTCATCATCAACGTCAACGCGTCACAGCCCAGGCCAGCGGCACCACCGCCGCGGCCGGTGCCACCCCCAATGCCACCCGCCGGGGTGGGAGCCGGTCCGCCGCCTGCTCCTCCAGCCGGTGGCATGCCTCCTCCAGGGGGCGGCGGCCCGCCTGGGGGAGGCACCAACCCCCTGGCCGCGCTCAAGGGCGGCATGGGCTTCGCCCGGGGTGGCCGGGCCAAGGGGCAGCATCCAAACCCCGCTGGTGGGCCGCGTGGCGGCGATGCCAAATATGATCTCGCCGGCTGGCGCAAGTATGCTGCCACCGATCGCGAGAAGCGCATGTCGGGCAAGGCCGGAATGACGCAGGCTTACACCAAGAAGATTGGCGACGACGGCTCGCTCGATGTCCAGCCAGTGAAGCAGGGACGGACCAGTCGCGCCCACGGTGGCCGCATGACGGCCGGCGCTTTTTCCGGCGAGGGCCGTCTTGAGAAGGCCGCCATCTCGGCTAGGGACCGCCATCGGTGATGGCCACTTATCACGCCAATCCGCCGCCTTGGTTGGGCAGTGGCCACGCCCAAAATCGCTACGCTCCACAGCAACGGCCACAACTCGCGCCAAGCTGGCCTGAAATTCTTGACGTTTCGCCGCTGGCCGACAGAGCGGCCATCAAGGCTGCGTTCCGCCGGAAGGCGCAGCAGTTCCATCCCGACCACGGCGGTACCGATTACCAGATGCGGTTGATCATCGGGGCCTACAAGGAAGCCTTGAGGGCTCGCCGTGCATAACATCTGGTACGGGAAGCTGCTTCGCCGGCTTGACGAGAGGCGTCAGGAGAGGGCTAAGTATCTCATTGACGGCGGCGCCCAGGACTATCCGTCATACAAATTCCAGGTTGGATATCTTCAGGGGCTCGCCGATGCTCTCCTTGAAGCCGAGGAGGTAGACCGCGAACAAATGGGAATGTCGCCTCATGCCCCTCGCCCTACCACATGAAGCCGTCAAGAAATACTCTCAGATCACCGATCTGAAACAGTACATTGCCGAAGTCTTCAAGCAGGTCATGCCAGACCTGATGGATATCACCCTCAACCGCGTCTTGTGTGCGGCCTACATCGCCAGCGAGAAGACGGCCGGTGGCATCATCAAGCCGCAAGACCTTGTCGCCGAGGATATCTGGCAAGGCAAAGCCGCGCTGGTGCTCAAGCCTGGACCGTCGGCGTTTCTCGATTCTCCCGAAGTCACCTTTCACGGATTTCTCGTCAATCCCGGAGACTGGGTGACATTCAAGGTCGGCAACTCGTCGCAGATCGAGATCAGGGGATACCCCTGCCGCATCGTCGCCGACCACTTCATCGAGTCCAGAGTTCTTGATCCGAGGGCAGTGACATCATGACGGCGCCATCAGAATTAAGGCAGACGCACACATACGTCCTAATGGACGTGCCGCCGGAGCTGTACGACATTGTCCGCCAGAAACTCCTCGACGCCGGCTACGACCACGCGGTCGACGACAAGGAGGGCGAGCTGGATATGCACGGCATCGCGCTGGTGAAGTCGCCATGACTACCAAAGACGCGCTGAAGCAGGGCTACGCCAAGGGCGCTGGCGCCAAGGTCAAGCGCGACGCCTTCCTTTACATCGACGGCAAGGGGGCGGATACCGGGCAGTGTTCCTCGTGCAAGCTGTGGGTCAAGGGAGCTGACATTTGCCTGATCCACGGCATGCACATCAAAATTAAGGGCACCGCTTCGTGTGGCCTCTACGTTCCCGGTAAGCCGGTATCATCCGGGCTGGCGCAGGAGCTGGTCACCCCAGAGGAGTCCGGCCTTGTCGAGCGCAAGGTCAGATGCGGGAATTGCAGGTTTTCCAAAAATGGTGCTACGGTATGCGGACTGTTTTGGTATGTGAATGATTGCATGCCGGAGATTTTCGATCTCGATATCAAGATCGAGCCGCAAGGGTGTTGTAACGCACAAATGCCATGAGGTGACCCATGCCGCGTCCAAGGCCGCTTCGTCAACCCGTCAATCCTAACCTCCCTGATACGGGAGCGGTGATGGTCGATCTCAACGCCGCCGGTCCTGAGCCGCCGGCCAGGATCGTCTACGGCTCGTCGGTGCCGGCCCTTGCCGGTTCCTCATCTGGTGCGCAGCCCGGCGTATTTGCGCACGGCGCCATCAATCCCGAGGTTACGGTCACCGCGCGCTCAGACGCAGCGGTTGCGCCACAGTCCGACGACGGCGACTACGATGATGCGGAGGAGCTGAAAAAGACCCGCGAGCGCGCCAAGGAGCGTGACCGCGCCAAGGCGTTGGAAGCTGATCACGCCAGGGTTACGCAGTGGGGTCAGGATCAAGCCAACCGTGCTGCGCTCGCGACCCACGCGCTCCAGGAATCCCAGCTCGACACCATCGAGACGGCAATCACCGCGGCCGAGGGTGAGGCGGAAGCCGCGACCAATAGCTGGGCTGAGGCCATGTCCAAAGGTGATTTTGTCACCGCCGGCCAGTCCCAGCGCAAGATGATGGCGGCCCAGAGCCGCATCGAGACGCTCAAGGCCGGCAAGGATGAGCTGGCGACTGAAGTTCGCAAGAAGCCCCAAGCCGCCGCGCCGCCGCCGCCCTCGATGATGAACAATGTCGAGGTTCAATTAGCGCGGATGCCGAATTTGATCGACTCGGAGCGCCAGTGGATCAGGGATCACCCTGATTCGATGGAGAACCGGGAAAATCAACAGAGAATGCAGATTGCGTTTCTCGACGCGACCAAGCGCAATCTTACGCGCGGGTCGCCGGAGTATTTTGCGTTCTTCAACGAGCGCATGGGCTACGACGATGATGGTGGGGATGGGGGTCAGGAGGAGCCGGTGGCGCAACCGCAGCCTAGATCGAGGCAAAACGGAGGAGGCCCGCGCGTGTCAGCTCCTGTCGTTCGTTCCGGCGGCGGTACGCTGCGGCCGGGTCAATACCTACTGACGGAAAAGCAGCGCGAAGCTGCGCGGATATCCGGGATCGACGAAATCACCTATGCGCGCGGATTGCAGCGCATGATGGAGGCGAAGTCGCAGGGCATGTATGGGAGTTCTGAGCAGAAGTAACTATCTGAGCGGAAACGACCATGAAAGGATCGTCGCCATGTTCTTCCCGCCCTGGGACTTAATTCTTGTAATCGTCTTAATCTGGATTTTCATACCGAAGTCCACTCCGCGTGGATGGGGTCCAGATTGAATAGGAGGTTGTGATGGCACGAGACCCCACACCGTTCGATCCGATGGCTGCACCGCATATGCCGCCTACAGGAAAGCGCGCTCCTGAACCCGGCCCATCGCTGAAGCCACAGCGCCATGTTCTACGGCCGATCGAAGAATATGTCGAGTTCGAGGAGGAGGGCCAGCTCCGGATTCCACGCAATGAATGGCCGCCGGGTTTTGCGCTCAAATGGGTCACTTTTGCGGTGTGGGGTCAGCCGTTTCCGCAGGTCCGTGCGCGCAGTGAAAAAGCCGGCTGGGTTCCTGTCCACCAGGAGGATTTCGACGGCAGATACCGCGGCCGGTTCATGCCGGCAGAATTCAACGGCGAGATCGTCATCGACGGTCTTGTCCTGATGGCGCGGCCGCAGTCGTGGGATGACAAAGCGGATGCGCTCAACCGGCGTCGGGCAATGCAGCGCGTTCAGATCAAGGAGATGCAGCTCCGCATGGGCGATCTTTCCGGTGTGACGCTGGCGTCCGACCATCCGACTGCGGTGCGCTCGAACATCGTCGAGCGCTCGGTCGAGGCTATTGCGGTGCCCCAGAAATGACGCTTCTGTTCCTCAAGAAAGATGACGACTCCGATCACCACGCTATCCTCAACACCAACACCATCTGCTTCATGGAGGGTGCTGATCCCACTGATGAGTGGCCCGGCGGCACTAAAACGAAGATTCTGTTTGGCGGCGGTGGTGTGATTCTCCACACGCCCTACAAGGTGATTGCCGACCAGATCGCCAAGGCGATTGAGCAGGGATACGTCTTGTCTGCGCAGCTTAACGAGGCCCATCGCAAGGCTGCCGTGGAGGATAACCGTAAAATGATGATGGAAGTGATGGAGCCGTTCCACCACAATCACGATTGACATTGCCGTCGGCATTGTGCGACAGAAATTAAATGGCAAGCACTGAAACATCTGACGGCTACGAATTCGAATGCGATACGTGCGGCAAAGTCATTGACCCGCCGAAGATGGGTCGTGGGTCTGATAAGCCGGATTTCTTGTTTTGCTGGGAGCGCGCCAAGGAGAAAGGCTGGCGGGCGCGCAGTGCCTTGAGTAAGGATCGCAGGACTACGTATTGGAGGCACATATGTCCGTTGTGTTAGCGCGCATGAGCGATGTCCAAAAGCGGGATATGGCGATCGCCGCCCTGGAGCTTGTCGACGCGCTAGAAGACTATGCCTACACCCGCAAGGACGAAGACAAGAAGCGAGTCAGCGAGTGCCAGACCAGCCTTGTCATTATGGCGCGCAAGCTGAAGAAGGAGTTCGGCCTTGAAGACTCTCCAGGAAGTGGTTGACCGTAATCGGTATTACGTTCCCAACGGCGTGACGCTGGCGGCTGACTACATCAACAATTGCGTTGCGGTCTACAAGGACGGCAAGTTCCTGTTTGCCATTACCCGCAGGGAGATCGACGACGAGCCCGGTCAGTCTGGCGACTTCCTGCACCTATTGACAGAACGTCTTGAGCAGAAATAGAATACTTTCCTAGACCGGGGTTGCGCCGCGTCGGCGTCAGCTCCCAATCCTTCTGAGCGTTTCAGACGGCGGTCGGCCCCTGCACAAGGGGACGCACCTTGCCGTCTTTTTTGTGCCCGGGCTGCCGTCAACGGAGGCCGTCCCGTGGTCAATCAGATTGCACCGTTTGGCGTTCAAGACTTGACCCGGCGCGAGGGGGCGTCGCCGCAGTTTGGTCTGTCCCGGGCCTTCATTTCATCGTCTGACCCGACACCGATTTTCAGCGGCGATCTGGTGCAATTGCTTGGTTCCGCGCCGGCCAGCGGCGGATTCGGCCCCTACATAACGCAGGCATCGTCTGGCTTGCTGTCCGGGAACAGCTTCTATCAAGGCGTTTTCCGCGGCTGCGAGTTCCTCAATCTTGCCGTTGGCAGAGTCGTGTGGTCGCCATTCTGGCCCGGCGCCAGCGTCGGCGGCCCCAGCTCTCAGGCCGATCCTGTCGCCTACTTCGTGGCTGATCCCGATCTTCAATTGATCGCTCAAGCGACGTCTGCTGCCGTTATCGGTTCCAGCAACATCGGCCAGAACATCAATGTGACGGCCACCTCGTCGCTCGGCAACACCATCAGCGGACAATCGGTCATCGCGTTGACGTCGAGCGCGATTACGTCCAGCGCAGCACAACCTCTCAGGTTGATCGATTTCTATTCGAACTATGCGCCGCCCGGCGGTTTCGTGAACGGCACCGACAACACCGTTTCTGGACAAATCATGGTCGTGGGTTTGAACAACATCATGGCCAACAACACGTTCGGATCGTCGCTGTAAGGAGCTAATCCATGCCTATTGCACTACCGGCAATCCGCGATTTGCTCCTGCCGGGGCTGTGGGGGATATCTGGTCGATATCCCATGATCGAGCGGCAGTGGACCGGCATTTATCGACAGACCGAGTCCGAGATGGCGCTCGAACGGCGCGCGGCCATGCGGTACATGGGCTACGCCCAGCTCAAGCAGGAAGGCGGGCCTACTGCTTTCGACAACCGCGCTGGGCAGCGCTTCATCTACAATGCCGAGCACTTCGAAATCGGCCTCGGCTACGCGATCACTCGCAAAGCGATTGATGATAACCTCTACAAAGCTGAGTTCGGGCCGAGCAACGACGGCCTCATGGAATCCTTCAAGGAGACCGAGGAAGTCTACGCCGCCAACGTCATCAATCTGGCGAACGTCTTCAACCCGACCGTCCTTGGTGACGGCGTCTCGTTGATCAGCGCGACCGGTCATCCGATCGACGGCGCCCTCATCGCCAACCAGCCGAGCCCGGACGTCGATCTCAACGAGACGTCCCTTCTCAATGCCTGTATTCAAATACGATCGACTTGGAAGGACAACGCTGGCCTCAAAATCCACGCGCGCGGTCGCAAGCTGATCGTGCCACCGAACCTCGAACCGATCGCCGTTCGCCTGTTCCGTTCGGAGCTGCGTGTCGGCACCGGCAACAACGAAGTCAACGCGGTTCTGGGGATGGAGCAGTCCCTCAAGGACGGCTACATGGTGTATGATTACCTCACCTCGCCGTTCGCGTGGTTCGTCCTGACGAACATTGACGGTCTGGTATTCTTCCACCGCAAGCACTTCGAGACCGACATGACTGTCGAGTTCTCGACCGACAACCTGCTGGTTAAAGGATACCAGCGTTACGTGCCGTCGTACTACGAGTGGAGAAGTATCTGGGGTACTTTCCCGCTGAGCTGAGGCAGACATGAGAATCAGAAAGCACAATAACAAAGGCGGCCAGCCGCCGATGGTCATCAACGGGACCGGGATTGAATCCGGCACCATCCCGCCGACCTTCGAGCAAATTCAAACTGGTGCCGGTGCGGCCGGCACGACGGGCGCTGTTCTGGTCAATTTCATTTGGTCGACGCTGATCAACAAGTGAGGCGGCTATGAGCACACCGTGGGCACAAACGACGGTCTTGAGCACTGCGGCGCTGACATCGACGCCCATTGCGCTCGACCCGTTGGCGAAGATGACGGCCGTTCAGATTTCATTTTCATCGAGCGCGCAAACCGCCTCGATTGTTGTCCAGGCAACGCTCGACACGCCGGCTTTCCAATCCGGTGGCGCTGGCGGTGTTCTCCCACAGCCGCAACCGATCTGGTCACAGATTGGTCCGAACTCCTCGACTCAGCTTCTTCCGACGTCTTCCAATGGTCTTGTAAACATCGACAACACATTGATGTTTGTTGCGTTGCAGCCGCTCGCCGGATTGCGCATCAGCTCATCGACAGCACTTGGTGCGGGCCAGACCGTCACCCTCCGCGCCCTCCAATCCCCAGCCGCCTAACCGGGCATCCTGCCCCAAAAAACACCACCGGCCATGTAGCCGAGTAGGCAAACCGAACGGAGATGAGCGATGGCACATCGCCACAAAGCCCACCGGCGCGCAGCCGGCGGCAACGCCATGAAGGGCCGCGAGTCCTTCGTCACCGCGCCGACCGAGCGCGAAGCCAAGTCAACCAAGGACAAGTTCAAGCATGGGGGCCTGAAGGCTCACGGTCACAAGTCCAAAGCTCGCGCCGACAAGAAGGCGCGCGGCGGCGCATCCGGATTCGCGAAAGGCGGTGCCTCCGGCTTTGCGCGAGGCGGCGCCACCAAGAGCCCTTTTAGCTCGGCAGCGAAGGGCAACGACAAGGGGCGCTTCCCGTCGGACGCCGACCGCCATCAGCCGCGCGCGGCAGGCGGCCGGGCATTCAAGCGCGGCGGCGGTGTGCGTCCAGCCGCCGGCCACAAGCACGAGTACAACTTCGGCGGCCACGGCGGGCTCGGTCATGAGGAAGGGCTCCAGCGCTCCCATCCGCCAGTCCACCACAAGCACGGCGGGCCGGAGGGCGTCGTAGGTCACGGCTCCAAGCACCATGCCGGCCATGGCGGCCACAAGGCCCACCACCCACACCACGACGGCGCGCACCCCGCGCACGGTCATCACAGCCACAAAGCCAAGGGCAAGAAGCACCGTGCCCACGGCGGCAAAGTGGAGGATGACTGACGGCGAGGAAACCAAGCACGCCAGCAAGCGCGGCCGTGACGTCGACGACGATGTCGGCGATGAGGAAGATGACGAGGATTAGCCGTGCAGCCGTTTTACCTCACCGCAAAATCTTCCAGCGTTGCCGCGGCTAATTGGTTCGTTCTCGACGAAAAGCGCGACCCGATGAACACCGGCCTGTCGGTATCCGACCCCAGCGCCGCGGGATGGGTGCTGTCCGTTACGATGGACGATCCCGTCGGCTATCGCCCAAATCCGCAGCTCAATCCTGGCGCTCCAGGCGGCACCAGTGGCGGCGGTACGGTTGGCGGCAAGGTCGTGTCGATCTTCGGCTCGTCGCAGGTCGGCGGTTGGGGCAGCTCGACTACGTTCTGCTTCGGCGCCGGCACTGGCGCGGCCATCGGGGGGATTTCTCAGCCGGTCTACGCGTTGCAATTGACATCGACTGCCAATGCTGTCGCCGGCACCACGTCATCCGGCATCCCGACCCTCACGATCCTCCAAGCTGGACCGCGCTGATATCCATGGTATGGTGATATCCTCACCATGAGGATACCCCATGAATCAGCCGTCGTCCCCCAAACTCACCGAGCGCACCACCGACAAGCTCCTGTCGGGAGCCGCTTACGTCAATCCGATGTCGTTTTCTCCCTCGCCGCATGTTGCCGGCGGTCTTGCGGCCGCCATTCATGCCAATCGCGATCCGCTGCGGCCTGAGAAAGTGGCCATTTTGGGCACAGCACCATCTTCAAGGTTGCTGGCCCCATTCGGTGATCCGACCTATACGATCTGGGGCTCCTCACCGGGCAATATGGGTGATCCGGGCTCGAACCCGGCAGCGCTGCCGCGGCTGCCCGATGCGTGGTTCGAAATCCATACCAATCTCCTTTGGCCGGAGTACATCAGCTACGGCGGGCCTTACGTGAAGTGGCTCAACGAGAAAGAGTTCCCGCTGATGGCGATCGACAAGGTGTTGTTCCCGCGGGCGAACATGTTTCCATGGCGCGAGCTGGTGAAGGAGTTCGGACCCTATTTCTTCACCTCGACGTTTGCCTGGATGGCGGCCTTTGCGATCCACCAGGGCGTCAAGGAGATCGGTTTCTTCGGCGTCGACATGTCATCGAAGGACGAATATATCCTCCAGCGTCCCGGCGGCCATTACTTCATCACGATGGCCAAGCAGCGCGGCATCAAGATCAACATCCCCTACGAGAGCGATCTGGTGCAGCCGCCGCCTCTCTACGGTATTTTCTCCTCCGGTCCGATGGGCCGCAAGCTCGCGGCGCGCCGCGCCGAGGTGCAGGGCCGCATCCAGCAGGCGCAGATGCAGATTCAGCAGCTCCAAGGGCAGAACACCTACCTCAACGGTGCGCTGGAAGACATCGACTACTGGGAGAATATCTGGGGCGGCTCCGGGACTCCGATGGAGGGGTAGCTCATGCAGCGTGACACCTTCGTCGAGGGGGAGGGCCAAGCATGGCTCTCCCGCAACCTCCACGATCTCGGCAAGCGTGATCCGGTTATGGAGGCGATGGAGCGATGGAATCTCGCCCCGCAGTCCATTCTCGAAATCGGTTGTTCTAACGGTTGGCGGGTCGAGCGCCTGATCGAACGTTACAACTGCAAGGTCAAGGGGATCGATCCAGTGGTCCCCAGGATGCCTCACCCGACCACATTCACCAATCTACACCACGGCCACGCGGCGGCGCTGTTTCATTACGGCAACGCAGAATTCGATACTGTCATCTATGGGTTCTGCCTCTACCTCTGCGACCCGCAGGACTATCCGTCGATCGTCAAGGAGTGTGATCGCGTGCTCGCCGACGGCGGTGATATCATCATCCATGATTTTGTGGTGACGAATATCGGAGACCCTTGGCGGACCCCTTATAAGCACAAGGACGGAGTCTTTTCGCATCATGTCCAGTTCCAACGCTTGTGGACGGGGTTTCCGCAATATACACAGGTGGCGTGGTCGACGCCCGATAAGGAATTTGGTGATTACGTTGTTCTTCTCCACAAAGACCTGAACGGCGCCTTCATCGACAAACCCAACCCATAGGAGATATCCATGAGCTTTGCACAGTTGCTCCAGTTTCTTCTCATGATTGCGCCGCAGCTCGAACAGGCGATCGAGACTGTGGCTCGCGCCAAGGGTCTGCCGGTGACCCACCCTGACGTCGCCGCTGTCGTCGCCCAGCATCTCACGCCTGGACAACCTAACGAGCCGTCGCTTTCGTAAGGCGACCATGCCGGTCAATTATTCCCAGGCCACCATCAACGCACGCCTCAACGACGTCATTGCGCAGATTGGCGGCACTGGGAATCTTGTTTTTTCTGATGCCGGTGGCGCCGTCCTGGTGTCGATTCCGCTGGCCTCTGGTGTTGGCATCGTGTCTTCAGGCGTGCTAGACTTTACGACGCCAGTGACAGGAATAGCCGTTCTTGGCGGCGTTCCCACGCAAGCAAAAATTACCTCCGGATCAAGCACTGTCATCAGCGGCTTGACGGTGAGTTCTGGGGCCGGGTCGGACATCTTTCTGGCCCCCTTGCCGATCATAGTCGGGCAGGCGGTGACATTGAGCCTGGGGACCATCGTCGGTAGGTAGGCGAAGCCTAGGAGGCTGTCGTGGGTCTTTACTCGATTTCCAACGGGTCATCGTCGGCCCTGCCTATCCAGCAAGCTATCGCAGCGGCCTACAAGACTCAGTTCGCGGTTGGAAACTCTACCGCGGCAATTCCGACGATCGGTGCCGGCTCACTGGTACGCAGCAAGATTTACGATCTGCTCATTGGAACTGTCGCTACGCCTGGAGACACCACAATCGAAAATGATATCGTCCGGGCGACGCTCGGCAGCACCCCGGCCGGGACGACTTCGATATCGAGTCTTTCGTCCACCTTCATGCTCGAACCCGGGCAATTGGGGTTCGTAGCTTATGCCTCCCTGAATTCGACTGCAGAGGTTGGCATAGGCGCCCTACTTGGCGAGCCGTTTTATTTTCCGCTCAATCAGCGTGCCAGCTATCGATGGGTCTGTAATCCAGGATCGGAAATCGTCATCGCGGCAGTGTCGTCGGGAACCGGCAACAATGGGGTGGCGATGCGGTCACGATCCGCGGCATACACCGGCACCATGGGCATTACCGGCTTTGTCAACGAAGGTTCGTGATGCGTCATGAGAAACCCTCACGGATACGCAACAGTCGTCAGCGACGGAAAGTGGTTTGCTAACGGTATCGATCACTGGAGATGCGAGGAGATTCCGAGCGGAACTTGGGAATCCGATACGGTTACCTGCGGACACTTCGTGGACTCTCCGGAGTACACAGGACCGTGCAGCCGCATCATCCATATCAAACCCAAGATGGACCCGGCCGACATGGGCGGTTTGTGCAAGCAGTGCATGAAATGGATTTGTCCGAGCTGCGTAGGTCGGGGTTGCACGCCGCTGGAGAAGGGGATCGAGGCGTGGGAAAGGAGACAGGCGGCTCTGAGATCGTATGTTGCCGCCGGGTCATGATCTCTGAAGCGCTCATGAAATGGCCGCCGCGACCAAACTTCTTGCAAAATCCGAGGTTGGAGTCGCAGTTCTAAATTACGACGATGCGACACTGTTGGCCTCCGGTGTGACTATCGCTAATATCGGGGCAACTTCAGCGATCACATTTTGGATCGTCGTCTCTGGCATCACTTCGTTTCGCACCGTGATTCCAGGTCAGACCGCCGTTCTCACCTTTGCATTGCCGTTGGTTGTTACCATTAACGGTCTTGGGCTGGTGGTGGCGGGAGTAACTGCTTACGGAATTGGAGTTGGAGTCGATACAGCCGCATTGGGTGGCTGATGGGTTTCGTCCAAGGTACTTCAGCCAATAACAATGCGAGCGGCGGTGCGCTGACCGCCACCTTCGGCGCTGGCGTAGGGGCCGGTAATTGCGTCTGGGGCTTGGCAACTTGGGGAGACGCAACTTCAACGCCGACTATCACGGTCGGCGGCGTCTCGGCAACAATTCTCGATACCATCAGAGACGTTGGCAACGCCAGCAGCGCCTCGACCTTCATTTTAGGTAATATCTCCGGCGCGCCTACGTCAGTTGTCTTTACGCCGAGCGCGTCGGCCACCTTCAGGACCGTGGTCGCGATCGAGGAAAGCGGCTGTCTCGCAGTCGCTAATCCGACCGATGTTCACACCGGGCAGCTTCAGACTACTCCGGGCACTGGCGCAAATATTCTCACTTCCGGCAACGCTACCACGACAGTCGCGAATGACATCATCGTCGGTGCGAGCACAAATGAGACAAGCGGCACCACTGTCACCGCAGGCACCTCCCCGAACGCCTTCACGTTGCGAACGACGAACGCTGCGGGTATCCCAGTCTCCACTGAAGATGAAGTTATAAAAGCCGTTGCTGGCGCCGTCGCCGCAACGTTTGGCCAGACGGTAAATAACACCAACATCACCTTGATGATTGCGATCAAACCGTCTAGCGGAACGGTCGTTGTCAGCAATTGGTTTGCGCCTCTCAGTGAGCCACCGCGGTCCAATCCGCGACTTCTGCCGTCACAGCAGCAGGCGATCGCGTTCCCTGTCAATTTCTCGATTCCGAGTCACGGTTGGTTTGCGCCGTTGAGCGAGCCGATCCGCCGCCAACCTCCGCGTCCGCCGACGCAGGACATATTCTTTCCTGTCAATTTCTCGATACCGAGCTTTGGTTGGTTTGAGCCTCTCAGCGAGCCCACCCGTCGGCCATTGCCTCGCCCGCCTCCTGTCGATGAGGGATTCGTCACTGTCATTACGCCAGCCGCGCCGTCTTTTGGCTGGTTTGCACCGCTGGCGGAACCTGCACGTCTACCGCCCAGGTCTCCCATCGGGGCTAGACCCGATCTGGCGTTCCCGGTCAATTTCTCGATTCCGTCGTTCGGATGGTACGGCCCGCTATCTGAGCCGACACGCAGACCGCGATCGCCGGTCGGCTGGATGCCCGATCTGGCGTTTTCGGTTAATTTCTTCGTTCCGAGCTTTGGCTGGTTTGCCCCCTTGAGCGAGCCGCCACGGCCGCCGCCACGGCTCACAGAGCGTCAGTGGCTGGCCCTGCCGCCTTTCCCCATCATTCCGTCGTTCGGATGGTACGGCCCCCTCAGCGAGCCCGTGAGGCCGCCTCCAAAGCTATTGGCGAGCCAACAGCAGACGCTGGCCTATGGGTGGTTCACGCCGCCCACCACGGTCACCTTCGGGTGGTTTGTGCCATTGACGGAGCCTGTCAGGGCGCCGCGGAAGTTGCCGTCCGGGGCTCAACCCAATCTCGCGTATCCGGTAAACTTTACGGTGCCGAGTCATGGTTGGTTCTCTCCTTTGAGCGAGCCCGCCCGCAGGCTGCCCAGGTTGCGGCTGGTCTGATTCCCTTCGCTCAAGGCTATCCGCCGCAGCCGCCGGTTGTCGTCGTGTCCTTCGCTACCTTGTCGGCCACCGAGAGCGGCGACCTTATGCAGATGCTTTTTAGGGCGTACAATCAGCCGGCTACAGCTTTGTTAGGCGTTTCGCAAAGGAGCAGCAGCTAGGTCGTGCCCTACATCGTCAGGCAAGGGAATCAGGTCGAGTTCGTCATCAGGCTGCTTGACGCGGCGGGCCGCTCCACGACGCCGCCGTCGCTGCAATTACTCCTACAATTTACCGACGAGAGCGGGCAGTCGGCCGGGTTCCAGGTTCTGTCCATGTCGCTGCAAGGGTTTGTTTGGACGGTGGTGTGGAACTCTGGCACGGCCCCGCTTGGCTTGGCGACTCTGCTCATCTTGCCGCCGTCCGGATCGCTGGCGCCGCCCGATCCGGTCATGAGGATATGCAAAGGGCTCTGAAAAAATGGTGTTCCAGCCAGCCATCGCAACGTCAGGGACCTACCAGTTCTTTCCCTCGACGGCAGAGATCGTGAACATCGCATTTGCGCGCTGTCAGGTCCGCCGGACAAATTTGACCGATACCCACTACGCCGACGCGCTCATGGAGATCAACGCGCTCCAGGCGGTAATCAATAGCCTTGGACCCAACCTTGCCCAGGTCGATCAGGTCTCCGTTGCGCTGACTCAAGGAGTGGCAACATACTCAGTACCGGCGGAAACTGTTACCATTCTTGACATGTTTTTACGGTATTCTAATCCTCCAATCGACCGCTATATGTGGCCGATCAGCCGGACCGAATTTGACAGCATTCCCAATAAGTCACAGCAAGGTTTCCCGAATCAGTATTGGTTCGACCGGCTCATATCTCCCACCTTTACGTTGTATTTTGTTCCTGATGGCAACGGTCCGTATACCATATTCTATCACCGCTTCAGGCAAGTGCAGGACGCTTTGTACGCCGGTGCTCTATCACCGGAAGTCCCCAATCGTGCGATCGATGTTTTGATCGCCGGGCTCGCGCACCGGCTCTCGCGCATCTACGCGCCTGCGCTCGAAGCCAAGCGCAAGGCCGACGCCGATGAGGCGTTCGCGATCTACGCCAAGCAGGACACCGAGAACGTCAGCCTGTACATTCAGCCGGCGGTGAGCGGGTATTGGAGAATCTGACGGAGTCGGTCGATGAGACCACATGGCCGCGCCAGAATCAGCCGGGCTAACCCGGAAGCGCAGGGCGTCTGCGACCGCTGCGGTGGGCGCTACACCCACAAGACGCTGCTGTGGCAATTCGACTGGGCCGGCGCGCGGCTGCAAAACCAGTACATCCTTGTCTGCGCCGGCTGTCTCGACGTCCCTCAGGAGAACATCCGCACCATCGTTCTGCCGCCCGACCCGCGGCCGATCGCCAACCCGCGGCCGGAACAATTTGTCAGCGATGATAACCAGATCAGCGGCATTGGGTGGGACCCGGCCAATCTGTTCAGTTTACGGGGGCCGACGGCACAAAGTGCCTTTTTTGGCAACCTGACCGGCGGCGGCGGTGTCGATAGTGTATTTGTCGGCGCTCCCGGGGCGCGCGGTACCGATGGCACATTAACTGGATCGCCCGCCAAGATGGCTGTCCAGGCCGCGCACCTGACGCCGTCGAGTTCGGTCAACTTCGTTGGCATCAATTGGTCAGCCGCAGCCGGGGCGCCGGTGCAAATTGCCGGGCCGTCGAGTGTGGGGCCGCGGACACAAAGCTACAGCATCTCCAGAGCCCACATATGCGCGCCCGTCGATGCAGCCTTCCTTGGCACCAATCTATCGACAACGGTTCAAATTCAGGGATCGAATGACCTTGTCGCCTGGACGACGCTGTTCAGCGCGGTCACCTCCGGTTCCAGAGGTGAGGTGATTGCCGCACCGTCGTCGTCGTTCATCTCGTTGGGGTTCTTTTCATTCCATCGGGTGGTCGTGATGGGAGATGGCGTCAACCAAGCCGCGCTGGCTTTTGCATCGCTCAGCGCTGCCGGGCCGTCGTTGGCACAGACCGGATCGGAGTTAGGGGCTTAAGATGCCTACCAACTTCCCCACTTTCCAGTCACAGTTCTTTAACGCCGTCGCCGCGGTGTCGAGCGACGTGCCGTGGGGGATCGAGTTCCCGCTGGTGATCGATCGCGCTGAGCAGCGCGCCTATCGCGATCTCGACATGCTGGCGGCGCGTTCGACGATCATCCCAATCGCCTCACTTTCCTTGCAGCGCTTGCAAACGATCCCACCGCCAGTCTTCATTGCGGTCGAACAGATCAACGTTCTCACCCCGGCTGGCGTTACATCGAGCGGCTATCGCAACGCTTTGACCAGGGTTGCTCCGGCCTTCATCGAGCTGACCTATCCGTCGGACAGCCAGTTTGCGGGCCTGCCGCAATACTATGCGATGATATCCGATACCACCCTCTTGATGGGGCCGCCGCCGGACCTTGTCTACAACTGGGAAATCCGCGGGCCGGTGCGGCCAACGGCCCTTTCTTCTGGAAATTCCTCGACGCCGCTCACCCAGAACTATCCAGACTTGTTCTGGGCTTCGGCGATGATCGAAGCCGGCATGTACATGCGCTTCGTCGAGCCGCAGATGGCGGTGACGTGGCTCCAGGAATACAACGTTCTCAAGACTTCGGCGCTGATTGAGGAGATGCGCAAGCGCAACATGGCCGAAGGCTGGGTCGACAAGCAGCCGTCGCCCGTCGCCACACCGCCTCGGCAGTGAGGTGATGCGTGCCTGCTTTCCAAGACATCGAATTGGTGCCGGGCGTCAATACCCAGAAGACGCTTGAGCTGAATCAGGCCGGTGTCTCAGTCTCTCAGCTCATCCGCTACAAGCAAAATCTCATTCAAAAGCAGGGTGGCTGGTCGAATTTCTACCCAACCCCGGTTTCATCAACCCCGATACGCGATCTTCACGCCTTCCAGGGGCTCTTGGGCAACAAATTCCTTGCCGTCGGTTCGCTGACGAATCTCGTCATCATTTCGTGTGGTGCGTTGCGGGATATCACGCCGCAGACCAACGATACCAATCCGATACCGAGCTTTTCGGTTGTGGCCGGCTCGAACGTCGTTACGGTGAGAGACCCGGGATCGAGCGCCGGCCAGTTCGCCGGTGTCCGCTTCGATACGCCAGTGCAGCTCGCCGGTCAGGTGCTTTCAAGCGCCTACAGCGTGCTCACCGCCGTCGACGCCAACAGCTACACGATCGCAGCAGATTTCATATCGAGCGCGACGGTATCGTCTGGCGGCACCTTGCCGACATTCCAGACCACCGCCGGTTCACCGTTTGTCGATGTGATCTTTCCGAGCGCGGCTTACTTCCCCATCCTCGGCTTGTTCTATCCGTTCCGGTCCCCGACGACGATCGGCGTCACGTCCAGCCTTGGCACGGCGACGGTCATCCAGGGGCCGTACCAAGTCTCCTCCATCATCGACTCCACGCATTTTCAGATTTTGCTGCCGAATCAGGCCCAGCTTAGCGCCGGTCCAACGTCGATGAACGGCGGTTTCGCGGGGCTCCACTATTACAACACACAGGGGCCAGCACAGCTCGGGGGTGCCTATGGGGCCGGACCTTATGGCGGGACGTCGTCAGGAACCTTGGCCGGTGGCGCTTATGGGCTCGGCACGCCGGCCGGTTCCGGGATGGGCACGCCGATCGTGGTCCTGGAC